>Ga0224528_1000860_pt1 | contig 21980 bp, 17 predicted proteins | sample CBST25metaG_2_FD_179888 | JGI IMG/M metagenome (GOLD analysis project Ga0224528, IMG submission 179888) | Peat soil microbial communities from Stordalen Mire, Sweden - C.B.S.T25 | ecosystem: Environmental > Terrestrial > Soil > Wetlands > Peat | place: Sweden: Norrbotten County, Stordalen Mire...
GACCATCGGCGGCGGCACGGGCACGGATCGCAAGATCAAGGCCATTCAGACCGGGGGCCCGTCGGGCGGCATGATTCCCGAGCATCAGTTCGACACTCCGGTCAGCTACGAGCATCTGCAAAAGCTGGGGTCCATGATGGGCTCCGGCGGCCTGATTGTCATCGACGATCACGACAGCGTGGTTGATCTGGCCCGCTTCTATCTGGACTTCTGCGTCGATGAGTCCTGCGGAAAGTGCGCTCCCTGCCGCATCGGCGGCACGCAGATGCTGCGCTTGCTGGATCGCGTCGTCGCGGGCAAGGGAACCGACGACGACATCAAGTCCATCCGCGTCGTCGCCAAGGCGATGCAGAGGGGTTCGCTCTGCGCCCTCGGCCAAACCGCGCCCAATCCGACGCTCTCCGCCATCCGTCACTTCGAACCTGAGTTCCGCGAGCGGCTGCAACCGGTCGCCACCACAAAAGCCTGACCACTGGGGATCGAGAAGAAGCTGCCATGAGCAATACAATTCACGCCACGATTAACGGGTTGCCTGTCGACGTTGCCAAGGGAACCTCCATTCTGGATGCCGCGCGGCAAGTGCATGTGCGCATTCCCACGCTGTGCAAGCATCCCGATTTGGACGCCACCGCGGCCTGCGGCATCTGCATCGTGCAGATCAAGAGCAACGGCAAGATGCTGCGCGCCTGTTGTACGCCCATTGAAAACAAGATGGAGATTCTCACCGAGACGCCGGAGATTGTCGACGTTCGCCGTTCGGTGCTGGAACTTATCCTTTCCCGCCATCCCAACGAGTGCCTGACCTGCCTGCGCAACCAGAACTGCGAGTTGCAGACGCTGGCTGCCGACTTCGGGCTGTCCTGGACAGGATTGGACAACATCGTTCCCGACCTGCCTCTCGATGACAGCACGCACAGCATCGTTCTCGATCCCCGCAAGTGCATCCTGTGCGGCCGCTGCATCCAGGTCTGCCAGCAGGATCAGAATGTCTGGGCGCTCAGTTTCCTCAATCGCGGCTTCGATACGCGCATCGCTCCCGCCGGAGACATTCATCTGTCCGAATCGCCCTGCGTGCGCTGCGGCCAGTGTTCCGCGCACTGCCCCACCGGCGCCATCGTCGAGTATGACGAATCGGTCAACGTGTGGGAAAAATTGCAGGATCCGGATGCCTATTGCGTCGCCCAGATTGCGCCGGCCGTGCGCGTGGCCATCGGCGAGGCCTTCGGCTTCCCCATCGGCGCGAACCTCACCGGCAAGATCTACGCCGCGCTGCGCCGCATGGGCTTCAAGGCGGTCTTCGACACCAACTTCGGCGCCGACCTCACCATTATGGAAGAGGCTACCGAGTTCAAGGCGCGCTTCATAGAAGGCAAGGGCGTGCTGCCGCTGATTACCACCTGCTGCCCCGGCTGGGTCAGCTTCATGGAGAAGTTCCACGGAGATATGATCCCGCACTTCTCCAGTTGCAAGTCGCCGCACGCCATGGTTGGCGCGCTGGCCAAGACCTATTACGCGGAAAAGAAGGGAATCGATCCCGCCAAGATTTATATGGTTTCGATCATGCCCTGCACGGCCAAGAAGTCCGAGATCATCCGCAGCAAGGAGATGCACTCGTCCGGCTATCAGGATGTGGATGTTTCGCTGACCACGCGTGAATTCGCGCGCATGATCAAGCAGTCCGGCATCGACTTCGTCACCGTCCCCGACGAGCAGCCCGATTGCCTTCTGGGCGCTTATACGGGCGCTGGAACCATCTTTGGCGCCACCGGCGGCGTGATGGAAGCGGCTCTGCGCAGCGCGGTCTACTTCATCACCGGCAAGGACGCTGCTCACGTGGAGTTCAAGCAGACGCGCGGACTGAAGGGCGTGAAGGAAGCCGAAATCGAAGTGGCCGGCAAGCTGGTGCGCATTGCCGTGGCGCACGGCCTGGCGAACGTCGAACAGGTGCTGGACAAGATTCGCGCTGCCAAGGCCGCGGGCGAGGAGCCGCCCTACCACTTTGTCGAGGTCATGGCTTGCCCAGGCGGCTGCGTCGGCGGCGGCGGACAGCCTTACGGCGCCACCAACGAACTGCGCGTCAAGCGCGCCGCGGGGCTTTACGCCGAGGATCAATCCGGATTGTGGCGCTGCTCTCACCACAACCCCTACATCAAGGAACTGTACAGCGAGTTTCTGGGTGAGCCGGACGGCCCCAAGTCAAAGGAGCTGTTGCACACCAGCTACCAGGTCCTGCCCGAATACCGGCGCTAGCGATGGACCAGAAGCTGATAACCTCAGACGCCCCCGCTCGGCAGGGGCGTCTGTTTTTCTATAGCGTTTTCACGGATGGTGTAAGGATGCTCCGTGCCCCATCCATTTCACGTTCTTTGTGAAATGGGTGGGATACCACGATGCTTGCATTACTGGAACCGTGAAACCGCTCTAGAGAACCAGTTCAACCGAAGCATTGCTTCGTCTCAGGAGGATTAGATTATGGCTGTGAGCAAAGCAGATTTCATCGACGATGCGGCAATCCTTGCGGCATTGCAAAACGGTTCCCGGCGTGTATCCACAAGCGATACGGAAGCGATCATCCAGAAAGCAGCTTTAGGCGAAGGGCTTTCCCTCGATGAAGTTGCCGTGCTGCTGCACGTCGAAGACAAGGAACTGCTCGAAGAAATATACAAAACGGCAATTGCCATTAAAAGGCAGATCTACGGCAATCGCCTGGTCCTCTTTGCCCCGCTCTACATCAGCGATTATTGCGTGAATAACTGCGTCTACTGCGGCTACAAGCACGATCACCAGTTCAATCGCAAGCGCTTGACGATGGACCAGATCCGCGCCGAAATCTCCATTCTGGAAGAGATGGGTCACAAGCGCATTGCGATGGAGGCCGGCGAAGACCCGGTCAACTGCCCCATCGATTACGTGCTCGAAGCCATCGAGACCATCTACTCGGTCAAGGTGAAGAACGGCGCCATTCGCCGCGTCAATGTCAATATCGCTTCCACCACGACAGACAATTTCAAGCTTCTGAAGGCGGCCGGCATCGGCACTTACATTCTCTTTCAGGAGACCTTCCACCGTCCGACCTATGCCACCATGCACCCCTCCGGCCCCAAGCACGATTACGATTGGCACACTACCGCGTTCGACCGCGCCCAGGAAGCGGGCATCGACGACGTGGGCGCGGGCGTCCTGTTCGGCCTTTACGACTACAAGTACGAGGTGCTGGCGCTGCTGCAACACGCCCTGCACCTGGAGGCAACCTTCGGCGTCGGCCCGCACACCATCTCGGTGCCAAGGCTGCGGCCGGCCGAGGGCGTCAGCTTCAAGAATTTCCCGTATCTTGTGCCCGATGCCGACTTCAAAAAAATGGTGGCCATTATTCGGCTGGCCGTGCCGTATACGGGAATGATTATCTCTACACGTGAGGATGCGGACTTCCGTGACGAGTTGCTGGCCGTCGGCATCTCGCAGATGAGCGGCGGCTCCTGCACCGGCGTTGGCGGATACTATTCCGAGCAGCACGCCGAAGTGGAGCAGCTTCCGCAATTCAAGGTGGCCGACGAGCGCACGCTCGACAGTGTGGTGGCCAGCATCTGCCGCTCTGGATACTTGCCCAGCTTCTGCACCGCCTGCTATCGCAAGGGACGCACCGGAGACCGCTTCATGTCTCTGGCCAAGGTGGGAGAAATTCAGAATCTCTGCCAGCCCAACGCGATCATGACCTTCAAGGAGTTCCTGCTGGATTACGCCACGCCAGGAACCAGGGAGATCGGCGAGCGTGTCATCCAGGACTATCTGGCCGCGATTCCCAACGCCAAGCTGCAACGGCTGACCACGGAACGCTTGCAGCACATTCAGGAAGGCAAGCGGGATTACTGCTTTTAGCGGCTATTCGGCGGCTCTACTGCCGAATAGTCGTTCATGCAGCCATGACCCTAGAGCGAACCGTTGCTGCCTGAAACTCCGGTGAAGCCTGGCCGGCCCGCGCGTATTCTGGCCGAGAACTGTGGATCCGCATCTGCGGCGCGAGCCGCGGAATTGATGTAGGCCCTCTTCTTGTGCTCCGCAAAAGGAAGATCGCCGGCCAATTCTCCCTGCTCGTATTCCATTTCGTCAGCCTTTCCATTCAAAAGGATTCGCCAATCGTGTGGCTGGCTCTTCATTGTCTGGAAGGTGAAGATCTCCGTGGTGCAGTTATGCGTGATCGCGTTGTACCATTGCGGGTGCTCTGCAAGCTGGCTCGTCACGCCAGCGTAGTTCAGAAACAGTGACTGCGCAAAGGCTGGCGTTGCACGGGTGTGGTAAAGAAACAAGTCTTCTCCCTGCCGATAATTTGTCCGCAGCCGCACCAGATCACGTTCATCGCTCACAACCGAAATGAGCGTATACTGCCTGAAAAATCCACGAACCGCAGAGTAACTTTGCCCTATCTGCTTGCGCGTCTCCATGGAGAATGCTACATGCTGTCCGTTTCCCAGATCGAAGCTCACGATTGTATGCGCGATCCAGGGAGACCCCCAATAATCCATGAATAGATCGACGCCGGCAATCTGCGAGAGATCGACATCTCGCGTGCTCCAATTGCAGGTGTAGTCGAGTTCAGCCCGGTAGTCACACTGGCGAAAGTTGTGAATCAAAGCATGGCCGTGATTCAGATCGATCCAAGCTGGCCGGGATACGTCTGTTTGCCACGGCTCATCATTGGAAGGCTTCAACGTGAGCCACCATGAGGCAACGAGTCCGCAGCATAGCACGCAACCGATAAAACGATACAGATTTCGCTTTCCCAGAAGCAGAATAGCGCCAATAAGCAGCAAGTACAAAACAGCGGACAGTACACGCAGCCGAACGATTGGCAAGTCATAGTAAAGCGCCAGCGCGGACCAGCATGTTAGAAGCGCCATGCATAAATAGGAGACAATCTCGGCGATTCCTTGCAAAATCCTGCGCGCTATCATCATGGGAGTCGAACGGCCGAACCGTCTAAGTGTCACTGTAAGACTCCTGAAAGCACTTCGTCAATTGTGCGCAGGTTAAGAGGAGACAAATGCTGAAACTGCTAACCTGTCGGCTGCCGGGAAACTGCCTGGAAAGCGCATACGGAAAATTAAGGAAGCTCTGATCAAGTCCAATTCCACGTAGGGCATTCCCTCAGGGGCTAAAGCCCATGCTGATTTGATTGCGTTTGCGGCACGACTGAAGTCGTGCCCTTTCAAAACATCAACCTATTCAGAGGTTCCTTAAAACAACCGGCCAAACGAAACAATGACTTTGCGCAGGCTTGGGACGCCCGTGAGGCTATCCTCCGCGGGACTGTAGGCGAACGTGGCTTTGCGCTGGCAGGGCAAGCCTTCGCCATGATCATCGTTTCACTCTGCTCTACGGATAATGGTTCTACTCACCCCTGGTTGAATTCCTTATCCTTATACCTCCGTATGCAGATTGTATCTAGAAACCATTTGCATAAATGTGTTCCGTTTTGACCAGACTGCCGAAGCCTGTAACTGTCAGCATCTACAAACGCGTAAGTGTGCGGACTCGAGGGCAATCTGTCATGGTCATAGTCGTCATCGATAATAACGGCAACGTCTCGCCGATAACCACTACAAGCGCGGATGGAACAGTCACCATCAAGGAATCAACGCCGGCGGAGTCGGCATCCGGATACTCGCAAACCAACGCACAGGCTGATTCTCAAGATATTAATGCGTCGAACAAAAAGGCTCCATTACAGGAGACTCCCTTGCGGAACCCTGCCGGAAAGGATGCTTCCGCGCAAGATGCTCAAGCAAAGGATACTCCCGCGCAGAACACGGCGAAAAACGAGGCTCCAGCAAAGGACGACTCGCCAAAGGACGCCCCGGAGAAGAAAGCTACAGCCAAAGACGCATCGCCAGACAAGGACGCGGCCAAGCCGCCAATCGTAAGCAGTCGCGGACGCCGGTATCTCAAGCCGGTAATTGGGATTGCTGTGGTTCTTATTGTGGGCATTGCCGCCTATCTTATATGGCAACATTTTCGACCGAAGGGTTTGGGAGAGGGATTTGCAAGCGGGAATGGACGAATCGAAGCAGTTGAATTCGATGTTGCGGCTAAGTCGCCGGGACGCATAAGCCAGATGTATGCGGATGATGGCGACTATGTCGCTGCCGGTCAGGTTGTCGCAAGAATGGATACTGCCGTGCTCCGAGCGCAGCTAAAGCAGGCGCAGGCAGAGGAGGCTGAGGCACGTAACGCGACGAGCACGGCCTTGGCTATTGTCGCTCAGCACGAGAGCGAACAGGCGGCGGCCAAGGCTGTCGTTGCGCAGCGCGAGGCGGAGCAGGTTGTGGCAGCGAAGACCGTGCAGCGTTCACAGATCCTGTCGGCCGAACACGCGGCCTCGACCCAGGAGTATGACAATGATGTGGCGCGCCAGAAAGAAGCGGCGGCAGCCGTAGCGGCCTCAAAGGCGCAGCTCGCCGCCTCGCAGGCCACCATCAACGCATCGCGTTCTCAGGTTCTCGAGGCCAAATCGAAGATCGTGGCTGCACAGGCGGCTGAAAGTCAACTGCAAGCGGAGATCGATGACACCGAGTTGAAAGCCGCGCGGGATGGCAGAGTGCAGTATCGGATCGCCCAGCCCGGTGAAGTGGTCGCGGGCGGAGGAAAAGTTCTCAGCATGGTCGATCTGAGCGATGTCACAATGACATTCTTCCTTCCGGAAGCCGCTGCGGGGCGAGTGGCCATCGGCACGGAAGTTCATATTGTTCTCGACGCCGCGCCGAAGGACGCGATTCCGGCTATCGTATCTTTTGTCGCCAATGTGGCGCAGTTTACGCCGAAAACCGTGGAGACAACGAGCGAGCGCGAAAAGCTGGTCTTCCGTGTGAAAGCGCGGATCGATCCGGCGCTTCTCAAAAAACATGCGGGTCAGGTGAAGTCCGGATTGCCTGGAATGGCTTATGTCCGCCTTGATCCTTCCGTTCCTTGGCCAGAAAAACTCAAGTCCAGGATCGAGCAGTGAGCGATACATCTGTGGCGGTCGCGCAGTTGCGGGACGTCACCCATTTATACGGGGCGACGGTCGCAGTCGATGCTGTGACTCTGGAGATCGCCGCGGGAAAGATGATCGGATTCATCGGTCCTGATGGAACGGGTAAGTCAACTCTTCTGGGCCTTATCGCAGGCGCAGTGAAGATGCAAACAGGAAGCATCGAGGTGCTGGGCGGCAGCATGGCAGATCGCAGGCATCGCGAAGGCATATGCCCGCGCGTTGCGTATATGCCGCAGGGACTTGGCAAAAATTTGTATCCGACGCTGTCGGTCGATGAGAACATCAACTTCTTCGGGAAACTTTTCGGCCTGGGCCAGGCAGAGCGCAAGGCGCACATTGACGAACTGCTCGCGAGTACCGGCCTAGAGCCATTTCGCGATCGCTCAGCCGGCCAGCTCTCTGGTGGAATGAAGCAGAAACTGGGCATCTGCTGCTCGCTGATTCATGATCCGGACTTGTTGATTCTCGACGAGCCGACAACGGGCGTCGATCCTCTTTCGCGCCGGCAGTTTTGGGATCTTATCAAAGACATCCGCGAACGCCGGGCTGGAATGAGCGTGATCGTTGCGACCGCATACATGGAAGAGGCGGAGAACTTCGACTGGCTCATCGCCATGGATGCAGGCCGCGTGCTGGCGACAGGCTCAGCCGAGGAACTGCGAACGCGGACAGCACAGCCGACGCTCGAAGCAGCATTTATCCAGTTGCTTCCCGAAGAGGAACGCCGGGGACACCACGAGCTTGTGATTCCACCACGAAAGCCGAACGCTGAGGTAGTGATCGAAGCGCGTGGCCTCACCAAGAGATTCGGTAAGTTCACGGCTGTGGATCATGTAACACTCAGTGTCGAGCGTGGCGAGATCTTCGGCTTTCTGGGGTCGAACGGATGCGGCAAGTCGACAACCATGAAGATGCTCACCGGCCTCCTTCCCGCGGCCGAAGGCAAGGCATTGCTGTTTGGCAAACCAGTCACCGCGGGAAATCTGGAGATACGCCGCCGCGTCGGCTATATGTCGCAGGCATTCTCGTTGTACACGGAACTCACCGTTCGTCAGAACCTCTTGCTTCATGCGCAGCTTTACCATGTCCCGGAAGCGGAGATTGATGAACGAATAGAAGAGATGACTCAGCGTTTCAGTCTCAAGCGGGTACTCGACCAGTTACCGGAAGGATTGCCTCTGGGTATCCGCCAGCGCTTGTCCCTCGCCGTGGCCGTAATCCATAGGCCTGCAATGCTCATCCTCGACGAGCCGACATCGGGCGTCGATCCCATCGCGCGAGACACCTTCTGGGAACTGATGCTGGGCCTCTCGCGCAACGACGGCACCACAATCTTCATCTCGACTCACTTCATGAATGAGGCCGCGCGCTGCGATCGCATCTCGCTGATGAATGCCGGCAAAATCCTGGCGACCGACAAACCCGCGGCCATGGTCGCCGCCAGCGGATGCGACACTCTCGAAAATACTTTTATCTCCTATCTTGAAAAGGCACAGGCCACAACGGAGAAAGCTAACTCTCCATCCGCGGCTCTAACCACAAAGCCTGCACAGAATGCCAAACCACAAGCAGCGCAGTCGCGCCAGAAATCACTGTTCAGCATGCAACGATTGCTGACTTACGCATACCGTGAATCGCTGGAACTGAGACGCGATCCTATTCGGCTTGCGCTCGCGCTTGGCGGAACCCTCATGCTGATGTTCATCATGGGTTTCGGAATCAACATGGATGTGAACAACCTTTCTTATGCCGTCCTCGACCACGATAACAGCGCCGCGAGCGAGGATTACGCCCTGAATCTCTCCGGCTCCAGATACTTCGTCGAAAAACCGGCGATCACCGGCTATGACGAACTCGACCGCCGAATGCGAAATGGCGAACTGAGCTTCGCTATCGAGATACCCCCACACTACGCGCAGGATCTGACTCACGGCACTCATACAACAATCGGCCTGTGGGTCGACGGAGCCATGCCGCAGCGCGCGGAGACCGTGCTTGGGTACGTGCAGGCAATGCATTATGAATATCTTTCCGACCTTGCCACACACCATCTTGGATTGAAGGCCGAGTCACTCTTCAACCTGGAAACCCGCTATCGATATAACCCAGACATGGAGAGCCTTGCCGCGATGGTCCCGGCCGTCGTTGCTTTGCTGCTTCTCTTCATTCCGGCGATACTTACAGCGCTTGGCGTTGTGCGCGAAAAGGAACTTGGCTCCATCTTGAATCTTTATGTCACCCCCGTGACAAAAGTCGAATTCCTGCTTGGCAAGCAACTGCCGTACATCGTAATCGGCATGGCAAACTTTGTGCTGATGGCGCTGATGGCGCTGCTTCTGTTTCACGTGTCTGTTACGGGCAATTTCCTTGCCCTGGCGACGGGGGCGCTGCTGTATTTGGTGTGCGCGACCGGGCTCGGCCTGCTTATGTCGACGTTCATGAAGAGCCAGATTGCCGCAATCTTCGGCACGGCCATCGCAACCATATTGCCGGCTATACAGTTCGCTGGATTGCTCAATCCTATTTCGGCGCTCTCTGGCGCGGGCGCGATTATCGGGCGTCTTTATCCAACGACTTACTTTCTTGTTATCTCTCGCGGCGCGTTTTCCAAAGGTCTGGGATTCTTGGGGCTGTCCAACTCCTTTTTCGCACTGTCGGCGATGATTCCCGTGTTGACGATCGCCTGCGTCTTACTTCTGAAAAAGCAGGGAAAGTGAACTGATGACAACTCTGGCAAACATTTTTCATCTGGGCATTAAAGAGTTTCGAAGCTTGTATCGCGATCCTGCGATGCTGGTGCTTATTGTCTTCGCATTTTCACTTGGTATCTATTCCGCGGCGCGTTCACAACCTGAAACTTTGCAGAGCGCACCTATCGCGATTGTGGATGAGGACAGGACGCCGCTTTCGATGCGCATCACCGATAGCCTGTATCCACCGTACTTCCAAAAGCCCACCGTCACATCGCAGCAGGATGCCGACCTCGGCATGGATACCGGACGCTACAGCTTCTCAATCGACATACCGTCCAACTTTCAGAGCGACGTGCTTGCCGGCCGTAACCCTGGGTTACAACTCAATGTGGATGGCACGCTCGTCAGCCAGGCCTACATCGGCGCCGGGTACGTCCAAAGTATTGTCAGCGGCGAGGTAAGCGACTTTGTGCAAAGATACCGCGCCGTTGCGCCACTGCCGAGCGAGCTTGAGCCGCGCACTTTATTCAATCCGAATCTGACACAGGCATGGTTCACCGCGGTCATGGAACTCATTAACAACGTCACCATGCTTTCCATCATTCTCTCGGGAGCAGCGCTCGTCCGTGAGCGCGAACACGGCACGATTGAACACTTACTTGTCATGCCATTGACGCCGTTCCAGATCGTGGCCTCCAAGGTGTGGTCGATGGGAGTCGTAGTCTTGCTTGCCGCGGCATTCGGGTTGGAGGTGATGGTGAAAGGAGTTATCGGTGTTGTAATTTCCGGCTCAGTCCCATTATTTCTCCTCGGGCTTCTGCTTACCCTGTTAGCCACAACATCGATGGGCATCTTCCTGGGAACCATTGCGCGATCGATGCCGCAATTCGGGCTGCTGGTTATTCTCGTTCTGCTTCCTCTCGATGTTCTCTCCGGCTCGCTGACGCCGCGCGAAAGCATGCCGGTGTTTGTGCAGAAGATCATGCTCATCGCGCCCACGACTCACTTCGTGAGCCTGTCCCAGGCGATTCTCTATCGCGGCGCAGGCTTCAGCGCCGTGTGGCCGCAGTTTCTTTCAATCATTGGCATAGCGGTTGCGTTTTTCGCTGCTGCGCTGCTTCGCTTTAGACGGTCCATCGGTACGTTGCAATCATGAGACAGTCCAACAGTGCATGAGCTTGATGCTTCGACATCGCGGGCACAGCTTGCAAAGGAACGATATGAAACGACTCATCCTCATCGGATATACGCTCGCAGCAGTGGTTGGTTTGTCTGGATGCGAGGTCGGCCCTCATTATCAAAGGCCCGAGGTACTCGCTCCCCCTGTCTACCGGGATGCAGAGCCCGTCTCTGCTGGTGTCAATGACTCGACAGTCTCGGTTGGAGACCTGAAGTGGTCCGATGTTTTCAGAGATGATCAAATGAAAGAACTGATTGAGGAGGCATTGGCGAAAAACTTCGATGTGCGGATCGCCGCGCAGCGCGTGCTTGAGCAGCAGGCACAGGTTGGTATTACACGATCGCAGTCCTTGCCTTCTTTGAGCGCGGGAGGGTCCTATAGCGCTATTGGCATTCCTACTGATGCTCTCGGCAGCAACTATCCTTCTACCTTTCATGGAGGTGGATTGATCGCCGATGCGGCGTGGAATCTGGATTTCTGGGGGCTTTATCGCCGTCAAAACGAAGCAGAGCGCGCCAAGCTTCTTGCGACGGAATGGGGGCGCCGAGCGACGTTGAGTTCGGTCGTAATCAATGTTGCGTCGTCTTATATTCAGTTACGAACGCTGGATGCGAAATTGGAGATCACGCGCAAGACATTGGATTCGCGCAGGGAATCGCTTCGGCTTGTCAGTCGCCGTGAACAGGTGGGTTCGGCGACGATGGCCGATGTCCATCAGTCGGAACAGCTTCTCTATGCAGCAGAGGCCGCTCAGCCGGATATTGAGCGTGGTATCCGCGAACAGGAGAATAGCATCAGTCTGCTTCTCGGCCGTAACCCTGGCACCATTCCTCGGGGCAAGAAGACCATCGCGCAGCCGGATCCCCAGGATGTTCCTCCCGGCATTCCTTCGCAGTTATTGGAACGCCGGCCGGATATCCAGAAAGCGGAAGCGGAACTGATCGCGGCAAATGCCCGCATTGGTGTGGCCCGAGCCCAATTCTTTCCACAGATCAGCATCACTGGAATGGGTGGAACGGCAACCAGCCAGATGAATAAGCTCTTCAACTCGGATGCCAGCTTCTGGTTTGGTTCAATAAGTGCGAGCCAGCCCCTTTTCGAGGGCGGAAAACTGAGAAACAATTTACGCCTGGCAAAGGAGACGAAGCAAGAGATGGTGCTCGCCTATCAACAAGCGATCGCTTCCGCATTTCGTGATGTCTCCAACGCACTGATCACTTATCAGAAAGCGAAAGAAAATCGCATTGCTCTAGAGAAAGAAACATCTGCGGCAGATAAGTCTGTTCGATTAGCTCATATTCGATATGACAACGGCGGCAGCAGCTATATCGAGGTCCTCACGAATGAGACCAATCTCTTCTCCGCGGAGTTGAGCCTCGCCAATGCCCAGCAGCAGGAAGCCCTGTCTTTGGTTCAACTCTACGGCGCTTTAGGCGGAGGGTGGAAATAGCATCCTTGATATCATCGCTCAAAACAAAGCTCGGCTTACTTCGATTGCGAAGGTCAGTCAATACAAAGACAGCCTGTTACGCGACCGATACTAAATGGTCAAACAGGCGTTGGATGAGTATGCGCGTACTCTTCTGGGGGAGTTCTATGCCAAGGATTTTCTGGTTGACGGCCAGGCCGTGAGAGAAGGCCAGCATAGCCATAATGAAATCGGTGGGTTTCAAACGTAGAGTCATTTCGGAAGATCTCATGAGATCTCTAACGAGCGCTTGTCCGTCCCGCATCATCTGCCGATGGAGTTGCAAATAGCTCTCTCGAATGCGCTCACTTCGCAGAGCCTCCGTTTCGAACTCGGCATGCAGCACAATCCAATCAGGGTCCGTAATTATGTCGGCGAATGTGTCCCGCATTTTCCTCAGCCTCTTCCGGCTTGAAGGTTCCTGCGTGAGAATGGAACGAAAGATATTGAAGTAGCGTGCCTGCTCCTCATGGATCACAGCAAGGAATAGTTCTTCTTTGCCGTCAAAATTGGAATAGAGCGCGCCTCGCGAATAGCCGGCCTCTTCGGCAATCGTTTCCGCAACGGCGCCGCCCAATCCGTAGCGAAGAAAATGCTCGCGCCCAATGGCTATAAGCCTGGTGCGGGTCTGCGCCCGGCTCTCTTCACGCGTTAATCTCTTACGCATCTCAAGAGTGTTCATTGGCATCTGGATCGGGTTTCTTTTGATTCATCAACCTGGAGCGAAACCACAGTACACATATCCTTGTTAAGTTTCCACAATGTGGCTTTTTCTTCCACCCCAGCGACTAAAACCTGTCGCCGGGGACCCCGGAGAGGAAAAAGCCACTTGGCGGGCGTGCTTCCGGGATACACCTACTGTGGTTTCGCTATAGCCGCTCCAAAGGTGACAGATAGGGACTTGGGAGGTCTGGACAAAAGTGAACATTTTTATGTATTTTGTTTTCAGATACATTGTGAATGTTACAAGCTCGGGCAATTCTTCCATAGGTAAAGATGAAAAACGGCCAGTTCATGCCGCTTGGGAAGATGCGGATTATGGCCTGAGCGGTCCAGGCCGGCATGTGTGTCGGAATTTCTAAGATGTTCACCAAAGTCCGCATGGCGACGAGGATCTCGACTCGTCTGCCACGAATCAGCGGGCTGCGGGAGTCGGCCTCAAAACGACGCAGGAGCTTCTGCGCCATGCCAATTCGCGGATTACGCTTGATATTTATACGCGAGCCATCTCCGCACCGAAGCGGGAGGCGAACAATCGGGTGATGGAAATAATATTCGAGGCAGGGAAGAAGGCGCTTTTCAGAGCCATCATTGGCACCCTCGCGGGGTGTTGAGCAGAAAAAGAAAAAAGGTGCGGATCGCTCCAGCGCCTTTGCCGGCGCCCTCAAAGGCGCCTCTTAATCTTGCCACATGCCATAAACCCTTGATTCTCTAAGAGCTTTATGGCGGGGACGACGAGACTCGAACTCGCGACCTCTGCCGTGACAGGGCAGCGCTCTAACCAACTGAGCTACGTCCCCACATGGAGCTTTTAACCCGGAAGCAACCTTCGCCGAACGGACCTTTCCCCTTTTAAAGGGATCGCCCTTCCAACTGGCTCACTGCTTCTTGCCTTTTTCCTGCCCTGGCGGACAGTCTTCGGCTGAGCTTCAGCAACATTAATGAGTGTATCAGAAAGAACGTCCATTGGGGCAACGCCACCCCGAGGAAGCGCGCCTCCCGAATTGAAAAAATGCCGGCTGCCCCCCGCCTCCTGCCGCGCTTTGCCCCTAAGCCTGAAAGACGGCGCGATTGCCGCGCCCGCTGGAAACGTAGCCCATATCCGCTGATATTCCCCGCACGCACTGCAGCAGGTGGTTGGCAATCAAGGGCAGCTTCTGCGCCGTCACGCGAAACGACGGCCCGGAAACGCTCACCGCCGCTACAGGCTGCCGCTGCGCGTCCAGCACCGGCACGGCGATGCAGCGCAAACCCTCCTCCAGTTCCTCGTCGTCCACCGCATAGCCGCGCCGGCGGGTCTTTTCGATCTCCACCCGCAGGGCCTCGGCCGTGGCGATGGTGCGGTTCGTGAAGCGCTCGTAGCGAATGCGCCGCAGAATATCGGCGATGCGCTCCTCGGGCAGAAAGGCCAGAATCGCCTTGCCCACCGAGGTGCAGTGCAGCGGGTTGCTGGCCCCGACCCGCGTGATCATGCGCACCGAGCGCGTCGGCTCAATCTTGTCGATGTAAATCACATGCGTGCCTTCCAGAACGCATAGGTGCGCCGTCTCCTCGGTCTCGGTCACCAGCCGGCGCAGGTGGGGCCGCGCGCGGTCGCGCAGGTCGTATTGATCGATGGCGCGGTTGCCCAGATCAAACAACTTCAGTCCCAGCCGAAACTTGCCGCTGGCCGTGCGTTCCACCATCCGGTGATTCTCCAGGACCATCAGGAAGCGGTGCGCGGTGCTCTTGTGTAATTGCAGCGACGAGGCGACCTGCGCCAGCCCCAGCGGCGTGTCACTCTCCCCAAGCAGATACAGAATGGCGAATGCCCGGTCCAGGGCTTGAACCTTATAGGTGCCTTGTGAGGCTGTGTCTCGCATTATGGTTCTCCATTCCGTTAAATAGCCTACCTTTCAGTTTCTTGGGATTGGGATAGCATGTCAAGTTTTGGTATATCAGGGCACATCTTCAGTCGCGGATGGATGCTCTGCCGCTGTTGATCTCAAGCGCTCGCAGAGCGCCGCGGCGCCATCTCTTCCGGCAGCCTTGCCGCCTGCGTTTTGAGAGATTGCTCACCCTCAGCGAAAATGCTCCGGAAGCCCTGATAGAGGTTTCTTGAATGCCGATAACCGAATCAGCAATTCTTGGGTTTCCGGGATTCCATCAGCGGAGACCGCCCTTGAGATTCTTCCGGAGGGTTTGCGGCAGGCAGCGGCCCGGCTCTTTGAGACCGTTGCCTGCCGTTCCTCCAGCCGGGCGCGGCAGGATCTGCCGTCTGCGCAAGGCCGAAGCCGCCATGGGTTTCGAGGATCACCTGAAATGTTTGCCTCTTCCCTGGCCGGAATAGGCGCAAAGCGCCCCACTGAGTGCTCATCAACTCGCCGCAGTGTACCATTTAACCGGGAGCAGCCATTCTGCCATGTCATCCTCCGCCCAGATTCCCGATGCTCTTTCGCTTGGCACAGGCCCCCTGTCGATTGCCATCATCAGCCCGGACGAGCAGCGCCGCAACGCCGCGAAAAGGGCCCTGGACGAATGCCAGGGCGCCCAGATCCAGGAATTCTATTCGTTCCCTGCCGGCTCTGACGACGTGGCGCGCATGCTGGGGCACAACTTCAGCGTCGTGATCGTTGACGTGGACAGCAATCCGGAGCGCGCCCTCGATCTGGTGGAGGCAATCAGTATCCACGGCCTGGCGACCGCGATGGTCTATTCGACCTCTGCCGATCCGGAACTGCTGCTCAGTTGCATGAGGGTGGGCGCTCGCGAGTTTTTCACTCTCCCCTTCACCCCCGGCGCGATGGCTGAGGCTATGGTTCGCGCCTCGGCCCTTGGTTCGGCAGAACGCCCGCCGAAAAAGGCTGACGGCAAGCTGCTCGTCTTTCTCAGCGCCAAAGGCGGTTCCGGAGTCACCACCCTGGCCTGCAATTACGCGGTGGCGCTGGCCCAGGAGTCCGGACAGAAGACTCTCTTGATCGATCTCAATCTGCCGCTCGGCGATGCGGCGATTGACCTGGGAATCAAGGCTCGATACTCAACCTTGAGCGCGCTTGAAAACTTCAGCCGGCTCGACTCGAGTTTTCTTGCCACCATGCTGGTAAAGCATAATTCCGGGCTATTCGTGCTGGCCGCGCCCAGTGAATTGACCACCTTGCAAGTCTCCGATGACGCCATTGACAAGCTGCTCGAAGTCGCGGCCCAGGATTTCGATTATGTGGTGGTCGATGCCGGATCCAGACTCGAACTGCAGCATACGCATCTCTTCGATGAATCCGCCTATATCTACATAGTCACGCAAATCGGCGTTCCCGAACTGCGCAATTCAAACCGCCTGATTTCCAAGCTCTCCACTGCCGGCAACCCCAAATTCTCCATCGTGATCAACAGATACGACCCTCGCAACCAGGGAATCAGTGAAGAGGATGTTGCAAAGGCTCTCATCAGGCCCGCTGAGTGGAAGATTCCCAACAACTATGCCGCCGTGCGGCGGATGCAGAACACGGCTGTCCCGCTCACGGAAGAAGACACCGAGATTGCGCGGGCCGTGCGCCAGATGACCAGAGCCGTCAGCGGCCAGCCAGCCCTGCCGGAAAAGAAGAAGGGTTTCAGCTTTTTCCGGTGATTTGAAGAGGTTCATCGGCATGTTCAGGATTGTTCAGATGATCTCGTCCGATTGTGGAACGCGCGTCCTCACGCTCGGCTTGGATAGAATGATTCGCAGAGGGCGAACGTGATGCCGCGCGAAGAATTGCTGACGCTGCCGCATTCTTCGCCGGGCGGAAGCGGTCAGCCTGTGGGCAAGAGCAATTCCCATCTGCATCATGCCGCCCAGAGCTGCTGGCGATACGCCGCGTCCAGGGCGCATGCAGGCGTGCAGCACACGGAGATAGCATTGCCCGAGGTGCGGATATGAACAGCGGCCCTACCACAGCCAGAGTCATCGACATCGTTGAGCCTCCTCCCGTTGGCGCAGGCGTCTTGTCTGTTGCTCTCATCAGCCCGGACGAGCAACGCCGCAAAGCCGCCATAACGGCCTTGGGTGAATCTCGCAGCAGCCAGATCCGGGAGTTTTCTTCTTATCCTTCCGGCCCCGATGAGGCGCCCTGGACGCTGAATCGCGACTTTGACGCTGTCATCGTTGACCTGGACAGCGACCCCGAGCGCGCTCTCGATCTGGTCAGGCGCATTCATACCAATGGCCTGGCTACCGTCATGGTCTATTCGGTCAAGTCCGATCCTGACCTGATGCGCAAATGCATGAGGGCGGGCGCTCGCGAATTTCTCACTTTGCCTTTCAAGCCCGGCGCCGTGGTTGAGGCTCTGGCTCGCGCATCGTTCCTTCGTTCGGCAGACCGCCCGCCGAAAAAGGCTGCCGGCAAATTGCTTGTGTTCTTCACCGCCAAAGGCGGTTCCGGAGTCACCACCCTGGCTAGTAATTTTGCTGTCTCGCTGGCCCAGGAGTCCCGCCAAAAAACGCTTCTGATCGATCTCGGCCTCCCGCTGGGAGGCGTGGCGCTCAACCTCGGAATCACGACGGAATACTCGATTGTCGATGCGCTTCAGAATATCGAACGGCTCGACGCGGGTTTTCTCTCCAGCCTGCTCGGAAAGCATGGCTCCGGGCTCTCTGTCCTCGCGGCGCCCAGTGAAATGGCTTCCATGCAGCTTTCCGATGAGGCCGTCGACAAGCTGCTGGAAGTCGCCCGCCAGCAGTTCTCTTATGTCGTCGTTGATGCCGGATCGAAGCTCGACCTGCGGCATACGCATCTCTTCGATCAATCCGCCACAATCTACCTCGTCGTGCAGGTCGGCCTCGCCGAATTGCGTAACTCCAATCGCCTGATTTCCATGCTCTCCGCCGCCGGCGGCCCGAAACTTGAAATCGTGATCAATCGCTATGATTCTCAAGCCCTGGAGATCGCCGAAGAGCAGATTACAAAAGCTCTCACCAGACCGGCCGAGTGGAAGATTCCCAACGACTACGCTGCTGTGCGGCTGATGCAGAATACAGCGACGCCGCTCATCCAGGATGATTTGGAGATTTCACGCGCGATCCGGCAGATGGCCCGGTCCGTTTGCGTTCCATCAGCCGCCCCGGCGCTGAGACCCTGAAGAAAAAGCCGCTTGCGGAATTCGAAGCGGAGTGTGAGTGGCGTCAGGGTTTGCATGAGGCTCAGTTGTTTGCAGATTATTTTGCCGTGTCGTCGCACAATAATTCTGAGGAGCATTTTCTCCCGGCCGTCCTCCTTGTCCTGCAAAAGCGCCTCTAACTCCTTATCCTGGACGATTTTGCGGGCAACTCCTTTGTTATGACGATTTTACAGCGCAACGCTGCCTGTAAGCTCATGAAAACAAGGATTTTACGTCCAAAATACGGGTGGGGGGGGTAGGCCGTATAGGATGCCGATACGCCCTCGGAGCAAACCATGACGCCGGAGCGGCAGCGGAATCCGTAGTGCCGGTCTCCAGGTATTTTTGCTGGGTGCCCCATCCATTCCGCGGCTTCATCGCGGAATGGGTGGGAGAGCACAGAACTCAATCTCGACTGTAGACAGTCAACCCGAAACTGCTTTTGCCTCCGAAAGTGGCCTGCCCCGCCTTGTTTCTGCCTTTCCGGCCAACCAGGAAAGCCCCGCCGCGCGCCCATTGCGATATGATTGCGTCTATAAGGTGAGCGGTCTGTCTCCCCATGGGGCCGCCCCGGTGGTGTGCGTGTCGCGATTCTTTCAGCGCTTTGTCTTCGTTCTTTCCACGGCGATCTTCGCCGCCCTTGGCCTGGGTTTCCTCCTGGGCGAGTTCGGACTCTTCGGCGTCCATGCCGGCGGCCAGCAGAATGGCGCTTATCGCCAGATGGGCGTCTTCCAGCAAGTCCTCAAGAGAATCCAGACCGACTATGTGACCGATCCCAACATCAACGACGTGACCGCCGGCGCGCTGCATGGCCTGCTTGAGTCCCTCGACGCCGACTCCAGCTACCTGGACCCGGCCGAGTACAAAATCTACAAGGAGCGTCCCGCCACGGGCGTCGCGCAGATCGGCATCACCGTTTCCAAGCGCTTTGGTTACGCCGTGATCGTCAGCGTCCTGCCCGGTTCGGCTGCTGACAAGGAGCATCTCGCCGACGGCGACGTGATCGAATCCATCGGCGATCATTCCACGCGCGAGCTGTCGCTGGCCGTCATCCGGATGATGCTGGAAGGCAAGCCGGGAACACAGCTCACCCTTTCGGTGGTGCGCCCGATGAAGCCCGAACCCGACAAGCTGACGCTGACCCGCTCCGTCGCTGCCGCGCCCGCGCTCGCCGAACAGCAGTATGAAGGCGCGGCCATTCTCTATCTGAAGCCCGGCGCGCTGACCGCCTCCCGCGTGGACGAGATCGCCGCCAAACTCAATGCCGAGGGCCGCAGCTGCAAGGTGCTGCTCGACCTGCGCGACTCTTCCGGCGGCGACGCCGAGCAGGGTTTGCGCCTGGCCAACTTCTTCATCAAACAGGGCACGCTGGCCACGCTTGAAGGCCAGAAGTTTCCCCGCCAGACCTTCTCTGCCGATGCGGCGGCTTTCCTGACCGCAGCGCCCCTGGCCGTGCTCGTGAACCGCGGGACCTATGGCCCGGCCGAGTTGACGGCCGCCGCCATCGAGGGCGCCAAGCGCGGCGATGTGGTCGGTGAGCGGACCTTCGGCGAAGGCTCGGTCCAGAAGACCATCGAGCTGCCTGACGGCTCTGCCCTTCTTTTGACCGTGGCCAAGTACCAGTCTCCCGACGGAAAGAAGATTCAGGATGAGGCAGTCATGCCCACCGTCGTCGTCGGCAAGACCATAGATGAAGAGGAAGATGAAGATCAAGAGGTACAGCCTCCCGCCAAGGGCGACGCGCCTCTCGCCAAGGCGCTCGAACTGCTGAAGGCCAAGAGCGTCTGAATGCCAATGACCGCTAAGGAAGATTTTGCCGGCAAGCTCGCTCAATTGGCGGGCATGATGAAGAGTTGCATTAGTACCGAGGATGGCCAATGGACGGTTAAGGGATTTATAGACATTTTCAAGAATGTCTACACCATTTCTTCGGACACCAAGATCGTATCCAAGATACTGGAAATCCACCTATTTCCACAGATTCTTGCGTTTGCCCAAGCCAACGGCTACAAAATCGTTCTGGCAGAGCATCAGAACTATTACCCGGACATTTCGTTTGTTAAGTCGGATGATGAATCTATCAGGTTTGCCGTCGACTTCAAGACAACCTATAGAAACCCGAAAAAGCCCTATCTGTGCAATGGATTCACACTGGGCTCCCATGGAAAGTACTTTGAGGATCGTACGAGCAAGAAGAATATCCAGTTCCCATACAGTTCCTATTCTGGCCACTTCTGCCTTGGAATCATCTACGATAGAGCGGAGGGCGCTAGCATCGATGAAACCCGGACGCACCATGTCGAGGAGTTGAGATCGATAACTTCTGTCGCGCGCAATTTTGAGTTTTTTGTAGCCGAGAAATGGAGGATTGCAAGCGATCAGCAGGGAAGTTATAACACAGCGAACATTGGGAGCATTCAGAATATCGAAGATATTATCCATGGGCGCGGAATGTTTTCAAAGCTCGGAGAATCCTGGTTCGACGACTACTGGATGAATTATGGCAAGATTACTATCGCGGATGAAACGGGAGGCACGAAGAAGATATCCAGGCTGAAGGACTTCGTTGAATATAAGAAAGGCGATGTATCCCGGATTGTCACCAAAAGGAACGGCGAAAGCGAGGAGGCATGAGAGTAAATGTCCCTCCTATCAAATCTCAAGGCATAAAAACCAAACTTGTGCCTTGGGTGAAAAGTATTGTGCCCGACGATTTCGGAGGCGTCTGGATTGAACCCTTTATGGGAACCGGCGCTGTCGCTTTCAATATAGCTCCAGCAAATGCTCTCCTATGCGACACTAATCCTCATCTAGTGAATTTTTATTCATCTCTCGCCTGCGGAGAAATCACATCAGAAATTGTCCGCGATTACTTGGTTGCAGAAGGAAGTATTCTTCTGGAGAAGGGCGAAGATCACTACTACGATGTGAGGGATCGATTCAATAAACACCATAGCCCTCTGGACTTTCTTTTTCTGAATAGGGCGGGATTCAATGGAATGATCCGTTTCAATCGGAAGGGCGAATTCAACATACCATTTTGCAGGAAACCGCAGCGTTTTGCCCAAGCGTATATCACAAAGATCGTCAATCAGGTAAGTTGCGTCGAGAAGCTTTTACGCACGAAGACTTTTGTCTTCAAGTGCCAAGACTTCCTGCAAACGATCAAGGATGCAAGTTCCCAGGATCTGATTTATTGCGACCCGCCTTATATTGATCGTCATGTAGATTACTTCAGTGGATGGGATGAATTCCAGGAGACCAAACTGTTTGAGGCTCTGTCTGATTTTGAGGGCAAATTCATTTTGTCAACTTGGCATCACAATGATTTCAGAGAGAATACATACATCAAGACGCTGTGGAGCAGATTCAGCGTTTTGACGAAAGAACACTTCTATCATGTTGGCGGCAAAGAGGAAAACAGAAACCCCATCGTGGAAGCGTTGATTGTGAATTTTCAGGCTCATGCAATCGAAATTACGCCGCGAAAACCAGAGCAGTTGATGCTCCTGGCGTCCTGAATGCAATTCCCATGTGTGCAGTGGCGCTCCCGCTCTTGCACTGCGTGGTACGCATGAGGCAGCCTGGCCTGCGCCTGCGCCGCTCGCGTGCTAGCCTTGGGCTGAAGCACTTCTCCGCTGCGCGCGAGAGAAGTGCTCCTGAGGCCTGAACCGTTTTGGCTGTTACTCCCATCCAGCCCCCCGAATTCCGCGACTATGCCCGGCCTCGCCAGCTAGAGGCACAGCAGGCGCCCATGCGCCGTCACCGCAAACTGGTGGG
>Ga0224528_1000862_pt1 | contig 21935 bp, 18 predicted proteins | sample CBST25metaG_2_FD_179888 | JGI IMG/M metagenome (GOLD analysis project Ga0224528, IMG submission 179888) | Peat soil microbial communities from Stordalen Mire, Sweden - C.B.S.T25 | ecosystem: Environmental > Terrestrial > Soil > Wetlands > Peat | place: Sweden: Norrbotten County, Stordalen Mire...
ATCTCGCCCACGCCCGGCTGCACATAGGAGCTGGCGCGGCCGCCAAGATAGGTGCGACGCTCCAGCAGCGTGACGCCAAAACCTGCCTCGGCAAGCGCACAGGCCGCACTCATGCCAGCCACTCCGCCACCGAGGATGGCTACAGTCTTTTTCCCTTGCAAACTCACTTGTGGCCCAGGGGAAGCAACCGCATCAGTCCCATCCGCGCCATGCCACCAGCAAGGATCGTGAGCTTTTGTGCGGTGGGCACGCTGGCACGCTGCGAATAGACGTCATAGTTGGCACGCTCAATGCGCTTGAGCAGTTCGTGATAGATGGAGACCAGTACGCGCAGGGCGGGCCGGCTCTCACGATCAATCAAGGGCAGCAGCTCATCGGCCGAGCGATAAAATCTTTCGGCACGCTGCGCAATCTCGGCGAACAGAGCGCGCTCGTGCTCGTTCGGCGGTGCGCAGGCCACGTGGCCTACCAGAGTGTCGACGGTGACGCCGTAGGTCTTCAGGTCCTCAAGCGGCAGATAGACGCGGTTGCGCGCCGCATCCTCTGCCACGTCGCGCAGAATGTTGGTGAGCTGGAAGGCGATGCCGGTTTCCTCGGCCAACTTTTCCGCACGCTGGCCGGAGTAGCCGAAGATGCGAATCGTCACCAGTCCCACCACCGAGGCCACCAGATAGCAGTAGTGGTAAAGATCGGCGAAGGTGTTATAAGTATCCGGCTCGCGGCTGTCGTCCGCCGAGTCAAGATCCATCGTCACGCCGGCGGCCAGTTCGTCAAGCAGCGTGAGCGGAATCTGAAAGCGGTTGACGGCATCGCTCACGGCCATGAAGACCGGGTTGCTGGAACCACCGCTCTTGCAAACGCCGTGCCAGTCAAGCATCCAGGCATCGAGATTTTTCCGGCGCTGCTCACGCGTGAAGCGCTCATCATCGGCAAGGTCGTCGGCCTGACGCATGAAGGCATAGATGGCGCAAATAGCATCGCGGCGCGGCTTGGGCAGCGCCACAAAGGCGTAGTAGAAGTTCTTGGCCTCGCGCCGCGCAATCTCGCGGCAGGCGGCGTAGGCCACATCCAATGGGCACAGGCCGAATTTTGTTTCGTCGCTCATGCCACCTTCTCCGATGTTCCCAGGCGCAGGAACGGCAACAGTTTACTGCTAACTGCGCGCAAGGCCAAGCCCAACTTGGTTCGTTTGGAGATGGCCGGCCGCGCGCTGAGCACATCGTAATTGCGCCGCGCAATGGCGTCGAGAATGGCAAGCCCGCCGCGACTGAACAGATCGAGATCGAGCGCCAAACTGTGACGCACCGTGCCGATCAGCGGCAACCCTTCGGCAAAGAGCTTGCGGGCATAATCAACCTCGTATTCCAGCAGAGCGCGAAACTCGTCGGTGGCGCGGCCGGTGGCGATCATCTCCTCGGTCACGCCAAAGCTGCGCATGTCATCCTGCGGCAGATAGATGCGGCCCTTGGCGTAGTCGACGCGCACATCCTGCCAAAAGTTTGCCAGTTGCAAGGCCGAGCAGGTGGCGTCGGAGAGGTGGAATTTTTCTTCGCGCGTGGCTTCGTCAACCTCATCACAGGCATAGAGCACAAGCCGGCCAACGGGATTGGCCGAGTAGCGGCAGTAGCCGAGAAGATCGTCCATCGAGCCGTGGCGCGTCACCGTCTGATCCCTACGGAAGGCCACAAGCAGATCGGCGAAGGGTTCTTTTGGAATGCCACAAATTTTAATGGTCTCACTGAGAGCCACGAAGACCGGGTGGCGCGCCGTGCCCGCATAGCAGGCATCGAGTTCCCTACCCCACAGGTCGAGCAGGGCCAGCGAGGCCTCGGTCGAGCCAACCTCATCGCCAAAGTCATCCGAGATGCGGCAGTAGGCGTAGATCGAGTGGAAGTGCGACCGCAACGACTTCGGCAAAAACCACGAGGCAACTTGGAAGTTTTCGTAGTGCGACTCGGCCAGACGGCGGCAGTAGGCGCGCGCCTCCTCCAGCGAAGGTGCAACCTCGGGAATGCGGTAGCTGGCCGGCAGCGCGGCCCAGCCTTTGGCCAATAACTCCGCGGTGCGATTTGTCTCCGGCTGCGTGTTTGCTGCGGTCATGGTTTCCTTACGGCACGATGGCCGTTTTAATCTCGGCATTGCGGTTCATCAACTTTGCGAAAACGCGGGTCAGCTCGTAGAGATGCGCGTGGCCAGTGATGAAGGCGCTGGCCTGAAAGCGTCCGCTCGAGATCAGCTCAAGCGCCTTGCGGCAGATGGCTGGCGTGTGATGGAAGGTGGCCCGCAGCGTGATGTCGTTGTAGTGAATGCGATTGGTGTCGAGCGAAACGTGCGTGTTGGCCGCACAGCCGCCAAAGAAATTGACGGTGCCACCCTTGCGCACCAGTTCGACCGCCTCTTGCCAGGAGTCGGGAACGCCGACAGCCTCGATAGCGATGTCAACGCCGCGTCCGCCCGTCAACGCGCGGGTTTGTTCGATGGCCTGCGGGATGTCGCCGGTCTGCACAATGTGCGCCGCGCCAAGACGCTTGGCGGCCTTGGCCTGCCCGTCGTGCTTGACGAGAGCGATGACCTCATAACCGGCGAGCGCGGCCACGTGCAGAATCATCAGCCCCAGCGGACCACCGCCGATGACGGCAACACTGTCGCCCGAATGTGGCTGCGAATCAGTAAAGCCGTGCACGGCGCAGGCCAGAGGCTCAGTCAGCGCGGCATATTCAAAGGGCACCTGCTCAGGCAGATGCAGCGTGTTTTTAGCCACAATGCGCGCCGGAATGCGGATGAACTCGGCATAAGCGCCGTTGTTGAAGAGCAGATCGTCGCAGAGGTTTTCCTGTCCGCGCTGGCAGTAGTAGCACTGGCCGCAGGGCGCGGAGTTGAGCGCCACCACGCGGTCGCCCTCATGAAAGGCATCGACGCCCTCACCCATCTCAACGACAGTGCCGGCCAGTTCGTGACCGAACAGCGCCGGCGGACGGATCATCTTGGCGTGATAGCCACGCCGGAAGACCTTGAGGTCGGTGCCACAGGTCAGCGCCGCGCCGACGCGAACGATCAACTCGCCCGGCCTGGCCTCGGGCACCGGAACCTCCTCGATGCGCACATCCTCGCGTCCATGGAGAACCGCGGCTTGCATTGTCGTCGCCATAAGTATCTCCTAGAGCGCGCCCGCGCCCAGTTCTGGCTCGATCATGATTTTCATCGAGCTGGCCTGGGGATGGGAAGCAATTTCAATGGCCTCGACCGCCTTTTCCAGCGAGAAGCGGTGAGAGATCAGCGGAGTCAGATCGAGGCCCTTGCGCTTGCCGCCGAGCACCAGATCGATCACCTCGTCGAGAATCGTGAAGCTCGACGAATAGGAGCCGATCAGCGCCTTCTCGTCGACGCAAACCGCGCCTGGATCGATGGTGGCTTCGCCGTGTTGGGTCTGCGCAAAGAGCATGACCTTGCCGCCGGGCCGGGCCGCATCCATCGCGGTGCGGATCAGCGCATTGCCGCCGACAGCGAGAATCACGGCATCGGCGCCACGGCCCTCGGTTGCGGCCTTCAGCCGCGCAACCACGTCTTCCTTGCCCGCGTCAATCGGGTGATGCAAGCCGAACTTCGCCGCGATGGCGTGACGCTCGGCAAACAGATCCGAGGTGAAGACGCGTGCTCCGGTCTTCTGCGCCAGCGCCGCGTGCATCAGGCCGATGGGGCCTTGACCGATGACCAGCACCGTCTCGTCAGCGGAGAGATTCAGGCGCTTCACGCCATTGAGCACCGTATTGAACGGCTCCATGAAAGCGGCCTGCTCGAAGGACACATCGTGGGGAATGTGCACCACGCCGCGGTTGGCAACAATCCAGTCCATCACGCGGATGTACTCGGAAAAGCCCCCGCCGGAGGGTTCCATGCCCGCCGTCGCGCCGGTGCGCTTGTAGACTTCGCACTGCGCCGGAACGTTTTTGCGGCAGTAGTAGCAGTGGCCGCAGGGCACGTGATGGAAGACCACCACGCGGTCACCAAGCTTGAAGTTCGTGGCGCCCGCGCCCACGCGCACAACTGTTCCGGCCATCTCGTGGCCGAAGATACGCGGGGCCGAGTGCGACCCCTTATGAATTTTTTTCAGGTCCGTTCCGCAGATTCCGCAGGTGGCGATCTTGACTAGAAGCTCGCCGGAGCCAATTGCGGGCACCGGCACGGTCTCCAGCCGCACGTCGTTGATGCCGCGATAAACGGCCGCGCGCATCGTAGAAGGAATCTTGGGTTCGATCAGGCTAGTTGCATGTTCTATTTCGATTGCCATTCCGCTTCCTAAAGAAAGACCTCAGGCACACAGGAGATTTTGCAAAAGCTCGGCCATGCGCAACGAGGCACATTTACTATTCTCGCCCATCCGGATCAACGCAGGCCAGAGCCAAGGCCGCGGAAGGACAAAAAGAATCAGACGTCCAGTGTGAAAGACGCCATTGGGGGAAATAAATCTGTTGAAATCGGGCAGCGTATCGTTCACACCGTCGCTGACGCCCTTCACGGCATGGAACGGAATGCCGCGCATCAGCGCCAGCCGCGCCACCGCCGCCGCTTCCATATCGACCAGACCCGCTCCGTAGCTGGCCGCCAGCCGCTGCTTCTCGGCCGCATCCGCCACAGTGGAACTGGTGACTAACCATGGATTTTCTGCGCGCGCATTGCTCGCGGCAGACGAAAACCGCTCGCCAGTCTGCGCGTCGATCACGCCGGCCACTTCATAGGCTGCACCAGGTGCGTACTTTGCATCGAGCGCGCCTACCCATCCCATCGAAAACGCTGCGTGCAGCGGACCAATTTGCTCCAGTGCGGCAACGGCGCGCGTCGCCGCCTTCTGCCCTGCTCCAGCGCAAGCCGCCAACCATTCATTGTCACCAGAAACATGCCGCCAGATTGCAACGCCCGCACGGCGTTCCTGTCGCCAGCCGCGCACCAGTGGATGCAACTCGCCGGGCATGGCCGCGATGATCGCGACTCGCCTCATGCGCCTGCCTTCGGCGCATAGCCATTGGCCTGGAACCATTCGATGGACGCACGCATGGCCGGATAGACGGGCAAAATGCGGAAGCCCAGCTCCTGCTCGGCGCGAGCGCTGGAGGCGTACATTTTCTTGCGCCCCATGCGCACCTCTTCGAGCGTGGCGCGTGGCTCTTTGCCGCAAATCTTTCCTGTGATCAGCTCCTCGAAGAAGGCGTAGACCATCGCCACCGCGAGGGGAATCCTGGTCTTCGGCGAAGGCAGGCCGGTGATGGCCGCCATCTTGTCGAGGATCTGCTTGAGCGTCAGGTTTTCGCCGCCCAGAATGTAGCGGCGGCCAGCCGCGCCCCGGGTCAGCGCCAGCACATGCGCGCGCGCCACTTCGCTCACGTCCACCAGGTTCAGACCCGTATCGACATAGGCCGGAAAACGCCCGTTGAGAAAGTCGACGAAGATGCGGCCAGTCGGCGTCGGTTTCGTGTCCCGCGGACCAATCGGCGTGGTTGGGTTGAGGATGACGACCTGCTGGCCGTCTTCGGCGGTGGCAATGGCCTCGCGCTCGGCCATGAACTTTGAACGCTTGTAGTGGCCAACCATATCGTCGAGCGTGGCCGGCACGTCTTCATTGGTCACAATGCCGTCGGTGCGGAAGTGCATGGTAGCCACGCTTGAGGTGTAGACAACACGCCGCACCTTGGCCTCGCGCGCCAGCCGTAGCAACTCCCGCGTGCCTTCGACGTTGGCCTTATACATGGCCTCGGGCTTGGGTATCCAGAGCCGGTAATCGGCCGCGACATGCATCACCGCATCGCAGCCCTGAAGCGCCGAAGCGTAGGAAGCGGGATCGGCCAAGTCGCCGACCTCAGTCTCGCCCGCGATGCCTTCGAGATGAGAAAGATTGCTGGTTTTGCGCACCAGCATGCGCAGTTGGGCACCATCTGCGGCTAGCGCCCGCGCCACATGGTTGCCGACAAATCCTGTTGCACCTGTAAGAAATATCTTCATCTTTTCTTTCGATCTTCTTTTCTGTAGCAGCAGGCGGATTCAATCGCCCACCAGAATACAGCGCCGGAGTGCGCTTTGCACTCCGGCACCGATTTGAAGCAAAACAGCAGGAAATCCAAGGCCGCCAAACCGCGCAGGCCACACACCCAGCGCTACGTTAGTCGAGAGCCTCAGGGGCCAGGCCAATGTTCTTTTCGCCGGCCGCCTTGCGTTCGTTATAGGACTTGAGCCAGTCCTCCCAGTGTTTGCCCGCCGCGCGATCCTTGCCGGTAAACTCGATCCGCGCAATCTGATCGTAGCCAGCCTTCTGCTTGCCTTCGACGCCGGGGGCGAAGTACTGCACCCAGGATTCGGCCAGCGTCGCACCGGTGCGACGATTGAAGACGTAAGCCTCCACGCGCTCGCCCGACTTCAGCGTCAGCGTCACGTCGCCGCGATAATCGAAGGCCTGCTCCAGCGCGTCACGCAGAGCCTCTTCGTTCACCAGCTCCGGCACCCAGCCTTCCAGATTTTCATGCTCGAAGCCAGGAGCCACTTCGAGCGCCTCTACCTGCTCACGCGTATACTTCACGGTTTCTGCGCTCATGCGTGGGTCTCCTCCAACTTCTTCTCGGATTTTTTCGCTTCATCGATCTGCACCAGAGGTTCCGCCGTCTCTAGCTTGAACTCGTTGAGCAGCTTCAGCGCGTGATCGTCCTTGTAGAGATTGAAGGTTCCCTTCACCATGCCCCAGAAACCCTTCAGCGTGCCGAAGCCGTCCACAACCGCCGGCGTCTCATAGCCGCAACTGACCATGCAGTTGGCGCAATGCGGATTGCCGCTGGCCACGCCGTAGTTATCCCAATCCGTCGTTTCGAGCAGTTCCTTGTAGCTCTCCGTGTAGCCGTCCTGCAGCAGGTAGCAGGGCTTCTGCCAGCCGAAGATGCTGTAGGCGGGCATGCCCCAGGGAATGCACTCATAATCGCGATCGCCCATTAGAAATTCGAGGAACAAGGGCGACATGTTGAACTTCCACTCGGGCTTGCGGTTCGACAGAATGGCGCGGAAAAGCTTGCGCACCTTGGCGCGACCGAGGAAGCGGTTCTGGTCGGGAGCCTTGTCGTAGCTGTAGCCAGGCGAAAGCACCATGCCCTCGACGCCGATGCGCATCATCTCGTCGAAGTGCGCGCGCACGCTGTTCGGATCCACACCATCGAAGAAGGTCGAGTTGGGCGTCACGCGGAAGCCGCGCTTGACCGCCTCCTTGATGCCCTCCACTGCCAGATCATAGGTGCCCTCGCGGCAAACGGCGAAGTCGTGATGCTCGCGCTGGCCGTCGAGATGCACCGAGAAGGTCAGGTACTTCGACGGCGTGAACTCATGCAGCCGACGCTTCAACTCAATCGCGTTGGTGCACATATACACATACTTCTTGCGCGCCACCAGACCATTGACGATCTCGACGATCTGCGGATGCAAGAGCGGCTCGCCGCCCGGAATCGAGACCATCGGCACGCCGCACTCTTCCACGGCGGCAAAGCACTCCTCGGGCGTCAGCATGCGCTTCAATACGTGCGGCGGATACTGCACCTTGCCGCAGCCGGCGCAGGCCAGATTGCAACGAAACAACGGCTCCAGCATCAGCACCAGGGGGAAGCGCTTGACGCCCTTGATCCGCTGCTTGATGACGTAGCTGGAGACCGTCCACATCTGAGAAATCGGAATTGCCATCTTTGGATTAACCTCCCGCGCCAGCATCGGCGGCGCGATCCATCGTTCGCTTGTAGGTCGTCAGGGCCATCAGCGGAAAATACTGGCGGTAGAGCGTGTAGGCCAGATAAAAGACCTTGGGGAAGCCAGTACCGGTGATGATCGATTGACGCGTTGCACCCTCGCCCATCGCTTCGTCCCAACTGCCGTCGGGCAACTGCCGGGAAAGCAACCAGCGCGCGCCCTTGGCCACCGAATCGGAGCGGTCGTCGCCGGCAGCCAGCAGCGCCATCAACGCCCAGGCCGTCTGCGAAGGCGTACTCACACCCTCGCCGCGCGTGTCCGGATCGTCGTAGCTGGCGCAGCTTTCGCCCCAGCCGCCATCGGCGTTCTGCACCATGCGAATCCACTCAGCCGCCTGCAACACCTGCGGCTCGTTGTGATCGAAACCGATCGCGTCAAGTCCGCGCAGCACCAAGAAGGTGCCGTAGATGTAGTTGACGCCCCAGCGGCCGAACCAGCTTCCGTCCGGCTCCTGCTCTTTCAGGATAAATTCAATGGCCCGCTGCACGCGCTTGTCGTCGAGCGAGTAGCCGTAGGCGGCCAGCATTTCCAGCATCCGCCCGGTAATGTCTACCGTCGGCGGGTCGAGCATGGCGTTGTGGTCGGCGAACGGGATGTACTGGAAGATCATCTTCGTGTTGTCTTTGTCGAAGCTGCCCCATCCGCCGTTTTTGCACTGCATGGCAAACTCCCAGGCAATGGCCCGTTCGGCCGCATCGTGCTGCACGCGCTCGCGCGGATTTTCAACCTTGCTCAAGGCCAAAAGCACCTGCGCCGTGTCGTCCGTATCAGGATAAAACTCATTGTTGAACTCGAAGGACCAGCCGCCCGGTTCGGTGTTTTTCACCTTCATCGCCCAGTCGCCCTTGTGACGAACCTCTCTGGCCAGCATCCAGTCGACGGCCTTGAGTATGCGCGGATCGTCGCTGGGAAGGCCAGCATCACCGAGCGCCGTGATCGCCTGCGCCGTATCCCAAACAGGCGAAACGCACGGGGCCATGCGGAAGGTCGGCTCGGGCATCACGTCATTGGCCGGCTCCTCGACACCCAGCTTTTCAAACTCGTCGCGGGCGCGAATCACCTGCGGATCGTCTTCAGAGTAACCAAGGCAGCGCAGAGCGATAATCGCGTTGAGCATGGCCGGATAGATGGCGTGCAAGCCATCGGTCATCTCAAAACGTTCCAACATCCACTGCTCGGCCTTCTTCAACGCCAGCTTGCGCAGCGGGCGAATGTGCACGGCCTCGGCCCAGTGCGCCAGCCGGTCGGTGGCAATGAAAAAATTGCGCCAGGAAAACCACTTCTTGCGGTCAAAGCGCAACCGCAGAGTGGCATTCTCGCGCCCACCGACAAACAACTCGTCAATGCCCCGCTCCGGCGGCAACTTCTTGAACGGCTTCTTCGCATAGAGAATCGCGAGCGGCACCAGAATGCCACGCGACCAGCTCGAAATCTCGTAGAGGTTGAAGTAAAACCACTTGGGAAAGAGAATAATCTCGGGCGGCACGGCCGGCACGGCGTCGTAATCGTACTGCCCCACCGAGCAGAGATACATCTTGGTAAAGGTATTGCAGGCCACCGCGCCACCGTGGGCCAGAATCCACTCGCGAGCCTTGGCCAGACGCGGATCTTCAGCCCCGGTCCCCATCATCTTCGCCGCCGAGTAGCACTTGACGGTCAGCGAGATATTGCCCGGGCCACCCGGATAAATGCTCCAACTGCCATCGTCCGGATTCTGGTAGCGCATCATCTCCGTGAAGGCGCGCTTCAGCCGTCCGGGATCGCCACTCTCAAGCACCGTATGCAGATAGATGTAGTCGGCCTCAAGCATCGAGTCGGCTTCGAGCTCGCCGCACCAGTAGCCCTCCGGGTACTGGCGCGAGAGCAGATATTCGCTCGATTGCCCAATCGCCGCGTCCACCTCGGCCATCGACGCATCAATACGGCCGAATCGCGGAGTCGGGGCTGGTGTTTTCAATTGCTCAAAACTCATGCGGTTTGAAGAACTTCTTTCTTCTCCGGAAGTCCAAATCGGACTGCGCCCGGAAACCGCGCAGCCCGGCTTTTCTCATCCACGCGAGAGGCTTCAACGCACAGGATTCGACGATGAGCCGTTCGCTCCGCCGATGGCCTGCACAATCTCCGGCGGCAACCCGAAACGAACATTTTCCGGCATCACTTCTACTTCTTCGACGCTGGCAAAGCCGTTCTGCCGCAAATAATTGACCACATCCTCGACCAGCACCTCGGGAGCCGAAGCACCCGCCGTCACCGCCACGGTCGACACATCTTTGAACCAGGCCGGATCAATGGATTTCGAATTGTCAATAAGATAGCCGATTGTGCCCAGGTTCCGCGAGACTTCGACCAGACGATTCGAATTGGAGCTGTTGGTCGAGCCGACCACCAGCACCAGGTCGGCATTGTGCGCCACATTGCGCACGGCCACCTGGCGATTTTCGGTCGCATAGCAGATGTCCTGCGAGTGCGGCCCGGCAATCTTCGGATACTTGGCCTTCAGCGCTTGAATAATATCGTGCGCCTCCGACAGGCTCAGCGTGGTCTGGGTCAAGTAAGCCACCCGCTCCGGATCGGAAACGGTGAGCGCTTCGACATCCGCCACATTCGAAACCACCTGCGTAGCCTCCGGCGCCTCGCCCAGCGTACCCTCGATCTCGTCGTGGTCCCGGTGGCCAATCAGCACCAGCGAATAGCCCTGCTTGGCGAATTTAACGGCCTCCAAGTGGACCTTGGTGACCAGCGGGCAAGTGGCGTCGATCACCTTCAGGCCACGCTGCTTGCTGATTTCGCGCACGGCAGGGGAAACCCCGTGCGCCGAATAGATGACGCGCTGGCCGTTCGGCACATCGTCGATCTCGTGAACAAAGATCGCGCCTTTTTCAGCCAACTCATTGACAACATATCGGTTGTGGACAATCTCACGGCGCACGTATATCGGCGCGCCGAAGGTATCGAGTGCGATCTTCACAATATCGATCGCGCGTACCACGCCGGCGCAAAAGCCGCGCGGCTTGAGCAGCAAAACCCTCTTCTGGTTGGGGGAAGACCCGGCGAGGATGCCATTGGAAGTGGACTCAGAAGTCGTCGTTGTCACATCTGTCAGTATACCAACGGGGTGGCTGAAAAGCAGCAAAAGAAGCAGGAAGAGGTAAAACGCAAAAAGTCATCGGCCTCATTCCCATGGAACGGACGCTTTCCGCAAACATGGACTCTTCTGCACGAAAACCACCTGGGGACGGGCATTTTTCTTCGTCATACAGTGCTTACGGGCTTGAAGCGGAAGGAGATCGTTGACCTCAAGAGCCGCCCCGGCAAGAGCGAAACCGGGCTATCGAACAAAAACAGCGACGACGCAATTCACTCCAGAAGAACTATCCGAGATCGAATCTGCCGCCGAAAATGCCGGGCAGGCCCTCTCGCAATGGCCGCGCGAAACAGCTCTGCGCGCGGCGCGGCAACGGCCCGCCGATCCGACCGAACTGGTTCTTGCTAAGCTGTGAGCAGTGCGCTACACGCTGCTGAGCCTCTTTCATACAGGCTCGTTGGCAACGGCTGAAGACAAGGCACTGCTGCCCGATTCCATCCCTAAAATCCGCGATCAGGCCGAAGACGAATATTTGCGCCACGGAATCGCTCGGCATGGACGCCGGATACGTTGGTTATGATGCGATGGTCACGACGCGCAACCATGGATATCAACAGAATCTGAAATCCCGCAAACAGGAAACGGAAGAGAAGACGCGTACGCCAGACATAAAGCACTACGGTGGGTTGCCGAAAGAACACACTCATGGTTCAACCGATTCCGTAAACTGCTGGTCAGCTTCGAAAAAACAGAGGAGAGCTTGATCGCCCTCCTCTCACTGGCCGCCGCCATCCTCTGCTGGAGACAAACAATATCTATTCACGGATAAATTCTAAGTGGTCTTTCCCCTGGACTTCGTCTTGCCTACCTGTTTTGCTTTACCCACCTTCTTTGCGACCTTGACAGTTTTCTTACCGGAAGTTTTTTTGTTTGCTCCGGTCGGTGCCAACAACGAAATCAGTTTTTCGGCAATTGGCGATCCCAATCCTGTGCAAGCATCCCAACCGGTTCCGGCTGAGAAAGTTCCATTGTTACCCTGTGTGATGTCGTTGAACGCAGCTTCGGCCTTAGCCGCATAGATCGTTGGCTGAATGAACCCCACCGGCGCACCCAGTTGTTCGTTGGCCACAGCAATCAGGCCCGCCCACAGTGGGGCAACCGCGCTAGTGCCGCCAATGACCGTTGTCTCTCCATCCACCCTGATTGTGTAGCCTGTCGTCGGGTCGGCATCACCCGCCACGTCAGGAACTCCGCGGCCACCGGTGCTTGTGCTGGCCGCCGGCACCTTTGCATGCGCCTGCCAGCTTGGCAAAGGAAACACACTGCTGACTCCGCCACCGGTTGCGCCCTCATTGTTGGCCTGTTCGTTCCAAACCACCTCGGAAGAGATTACTGCACCATCGGCTAACAGTTTTGTTCCGCCGCAGGCCAACACGTGCGGACTGGACGCCGGAAAGTCCACGTTGTTTCCTGTTCCTCCGTCTGTCGCCCCATTGTCACCCGCAGCGGCCGTAATCGTGATTCCGAGCGCTGCCGCGGACTGGCACGCTGCATCCAGTGCCGCCATCGACTGCGCCGTCCAACTCGACTCTGGTCCACCCCAACTGATCGAGATCACACTCGGCTTGTTGGTAGTGTCGTGCACCGCCGTGGTAATGGCGTCGATGAAACCCTGATCCGTGTTCGACGCAAAGTAGACAACGACCTTTGCTCCTGGCGCAACGGCCGCTGCAACCTCAACATCCAACATGACCTCTCCATCGGCACCCGTGGCTGTCGACGGAGCGTTCTTCCCGTTGTCCACACTTACAGCGGTAATGGAGGGAGCCGGAACTCCCAACGTCTTGAAATAGGTGGTCAGGTCTTTCTGTCTGTAGCCACCCCCAAGCTCGATAATGCCGATTGTTTCGCCTGCTCCACTGGAGTTTGCAGGAAACTGATAGGCTGCGGCCACCTGTACGGGGGTATAGCTGACGGACGCGGCAGCATTTTTTTTCTGTGGTCGATGGACCCGAAAGTGCGGCTTGGCCTGTGGCCTGTTGTCCAACCCCAGCACCGCCACCACCGTGCCTGTAAGCGCCTTGGGAAGGTAGATGCCACCCTCGCGCACACGATGCTCAATCCCGTCGATCGTCTTCTGCGTCAGCGCCACACCAAATGCCTTTTGGATGTCGGACGTAGTGCCCGTAAGCTGCACTGTGCGCCGCACTGACGATGCCGGATCGTGCTCAACCTTCAAGTGAAATTCGCGCGCAAAGGCCTTTACCAGCCTTAACGAATCGGAATCGGCGGCGTAGCGCCGTTTGAATTCGGTACGCGTCACACGAACCGGGCCATTTGCTCGTCCACTGCGCCGGTTAATCTTCAGCGGTTCCTTCCGCTTCAAGATGACAGAGACCGTCACCTTCGACTTTGCAGATGTGGACTTCACATGGACTGCACCTGCCACTGCGATTTTTTCGCTGCCAGGCAGCACCGTACGCTCTTGCTCCTCTAGGCGCAGTGCCTTGCCACGCACAGTTGATTTACTGGGGGATTTTGCCATATCTCGCCTCATTTCGCGTCTTGGTTTAGAAATCTTCACGATTCATCGAAAATATGCCTGATAGGTCTGGATCATAGTGCAAAGCCCCAGGATTGCAAGCAGAAACACATGAAGAGCCGAGACCTTCACCTGATCATCAGAGCAAATGTTTTGACATTGCCCTAGAGCGAATCCAGAGTTACTGTGTTCTGTTGGGCTTTGTGCTTTCGGAATGCATCGACTCTGGTTTCGCTATACGCTGGTTGGGTTGAGAGGCACGAAAATGTAGAGGAATAAACAATGAGGCGATGGCTAAACCGCCGTCCTTGTCTGTTCTGCCGCAGACCAAAATTCACATATTTTCTTTGCGCCATGCGGTAGCAGTGCGGCTATAATCGCCACGATCTTGACGAACGCAGTCAATAGAATCAGCCCATTTTCTTCTTGAGAGGTGGACCATGAAACGCGAAGCGATTCAACTGTCAGCACCCGTGTCCGACACTGCGGCTTACACGCTCGTGATCGAACCGGATCAGGGACTGACCGCAATCTATAACTTGCTTTCGTCGGCCAAGAAATCCATTGATATAACCATGTATGAACTCTCAGACACCACCGTTACCTCGCTGCTCTCTTCCGCCGCGGCAAACGATATAACCATACGAGTCATCCTCGACCAGAACAATGAAAAGGCCAACAATGCCACAGCCTTCAACTACCTTCAGGCGCACGGCGTCTCTGTTCACTGGGCCAACCACGCCTATGCTTGTACGCATCAGAAGACCATCACCGTCGATCAGGCGGTTTCCGCTATCATGACCCTGAACCTCACCCCGCAGGACTACGCCACCACCCGCGACTTCGCCGTGATTACCAACAACGCCGCCAACATTGCAGCCGTGGAGGCCACCTTCAACGCAGATTTCACCGACGCCACCATCACCCCTCCCGCTGGCGACAATCTCGTCTGGAGCCCCACCAATTCACGCGCTGCCATCACCGCCCTCATCAACGGGGCCACAAAGTCACTGCTGATCTCACAAGAGGAATTTTCCGACACCGGCATCCAAACTGCGGTTGAAGCGGCCCTTCAGCGTGGCGTCGCAGTCACTCTCGTTCAGGAAAATCTTGGAGGCAAGTACTCTTCAGTCCTCAACACCCTCAAGAGTGCCGGCGCGCAAATAGCCATCTTCAGCTCTAAAACCGGCTATTACATCCACGCCAAAACTGTACTCGCGGACTACGGCACAGCGCAGACACGGCTCTTCGTGGGTTCGGAAAACTTCTCCACGGATTCGCTCGATAAAAACCGCGAACTGGGACTCATTTTTTCGGACCCGATCTGCATAGCTGACGTTGAAACTGCAATGACCGCAGACTACAACAACGGAACTAAGTTCTAGCTAGCTGAGTTTAAAATAGCCATCATAAATGACCAATATTTACGCATGCGTGGCAGATGAAACGCGCCCGCGCCTGCAGACCATCTGGAACGGCTTGCAGCTCCTACAAAGCCATGGAACCTGCCAGGCTCAATATCGATATGCCTGAAATTTAATTTTTTAGGATCGACTATTTAGCGGTCATAGACCTGGAAACGATTTGTATAGATGTGTCCCGTCTTGACCAGACTACCCAAGCCCGCTTCTGCCAGTTTATATAGACGCGGAAGTGTGCGGATTCGAGGGCAACGTGTCATGGTCATAATCGTCATCGATAATAAGGGGAACGTCTCGCCGATAGCCACGACAAGCGCCGATGGAATAGTCACCATCAAGGAATCAAAGCCCGCAGAGTCGACATCTAGTCTTCCGCAATCAAGTGAGCAGGCCACATCTCCTGCCCCTGTAGCTCCCGACCCTAAAAAGCCTTCCACACCGGATGCTCCAACCCAGGCGCCACCTTCAACGAACGGCGCAGCACAACATGCGGAAGCATCTGACGCACAGGCAAAAGATGCCCCAGCAGCCGACACTCCAAAACCGGAGATTGTCAGTAGCCGCTGGCGCCGATATCTCAAGCCTGTGATTGGTATTGTTCTGGTTCTTATTGCCGGTGTCGCGGCCTATCTTATATGGCAACATTTTCGGCCGAAGGGTTTGGGGGAGGGATTTGCAAGCGGAAATGGACGAATCGAAGCCGTCGAATTTGATGTAGCAGCGAAGTCGCCGGGGCGCATCAGCCAGATGTATGCAGACGATGGCGACGTTGTCAGTGCCGGTCAGGTTGTCGCCAGAATGGATACGCAAGAACTGCGCGCGCAGTTAAGCCAGGCGCAGGCAGACGAGAGCGCAGCACGCAATGCGACAAGCACGGCATTAGCGATTGTCGGTCAGCGCGAGAGCGAACAAGCTGCGGCCATGGCAGTCGTTACGCAACGCGAGGCGGCGCAGCTTGTGGCCACGAAGACCGTGCTGCGCTCAAAAATCTTATCGACCCAACACGCGGCATCGATTCAGGAGTATGACAACGATGTGGCGCGTGAGAAGGAAGCGGCAGCGGCCGTAGCGGCTTCAAAGGCACAGTACGCCGCTTCGAAGGCCACTATAAACGCAGCGCGTTCTCAGGTTCTTGAAGCCAAATCGAAAATTGTGGCCGCGCAGGCAGTTGAGAGCCGCCTGCAAGCAGAGATCGACGACACCGAGTTGAAAGCCGCGCGAGACGGCAGAGTGCAGTATCGCATTGCTCAGCCCGGAGAAGTCGTAGCTGCCGGAGGAAAAGTACTCAGCATGGTCGACCTGAGCGACGTCACGATGACATTCTTCCTTCCAGAAACCTCGGCTGGTCGAGTGGCTATCGGCTCGGATGTTCACATCATTCTCGATTCCGCGCCTCAGAGTGTAATTCCTGCTACCGTGTCGTTCGTCGCCAACATCGCGCAATTCACGCCTAAGACCGTAGAGACCGCAAGCGAGCGTGAGAAGTTGGTTTTCCGGGTGAAGGCGCGGATCGATCCAGCGCTTCTCAAAAAGCATGCGGGGCAGGTGAAGTCCGGACTGCCTGGAATGGCCTATGTTCGTCTTGATCCTTCCGCTACTTGGCCGGAAAAACTCAAGTCCAGGATTGAGCAGTGAGCGATACATCCGTGCCAGTCGTGCGGTTGCAAGACGTCACCCACATGTACGGTGCGACGGTCGCAGTCGATGCTGTGACTCTGGAGATCGCCGCGGGAAAGATGATCGGCTTTATCGGTCCGGATGGAACGGGTAAGTCTACACTTCTCGGCCTGATCGCGGGCGCCCTGAAGATGCAAAAAGGAAACATCGAGGTGCTGGGCGGCAGCATGGCCGATCGTGCGCATCGTAAAAGCATATGCCCGCGCGTTGCGTATATGCCGCAGGGCCTTGGCAAAAATCTGTATCCGACTTTGTCCGTCGATGAAAACATCAATTTCTTTGGGAGGCTCTTCGGTCAGGGAAAATCCGTGCGCAAGGCGCACATTGACGAATTACTTGCCAGCACAGGTCTTGTTGAATTTTGTGATCGTCCCGCCGGACAGCTTTCAGGTGGAATGAAGCAGAAGCTTGGCATCTGCTGCTCGCTGATTCACGATCCAGATCTGTTGATTCTCGATGAGCCGACAACGGGCGTCGATCCTCTTTCGCGTCGGCAGTTTTGGGATCTAATCAAAGATATCCGTCAACGCCGCACAGGAATGAGCGTCATCGTTGCGTCCGCTTATATGGAAGAGGCGGAGGGCTTCGATTGGCTGATCGCCATGAATGCCGGCCGTGTGCTAGCAACAGGCTCAGCCGAGGAACTGCGAGCACAGACGGCACAGACTACGCTCGAAGCGGCTTTTATCCAGTTGCTTCCCGAAGAGGAACGGCGAGGACACCATGAACTTGTGATCGCACCGCGGAAGCCAAACGCGGAGGTTGTCATCGAGGCGCGTGGCCTCACGAAGAAGTTCGGAAGATTCACGGCTGTGGATCATGTGACACTGCGCGTCGAGCGCGGCGAAATCTTCGGATTCCTCGGATCGAACGGCTGCGGAAAATCGACAACCATGAAGATGCTCACTGGTCTTCTTCCTGCATCCGAGGGTCAGGCGCTGCTCTTCGGTAAACCAGTCAAGGCGGGGAATCTAGCGATACGACGTCAAGTCGGCTACATGTCACAGGCATTTTCACTATATACCGAACTCACGGTTCATCAAAATCTCTTGCTTCATGCACAGCTCTATCATGTTCCCGCAACGGAGATCGACGATCGTATCGCGGAAATGACTCAGCGATTCGGGCTCAAGCGGGTACTCGACCAATTGCCGGAAGGATTGCCTCTTGGAATTCGCCAGCGCTTGTCCCTCGCGGTGGCCGTAATCCATAGTCCAGCAATGCTCATCCTCGATGAGCCGACATCGGGCGTAGATCCTATTGCACGGGATACCTTCTGGGAGTTGATGCTTGGTCTCTCCCGTAACGATGGTGTCACCATCTTTATCTCGACACACTTTATGAATGAGGCTGAGCGTTGTGACCGCATCTCGCTCATGAATGCAGGGAAGATTCTGGCGACGGACAAACCCGCCGCCCTGGTTGCTGCAAGCGGGCTCGATACGCTCGAAGCTACTTTTATCTCTTATCTCGAAAAGGCACAGGCCACAACGGAGAAATCAAGCTCTTCTGCCGCAGTAGTGACTCAGGTCGCGAAACCTGCGCCCGATGCCAAGCCCAAGAGGACACAGTCAAAACATCGGCCATTGTTTAGCCTGCAGCGACTGTTAACTTATGCCTATCGCGAGACGCTTGAGTTGCAGCGTGATCCCATTCGTCTCGCGCTCGCTCTCGGCGGAACCCTTATGCTGATGTTCATCATGGGCTACGGAATCAACATGGATGTCAACAATCTCTCCTATGCCGTGCTCGACCACGACAACAGCGCCCTAAGCCAGAATTACTCCTTGGATGTCTCCGGTTCTCGATACTTCGTCGAAAAAACCATGATCGCGGACTACGACGAACTCGACCGGCGAATGCGAGATGGAGAATTGAGCTTCGCCATTGAGATACCTCCCAACTACGGGCAGGATCTAACGCGTGGCGCGCGCCCCACAATCGCCTTGTGGGTCGATGGATCCATGCCGCAACGCGCCGAGACCGTTCTCGGGTATATGCAGAGTATGCACTACGGGTATCTTTCTCACCTTGCAACGAGCCGCCTGGGAATGAAGTCAAACACGCTCTTCAATCTGGAGACCCGTTATCGATATAACCCTGATATGGGAAGCCTCGCCGCAATGGTTCCGGCTGTCATATCTCTGCTTCTGCTCTTCATCCCAGCCATACTCACAGCGCTTGGCGTGGTGCGCGAAAAGGAACTTGGATCCATTTTGAACCTTTATGTCACTCCCGTGACGAAGATCGAATTCCTGCTTGGCAAGCAATTACCCTACATCGTAATCGGCATGACCAATTTTCTGCTGATGGACCTGATGGCAGTGTTTCTGTTTCACGTTCCAGTCACAGGAAGTCTCTTGGCGTTAACGATAGGAGCGCTTCTCTATTTGACGTGCGCGACTGGCCTGGGTCTTCTGATGTCAACGTTCATGGATAGTCAGATTGCCGCAATCTTCGGCACAGCCATCGCAACTATATTGCCGGCTGTGCAATTCTCGGGTTTGCTCAATCCTGTTTCGGCACTCTCCGGTGTGGGAGCGATCATCGGACGTCTCTATCCAACGACCTACTTCCTCATCCTCTCTCGCGGTACGTTTTCTAAAGGTTTGGGATTTTCTGGACTGTCCACGTCCTTCTTTGCATTGTTGGCAATGATTCCAGTGCTGACCGTTGCCAGCGTGCTGCTGCTGAAAAAGCAGGGGAAGTAATCCGATGACAACTCTGGCGAACATTTTCTATCTTGGGATCAAGGAATTTCGAAGCTTGTACCGCGATCCGGCGATGCTGGTCCTCATTGCCTTTGCCTTTTCGGCGGATATTTATCTCGCGGCGCGCTCGCAACCTGAAACACTGCAGAGCGCACCGGTTGCGATTGTGGACGATGATCGAACACCACTCTCGATGCGCATCACCGACGATTTGTACCCACCTTACTTTCAGAGACCGACGGTGACCTCGCAGCACGACGCAGACCTCGGAATGGACACCGGGCAATACAGCTTTTCACTCGGCATACCGCCCAATTTCCAAAGCGACGTGCTCGCGGGCCGTCAACCGGCAGTTCAACTGAATGTGGACGGCACACTGGTCAGCCAGGCATATATCGGCGCTGGGTACATCCAAAGTATTGTCAGTGGCGAGGCAAGCGATTTTGTGCAGCGATATCGCACCGTTGCGCCGATGCCGAGTGAACTCGAGCCACGCACAATGTACAATCCCAATCTCATCCAAGCATGGTTTTCGGCTGTCATGGAAATTATCAACAACGTCACCATGCTCTCTATCATTCTCACTGGGGCAGCACTGGTTCGGGAGCGGGAACATGGCACGATAGAACATCTTCTCGTTATGCCTCTGACGCCGCTTCAGATCATGGCGTCCAAGGTGTGGTCGATGGGGGTCGTCGTATTGATTGCCGCGGCGTTTGGGTTGGAGGTCATGGTCAGGGGAGTAGTCGGTGTTGTGATTTCAGGATCAATTCCTCTATTTCTTATTGGGCTGCTGCTTACCCTATTAGCCACAACTTCATTGGGGATCTTCCTGGGAACCATCGCGCGGTCGATGCCGCAATTCGGACTTCTGGTCATTCTCGTATTGCTGCCGCTAGAGATCCTTTCCGGATCATTGACGCCGCGTGAGAGCATGCCGCTATTTGTGCAAAAAGTTATGCTCATCGCGCCGACGACTTACTTCGTGAACCTATCCCAAGCGATTCTTTATCGCGCTGCGGGGATCAGTATTGTGTGGCCTCAGTTTCTTGCCATTCTGGGGATTGCGATTCTGTTTTTCGCCGCAGCACTGGTTCGCTTCAGACGGTCTATTGGAACGATGCAAGCATGAGCCATCCCAACGGCACACGAACCCGGTACTTTGACTGTGCAGGCCCAACGTGCAAAGGAGCAATATGAAACGACTCATCCTAGCCGGATATGCGCTCGGAGTAGCGATTGGTTTGTCTGGATGCAAGGTCGGCCCGCATTATCAGAGGCCCGCCGTACTCGCTCCTTCTGCCTACCGGGATGCAAAGCCAATCTCCGCTGGTGCCAATGACTCGACAGTCTCGGTTGGAGACCTGAAGTGGTCCGAGGTCTTCAAGGATGAGCAAATGAAAGAACTCATTGACGAGGCATTGGTGAAAAACTTCGATGTGCGGATTGCTGCGCAGCGCGTGTTTGAGCAGCAGGCACAGGTTGGTGTTACACGATCGCAGTCCTTGCCCACTTTGAGCGCGGGAGGGTTCTACAGTGCTATTGGCATTCCCACGGATGCTCTCGGTAGCAGCTATCCTTCCACTTTTCATGGCGGAGGTTTGATGGCTGCCGCAGCGTGGAATCTTGATTTCTGGGGACTCTATCGCAGACAGAACGAAGCCGAGCGCGCCAAGCTTCTTGCGACGGAGTGGGGGCGCCGGGCAGCATTGAGTTCGGTCGTAATCAATATTGCGACCTCTTATATCCAGTTACGAACGCTGGATGCGAAATTGGAGATCACGCACAAGACACTGGATTCACGTAGGGAATCGCTTCGGCTCATCAGCGTCCGTGAACAGGTGGGGTCGGCGACGATGTCGGACGTCCATCAGTCCGAACAGCTTCTCTACGCGGCAGAGGCAGCTCAACCGGGCCTTGAGCGTGATATCCGGGAGCAGGAAAATGGCATTAGCCTGCTGCTCGGCCGTAATCCTGGTCCAATTCCCCGAAACAAAAAGGCCATTTTGCAGCCAGATCCCCAGGAGGTTCCTCCCGGCATCCCTTCGCAGCTATTGGAACGCAGACCGGATATTCAGAAAGCAGAAGCGGAACTGATCGCAGCAAATGCCCGCATCGGTGTTGCACGTGCCCAATTCTTTCCACAGATCAGTATCTCCGGGCTTGGTGGTACGGCTACGAGCCAGATGAACAAGCTCTTCAATTCAGATGCCAGCTTCTGGTTTGGCGCAGCAAGTGTAAGTCAACCCATCTTTGAGGGCGGAAAGCTGAAAAACAATTTACGCTTGGCGAATGAGACGAAGCAAGAGATGGTACTTGCCTATCAAAAGGCAATCGCTTCCGCATTTCGCGACGTCTCCAATGCGCTGATTGCCTATCAGAAGTCAAATGAAAATCGCATCGCTTGGGAGAAAGAAACATCTGCGGCAGACAGATCTGTTCAATTGGCTCATATTCGCTATGACAACGGGGGAAGCAGCTATCTCGAGGTTCTCACGAATGAGAGCAATCTCTTTTCTGCGGAGTTGAACCTCGCCGATGCCCAGCAGCAGGAGGCCTTGTCTTTGGTGCAACTCTACGGCGCCCTAGGCGGAGGCTGGAAATAACGGCTCTACACGAGAATCTGGTAGTTCCCCCTGTTTTATTGGCTTTTTGCCTGCAGGGCTATCCGGGTATGCTCATCAGGATGCGAGAGAACGACTGGACGAGAATTCTTGGATGGCCCGGGTACA
>Ga0224528_1000866_pt1 | contig 21901 bp, 15 predicted proteins | sample CBST25metaG_2_FD_179888 | JGI IMG/M metagenome (GOLD analysis project Ga0224528, IMG submission 179888) | Peat soil microbial communities from Stordalen Mire, Sweden - C.B.S.T25 | ecosystem: Environmental > Terrestrial > Soil > Wetlands > Peat | place: Sweden: Norrbotten County, Stordalen Mire...
CAGGCCTCGATTGGCGCTTCAGCGCGAGCGTGTGCGACAAGCTCGTCGTAGACAGTATGAGCGATGCGCAGTGTCATGCATTGGCTCCTTCGTGTTTGAGGTCGCAGACCGGCTGCTCTTCGTCGATCAGCTCGGAGATCGTCGGATGCTCGCCGCAGATTGGGCAGCACGGATTCTTCTTGAAATGGGTCTTGCGAAAATCCAGTGTCTTGGCATCAAAGCTCAAAAGCGTGTTGGTCAGCAGCGTTCCTACGCCGGTGATAAACTTGAGCGCTTCGACAGCTTGAATGGTTCCCAACATGCCTGCGACAGCGCCGAGCACTCCGGCTTGTGAGCAGGTGGGAACTGAACCGCGCGGCGGCGGCGCGTGAAAGACGCAGCGGTAGCAGGCCGATTCGCCCGGCACGACTGTCATCGTCTGGCCGTTGAAGCGCAAGATGCCGCCGTGCGAGAAGGGTTTGTGTTCGAGTACACAGGCATCGTTGATCAAAAATTTCGCAGCAAAGTTATCCGTGCCGTCGATGACGAAATCGTAATCGCGAAGGATTGGGCGGATGTTGGCCGCGAGCAGGAATTCGTGATAGGTGCGGACCTGGACGTCGGGATTGATGGCGCGCATCTTTTCGGCGGCCGACTCGACCTTGGGCTGCCCGATGTCGCGCGTGAAGTGAATCACCTGCCGTTGCAGGTTGGAGATATCGACGACATCGGCATCGGCGATGCCAATTGTGCAGACGCCTGCTGCAGCCAAATAAAGCGCAATCGGTGAACCCAGTCCACCAGCGCCGATGATGAGCACTTTGGCGTCGAAGAGTTTTTGCTGGCCTTCGATGCCAATGTCCTTGAGCAGGATGTGGCGGCTGTAGCGCTCGAGCCGCTCTTCGTTGAATTCCAGTTTACTCATAATGCTACCAGCCCCCGCTGCAAATCTTCGATCAGGTCTTCCTCGTCCTCAATGCCGACCGAAAGCCGCAACATGGAATCGCTGACGCCCATGGCCGCTTTCTGCTCTTCGCTGAATTCGCAGAAGATGGTTGACGAGGGATGAATGATGAGCGTTTTGTTGTCGTTAATATTGGTGGCGCGCCGGATCAGGCGCAGCGCATCCTGGAAGGCGAAGCAGGTATCGTGGCTTGCGAGATCGAAGGTAAGAATACCGCCGACGCCGTGCGGAAAGAGATGCTTGGCGCGCGCGTAATAAGGCGAGCTTTCGAGCCACGGATAATTCACGACCTTCACCTGTGGCTGCTTTTCCAGCCACTTTGCAAGTGAAATTGCGTTGGCCGAACTTTTGTCGATGCGCAGACTGAGCGTTTCGAGACCTAGTATCTGCAACGATGCATTGTGCGGCGACTGGCATGCACCGACATTGCGATAAACCTCGTGACGCAGAGCTGCGATTAGTGCGCCGGGGCCATATTGTTTGGCATAGGGCGCAAGCTTTGGATTTTTTTTCCAGTCGAAGAGGCCGTTATCGAGAATCAGGCCGCCCATCGATGTGGCACCGCCGGAGATGTACTTCGTGCTGGAGATAACCTCGAGATCGACGCCGTGATCGCGTGAGCGGAAGAGATAAGGAGTGGTCACGGTCCCATCGAGCACCACAGGAACGCCGTGTTCATGAGCGATGGCTACGATATGATCGATGTCGGCCACCTGCATTTGCGGATTTGTAATGACTTCAAGAAAGATGGCTCGCGTTTTATCGTCGATCGCATCTGCCAGCGCCTTCTCGTCGGTCATGTCAACATAACGCGATTCAAGGCCCCAGGGCTTGAGCGTGTGCTCGAAGAGCGAATACGTGTTACCGAAGATCCAGCGCGTGGTGACAATATTTGTACCTGCTTCGGCTAGCGTCAGGATGGCATTACTGATGGCGGCCATGCCGGAAGAAACGGCGACGACACCGAAGGCATCGGCAAGCAGCCGCACGCGCTGTTCGAGTTCGTCGACGGTCGGATTCGTGATGCGCGAATAGGCGTGAGCAGGCTTGCGGCCCTCGAAGGCGAGCTGGATTTGGCGCGAATCGGAAAATTCAAAAGCGACGCTATCGTAGACCGGAGGCCGCAAAGATCCATGTGCTTCCGGCTTAAGAAGCGAACCGTGGATCGCTTTGGTAGCAAATCCCTTCACCTTGCGCCCCCGCCCATGAAGTAAAGAAAATCCACTTCATCGTTTTCTTTCAGCGAGGCGTTTCCATAATTCGCACGCTCGACAAATTCTCCGTTCAACTGAACGGAGACCATCTCGGGAGATTCGACCTGAGCGAGCTTTAAAAGTTCCGTGATGGTGAGAGCGGCGGCCGGATAGGTTTCAGTGGTTCCATTGACGATGAGTTGCATAAGTCCGTAGTTTCCTTTGTGCACAGAGCGTTTCGAGACAACAAACACAAAATTGTTGGAGCACCGGATGGGAATTGAACCCATGAATACTGGTTTTGCAGACCAGCGCGTTAGCCACTTCGCCACCGGTGCCCGTACTTTCACCGTACATCTGATTCCCTCCGTATATACGCAAAACCCACCAGCCTTCGGGCGGGTGGGTCATCAGACTTCGAACATGTCGATCGAGATCAGACTGAAGCGCACGCCCTCCGCATGGAAACCAGACAGCAACAAATACAGTTGATGGTCGTGTGCATCGAAGTGGTCATTTTCAGTGTAGTCATGAGTGCTGAATTGCGGATAGAACCAGTTTTCCGCTGGATTAGCTAACTGTAGAGCCAGCATTTCTATTTGTCAAATTGCGCGGTTGAGCAGCGCTTTGGTGCGCGAGCATCGGTTTCCGCCCGTTGATTTCTTTGGGATGGCACAGCCATCGCCTCGCCGATCAGAAGCACGCTGGGCGCAGGAATGCCGGTGAGCGAACCGAGTTGGCCAAGAGTAGTCGCAGCGATTTTTTCTCCGCGACGCGAAGCCTGCGAGACAATCATGCAAGGCAGATCCGATCGAAGACCTTCCTCCAGCAGCCTATTAGCAAGCGCACGCCAGTCGTCGGTGCCGGGCATGTAGACTACGCGCGTGGGCAGAGAATTGCCGGTCCGGTGGCCGGCTGCCAAGTGTCCGCTCGTAAGCAAGAGGCTCGAGGCAGAAGTGCGACTGGTCAATGATCGTTCTGCAGCGGCCGCAGCGGCAAAGGCTGCGGTGATGCCGGGAACGATCTGGTAGTGGATGCGCGCCGCGCGCAGAGCTTCCATTTCCTCGGCGGCGCGGCCGAAGAGCAGCGGATCGCCGCCCTTAAGGCGCACGACGGTTTTATGCCTGTATGCAAGGTCAATCATGCGCGCATGAATCTCTTCCTGCGTCACGCTTTTCGTCCCGCAGCGCTTGCCGACGGGGATGAGCTGGGCGTCGGGGCGGGCGAGCGCAAGAATTTCCTGCGAGACCAGATCGTCGTGGAGAATCACATCTGTGGACTGAATGAGGCGGAGCGCCTTTACAGTCAGCAGTTCTGGATCTCCTGGACCCGCGCCGACCAGATAGACCATACCGATGTTTGCGTCCCTTGGAGCGGGCTGACGCAGCGAGCAATCACGAGTACCGAAACTGAATTGTGCATCGTGGAAGAGATGCTCTGCGAGTCGCTTGAGCATTGCCGTCCGCGCCGGAGCACTCGGTTGCGATTGCAGGATTCTTCTCCGCTCAGTTCCGAGCGCATGAAGCTTCTCGCCGAGATCGGCAGGCAATTGAGCGTCGAGCGAGTTCCGTAAGCGTTGACCGAAGGCGGGGCTCTCTCCACTGGTCGAAACCGCGATTTGCAAGGGTCCGCGCCGTACGTTCGAACTGAAGAAATACGCGCAGTGCTTGGGATCGTCAACGCTGTTGGCAAGGATACCGCGCTGCGTGGCTTCCCGATAGACTGCGGCGTTGACGGAAGAATCGTTGGTCGCCGCAATCGCCAGCACGCAGCCGTCAAGATCGCTTGCGCGAAATGCGCGCTGCAACCACTCAACCTTCTGTTCCTTCGCCCAGGTTTGTATGAGCGGCGTCGACTGCGGCGCGATAATCCGCAGTCGGGCGCCGGCGTCGAGCAACTGCGCCGCTTTTTGCGTAGCGACTGCGCCCGCGCCTGCCAGAAGCACGCGCCGTTCGCGCAGATCGAGAAAAATCGGTAGAAGATTCATCGCGTGTCACCGTTTTTGGGGAGAGAAATTGAGGGATCGCGCCCGCCTTCAAGCGCGGCACGCAATTGTTCGTCTGACTGTCGCGCGAACCATTGACGCAAGTTCTCGTCGCTTTGTCGGTTTGCGAGATAATTCCGCAGCAGACGCTCAATGGCATCGGGTACCCGGTCGGCAATACAACGATAACCTACCGGACGCGCAATGGCCGAGTTCTGGCCAACGGCGCCGCCGAGGCAGAAGAAGTAGGCGTCGACCATCTTGCCATCCTGTTTGATTTTCTTGCCTTCGAGGCCGATGTCGGCGATCCAGTGTTGGCCACAGCCGTTCGGACAGCCCGTTACGTGCAGACGAAGTTGTTGATCAAAACCCGGCAAGCGTGTGTCAAGCTCCTCAACCAGCCAGCGTGTAAAGGACTTGGTTTCGGTAATTGCGAGCTTGCAAAATTCCATGCCGGTGCAGGAAACTGCGCCACGCCAAAAGTTAGAAGCCTCCACGTGGAAGCCAATTGCACCAAGTTCGCGCACGAGTTGCTGTGTCTGATCGCCAGGAATATCGAGAAAGAGCAAGTTCTGCGAAACCGTAAGGCGAATTTTGCCGCTACCGTAGCGTTCAGCTAGATCCGCGGCAGAAACTAGCTGCTCTCCGCTGAGACGACCGCGCAGGACCGAGGCACCAACCGAGTAGAGACCATTCGCGTGTTGCGCGTGAATGCCGATGTGATCGCGGAAAACATCGGAGGGTGGTGTTTCCTCGCCGGCCGGCAGCAGATTGAAATCGAGCCGCGTGCGTAGTTCGTCGAGGAAACGCGCGGCTGTCCAGCCTTGTTTGAGAAAAAGGTATTTCATGCGCGCCTGATTGCGACTTTGGCGCAATTCAAATTGGTCGCGGAAGATTCGCGTAGCGGCATAAGCCACACGCGTCACTTGCTCGGGCAGGATAAAGGCATCGAGTCTGATAGCCAGGTGTGGTTCATTCGATAACCCGCCGCCTACGCGCAAGGAAAAGCCGAGCGTGTTGCCTCGGCGTGCGGGAGTAAAAGCAAGATCGTTGATTTCCGGATAAGTGCACCACGAAGGGCAGCCGGTGATGGAGATTTTGAATTTGCGCGGAAGATTGTAAAACTCGGAGTTTCCGGTCAAAAGCTGCGAAACCTGGAGTGCAAGGGGCGAGGCATCGATGACCTCGTCCTGCGCAATGCCAGCCAGTGGGCACCCAGTTACGTTGCGCACCACGTCGCCGCAGGTACCCTGCGGCGACAAGCCGGCAGACTGCAGGGTATCGACGATCATGGGAAGGTTTTCGATCGTCAGCCAATGGATCTGAATATTCTGGCGAACCGTGATGTCGGCGAGGTTGCGTGCATACTTCTGCGCGAGAGCGCCGATCAGTCGCAATTGCACCGAACTCAAAATGCCATTCGGGATTCTAATGCGCATCAGAAAGTATTCGGTCGTTACGCCTTCGCCGCCTTTTCCGCCAAGAACACCAGCTCCGTCGCCTTGCGTGTAAATGCCCCACCATTTGAAGTAGGTCGAAGCCCATTCGGGGAGCACACTCGCTCTGCCTTGCGCGGCAAAGTGACGTACCTCGTCGAATGCCTCCCAGGGGTTCTTCTCCTGCTTGAGTCTTTCGGTGCGCTGAGCCGCCGTTTCTTTGACAGGCTTTGTATCACTCATGAAAACCTCCAGTTTCGAGCACAAGACAAAAATACCCGCATCAATTGAATGCGGATACGGGGAAGTCGGAATGCTCGAAATTCAAATCGAGAGTGGCTTCATCTACCCGTAGGAAAAGAACGTGCATGGAGGATACAAAGAAAGAAGCCGACCATGAGTGCATCGTATGTGCGTCGGAACGGACTGTCAAGCGAATCGGAAGCGATAGGTGCGCTCGGATGCAGCGTTGCTTGGAAAGCAAGACGAGAAAATACTTGACACGAAACTGATATGTGATATTTTATGCACATGAGGCACAGACTCGGCAATCCGGCTCTCCTTCCTTTGGGCCAGAACCGTGCCTCGGTTCGATGTCGCCGTTAGTACAGGCGCCCGCCTGTTTGGCTTGACCGTTTTCGCGGCTACATTGCCTACCTGTTTTTTTCATCCTCCTCCGTATACGGAATGTGTGCGTCGGCGTGTATCGATAACACGGCGATCGTGTCTTCTGAGATCGGACGGTCAGGCAAGACCGCGAGTGCAAACCTTTATCCTCGATGAGCAATCTAGCCTTCCGCTTCGCGGAAGGCTCAGGTGTATGTGTACACACGGCCAGCCGTGGTGTCGCATTCCTAACGTTCGTCGATACCCGCATCGCACAAGGATACAAAAAGGAAAAGATCGATGAAGCGTTTGATCGTTGCACTTTTACTCTTGTCGAATTTTGCCTTTGCCGCTCCCGCAAAGCAAATCACGTCGCCAACCGAAGCCTTCGGATTTCAGCCGGGTACGGATCGTAAACTCGCCGACTGGAAAGAATTGACAGCCTATTACCAGAAGTTGAGCACCGAGTCGGATCGTATTCGTTACGAGGAAGTGGGCAAAACGACAGAGGGCCGTCCCTTTGTTGTCCTGACGATCTCTGCAGCTGAGAATCTTGCCAACCTCGATCACTATCTCGCGATTCAAAAGAAATTGGCTGATCCGCGGCTGACGACGCCTGACGAAGCCAAGAAGCTGATCGCTGAAGGCAAAACCATCCTGGCGGTAACCGCCAACATTCACTCGACCGAGATTGCCAGTTCGCAAAGCGCGGCGGAATTCGCCTATCGCCTGGCGACCGACGACAGTGAACAGACCCAGCGCATCCTGCACAATGTAATCATCGTGCTAGTGCCGTCGTTGAATCCCGATGGCCAGCAGTTAGTCGTCGACTGGTACAAAAAATATCTCGGCACGCCGTACGAAGGCAGCGGTCCGACGGTCGTCTGGCATCACTACGTGGGCCACGACAACAATCGCGATTGGGCCACGTTTTCGTTGGCCGAAACACGGTTGGCCGTTCAAGTGCTGAACAAGTGGCACCCGCAGATTCTCTACGACATTCACCAAATGGGCGCCAACGGCCCGCGCATCTATCTTCCGCCGTGGGTTGATCCAATCGATCCCAATGTCGATCCGTTGCTGGTTTCATCGATGAATGCTCTCGGCGAGAACACAGCACTCGAAATTGCGCAGACCGGCAAGAAGGGCATTCTTGTACATGGAGTCTACGATTTCTGGTCGCCGTTGCGCGACTACATTGCGCTGCATAACGGACTGAGGGTACTGACCGAATCGGCCAGCGTGAACATCGCCAGCCCGATCAATATTCCATATGAGCGGCTCGATCGCGGTATTGGTTACGACGCCAAGGTCTCCACCTGGAACTATCCCGATCCGTGGAGGGGCGGCGAGTGGCACCTTAGCGATATCGTCGATTATCAGAATGCGGCATTTTTCTCGATCGCCAAGAACGCAGCAGTTTTCCGTGAACGCTTCCTGAGCAATTTCTACCAGTTTGGCGTGAATGCGTTGCATCATGCCGACTGGCCGTATGCCTACGTGGTTCCAGCGAACCAGAGCGATCCCGCCACTACGGTAAGGTTGATCAATACGCTGCGCATTGGTGCCGTGGAAGTGGAGCAGGCGACCGCTGATTTTGACGCAGACGGAAGCCACTACGTCAAGGGAAGTTACATTGTTCGACTCGCACAGCCATATGGGTCTTTCGCGAAAACGCTGCTCGAAATCCAGCATTATCCCAATATTCCACAGTATCCTGGTGGGCCGCTGCAAAGACCGTACGATGTAACGGCGCAGACGCTGCCGCTTCTGTTCGGCGTAACAGCGATCGCCGTCAAGGACCCATTCAATGCACAGGCGAGTGAGGTGGATCGCGCGAAGACTGTACCCGGAAGTTTTGAAAAGAACACGAAAGGCAAAGGCTATCTTGTCAACGACCGCACCAACAGCAGCTTGTATGCGCTGTTCGATCTGCTCAAGCAGGGCGTGGATGCCTATCGGCTGACCGGCGCAGGCACCGCCGAGCCCGGGACGATCTATATCCCAGCGCAGGCAGGAATCGACAGCAAACTGGAAGTGCTCACAAAGAAGTACCCCGTGGAGATCCATGCTGCAACTTCTGCTCCAACCGGCAGCGCATTGAAAGTCCGTCTGCCGCGCATCGGGCTCTATCAGAGCTGGGTGGCTTCGATAGACGAGGGATGGACGCGCTTCATCTTTGACCAGAACGGCATTCTCTATACTCGGCTGGTTGACGTCGACATCCGCAAAGGCAACCTGAACGATCGCTTCGACGTGATTGTATTGCCCGACAACGCTCCGCGCGCCATCACAACCGGTCGCGGCGGTTTCGGCGAGGGACCAACCGGTGAGTCGGGAATCCCACAGACAACCGCGAGCGAAGCATCTGGCCGTGCTGCGGGCAGCGAAGCTCCCAGTCGTGCCGCCGGTCGCCGCGCGCAAGGCGATGAAAATCGTGGTCCGCGCATTCCTCCTGAGTATACAGGCGGGTTGGGGGAAGATGGCGTCGCCAGCCTGAAGGCGTTCACTGAGAATGGCGGCACAATTGTGGCGCTCAACAAAGCCTCGCAGGTTTACGTCAAGAAGGATTCCGAGCCGGTCAGCGACGCGCTTGCTTCGGTCGATCATAAGGCTTTCTATATTCCTGGCTCCATACTCGAACTGTCCGTCGATCCCACGAATCCCATTGCATTTGGCTCAACGCTCAAGGTTCCGATCTTCTACGAAAACGGTCCACTGTTCCATGTCAGCGGCGATGCCCACTCCGTGGCCTCGTTCACTACAGATAAGCCCTTGCTCAGCGGTTGGATCTTAGGCGGCGAGTTTCTCAAAGGCGCATCGGCCATCGCCGAGGAACCTGTAGGCAAGGGCCGCATTGTTCTCTTCGGCTTCCGTCCACAGTACCGCGCACAATCCGAGGTGACTTACAAGTTTCTCTTTAACTCGCTCCTCTACTCCAGTTCGACAGCGGTTCAGACCGTTCCTGCGGGAGGAAAGCGATGAAGCACACGACATCAAACTGCCAGAGACCTAGGTGTATCCGTGCCCACAGGAGGTCAATGATGCGACTGTCGCCCCAACCTTATGGCGCGTACTCTTGCACCGTTTCCGTTAGCTTCCTCTCGTTGCCGAGTGGAGGGTCCGAATTTCGAGCCAGATAGCCGCCCAGCCGCGCCAACTTGGTCAGATGCCGATAACAGAAAGTAGACTGGGCAGGCGGAATCACGTCGCTGGATCGATGCAGCATTCCAATTCATATCTGTTCATCATGACAGCGCCATGCAAGCGAGGCACCCCACGGATATATCTGCATGCAGCTTTTCGTGCGCTTGTGGATTGTATCGGCTCATAGGAGAAGCTATATGACACAAAAAAATCGAATTCACCAAGTTTGGAAGCATTGGATCATGGCTGTCTTTACGGCGCTGCTTCTAACTATGCTCTTTGGAACAGCGCACGGCAGCGCGCAAACTTCGGCTGACGGAAGCATCTATGGCCGGGTGGAAGATACGTCTGGAGCTGTCTTGGCTAACGTACAAATCGTGGCGCATAGCGTTTCTGTCGGCGGCACGTTCAAGGCTGTCAGCGACAGTGTAGGTAACTATCGTTTGAAAGAACTGCCGCCGGGCGAAGGCTATGTCATTGAAGCGCAACTGACGGGATTCGAAAAGTTTGTTCAAACCGGCCTGCCAATACGAGCTGGACTGAATGTCACCGTGGACATTCAGCTCAAAGTGGGTTCTTCAACCCAGACCATCGAGGTAAGCGGCGAACCGCCTTTGCTGGAGACGCAGAGCGCCGAGCAATCCGTGAACCTGAGTGGCAATTTACTGCGCGAATTGCCTTTGTCTGGACGTCATGAATGGTCAGACGCATTGCAGGTAACGCCAGGAATTATCAGCGCATCGAGTGACGCGGAAGGCGGACAAACCTACTTTCTGCGCGGATCGGAAAATGAGAATCATGCCACCTTGCTCGATGGTATGGACATCGGCAGCTTTGAACAGAACTGGCCCTCTAACTCCATCAGCATCTCCAATGAGTCACTAGGAGATATTCAGATCAAGACCGGAGCTAATGATGCTTCATCGCCAGCCGCCATGGGCATGGTCATCAATCTGGCCAGCCCCACGGGCAGCGACCAGTATCATGGTGCCGTTGTGTGGCTCTTTGGCCCTGAGGCATGGAATGGGAACAATGCTGCCAGCGGCACTACTGCATACACGCAGACAGAGCAGCCGGATTTCTCGCTGGGCGGTCCAATCAAGAAGAATCACGCTTGGTTCTTTTTCTCTGGGCGTGAAATTCAACGCAAGGAAGGCATCAGCCAGACCAGTGCACAGCTTGACGACCTCGTCGCGTTGTCACCAGGATTCAAACCTTTCCCCAATCAATCGACCGGTTTCATCTTCCTGGGCAACTCCACGGCACAGATTGGCCAGAGGCACAGACTGACTGCCATTGTGCAGCACGATAGCCGCCAGCAAGATTCCAATTATCAATGGTATGCCGGCAACTATTCCATCAGCCAATACGGCGGCGGTGCTTATGGATTGCGCTTGATCTCGCAATGGAATCAGAAGTTGGCGACGCGCTTTCTGATTTCATACAACAATAAGGGCGTCAATCCAACCGCCAGTTCGGCCGGCGGTGTTGGCACAAATCCTGAACTGGACATCTATACGACTGACGCGCTTTCGTCGGGCAAGCTGGTTGGGCAAGGCTCTTCGCTGGCGACCATTAACAATCTATCGGCGATCAACCTGAATCCGGCCCGGAAGCCCACATTGAGTGGCGATGTTACCTATTACGTTCCCAGGGCGTGGGGATCACATGAACTGGAGGCGGGATTCTATCTTGAGCCCAACGAGCGGGACAAGGTGACCACGCTCTACGCCAATAGCGGAACGCTGATTCAAGAGGATGGTGTACTGAACAATGCCAGCGATCCCACCCAGGGCTATAGCATCTTTCACAAGCAATCGGTGAGCGCGCCCAGTGTGCTGAGCGAGTACATCAGCGCCAACGATTATGCCTGGTACATTCAGGATCACTGGCGTCCAACGGCGCGCATCTCGGTTACCGCAGGACTTCGCCCGGACTGGGTTTCGGCTTACGACAAGCTCTTCAAGGTTGTCACGCAACACTCCTGGAACTATGCTCCCCGCGTAGGCGTGGATTACTCGTTGACCAAGAACCATAAGAACGTGGCGCGTTTCAGTTGGTCGAAGATTACTGACATCACCAACGCCAGCTATATTGGCACGGCGGGCACCAGCACTGTGACGGTTACCGATCAATACCTTGAAAACGGATCGTGGGTTTCGTTTGTCACGCCGGGCAGCACGGCCGTTACTCCCGGAAAGATCTTCGACCCAGCCCGTCATCAGGGCTACGTGCGAGAGTGGACCGTGGGCTATCGCACCCAGTTGCCAGGAGAAGTCGTGCTTGACGCCAGCTACATCGACCGCGAATACCGAGACCGGCCTGCACAGTACGATACGAATCAGGTCTACACAACCACCTCCACGGGAACGGTTTGGTCTGGGCTGGTGGATCCGTCGCTTAACAACACCTACTACGTGACCAATAACAAGTGGAACTGGTTTGTGTACCAAGGCATCGAATTCACGTTTAGCAAGCAGACCGAGAAGGTAAACTTGTTTGGCACTTACAGCTACTCGCCGGATCACCTAGCTGGAAACTGGCAGCCCTACGATCCTGCTTCGATCATTGAGCCAACCAAGTTTGCCAATAACGCTGGCATCGGATCGGTGCGCGGCAACGTCACCAACGACTACACCGGCGATACGCGCAATCGCATGTGGCAACGCAACCAATTGCGTGTGGGCTTCAGCTATAAGGCACCTTTCAAGCTGCGTGCATCGACGAGCTTTACGGCGCAGTCGGGCACACCCGGAGGGTCGGTGATCACCACCCTTTCCGCTCTGGGCGAAACCTACAACAACCAATATGGCCCAGCTACGAAAAATGTTACCTACAACGGTGTGACGCGCACGGTTTCAAATCCCCTAGCTACCACGTATCGATTTGCTTACGCCAATCGTGGTGATGGACAGATCTGGTGTCCGTGGCTTCTGCAGTGGGATGCCGCTGTGGGACGCGAATTCCACATCCATGACAGGCAGGCGGTCCTGGTCGATTTCAATCTTTACAACATCATCAATCAAGGCGCTGCACAGCAGTTCGTCAATGGTAACAACATCGCATCGAGCACTTTTGGATCGCTGCAGAATATTCAACTGCCGCGTTCTGCTCAGTTCTCGGTTCGATATAACTTCTAATGAGGAGTAGGAAATGATTGTTGAAGGATTCACTCGAAAGGCGGTGTGGGCGCTTCTGGCGTTCACGCTTTCCTCTGGCATCCTACTGCAGGCTGCTCCACGCGATGCGGTTAGGCTGACTTTTGAAGATCTGGCGGAAGCCGGTGGCATCAATGGAATCACGCTTTCTCCCGATGGCAAGCAATTCGCGCTGGCTCACAATGGACAGGTCGCATTGATTCCCTCGTCCGGTGGATGGCCGCGCGTGCTGACGACAACCCAGGGTGGTAAGCAGGGGCTGCGCTGGTCGCCTGACGGTGCATGGATCGCGTATGTTGGCGAAGGCGCCATTTGGAAGGTTTCCACGCTGGGTGGGCACCCTGCGCGCTTGACAGAAGGCCGTCACGGGGGTGGCGATCCACGCACGGCATCTGACCGCTCTCCGGAGTGGTCGCCCGATGGCAAGTGGATTCTCTTTGTGACGGGTCGCCGTGGCAACGCCGATCTTGGCGTGGTAAGCAGCGATGGCCTTACCTCAACTCTGCTCACGACCTCGCCCGCCGATGAGGAAGGTGCAATCTGGTCGCCCGACGGCAAACACATTGCCTACGTCGAGCGCTCGAAGGAGCACTTCAGCGGACGTCTTCTGGTAGCGGACTTCGACACGCAGAGCGGGCGTTTTGCTGGTGAACCGCGCGTGCTCTACACCGCAAAAGAAGATCGTGGCGGCGGATGGTCAATTCGTCGTCCCATCTGGACACCGGATGGGAGCGCCGTTGTCGTCGCACTACAGGACTCGGGATGGGATAAGTTCTACCAGATTCCGATTACGGGAGGCGAGCAGAAGGCCATCACCACTGGTGCTTCAGAGGACGAAAACCTTATCTTCTCACCTGATGGCAAACAAATCGCCTTCATCTCGAATCGCGAGCAGAGCGAGGAGTGGCATATCTGGATCGCCGCGGCGGATGGAAGCAATCCGCATCTGCTACCGGGCGTTGGCAAGGGTATCGATCAGCAGCCGGTCTGGACGCCGGATGGATCGGGAATCTACTTCCTGCACAATGACGCATTTTCGCCATCCAGCTTGGCCTATGCGCCGGTTCAGGATAAGGAAGCGCATCTGCTCTTCAATGCTCAGCCGATCAACTATGCTCACACTGGACTTGAAACCCCCGAGGTGGTTCACTACAAGAGCAAGGATGGACTGAGCATTAGCGCGATCCTCTATAAACCCTTGCATTACATGGCTGGCAAACGGTACCCAACGGTTCTCTGGATTCACGGCGGGCCAGAGGGACAGGACACCATCGGATGGGATCCGTGGGCACTCTTCCTGGCGCAGCATGGCTACGTTGTCCTGCGCCCCAACTATCGCGGCAGCAGCGGCTACGGCGAGAAGTTCCGTAACTTGAACGTGGAAGACTCGGGTGGTGGCGAGGTTGACGATGTGGCTGGTGGCGCCGAGTATCTTGTGGCGCAGGGGCTTGCCGATAAGGACCGCATCGGCATCGGCGGCGGCAGTCATGGCGGCACGATGGTGGCTTATGAGGTGACCAAGCGGCCCGAACTGTGGCACGCAGCCATTGAGCTATATGGTGTGGTAGATCGCCAATCGTTCATCGAGCGTACCAACAAGAACTCCGCCATTCGCTGGACGGCCAAGATGGGCGGCACCATCGCCGAAAAGCCCGAGGTCTATCGCAAGGCCAATATCCTTGCCGATGTGCCGAAGATTCAGGCGCCACTGCTCATTCAGCATGGAGAAGACGATCCGCAGGTGCCGCCTTACGAATCGGTGCAGTTTACCGAGGCGTTGAAGAAGGCTGGCAAACAGTACCTCTACTTTACCTATCCGAAGGAGCTGCACGGCTTTTCACAGCGCGATCACCGCCTGGATGCATGGCACAAGCAGCTAGCCTTTTTAAACTACTTTCTGCAGCCCACCACTGGACGCAGCATCACATCGACACAAGAGTTTGTGCTCGATGAAGGTAGTGCGCATTAATACGATGCTTTATGGCAAGCAGCCTGGGACGGGCAGATAATATGCCTGTTCCAGGCTATTCTTGCTGCTCTAGAAAGGCGATCAACCGATTCTTCAAGGTCGGTATTCAGTTCCAGCTTTAGCCGACTGAATCTTCTATGTCGAAAGGAATTATTCGATGTTGAGAAGGGGAAAATACGGAATGAAAAACATGAAGATTGTCGTGCTGAGCAGAATCTTGCCTGGAATGCTATTGATGGCGTGCTTCTCTCATGCGCAGGGTACGTTCCAAGCGCAGCATTCGGAGATAACTATTCCGCAGACTCAGCAACTCATAGGAGGGCAACAACGTCCTCCTTTAACCCCAATCGCTCCTGATGCAACCAAGGAAAATAGCTTAGTTCCTCCCCATCATGATCCGCTACCGGAGGAAAAGACATCGGTTACTCACCACTCTGCTCGGATCGGCGGCCAAGTGATCAAATATACCGCAACTGCGGGGACCTTTATCATTAAAGCTGACGATGGCACCCCGAAGGCTACGTTCTTTTATGTCGCTTACACTAGAGACGGCATAGCGGATGTTTCTTCGCGACCGATCACGATCGCCTACAATGGTGGCCCAGGTTCAGCTTCACTTTTTACTCACTTGGGCTTTGGCCCTAAACGGGTCGTATTAACCTCAGATGGTCATGGATTACCCGCTCCGTACAAAATAACCGATAACGAGGACTCTTTTCTGGATGTGACAGATCTCGTGTTTGTGGATGCAGTTTCTACCGGCTACAGCCGCCCTGCTCCCAGTCAGGATCCCTCCCAATTCTACGGCATTATCAAGGATGCTAATTACTTTGCGGACTTCATCTATCAGTACATCAACCGCAATCAGCGCTGGAATTCGCCGAAATATTTGACTGGCGAAAGCTATGGTACCACGCGCTCTGCGGAACTTGCGGGAATTCTACAAGTGCGACACGAGATATACCTGAACGGTATAGTCCTTTTTTCCTCGGTTGCATTTTCCGACATAAGCGAAGATAATAAATATGCCTACTTTCTTCCCACCTTTACTGCGACTGCATGGTATCACCATCTTCTTTCACCTGAGCTACAGGCGGAGAGTCTCGAGCAAGTAGTTCAGCAGTCACGCGAGTTCGCTCATAACTTGTACGCAACGGCGCTCGAAAAAGGTGATCTTGCCACGCCAGAAGAGCACAGAAAGACAGTTGAAGAATTTGCGCGACTGACGGCTCTTTCGCCTAAGTACATCGAAGAGTCGAATCTCCGAGTAAGTTCTTTTCGCTGGTTCAAAGAGCTGGAACGAGATAAGCGCCGAACTATCGGAAGGCTCGACTCACGTTTCGAAGGGTACGATGTAGACGCGGCGGGTGAACGTGAGGAATACGACCCCAGCGAGGCATCCTACGAAGGAGCTTATGCCGCGACGTTTCATGACTATATTAGACGAGATCTGAACTGGAATGCTGATGGCTATTACACAATTACAGCCAATGTACGTCCATGGGATCAGACTGGTAGTCAACAAGTTGCTGAGGTCTTGCGCTCAGCAATTACTCAACAGACATATCTAAAGGTATTAGTTGTGTGCGGTTATTATGATGTCGCTACACCGTTTAATGGCATCGAACACGTTATGGACCACATGCACTTGGAGCCGTCTCTCAAGAAAAACATCAGCTTTGTCTATTATGAAGCCGGGCATATGGTCTATATTGACGACCAAGCACGGCACAAGCTTCATATGGACATCGACGCATTTATCGATTCAAGTTATCCACATTAAATAGACAGATGTAACTTGGAACTTCGGCTTGTAGCGAGTGTCGCATTATGAAAACAAATTAAATTTACTGAGGAGAATCATATGCATTGCATTTGCCGAACAGCCAAAATGTGTATTTTCTTACACACTTTGGTTGTTTCTTTGAGCTTTGGTCAGACTACTGTTAACGCATATGTGGCCAAGAATACCGAAATTAAGGATAACCCTGTCAAGACGCTGATTGAACAATTTACTGCCGACAAGATGCTTATCGATAACGTCTATGCTGATCCACTAGCACCGGTGACGCATAAGCGAATTATGGCTTTCAATAAGGAATGGCGAGCAAAACTTATTGCAGTTCGTTTCGATGCGCTTGATCAGGAAGGTAAGGTAGATTATTTATTATTGAACAATTACTTGACACGCGATGAGCATGCACAGGAACTTGCCGTGCAGCAATGGCATGAGGTGGCGCCGTTGCTGCCGATTGCCAGCGATATCTTTGCGCTTGAAGATGAACGGCGTTTATTTGAACGCCATGATGCACAAAAGACTTCTGCATTGCTGGAAAAGCTGAATGACGAATTGATCTCGAAGCGCAAAGAACTTGAAGGATTGTCATCCAACGCAAAGGATCATTCAAGCCGAATCACTGCTTGGCGAGCGGCCGATGACCTTGATTTACTGCATGCGCGCATGAAACTATGGTTTGTTTTTTACAATGGATACGACCCAAACTTTACTTGGTGGGTTGATCGATCGTGGAAGCAATTAGATACAACAATCACGGAGTACACTAGCTTCCTACGTGCGAAGATAGCTGGCATTACACCTGACGATAAAGCTACAATTGTTGGGACTCCAATTGGTCGTGATGCGTTGGTAAAGCAACTTTCTGATGAGATGATTCCTTACGCGCCCGAGGAACTGATTACGATGGCGCGCAAGCAGATGGCTTGGTGCCAACGGGAGATGATTCTAACTAGTCGCGAGATGGGCTATGGCGACGATTGGCACAAGGCTCTTGAAAAGGTGAAGGATAACTATGTCGCACCTGGTGAGCAGGCGCGAATGATTTATAAACTTGAAAAGGAATCCGAAGCATACGTTGTCAAAAATAATTTAGTGACTGTGCCACCGCTGGTCAGCGAGGGATGGCAAGCTGTAATGATGACGCCCGAACGGCAACTGGTCAACCCATTTTTTACTGGCGGTTCCATAATTTCCATCAGTTATCCAACAGATACTATGACCTATTCGCAGCGGTTGATAAGCATGCGCGGCAACAACTATGCCTTCTCGCACGCGACGGTTTTTCATGAACTTATTCCCGGTCACTGGCTGCAGAGGTACTCGCTAGTGCGTAACCGATCATATCGCCAAATATCTCATACGCCCTTTTGGAACGAGGGCAATTCACTATATTGGGAGCTGACATTATGGGATCTTGGTTTTAATGCGACGCCCGAAGAGCGCATTGGTGCATTGTTTTGGCGCATGACTCGCTGCGCACGCGTTGTTTACTCACTTAGTTTTCATTTAGGTGAGATGACGTCTGAGCAGTCGATTAACTACTTGATTAATGAAGTTGGCCATGAGCCCGACAATGCTGCTGCTGAGGTACGCCGTTCCTTTAATGGCAGCTACATACCTTTATATCAATGTGCCTATTTGCTGGGCGGCATGCAATTTCGCGCTTTGCGCGTTGAAATGGTTAAAAGTGGCAAGATGACCGACAAGCAGTACAATGATGCTATTCTTCAGGAAAGCACAATACCGGTTGAGTTATTGCGTTCGCTTTTTGAAAACACCTAGCTGACGCCAGATTATAAGACGTCGTGGCGTTTTCTTGACGTGCCGGTCAATTGAGTGCAATAGGCTAAAATTTATGAATGTAAAGGGCAGGGCAGATCGCGCATATAAGTCGCGTGCGATCTGCCTTGTGGCTGTCATACGCCTGAGTCGTGAGGTTGCGCGGAGTTTTGAGTTTTTTAATCGAGCAGGTCATGGCCATTTGCATTCTACCTGATCTGGCACATAACATCTGATATATCACAAAAGGAGAAAGCTTTCATGCCTTCTATTGTCTATCTCGAGTGCACGCGGTGTGGTGCTCGCATTTCCGCCGATCTTCCCCAGACGGTTTGTCCAGAGTGCACCGGGCAACCGGCAGGTTCGCTGTTTGTGCGGTACGACTTGACGCATCTGAAAGGAACTCGGCCCGAACAGGTGGTGAAGGACGAACGGCCCTGGAGCGGCATGTGGCGTTATCGTGCTGTGCTACCCGAGGTTGAGCCGGTGACGCTCGGCGAGGGCTGGACACCGATGCTGCCAAGCCGCCGCTATCCGAACGCATATCTGAAGGATGAGGGCGCGAACCCGACCGGCACTTTCAAGGCGCGTGGATTGGCGATGGCCGTCACCATGGCTCGCCACTATGGATTGCGCAAACTCGCGGTGCCCTCGGCCGGCAATGCGGCCGGTGCTTTGGCTGCCTATGCGGCCGCCGCTGGTATCGAGGCATATATTTTCATGCCCAAGGATGTGCCTTTCGCAAATTACGTGGAGGCTGTTGCTTATGGTGCGAAGGTGACGCTGGTCGATGGTCTGATCTCCGATTGCGGGCGCATCGTGGCCGAGCGTAAGCAGAAGGAAGGCTGGTTCGAGATTTCGACGCTCAAGGAGCCATTCCGCATCGAAGGCAAGAAGACGATGGGCTACGAACTGCTCGAACAACTCAACTGGGAAGTTCCCGATGCCGTTTTCTATCCGACCGGCGGTGGTGTTGGACTGATCGGGATGTGGAAGGCTTTCGACGAACTTGAAGAGATTGGTTGGATCAAGCCCGGCAAGCGTCCGCGCATGATCTCCGTGCAGTCCTCCGGCTGCGCGCCAATGGTCAAAGCTTTTCACGAAGGCAGCAAGGTGAGCCAGATGTGGCAGAACGCCGCGACGATTGCCGCAGGGCTGCGTGTGCCCAAGCCGTACGGCGACGCGATCATGCTCGAGATTCTTAAGGCCAGCAATGGTCTAGCTCTGTCGGTGACCGACGCAGAGATCGTCGCATCGATTCGCGATTGGGCGAGCAACGAGGGCGTTTATCTATCCCCCGAGGGCGCTTCGGTAACCGCGGCTTATGACAAGCTGCTGGCCGACGGAACATTGAAGCCGACCGATCGCGTCGTGATCTTTAATACCGGGTCGGGATTGAAATATACAGAAGTGATTGCCGAAGCACTCAACATTCGGCGCGCCTGAAATGTGCTCTCTGACACAACATCAGCGTCAAGCAGGGAACTTGAGGATGCGATTGTCTCTATCGAATCTGCGTGCCGCCAACAGTCTGCTGTTGATCGGCCTTGCAGTCTGGATAGCAGGTGCAAGCTGCAGCATGGTCGGTGCCGGTCTGAGCGGCATCGTGCTGCGCTGCGCGGCTCTTGCTGTGTTTTGTGTCGTCGGCGTGCGTCGGCCTTCCTTGCTGTTCTGGACCTTCTTCGCCATGCTGGCTGGTGCGGAATTCGGCTTGGACGCACCGCAATGGGCTGTGCAAACACGCTTTCTCGGCGAATTGTTCCTGCGCTTGATTCGCATGATTGTCGCCCCGTTGCTGATCGCAACGATTACGACCGGCATCGCGGGCCACGGCCAGTTGCGCAGCGTGGGCCGAGTCGCCGTGAAGGCAGTCGTCTACTTCGAAGTTATTACGACGCTCGGCTTGTTGATCGGTGCCGTGGCGATGAATCTGCTCGGCGCCGGATGGGGCGTAGCGCTGCCTGCTGTGCAGGAACCGGCTCCATCGGGCGTGCCGCACGGCTGGCAGCAGATTCTCGTCAACCTCTTCCCGGAAAATATCGCGCAGGCCGTGGCGCAGAATCAGATATTGCAGGTCGCCTGCTTTTCCATTCTCTTCGGCGTAGCCTTGGCTTTGCTGCCCGCAGAGAAAAAAGCACCGCTCGTTACGGTCTTGCAATCCTTGGCCGAAACCATGTTTCGCATGACGCGGTTCATCATGTTCCTGGCCCCGGTGGCCGCCGGAGCTGCTCTGGCCAGCACGGTTGCCGGCGCGGGGCTTGCTACGCTGTTGCCGCTGGCGAAGTTGGTGACTTGCTACTATGGCGCTCTGCTGGTCTTTGCACTGTTTGTCCTGTTGCCCTCGCTTGTACTCTTTCGCGTTCCCCTGCACGGTTTTCTGCACGCTGTCAGCGAGCCGGCCGTGCTTGGTTTTGCAACGACCTCTTCAGAAGCCGCATTGCCGCTGGCCATGGATCGCATGGAGGCATTTGGCGTTCCGCGCTGGATCGTTTCGTTCGTGATCCCCACCGGTTACAGCTTCAATATGACGGGCGCGAGCGTCTATTTATCGATGGCCGCAGTGTTTTGTGCGCAAGCCGGCGGCATTCATCTGACCGTCGCGCAGCAGATCGGTATTCTCGCTACGCTGATGCTGGCCAGCAAGGGCGTGGCCGGTGTGCCGCGCGCGGTGCTTGTGGTTCTCATGGCCACAGCGAGCGCCGTTCGTCTGCCTGTGGCGCCTATTCTGCTGATTCTTGGTGTCGATGCGCTGATGGACATGGGGCGAACCGCAATGAATGTGGTTGGTAATTGCGCTGCCGCAGCCATTGTTGCACAGACAGAACACGCTTGAGTTTCTGTGAATGGCATGCGTATGACTTTGAACCGATCATGGCGAAGGCCTTATCAGTCCGAGTGTAAGTCGCTAAATTCAAAAATATTGGTATTTACTTGACGCCACCGACCCCAAGATGTAGCGTTTTGGCGTTATGAGCTCAACTCCGTGCCTTCTGCCGTGCAGCTGGCGAGCGAGGGCCGGAGTCAGTCGGGATGTCGGAAATTCATTGGAGATGCCGCACTCAAGTGCTGCGCCAGAATTTGCTTCGTCTCCCGCGCGAGCTTGACGTCCTTTTCGGAGGGAATAAAAGAGAGCTGTGAAGAGGCGGCAAACATTGTCGTAATCCTCGAATACCAGTTTATATAAGCGCAGCATTCGAACGTGATCGAAATATTCAAATAAAGTGGGACTCGCGGTAATTGGGTTGGGACTGCTTGCCAACAATGATCTGGCGGCCTGAGCGGTTGGTACTTCTGGTGGGCACTGCGGACAGTTGCGGAGCACATAGCGTGTTTGCTAATGTTGCTGGGGTTCATTCCGATGCATCCCGATTCTTATCGATTCGTTAGTTGCTATAGAAGAGGCCGCAGATCCAACAGGCGAGCCTGAATCTCTTCCCATAAGGGATACCGGCCGTAACAAAGCACCTTGCACTGTTCATCATAATTCTGCGGCGATGGTCGCAGCGAGTTCCGTCGGCGGGAAGAGCGCATCGCTGTTCGCAAAGCTCATGCCGTCGGGGTGAAAATAGCTTCTCGAAAAATGGTTGCGGCTGATTTGATCGTAGTCCGCTTTGATTGCCGCGTATTCCGCAGTCTTTAGCATGGCGACCACTTCTTCCTGTCCGGCCAGTTGAAACAGATCGTAATAGTGCCTGGCGTATGTTCCAATTGGCTGCCGGTCATGCTTGAGCAATTCCACCTTGCCGTGGATGGCGAACATCTTCTGTGAGCGCTATCTGAACCCCATGCTCTATTTGGTTTGCGGTGCGGGATTCTGCAGGGCGGCCATGCGCACGGCGTGAAGTTTCTTCCACTGATCGGGCAGCCACTGAGGCAGTTGGCTGATGG
>Ga0224528_1000869_pt1 | contig 21840 bp, 20 predicted proteins | sample CBST25metaG_2_FD_179888 | JGI IMG/M metagenome (GOLD analysis project Ga0224528, IMG submission 179888) | Peat soil microbial communities from Stordalen Mire, Sweden - C.B.S.T25 | ecosystem: Environmental > Terrestrial > Soil > Wetlands > Peat | place: Sweden: Norrbotten County, Stordalen Mire...
TGCCCTGGAATGTGCTGGGTCTTCCGTATAACGAAGTGGCAGTGACGTACTCGGCGGGCTTGGCGACGATTGGCGACGATGTGAAGACGGCCTGTGCACAAATTGTCCGCAATGCGCAGTCCACTCCCGCATTGAACGCCAGCAAGACCAAGATCGACACGATGCAGATGCAATATTTCTCAAGTTCGCTGGTGGACGAAACGGTGCAGGCATGGCTGCGTCCCTACGTGGCGAACAGGCTGGGGTGAGCGATGAGCGATACGGCGCCGCGCAACCCGATGGGAGCGCCACAGATGCTGGCCGATGCCCTGCTGCGGAGCGTGGCGGGGACAACGGCTCTTTTGCGGGTTACAGGAACGAACGCCGACACTAACATGTCGGAACTCGGCTTGGTAGCAACGACTTTTGCCGAGGTGGTGATCAGTCCGGTGGTGATGCGAAAGCTGCGTCCTTCCTGGCAAGAAGGCGCGGAAGCAAAGTGGGAACTGCTGGTCTCGGCGAATGGAGTGGAGCAGCAAGTAAGTTCACTGGAGTTGCCCTCCGCACAATCTCTCTTCGCCATGACGTTGGCAGTTACCGTTGCGGGGCAGGACTACCTGATCGAGTCCATCGCTTCCAACGAAGCTTTCGGCCAGGTGTATCTCTACCGGCTGCTCTTGCGCGAAGCGCGGCAGCAGGCTGTGTAAAAGCCTGCTCCATCGTGGCCCTGTGTCAACGAACATTGACCCGGAAAGGTGAAAGGGAAAGCAAGGGAGAGCGACCAAGGAGAGGTTTTACTGATCCCTGGTCCGTGCCCCCTGATCCCTGTCTTCTTATGCAAAATGCGAAGGACTCGTTTTATATGGCGCTGCGCACGCGACTGGCGGCCATCAATCCGGAGCGGACGATCTTGCTGCGTGGAGCGGAGCGGCCGGGGATTCTGGTAGAAGAGGCGGAAGCGCCCTTCAATCAGCTTCCCAACGATGTGTTTGTTCTGCGCTGGCTGGGCTTGGGCGTCGACCTGGAGCTTGCCTCTCCGATGGCGGCCGAAGAGTGCGAAGTCATCTACCAGACCTGCGGATCGCAAAGCTTCGGCGGTCTGGATCGGGGGCGCATGCTGAGCGCAATGGATGAAGAACTGCTGGCGATGTTACAGCCCTTCTACACTCCCAAGCTGAGCTTTATTGCGACGCCGCCGGCGGCTATGCTGACGCAGGTGTTTTGGGACGAGCCATATCTGGGCCCGATTGTGGCGCAGCGCGACCGGTTGACGCGTTCCGTAAAGGTCATGGTGTATAGCTACCAGGAGCAGGGGGAATAAATGGCGGCGAATTGGATTTCCGCTTCCGCGCCGGTAGCGCGGCGGGTGCGCGCATATTTTGCGCCCGTGAACAGGTTGGCGCAGACGCCCGTGCTCTTCGATGCGGCGGAGCAGGGCCGCTTCAGTTTGGACACCCCTCCGGCTCCATGGATAAGCCTGGGATGGATACAGGGATTCAATCGTCAGCCGGGCAGTAAAACGGCTCCGATTTTGACGGGAATCCCGGCCGCTCCGCTGGAACAGGTGCGTGAGAGCCTCGATGCAAGGGTGAGCTTCGAGTTTCTAAGCTGGACCAAGCTGACCATGGCGCTGGCTACTGGTTCGCAGCACATGAATCTTCTCGCTCCGGGAAGTGGGGCCGTTGCCCAAGCCGATGGCGCGCAAGCTTCTACAGCAGTTGCATTGCAGAGTGGTTCAACAAGTTCATTCCTGGCGCTCGCCGCTACGGATGCGGCCAAGTTCACAGCGGGCTCGACCATCGCAGTCGATGCGGATTATACCGGCCAGACGGGGTTTGTCGGCTCACCCGTTTCCGGCGCATATCTGCGCCAGGCGCTCACGGATGTGGACTACATCCGGCGCGTGACCTTCAACGTCGCACTGGTTTCTCAGGTAACTGCGACCGGACTTGCACTCGCTGAACCGCTGCTCGGCGGCGCTCCTGGAACCAGCTCAAAGCTGCAGGCGGTTACAGGCTTTGTCGATCGGGAAGGCGGCAGTTTCTATCAGGAGTGGTCGGCGCTGTTCGTCCTGGAAGGCAGTCAGGGAGAACGAATCTTCTTTCACTATCCCCGGCTACAGGCCATCTGCGGCACGGAGGAAGCCACCACGCCGCTTGATGTCAAGCACAAGACCGGCTTGGGACGCGTTCTGTTGAAAGCGCAGTTCCTGGCGTTGCCCGTCGTCGATGCTCTCGATGGCGAGCGCGTTCTCTGCTACCGAAGTTTTCTGCCCTCAGTCATGGCTTTGATCTAGACGAGTTGGAGAAACGGCACGCCTTGAATAACTCCACGGGCTCGCTTTAAGGAGTTATGACGGGTCACGCAGATAAACAAATGCCGGCTGCAGCATATTACCAGAGAGAGTTTCGATGAAAATCACGATCAACGGGCAAGACTATACGGCTGCGCTCGATGCGGCGCGGCCGTTCACGATCGAGCGCAAACTGAACGAACCCTCGGTATGCCAACTGTGGCTGAGCCTGCCGCAGAGCGCTAGCTTCGCCATGCCAGTACGCAACCAGCCAATTGCTGTAATAGGTGACAATGGAACCATCTATTTTACCGGTTACATTGCGGTAAGTCCTTTGCAGGAATATGCGGGTCTGGCGCTGGAAGGTCCGCGTTACCGCATTGCGATCCAGGCATTGAGCGACGAGAGTTTACTGGACCAGTTACTGATGCCGTCCAGCAAAGCAATCATTGGTCAGGCCGCTGGAGCGCTTGTCACTTCTCTCGTGACCCACACCGGAGCTACCACGCTTTCAACGCATGGGGTTTCCCTCAGCGTCCCGGTGAGCAGCTTTGTCCCCGATCCGGGAGCGCCGTGGAGCAAGAGCGCCGGGCAGGCTGCAAACCTGGCGCGCGCTGCTTACCGCGCGATCAATGGCGCGCTCGCGCTTTCGTCCGTTCCAGGCACTGTGCACCCGCTCAACGAGACGGACGGCACGCTGAGCCTGGCAAATCTGACGTTTACGGCCAATGTAAAGCGTGCGCTGGCCAACGACGTAACTGTCTGCGGAGAGCATGAACCGGTTGCGTATGTAACTGAGTATTTCCTTGGCGATGGAACAACAACCCAGTTTTATCTCGCCGCCGATCCGTTCACTCCGGCTGCCTCCAAATCCGCCCTCATTCACGAGCTTTTCAATGAAGCTCAAATCGACCAGCGTATATGGAGTAATCCCCAGGGCGCTAACTATCTTTCACTTGGCGCATGCGGACTGACGATGAACGGCGGCAACGGGATCGACGGCGAGACACTGCTTTCCTGGATCGATCCCATCGAGATGGGCGGCACGTTGCTGCTTGAGGCTGTGGGCGTGGTGCTGTCTCCGGGCAGCACCGGGTCTTTGGCAGGCTTCTTCACGGGCACTGACACACAGTCCTCATGTCTTGCCGGATTTCAAGCGACGGCTCAGCAGGGCACGGGCGCAGTTACCTTACAGCCTCTGATTCAGGGAACGCCTGTAGGAACGGCCTATTCCATCAACCCGGCCTATCAATATACGCTGCGTGTCCGCGTGCATTGCCTGGAGAACGAGAGAGAACTGGCCATCTATCGTTCCTGCGGCGACGCAGGCCAGATAGCTTATGGCGGACAGTGGAACCTGACTCCCGGGAAAGTGCAGATGGAGATTCAGCAGTTTGTCAATGGCGTGGGCGGCATGCCGGTAACTCTCTACGATGGCGCCATCGGGAACATCCCCGGAATCTGCACGGTCGTTGCTGCCAGCAGCATCAACCTGATCGGAACCATGCGCGCGCTCAACCTGACCAATCTCGGCTCGGGATGGGTGGTCAGCACACCTTCCGCCGGCGGGCCGTACACGCGGCGTGTGGGCACGACCGCCGAGGCCGCCGAGTGTCACATCGAACGCACCGGCAAGCTTGTGTTCTATACGGGGTTCGCGCCGCAGGCCGGCGAGCAGGTTGCAGTGAGTTACCGCACCGTGGGCAGGGCCGTGGGACGCGCGGTCAACACCGTCAGCCAGCAGTCTCTTGCACAAGCCGGGTTGCCGGCGGAGGCTGCCTGGATCGGCTCAGTCACCAATCCTCCCGCACGCAGTTCCGCGGATTGCCGCAACGCGGCCCTGGCCATTGAGCAGGCTTCAGCCGGAGTGAGCGCGCTGTGGAGCGGAACTTACTCCGGGACCAGCCTCGGCTTTGTCGCCGACGTTTGGCCCGGAGACTCGCTGCAATTGAATGCGCCCTCCTCCAACCTGAACGCCGAGGTTGTGGTGCGCACGGTCAAGGTGAGTTATCGGGCGAGTTATCCTGACGTGGTCCAATACTCCATCGCCTTCGCCAACGACTGGGCTGACGACCTGGCCATCAAGACCAGCGCCACCGTCCCTGCCGACGCCTGGCTGCCGGCGCCCGTCGCTCCCACTGTGCTGTCAAATCTCACCAGCCTTGCGGTGACCGCAGTGAATGGCAGCACGGTCACCATCAATGCCGGCGTGATGCCGCCCACAGGCGGAGGATTCGAAATCCGGCGGCGCGACTCCGTCTTCATGGCAGGCGAGGATCCGGACCTGGTGATGCGTTCCAACGTCCCGAACATGATCTTCTCCCGCGAATCCGTCAATGACCGGTTCTATATCCGGATGTATGACGGATCGACGCCACCGAATTACTCCGAGTTTTCTGCGGCGTTATTCATCAACCTTCCGCTGGGATCGTAAGCGGTAACTCTCGGAATGCGAGTTATAAGCAGATGGAGTCCGGCCGATGCGGATGATGAATGAATTCGAAGCGCAGGTTCTCAGTGACCTGAGCGTGCTCAAGACGCAGATGAACGGCCTGATGGGCGACGGCAGCGGCGGGCGCATTGCAGATCTGGAGCGCCGCATGGAACGCCACGAGCAGAACTGGCAGCGGGCCAAGGGATTTCTGGCCGCGATCAGCGTGCTCTTCGCTGTGATTGAAGTGGCTTTTGAGGCCTGGCGCCGGCACTAAGTGAAAGATAGAGCAACCGGCGTCTCCAGACGATACATCGCTCAAGTTTGCGTCAATCCTCGCTTGAGAAACCCTCGTATAATCAGCCTATGACCGATCAGCCGTTAGTTGGCGTGGTGATGGGCAGCAAGAGCGATTACGAGGTGCTCTCAGCCGCCGTCGAGATCCTGCGCGCGCTGGAAATCCCTTTTGAAGCGCGTATTGTCAGTGCGCATCGCACTCCTGACAGACTTTTCAAATATGCTGAAACGGCGCGGGAGCGCGGCCTTCGCGCGATCATCGCCGGAGCCGGCGGCGCGGCCCACTTGCCCGGCATGTTGGCGGCCAAGACGCTGGTTCCCGTGCTCGGCGTTCCGGTGGCGGCCACGCAACTCAACGGCCTCGACTCCCTTCTCTCCATTGTGCAGATGCCCAAGGGCGTCCCCGTTGGCACATTGGCCATCGGCAAGCCTGGCGCGGCCAACGCCGCATTGCTGGCGGCAGAAATTCTTGCCGCCACCGACTCTGCCCTCTATGAGCGCCTAGCCGCATGGCGCGCCGCCCGCACCCAGGAAGTCCTCGACCAGGAGTTGCCCGCTTGAGCCTCTCTGAACCCTCAGCGTCTTTGCAACCTCCAGTGGTCAAACCGGGCGGTTTACTCGCCATCCTGGGCGGTGGTCAGCTCGGCCGCATGACGGCGATGGCCGCACGCACCATGGGTTACCACGTCCGCGTGATGGATCCCGAACCCGCCTGCCCGGCCAGCTTCGTCGTCGACGAGACCATTGTGGGCCGCTGGGACGACGTTGAAGCCGCGCGTCGCCTCGCCACCGGCGCCGATGCCGTCACCTTGGAGATCGAACAGATCGGCGTGGACGCTCTCACTGAAGTGGCAAGTCTCGCGCCCCTGCGTCCTGGCGTCGAGCCCATCCGCATCATCCAGGACAAGACCCTCCAAAAAGTCTGGCTCGCCGAGTCCGGCTTTCCCGTCGGTCCCTTCTGCGTGGTCCGCAGCGAACCTGAGCTGCGTGCGGCGGTTTCCGCGCTCGATGGCCGCGTCTTCCTGAAGATCGGCCGCGGTGGCTACGACGGACGCGGACAGGCGCAGATCGGCCTCGATCAGCCCGCCACCGAAGCCTCCATCGCCGCAGCCTGGAACACCATCGGCGCACATCCCGCAGTGGCGGAACAGGCCCTCGACCTCGATTTTGAAATCAGCGTGATGGCCGCCCGCAATCCCTCCGGCGAGGTGCGCAGTTATCCCGCCGCCCGCAATCACCATGAAAATCAGATTCTGGCCTGGAGCGTGCTGCCCGCCGGCATTCCCGCAGAGCTTGAAGCGCGCGCCGAATCGCTGGCCGCGGCCATCATTGCCAAGCTCGGCATCGAGGGCTTGCTCTGCGTGGAAATTTTCGTGACCCGCCAGGGCCAACTGCTGGTCAACGAACTGGCGCCGCGCCCTCACAACAGCTATCACCAGAGCGAGCGCGGCTGCGTCACCAGCCAGTTTGAGCAGCTTGTGCGCACCACCTGCAATCTGCCCCTCGGCGACACTTCGCTCATCACACCAGCGGCTATCGTCAACCTCTTGGGCGACATATGGCTCGCGGGGGAACCGGACTTTGCCGCCGCTCTTGCGGTGCCCACCGTGCGCCTGCATTTGTACGAGAAAAAATCGCCGCGCGCAGGCCGAAAGATGGGCCACCTCTCAGCCACCGGCGCCACCGCCGAAGAGGCTCTCGCCCGCGTGTTAGAAGCCAAGAGCCGCCTCTGAGTGTCTTGTCTCCTAACTCTGAGCGTCCAGTCTCCTAAGTTTGCCCCATAACTCTTGTCATCCTGAGCGTAGCGAAGGATCTGCATTTTTCAACGTCTGCCGCGCAGCAACCAGACCTCAAGTCCTGCTGCGAACTTCAGATCCACGCGCATTGTTCCTTGCACAAGAAAGAAGCCACCCCCAACGGGAGTGGCTTTTTTCTTGGGCAACGAATAAAACACAAGCTCTAGGCTTGCGATCCCTTTTCCCACCGCTTGGGCCGCTTGTTCTGCTGCAGAATCTTCTTGCGCAGCCGCAGCGACTTGGGCGTCACTTCCACAACCTCGTCCTCGGCGATGAACTCAATCGCCTGCTCCAGGTTGAGGTTCTTGTAGGGCACCAGCCGGATGGCCTCATCCGCGCTCGAGGCGCGCATGTTGGTCATATGCTTCTCGCGCACCACGTTCACGTCCAGATCGTTGTCGCGCGAGTGCTCGCCGACGATCATGCCCTCGTATACTTCAACGCCTGCGCCCACAAACAGAATGCCGCGCTCCTGCAGGCCGTTCAGCGAGTACGTGGTGGTCACTCCCGTGCGATCGGAGATCAGAGCGCCCGTCGGACGCTGCGGAATCTCGCCCTGGTACTGCATGTAGCCGTCGAACAGCGAATTCATCACGATGGTTCCACGCGTCTCGGTCAGCATCTCGCTGCGCAGTCCAATCACGCCACGGCTGGGCACGCGGAAGTCCATGCGCACACGGCCCGAGCCATGATTGTGCATCCGCGTCATCTCGCCCTTGCGCGGTCCCAGCTTTTCAATCACTACGCCGGTGTACGCTTCGGGAACGTCGATGGTCAGGTGTTCTACCGGCTCCATGCGCGTGCCGTCCACCATCTTGGTCACGATCTCCGGCCGTCCGGCCATCAACTCGAAACCTTCGCGGCGCATCATTTCAATCAGAATCGCCAACTGCAGCTCGCCCCGGCCCAGCACCTTGAAGCTGTCCGGCGAGCCCGTGTCTTCCACGCGGATCGACACGTTGGTCAGCAGCTCTTTTTCCAACCGCTCACGCAGGTTGCGGCTGGTCACATACTGGCCTTCGCGCCCTGCAAACGGCGAATTGTTCACGCTGAACTGAATCGCGATGGTTGGCTCGTCGATCAGAATCAACGGCAGCGGCGATGGATTCTCCACGCTGGTGATCGTCTCACCGATGGTGATGCCTTCCACTCCGGCCACGGCGATGATGTCGCCCATCGTGGTCTCGGTGGTCTCCGTCCGCTTCAGGCCATTGAAGGTGAACAGCTTGGTGATGCGCGTCTTCTGCAGCGTGCCGTCCCGCTTGGAGATGGTCACGTCGTCGCCCGCGTGCAGCGTCCCCTGGAACACCCGGCAAACCGCGATGCGGCCAAAATAATCCGAGTAGTCGAGGTTGGTCACCAGAATCTGCAGCGTTCCGTCCGCATCGCCCGTGGCCGGCGGAATCGTGGCCACAATGGACTCGAACAGCGGCTGCAAGTCCACGCCCGGCGTCGCCATATCCACGGTTGCCGTGCCTGCCTTGGCCACCGCGTAGAGCACCGGGAAATCCAGCTGGCTCTCGTCCGCGTCCAGGTCGATGAACAGATCGTAAATTTCGTCCAGCACTTCCTGCGGCCGGGCGTCGGGGCGGTCAATCTTGTTGATCACCACGATAGGCTTCAGCTTGGCTTCCAGTGCCTTGGCCAGCACGTAGCGCGTCTGCGGCAGCGGGCCCTCGGCCGCGTCCACCAGCAACATCACGCCGTCCACCATCTTCAGTGCGCGCTCCACCTCGCCGCCAAAATCGGCGTGTCCCGGCGTGTCCACAATGTTGATCTTTCCGCCGGCAAAGTTGATGGCCGTGTTCTTGGCGAGAATGGTGATGCCACGCTCCCGCTCCAGCTCGTTCGAGTCCATCACCCGATCCGCCACCTGCTCATTGGCGCGGAATGTTCCCGACTGCCGCAGCATGGCGTCTACAAGGGTTGTCTTGCCGTGGTCGACATGGGCAATGATGGCGATATTGCGTATCGTCTGGGTCACAGGTGAAATTTCCTTCTTTCGGGTGCGGCTCTTTGATGCCGTAGGGTTAGGGGAACAAATTAAGTATTTCGCCGCACAGCACGGCACTTTCCATTCTATCAGCACCTAACCTCGCGCTGGTTACATGCTGGTAATCTCGCGATTTAAGTTCCCCGAACAGGTGGCCAGCCGTTACACTCTCTCCCAAATGCGTATCGCCGCTCACCGCCGCATCCGTTCCTCAAGCCGCCTGTTTTCAGCCCGGCCGTCCCGCCTCCTGCTCGTTTCCGCCTGTGCCTCCCTGCTGCTCCTCATCTCTCTGTCGCTCCCCGCCCAGGCGCAATCCAAACCCGAACCGCTGCTGATCTACGCCATCGACGTCGAAGGCGGCCAGGCCACGCTGCTTGTCCCTCCCACGGGAGCTTCGCTTCTGGTAGACACCGGCTGGCCCGGAAACGAGGGCCGTGACGCCCAGCGCATCCAGGCCGCCATGCGCGACGCCCGCATCGACCACATCGACCACGTGCTCATCACCCACTTCCACACCGACCACGTGGGCGGCGTGCCGGAACTGGTCAAGCGCGTCCAGATCGGCGAATTCCTCGACCACGGCCCCAACCGCGAGGATTCCGACATCACCCGCCACGACTTCGCCGCCTACCTCAAGGCCATCGAGGGCCATCGCCGCACCATCGTCCATCCCGGCAACACCCTGAACATTGGCGGCCTCAGCACCATCGTCCTCACCGCCGACGGCGAACACGTCGCCTCGATCCCCGGCATCGACCCCGCGCCCAACCCGCTCTGCGCCGCCGAGCCCTCCGCCGACGTCGACCCCTCGGAAAATGCCCGTTCCGTCGGCATCCTGGTCCGTTTCGGCCGCTTTCGCTTCCTCGATCTCGGCGACCTCACCAAGGCCAAGGAACTGGCCCTGGTCTGCCCCGCCAATCCCATCGGCGCGGTGGATCTGTATCTGGTCGACCACCACGGCATGAATCTTTCCAACACCCGCGCCCTTGTCGATGCCATCCACCCCCGCGCGGCCATCATGGACAACGGCGCGCACAAGGCCGGCAGTCCCGAGGCCTGGCAGACCGTCCATCAGAGCCCCGGCCTCGAGGACCTCTGGCAGCTCCATACCGCCGAGGGCTCCGACGCCGCGCACAACAGCCCCGAGGCCCTCATCGCCAATCCCCAAGGCGTCGCGGCCGATGGGGCCTGGATCAAGGTCGCCGCCTCGCTCGACGGCAGCTTCTCCGTGACCAACTCTCGCACCGGCCAAACCAAGCTCTATCCGCACAAATAAAAAAGCTCCGTTCAGGAAGATGCTCTCTGAGCCATCCTCCTGAACGGAGCCTTTCTTCGCGTCAATTGTCCCACAAGAATCTGGGTGGCCCCAAGAGTGAGGTGACCCAAAGAGTGAGGTGTCCCTCAAAAGCCTGGGTGCCCCATATCTCCAGGCGTTTTCGGCCTGGAGATGTGGGAAACCACCAACCGCCGATTACCCACCCCGCAGTCTCTACGACTTCGACTTCATCCGGTACAACTGTTCCAGCGCGTCGCACGCCGTCTTCACGCCGTCCTCGTGCCGCAGTTGCTGCGCCACGCTCTGCGCCCGGCGCAGCAACTGCGGCTCGGCCAGCATCGCCTTCAGCCGCCGCGCCACCCTCAGCGGCGTGTAGTTGCTCTTCTGGATCACCCGCGCCACCTTCAGCCGCCGCATCCGCCGCCCGTTGTCCGGCTGGTCGTGCGAGTAGGGCATAATCAGCATCGGCTTGCCCGCCCGCAGGCATTGCGCCGTCGTTCCCACCCCGCCCTGGTGCACCACCATCGCCGAGCGCGAAAACAGCGCCGAGTAGGGCGCGTATTCCGCCACGCAGATCGAATCCGGCAGCTTCGTCCGTGGCCGGTTGCGCGGGTCTGACCCGATCAGCAGCACCGCCCGGATTCCCAGCTTGATCGCCGCCCGCGCCGAAAATTCGTAGAATTTTCCGGCCGCCAGCACGGCTGCCGAGCCCAGCGTAAACACCACCGGCGGCGCACCTGCGGCCATAAACGCCTCCAGCTCCGCCGGCAGCTTTTCGTTGCCCGCGTCCGCGTCGTAGTAGCAGAAGCCCGTAATCCGCGTATTCTCCGGCCAGTCCTTCTGCTCCGTGCCCAGAACCCTCGAAAACAGCGCCAGCACCAGGTTGGGTGAGTACTTGGCGTCGAAGAGCGGATTCTCCCCCCGCGGCAATCCCAGTTCCCGCCGCAGTGCGTACACCGGGTCCGCCCACTTGCGGCTCACGAACCGCGCCAGCCGCTTGATCACTCGTCCCAGCCCCGGCACCGTCCTGTCCGCCCTCGCCAGCCTCGGATACATGGGCAGCACTGGCGGGTCGAAGGCCGAGAAAAACGAGAGCGGCGCCAGCACGTAGCTGGCCCACGGAATCCCCGTCATCTCGGCCACCAGCGGCCCGGCGTAGTTCAGCTCGCCCAGCAGCAGCAGGTCCGCCCGTTCCGGCTGGGTCGCCGCGTCCAGCAGGTCGTCGTAGGTCTGGCGCAGCACCGGAAACAGAAAATCCCTCAGCCCGTGCTCCGTCCCCTTGGCCACGTCGTAAATCATCTCCACCAGCACCGTGTTGGTGGGGTCGATATCCGGCCGGACCGCGTGAAACTCCAGCCCCAGAGGCCGGATCTTCGCTTCGTAAACAGCCGGCAGGGCCATCACAGGCACATGCCCCCGGCGCTTCAATTCCAACGCAATGGCGATCAGCGGATTGGTATCGCCAAACGTGCCGATATTCGATAGAACAATGCGCAAGAAATCTTCCTGGTAGGCCGTAGGCCCACAGCTACGAGGTTAATCCATCGGCCCGCGGACTGCTTTTCTCCGCCTCCGCTCTTCAGCCGCGTCTCCGGTGCTATCATCGCCTGTTCAAAAGGACCTATGGGGGGCTCTTCATGAAAATCCTGCGCACTCTGGCGCTTTCTTTCGCTCTTCTGTCTCTCTCCGCCGGAATCTGCTTTGCACAGGCCGGTCTCTCGGCAAAATGGGAAGAGCTCACCGCGCCCGACTTCGTGCAGGCCGTCCATCAATCCCAGGGCGTCTGCGTCCTTCCCTTCGGCATCATTGAGAAGCACGGCCCGCATCTTCCCCTCGGCACGGACCTGCTCGACGTGCGCTTCGCGACCATGAACGCCGTCGCGCAGGAGTACGCGGTCGTCTTCCCCGAGTACTACTTCGGTCAGATCTTCGAAGCCCGCCAGCAGCCCGGAACCCTCGCCTACAGCCTCTCCACCCAGCTCGTCCTGCTCCAGGAAACGGTCGCGGAAATGGCCCGCAACGGCTGCAAGAAGGTGGTCATCGTCAACGGCCACGGCGGCAACAACAGCCTCTTGCCGCTCTTCGCCCAGGCTCAGCTCGCCAGCCCTCGCGACTATGTGGTCTACGTCTTCTCGCTTCCCAATCTCGACGTACCCGGCCGCCCGGCCCTGAAGACGCCCATCCACATGCACGCGGGCGAAGACGAAACCTCCCACATGCTCATCGCCCGCCCCGATTTGGTCCACCTCGATCGCGCCACCCAGCAGTCGGGCGCGGACCAGCATCGCCAGTCCCTCCCCGGCTCGGTCTACACCGGCATCTGGTGGTATGCGCGTTTCCCCAATCACTATGCCGGCCAGGGCGAGGCCGCCAACAAGGAGCTCGGCGCATTCGACCAGAAACAGTGGTCTCTCCAGATCGCCGAGGCCCTCAAGGCCATCAAGGCCGACACCGCCAGCCTCCCGCTCCAGAACCAGTTCTTCCAGGATGCGCAGCACCCCCTGGACACCAAACAATAGCCGCCGCCGATGACTTCAGCCTGATTTAACCTTGCTGCGACGATAATCGCAGTGGAGATGCTTGCCCGAAATGCGCGTCCTTCTGGTGGAAGATGAAGTCCGGCTGGCGGAGAATCTGGCCGCCGCCCTGCGCGACGGTCCCGGCTTCGCGGTCGATTGGGCCGGCGACGGCCTGATGGGCGACGACTTTGCCCGCAGCGCCTGCTACGACCTCGTCGTCCTCGACCTGATGCTCCCCAAGCTCGACGGCCTCAGTCTCCTCCGCCGCCTGCGCAGCCGCAACGATCCCACCCCCGTCCTCATCCTCACCGCCAAAGACGGCGCCAACTCCATCATCGAGCTGCTCAACGCCGGCGCCGACGACTACCTCGCCAAGCCCTTCGATCTGGGCGAGCTCATCGCCCGCGCCAAAGCCCTCATCCGCCGTGGCAAGGGCGCATCCCACCCCACCCTCACCGCCCTCGGTCTTGAGGTCAACACCCTGGAGCAGACCGTTCGCCGTCACGGCGTTCTGGTCGACCTCTCGCCCACCGAATACCGCATCCTTGAGTACCTGATCCATCGTCCCCGCAAAATCATCAGCAAGCGCGAACTGCTCGAGCACCTCTACGACTACAACTGGGAGCACCACTCCAACGTCATCGAGGCCCATGTCTCCAACCTCCGCAAAAAGCTGGAAGCCGCCGTCCCCGATCCCGAGCCAGTCATTGAAACCATGCGCGGACGTGGCTACCGATTAGCCCCTGAGCCGGAGCAAGATCTTGTCCAGGACTAGAAACAGCATCGCCTTCCGGCTCATCGCCGCCGTCCTCGCGGTGGAACTGCTCTCCTCGCTTGCGGTCATCTTTCTGTCGCTGGGCTATGAGCGCCACACCCACTTCATCGCCTTTGACATCATGCTCCACGGCCGCGCCGACTCCCTGCTGGTGGCCGTCCAGGACTCCGAAGACCCCCAGGCCAGCGTCCTCTTCAACCAGTCCGGCCTCCACCTTCCCCCCGACGACGTCTACGAGGTCTATGACCAGAATGGCCGCCTCCTCGGCCGCTCCTCCAACTGGCAGGGAACGCCTGAAGCCGCCTGGAACGATCCCACCGACCGCTTCCTGAACCTCAAATTCAATCACCGCCACTACCGCATCCTCCGCTTCCATGCCTCCCGCTTTGTGGATGCAGCCGAGCCCGGCGGCGGCAAACTCCGTCCCGTCACCATCCTCTACGGCGCGCCCACCGAGCACGTCTGGCACGCCATCCGCGGCGCGGTCGAGTTCTACGCCGCCGGCAGTATCCTGCTCCTCGTCGTCACCGGCCCCCTCATCGCCTGGCTGCTTCATCGCGGTCTCTTGCCCCTCCGCCAATTGGCCGCCCTGGCCTCGCACGTCTCCGTGGATGCGTGGCAGTTTTCGCCCCCGGCCTCGGCCCGCTCCACCTCCGAACTCGCCCCTCTCACCCAAGCTCTTGAAAGCGTCCTCCAGCGCCTGGAACGCTCCTTCCAGCAGCAAGGAGCTTTTGTCTCCGACGCCGCCCACGAGCTCAAAACCGCCGTCGCCGTCGTCAAATCTTCCCTCCAACTGCTGGGAATGAAGCGCCGCACCACCGAGGAATACAAGGCCGGCCTCGAGCGCTGCCTCGTCGATTGTCAGCGTATGGAAGAGATCGTCGCCGGCATGCTCACCCTGGCCCGCGAAGAGTCCGCCGCCCGGCCCGATGCGCCGCCCCCCTCCGCCGACCTTGCCCTCTCTCTTCGCCAAGTCGTCGTCCAGTTGGAAACCGCCGCCCAGGTCCGCGGCGTCCAGATTTCTGCCCAGATTCCGCTATCAGGCGATGAAACCACCCCGGAAACATCCCGCTTCCCCGTCCCCATCGCCCCCGAAGACTGCGCCCTTTTTCTCTCCAATCTCCTCCTCAACGCCCTCCAACACAGCCCCCCCGGCTCCCATGTCGAGGCGCGCCTGCTCCGCGAGCCCCAATCCGTCACCCTCCAAATCCAGGACCACGGCGAAGGCATCGACCCCGCCTCCCTGCCCCATGTCTTTGACCGTTTCTATCGCGGCGACCCCTCCCGCACCCGCTCCACCGGCGGCACCGGCCTGGGCTTGTCCATCGTCAAGGCGGTCGTTGAAAAATCCGGCGGCTCCATCTCCATCGCCAGCCAGCCCGGACAAGGCGCCACCGTCACCGTCCAGCTTCCCTTACTCGTCACAACGAGCTACGGTCGGGATGAACTGCCGCCAACTCGCTAACTCGCGATTTCCGCGAAGCGGAAGCTAACCTGCTGGTTTTGTTCACAAGAAGTTGAAGAAATAAACCTGTCGTCCTGAACGTTGCAACTGCCTTTGCTCCACCCATACGGATGAAACCCGGAGCCTGCTCCACCCCAAAAAGAAGCCTGTCATCCTGAGCGAATGCGAAGGATCTGCATTTCCGTCCCTCGCCCACTGCACAAAGCCATAGGACGCTCTCCGTCAGAGTCCGCCGCACGCAGCCGGGTGCCCCACATCTCGATTTTGAGATGTGGGATAGCACAGATCTCGCTCACGACCAACGAGATCACGCAGTTTTCGAATTCTGACACCAGCCGTCCGCCCGCTCCCTGCAATTTCTTCAGCTTGACTTAATCGCCTTGTGCCACACTTCTTCTCGCCGGCAAATCCTCTTCTCTTCGCCGCAACCCAATTGGAGCCTCCCATGACCATTCAGCGCAGCTCTCGCTTTCTAGCCCGGTCCTTCGCGGCCGCGGCATTGTTGTGCGGCCTTCTCGCCGCCGTCCCGCCCATTGCGGCTCAGCAGCCTTATCACGTCATCGACCGCTGGAAGCTCGGCGGCGAAGGCTTCTGGGACTACCTCCTCGTCGATTCTCCCGCCCACCGCCTCTTCCTCACCCGCGGCAATCACGTCGATGTGGTCGACACCCAGACCGGCAAGCTCGTCGGCTCCATCGCCAATCTCCACGGCACCCACGGCGTAGCTCTCGACAACGCCGGCAAGTTCGGCTACATCTCCGACGGTGGCGGCAACGCCGTGGTCGTCTTTGACCGCTCGACCCTGGCCACCCTCGCCACCATCCCCGCCGGAACCAACCCCGACGGCATCGTCTTCGAGCCGGCCACGCAAACCATCTGGGCCTTCAACGGTCGCAGCAAGGACGCCACCGTCATTGACGCCGCCTCGCGGAAAGTCGTCGCCACCATCCCCCTGCCCGGCAAGCCCGAGTTCCCGGCCGTCGATGGCAAGGGCCTTGTCTTCGTCAATATCGAAGACAAAAGCCTCATCGTCCGTCTCGACGCCCACACCAACAAGCTCGCCGACACCTGGCCGGCAGGCTGCGAATCTCCCTCCGGTCTGGCCTTCGACGTGGCCGGAGCACGTCTCTTCCCCGTCTGCGACGGCAAGAAAATGGCCGTAGTCGACGCCTACACCGGCAAAATCCTGGCCACTCCCGCCATCGGTGACGGCCCCGACGCCGCCGGCTGGGATGCCGCCCACAAGCTGGCCTTCGCCTCTTCAGGAGATGGAATCCTCTCCGTCATCGATGCCTCTTCCGCCGACTACAAGACCATCGAGAGTCTTCCCACGCAAAAAGGCGCCCGCACCATGGCCTATGACTCCGCTGCCGACCGCGTCTACCTGGTCACCGCCGACTTCGGCCCCCGTCCTGCGCCCACTGCCGACAACCCCCGTCCCCGTCCCACCATGCTCCCCGGCACCTTCGTCGTTCTGGTCGTCGGCCGCTAGCATTCTGTCTCTGGAGCATGCTGAAGAAGTAGGTTCAAAAACAAAACTGTCATCCTGAGCGAAGCGTAGCGGAGTCGAAGGACCTGCATTTGTTCTTCAATAGAGTTCAGATTCACCACGCTAGCCAGTAGTCGCGCGATCGAAGAATCTACAGACCATGGGTGCCCCAGGTCCCGCCTTTGGGACCTGGGAACCCTCAGCCCTTGCCCTTTGCACCTCCCTTGGTTTTTACTGATCCCTGTTCCCTGTTCCCTGACCCCTGACCCCTGATCCCTGATCCCTGCCTTTTTATGAAAATCTTCCTCGGCCTCCTCGCCCTCGTCCTCGTCGCCCTCTCCGTCTTCGCCGACTACAAATGGCGTCGCTGGATGGCCGCCCGCCGCCGCGACCGTCAATAGCTTGTTCCCCAAGCAACTTTTCCCGGTTTCCTGCCTTTACAATGGCAGCAAGGGAGCCATCCAACCACTATGTCTCGTCTTTTTGCCCTTACACCCCGCATTCCCGCCCGCGTTCGTCGCACCCGTCTCTTCCTCAGCCTTGCCGCCGCCGCACTTTTGGCCGTGGCCGCACCCGCCGCCCGCGCCCAGTTTGGCGCACCGCAGGCCGGAACCCAGGTACACGATGCCTCCGCCCTTCGCCCGCCCGCCGGCGCTCGTGTCGCCCTGGTCGAGTTCGAGGACATGGAGTGCCCGGACTGCGCCCGCGCCAACCCTCTCCTCAAGGAAGCCGCCGCCAAGTACAAGATTCCATGGCTGCGCCACGATTTCCCGCTTCCCCAGCACAACTGGAGTTTTGAGGCTGCCGTCAACGGCCGCTGGTTCGACACCCGCTCCAAGGCCCTCGGCGACGAGTACCGCGATCAGGTCTTTGCCAATCAGGTCTCCATCGTCAGCCCGGCCCTTCTGAGCCAGTTCACGCAGAAGTTCGCCCAGAGCCACGGTGTCGCCCTGCCCTTCGCCATAGATCCCCAGGGCAAGCTCGCCTCCGCGGTCAAGGCGGATTACGCTCTCGGCCAGCGCATCGGCATCGAGCACACCCCCACCATCTGGGTCGTCACCGCCAACTCCAAGGGCGCGCCCTTCGTCGAAGTCCTCGACCGCAGCAAGCTCTACCAGATGCTCGATCAGGCCCTCGCCGACACTCGTTCCGCCGCCCCACCCGCCCACAAGGCCGCCAAGTAGCAGCCCACTGTCCGCGTGCAATTGACTCACCCCGTGGCGCCCCCGTTCCGGAATTTCCACCCCCAGGGGCGCCACCACACTTCCCTCGCAACTCACTGGTCAAAAAACTGGTTACAATCCCCGTAAGGGAGCCGTCCAACCAATATGCCCAGTCAGTTCGTCGCTTGCTTTCCAACCCGCCTGTTTTCCGCGCTCGCCTGTGCCGCGCTGCTCTTCTCCATCCCCCCGGCTCACGCCCAGTTCAGCGCCCCGCCGCCCGGAACCCAGATCAAGGACGCCTCGGCCCTCCATCCGCCCACCGGCGCCCGCGTGGCCGTTGTCGAATTCGCTGACCTCGAGTGTCCCGCCTGCGCCGCCGCCAACCCCCTCGTCAAAGAGGCGGTCGCCAAATACAAAGTCCCCTGGGTCCGCCACGACTTCCTCATCCCCTCCCACGCCTGGAGCCTGAGCGCCGCCGTCAACGCCCGCTGGTTCGACGCCAAAAACCCCGCTCTCGGCAACGACTTCCGCGACCAGATCTTCGCCAACCAGCCCTACATTTACAACCTCGGCATGTTGCGCCAGTTCACGCAAAAATTCGCCCAGAGCCACAGCATCGCCCTGCCCCCCGACATCGACCCGCAAAGCAAACTTATCGCCGCCGTCCAGTCCGACAACGAACTCGGCAAGCGCACCGGCATTCGCGTCACGCCCACTCTCTTCGTCGTCACCTCAGGCGGCAAGGCTGCTGCTTACATGCAGGTCACCGACCCCAGCCAGCTCGACCAGGTCATTCTTCAGGCCCTCGCCGACACCGTCCCAGCCCATTCCTCCGCCCCCAAGAAGAAATCCGCGAAGTAGTCGTCACCCTCCGCAAACAAAAAGCGGCGCAACCCGCCCAGGGTTGCGCCGCTTTCGTGTCTATTCCTATCTTTGCTTATGAATGGCTTATCGGCCACAGGTCATCCCGCCATGACCAAGAAGATGTCATTTTTCCCATGGATTTGTCATTCTGAGCGCAGCGAAGAATCTGCATTTCGGGCTCCCTGTGATTCCCCCCGGAACTCCTTCAGTCCCTCAGTCCCCCGTCTGTATCTGCACCAGCACCGGCGCTTCCACTCCATCCATCCCCGGCGAAACCGTCCGCGTCTGCGGCGACCGCCAGTGGTCGATGTAGCTGATCCGGTGTACGCATCCAATGGTGCAATTGGGCGAGCAGCTCTTGGCCGTCAAATACTCCCGCTTCACGTCCTTCGTGGTGTAGTCCGCCAGCGGCACGCCCGGATACCCTCTCTGCTGCGAGCAGTAGTGCACCAGCCCGTTTTCGCAGATATAGAGGTACCTCGACCCCGCCCGGCACCGCCACTCGTTCGGCCGCCCCTGCACAATCGCCTCTTGAAACTTGTCGAAGCGCGAGTAGTTGCTCTTCTTCCGGTTGGTCATCTGGAAGTAGACCTTGGCCTCGGCCTCCTTCAACGGCTTCAGTTGCCCGCTGCCGTCGTGGATAATCCCGATCGTCGACTCAAACCCCAGCTCTAGCGCCCGCTTGCCAATCGTCAGCGCATCGCTGGGATCAAAACCCCCGCCCACCACCGAATTGATGTTCACGTGGAACTCGGCGTACTGGGCCAGCATCTCCAGCTTCTTGTCCAGAACCTTCAGGCTCTTCATCGACACGCTGTCCGGCTGCAGGTTGTCGATGGAAATCTGCAGATGGTCGAGCCCGGCCCGGTTCAGCCGCTCGATCCGCTCCGCATTCAGCAGGTAGCCGTTGGTAATCATCCCGGCGATCGCCCCGGTCCGCCGCATCCGCCGGATAATCTCGTCCAGGTGCGGGTGCGTCAGCGGTTCGCCGCCAGAGAGGCCAATCATCGCCGTCCCCAGCCGTCCCAGGTGGTCGATCCGCCGGTACATCTCCTCCAGCGCCACCGGTTCCGACACCTTGTCGTACTCGTTGCAGTACCCGCAGCTCAGGTTGCAGAAGCGCGCCGGCACAATCTGCGCCAGCACCGGGTGCCCTGTATGCGCCAGAGCCCTGGCCACCATCGCCAACTCACGCACCTTGCGCGTCGCCGCGATCCAGCGCCCGCGTACCGTCTTTTTCCGGGGAATTGCCATCTTTTCTATTGAATCACACTCCGCCAAATCGCCGCCATCGCCTTTATATTCGTAAACCGCCGAACGTTTTCCCCTTCACCCTGCTCTTTACTTATAGAAATGCAAAATGCGCTTTCCATTGCGGACGATCAAGACCTTCCGGCTGCCGAAGCCGGGGAAAGCGCCGCTTCCTTCCGTTCCCTTGTCGACCGCCACGCCCGCTTTGTCTATCGCATCGCCCTGGCCGTGGCCCGCCATCCCCAGGACGCCGAAGACGTCCTGCAGGAGACGTTCCTCCAGCTCTATCGCGGCGAACAGTGGAAGCGCGTCGACGATGAACGCGGCTATCTGGCCCGTGTTGCCTGGCGTCTGGCCGTCCGGCGGGCAAATTCTAGGCCCCGGGAGCAGGAGCTTCCCTTCGACCTCCACTCCCCCGCCGCCAGCCCGGAGCAGTCGGCGATGGACGGAGAACTCGAGGCCTGGCTTCACTCCCGCATCGACGGCTTGCCAGAGAAGCTTCGCCGGCCCCTAGCCTTGTCCGCCCTGGGCGAATTGAAGCTGGTAGAAATCGCCGCCCTGCTCGGTCTGCCCGAGGGAACCGTCCGCCGCAGAATCCACACCGCCCGCGGCATTCTGCGCCTGCAACTGGAAGAGAGAAATGGAGGAAAAGCATGATCGACCGAAATCAAAACCAGCCTGATCCGTTGGACGATCTGCTCGACCGCGCCCTTGCCACCTACACGCCGCCCCTCCCGCCCTCCGGATGGGAAGACCGTCTGCAAGCTCGCCTGGCCGCCGCTGCCCAAGCTCCGTCGCGGCATCCACGTCCGGTTCCACTCTGGCTCTGGGTCCCATCCTTCGCCCTTGCAGCGTCGGCAATCCTGGCGGTCTTTCTGTTCCGCGTTCACACACCAGCCGTCCGCCCGAACCTCGCCACCAACCAGACCCATGCAGTTTCGCCCAGCGTTCCCATCCCGCTCACCCCCCGGCCGGCCGCAGCCCCTCATATCGCACCTGCAGCTTCGCTTCACTACACGGCGGTCTCACGCCCTACTCCGCGCCGTCCCACGGAGCAACAAGAGTTAATTGCCCAACTGCTGGCCAAAGCCCCGGAGGCTGTCGCTTCTCTTGCCCGTGCCGACGAGGAACAGGGCAAGCCCCTTGTGATTCAACCCCTTCCGTCCGATCCACTGGTGATTGAGCCCATCCGCATCACCCGCATCGACGACAACCCCGCCGGCTCAGGCGGTTCATTCTAAGGAGACCCAATGCACAACTCCACGCGCCTCACTCTCGCCGCCCTGCTCAGCCTTGCTCTCGCTCCCTGTCTTGCTTTGGCCCAGGGCGACAAACCCGCCAAAGCCGAACCCGAAGCCCAGCCGGCCCCCACCGAGTCCAAAGCCGCCAAACCGCAGCCCCAGCCCTATCTCCTCAAAGTCTCGGTTTCTGAATCGGACGCCGGCAAGCCCTCTGCGACAAAGAACTACACCCTCACCGTCCTCGCCGACGACAATCACAGCAATGGTTATGAGTCGCTGCGTGATGGCGACCGCATTCCTTTCAACACGGAGAAGGGGCAGAATTATCACGACCTGGGCACAAATCTTGACCTCTCGAACCCCACTCGGCAAGGGGAGACGCTGATCGTCAAGCTGTCCGTAAGTGGCAACTCCCTGGTGAACAGCATTAGCCTCACTCGGCCCCCGGATCAGGGCCTGCCCGCCGAGCACGATTGGCGCATCCAGGTCGTCGCGGTTCTACCCTCCGGCAAGCCCACTCTTGTCTACTCCGCTACCGACGCCGTTACCGGCCACAAAGTAGAGATCCAGGCCACTGCCCAGCCCATCGTCCTCAAGTAGCCTTGTCTTAGCTGCAGCCAGTCAGCAAGTCTGCGAGTCAGCCGGGTGCCGGGTGCCCCATATCTGCCGCGTTTCTTGCGGCAGATGTGGGATAGCACAGACTTTCCCCCGCCTCAGTCCCGCCAACTTGCTAACTCGCTACTCCCGCGTCAGCGGGGCTAACTTGCCAATTCGCAACCCCCGCTGCTTCTCACGCAAACCTCACCCGATAGCTCCGTCTTCCCTCCAGCCTCACTCCGACGCTTCCGTCGTCATAGCTCCGCAGCGGAACCTCACCGCCCCCAGCCACTCCGGCAATCTTCTGCCCCGCCGGCACCCGCAGCCGATATTCCCCTGCGAACTCCGGTCGGATCGCCGCCGAAGCCGCCTTACCGTTCTCCCAGCGCACATCCACTTCCACCGCCCCGC
>Ga0224528_1000872_pt1 | contig 21795 bp, 22 predicted proteins | sample CBST25metaG_2_FD_179888 | JGI IMG/M metagenome (GOLD analysis project Ga0224528, IMG submission 179888) | Peat soil microbial communities from Stordalen Mire, Sweden - C.B.S.T25 | ecosystem: Environmental > Terrestrial > Soil > Wetlands > Peat | place: Sweden: Norrbotten County, Stordalen Mire...
TGGGCTTGAAAAACGTGAAACTCGAACCCCAGGGCGGCCCGTCATGCAGCGCGAAGTTCTCAAGCACTAACAAAAACATCGAGCTGGCGCCGGATACGATTTTGCTGCTGGCGGTGCAGCAGTAGGGCTGGCGCAGTCGGATTCAAATCGCGGCCCGAACCCTAACGAGGGTGCGGGCCGCGTAGTGTTCAGGCTTGTTTCTTGATCGAGGCCCGGAGGGTGCGGTCGATGCGCGTCTGCCAACCTGGCCCGGTGGCCTTGAAGTGCTCGATGACTTCAAGGGAAAGGCGCAGGGAAACCAGCGTCTTGGTGGGAGCCTTTCGCGGACCGCGTTTGCCGCGGCGAACGACCTTTCCCTTGCGAACGAGATCGGCTTGTGAAAGCCAGGCGCGGGCCGCTTCGGCATCATTCGGATCGTAAGGACCGTCGTCCGGCACGAAGGGGATGGCGTCGCCTTCGCCGTGGCCCTGAACGCGCTTCCAGTTGGTTTCACTCGGCATCTTGTTCATACTGTTCACGCTCGTGAGCCGTTTGTGGGGGCTTGATACTTGCGCTCCAGCCGGTCGAGGACTTCATCAGCAGCAACGCATGGCGAACTGTCTTCGGTCGCTTGCTGCCATACTTTGCGCAATTCCTTGATGCCCTGCAGGCAAAGAGAGTGCCGGACCCTGTCGGTTTCACTTAGTACCTTTTTCATATTGTTCGCGCTCCTCTCGCTTAGCGCCAGCTATGAAGAAGGCCAGCTACGGAGATCGCCTTAGACCATGGCCCGCTTTGATCCATTCGCACGTCAAGGAATGATTGTGGAGGATGGAGCTCTTCGCGAATCAGGTGGGAGATTTGCGGAAGGCCAAGCGGGGAGACGTACGGCTTGAGGTCAGCCAACTCAATGGCGAACACTTCTTGGGACTCGCCAACGTAATTGGTGAAATCCTCAAAAGAGCATCCGACTCTATCACCATATTTTTCCCAAATGTCCGTGGGTTTTCCTGGACTCACCTCAGACAAAGTGACTTCTCCCATCAGTGACCCCAATGGTTGTGTCCCGTAGACGACAGCTTGCCGTCCTTTCCATCGCTTTGAGAATTTCTTTCTGATCTCCACCTGCTTGGTGCCCGAAAACACAAGTTGCGCGTAAGTCGGGTGCATGCTCAAGAGTATTTTGTCCGAGAAGGAATATCCTCCGGGCGAAAATCTGTCCAGAAGATGCATCTTCTCGAGCGCTTTGTCCCACACCGTGGATATAGGCGCAGAGCAGTAGAGCTCTTCTTCACCGTTACGATACTGCCGCGATGATTTTGCGGCCGCCTCGAAACCGAAAGACTGAAAAAAACCACTCTTGTCATTCCATAAGCTTTCGGGGAGCGTGAAATGAATGTCATTTACGTTCTTTTGGTGGCGGGCTTGAAAAGCCATCTGGGTGAAGATCATCTGTCCCAGGTTGAGATCCCGGAATCCCTCATGGATTCTCACATGGCAGAACTTTGTGTGATTGCCCAGTTTCAGAACGGCGGAAGCGACTGCTCTGTCATCCTCGAAGGCTAGATACGCTACCCTCTCGCGTGTCCTTAGGCCAGGCAAGACCTTCTCTTTGTACCACCGACCGATGGCTGGGTACATAGGTTCGCTTTCGAGCAACATCGATTGAAGAGTTCTCAATTCATCTGTTTGCTTTCTAGCGGCGCTCTCTCCCAACTTGACAATTTTGAATGGTGGCGCGTCGGGGAAGAGACGTCCGCTTGATTCGCTATGCCGTCTCGACTGCCTCATTTTTGCTTCCTTCCTTAATTGGTTCGACTGTGCCATCTTCGTCCATTAATTTCAGCCTTTCGGGCCAGTTGTTAAAGAATTTGGAAAGCTTTAACTCCTGCTGATCATATGTGCCCTCGTCATCCGGCTTCGCATCTTCTGACATCCTATAAAGGACAAGATTAGCGAGTCGCTCCCCGTGCCTCAGGTTTACGTCAACTTGATGGCCCCGCACTTCAAAAATCAACGGAGTGCCAGGTTCGTCGTCCTTACGCGTAGCGCCGAAATGGGGATGGACGAACCCCGCGTAATGGATTCTCATCTCCCCTATGGTCTCATCGCTGGCCCGGCAATAAATTGCTATTCCTGCAGGAACGCGAATCTTCTCTTTTGACCTCAGGATGTAGAACTTGTCATTTTCGATTGTCAATCTCTTATCTGTGCCGGACATCTTGAACTTCCAACTCTTCCAAGGCTCAGCTCGGGTTTCGGTGGGCCATAGGCAAATAGGCTCTGCACTTGGTACCGGCTCCGCGCAGAACGCAGCAACGCTCAACCCTCCCTCTTTGGTGTTCGTCAGATCGACGGACAAGGTTCCGTCGTCGGACTCAGACTCCTTGAAGACAGTTCGAAAAATCTGCTTTCCGCTGATCTCGGCGTCACTACGGCTGCCGTAGAAGAGCCTAAGCTGTGATAGGCATTGTTGCATTTGGACCTTAACGCGGAACGTTATAGGAGTCACCTCGAGGTACATATCGCCACTCTGTCCTTGAAGCGATTCGGCGTCGAATCTTTCATATTGGCCGACACCATCAACTATTAGTCGCGCAAGTACATCCATTCGCCCCGTCGAACTCTTCGCAGTGGCTTCGCCGAAAATACCCACGGCGTCAAATTGCGGATGCAGCCTTTGTTCAACTTTGAATACATAGGTAATCTTTGTTTCCAGGGTCAGCGTGCGGTCGCTGTCAAAGCATATTCTTTCCGCGAGTTTTAGATTGCGCAAGAAAACACTATACGGATCTCCCCAAGCTGGCTTAACCGATCCCTGTTTCATTCTGTAGACCTCTCCCGATATAGAGAGATCCAGCGAGGCTTGACCCACTACTGACTCAATTCCAGTCAGTAGTCCTTCCGTGCACAATTGAAGCATTTGTCGCTTATTCAGCACTCCTGGAATCCAGTTATCCCATGGCCTACTCATTCAGATCCTGTTCCCACGGACCGCATTTGTAATTCTGTCAGCGACCGTGTTTTACCGGCTGATTGGAAACCGTTATATCACGCGAAGTAAGTTCCGTCGTGCGACAGGTTTTATTTAAGGACGTCGGGATCTCTAACCCTTCGCGAACATTTGCTTTATGCCGCGGAGCGCTTGGCGGGTGCGTTCTTCGTTTTCGATCAGCGAAAACCGGACGTGCGTGTCGCCGTAGTCGCCGAAGCCGATGCCGGGGCTTACGGCTACTTTGGCGTCGGTGAGCAGGCGCTTCGAGAACTCCAGAGAGCCAAGCGCCTTGTAGGCCTCCGGGATTTGGGCCCAGACAAACATCGTCGCTTTCGGCAGAGCAACCGGCCAACCTAACTTGTTGAGGCCTTCCACTAATACATCGCGGCGCTTGCGATAGGTGCAGCAGATTTCCTGCACGCATTCTTGAGGACCTTCCAGCGCCAAAATAGACGCGACCTGGATGGGCGTGAAGGTGCCGTAGTCGAAGTAACTCTTGAGGCGGGCGAGGGCGTTGACGAGGACGGGGTTGCCGACCATGAATCCTACGCGCCAGCCGGGCATATTGTAACTCTTCGACAGGGTGAAGAATTCGACCGCAACGTCTTTGGCGCCGGGGACCTGGAGAACGCTGGGCGGCTTATATCCGTCGAAGGCAATGTCGGCATAGGCGAGGTCGTGGATGAGGTGGAAGCCGTATTCGCGGGCCAGTTCAACGAGGCGGGCGAGGAAGGGTAGCTCGACGCACTGGGTGGTGGGGTTGGACGGGAAGTTGACGATGAGGGCTTTGGGGCGCGGGACCATGCGCGGAATCAGGTCCTCTAGCTGGGCGAGGAACTGCTCGTGGTCGATGATGGGGACGCTGACCACGTGGGCTCCCGCGATGACGGGGCCGTATATGTGGATGGGATAGCTGGGGTTAGGCACCAGCACGGTGTCGCGAGAGTCGAGAATCGCCAGGCACAGGTGGGCGATGCCCTCTTTGGAGCCGATGGTGACGATGGCCTCGGTGTCGGGGTTCAGATCGACGTCGTAGCGGGTTTTATACCAGTTGCAGATGGCGCGGCGAAGGCGGGGCAGGCCACGCGAAACCGAGTAGCGATGGGTGACGGGCTTGAGGGCCGCCTCGACGAGTTTGTCGACGATGTGCTTGGGTGTGGCTCCGTCAGGATTGCCCATGCCGAAGTCGATGATGTCTTCTCCGCGACGGCGGGCGCTTACCTTCATCTCCCCCGTGATGTTGAAGACGTAGGGAGGAAGACGCTGAATGCGACTGAACTCTTCCATCGAACAAGTTTACAGCGATCAGTGGACAGTGGGCGGGGACAAGTGAATGAGTGAAGAAGTGAAAAGAGTGAAGAAGTGAAAAAGCAAGCAGCGCTGGCATCCACTGTCCGAAGAGGGCGATTTGCAGTCAGCGGGTACGACGATTCATTAGGCGGCTGATTTCCTAGTGAGAATGGCCGTGGTGGTGTCCGGGTTCGGGCGCACTGGCCATTTCTTCCATGGGAACCACGCAACCTTCGAGGACCTCGCAATTGATGTGTTCAAACTGGATGGTGGTGTGGCAGATGTTGTAGTGGTCCTTGAGGACGTGATTGAGTTTTTCGCGGATGCAGGCGCTTTCGGACGGCGGAATGTCGTCGATGGTGACGTGGCAGGCGAGCGCGCGGGATTGAGAGCCGAGACTCCAGCAATGCAGGTCGTGGACGTTGATGACGCCTTCGACAGCCTCCATGCCGGCGCGGATTTCAGGTAGGGCAACTCCGCGGGGAGTGCCTTCGAGCAGAATATTAAGGGTCTCGCGAACGATGCCGACACTGGACCAGAGGATGAGAGCGGCGATGAGAAGCGAGAGGACGGGGTCGATCCAATTTTGGCCGGTGAGGAGGATGCCAGCGCCACCGGCGATAACGGCTGCGGTCGAGAGCGTGTCTCCGGCCATGTGGATGAAGGCGGAGCGCATGTTGACGTCGCGGGCGACTCCCCAGAGCAGGGCTGCGATGACGCCGTTCATGACCACTCCGGCGGCTGCGACGATCATCATGAGGCGCGGCTGGACGGCGACGGGGGCGCTGAGACGATGGATGGCTTCGACGGCGATCCAGAGGGAGATGATGATGAGGGTTGCCGCGTTGATGAAGGCAGCCAGGACGCCGGCGCGCTGATAGCCAAAGGTGCGAGAGTGATCGGCAGGGCGGCTCTGGAAGTAGACGGCAGCAAAACTGAGCAGCAGGGCGAGGAAGTCGGAGGCGTTGTGTCCCGCTTCAGAGAGCAGGGCCAGGGAGTGGGCGCGAAGGCCGGCGACGAAAGTGATGGCAACGTAGGCCGCGGTGGCTACGAGCGAGAAGCGGAGTACGGATTGCGCCCTGTTCTCGCCCTTGCTTGACCCTGGGGAGGCGGGCGCCGCGTGGACATGCATAGAGTTAGTGTAAATGGGTGCGGGTATGGCGCGCCAACGGCAGGTTAGCCGGCATTGAGATGGCTGGTGTCGATGGGTTCGGGGTCGTTGTATTGCGACAGAACCGGCGGCATTTTCACACGCAGTCCAGACCATTTTTCAGAGACCACGATGCTGTTCTGGGGGTTGCCGGGCTGATAGCGAACGGAACACGGAAGGCCTGCACCGAGGTAGGCGGTATCGAGGACTTCCTGCATATTGGTGATGTCTTGCGAGCACTGGTAGTCAGCGCCGCCCATGCGGTAGTCGTAGAGCAGCATGGTGAGGTTTTGACCGTCGCCGCGCGGAACTTCGCAGACGTCGAGCAGCGTGCCGTCGACGATACGGCCGGATTGGGCGAGGTATTGGCGGCGCGCCAACTCAAGCTCGTCCGGGGACGGACGCTTGCGGAAGGCCAACCAGGCAGCTACGCCTGCGGCACCAGCCAGGACGGTCGCTCCAGCGGCTATTTCAAATATGCGCGAATCGTTGAGGCTCATGTAGAGCGGTACTCCGCCTCCTGGGAGGCCGCACTCCTTAAGGATACCGCAGGTCTGGGTTGAGAAGGGGCTGTGCATCGGGTTCCGGCGCAGATGGGCGGTAGCACTGCGATATACTCGACTCTGCATCTTGTGGGAGTTGCGGCCTATCGGGCGCAAGATTTCCAGAGGTTACTTTTGGTTTTGGAAAAGAATACGATTACCGCGGAACGTGCCCGAATTCGTTCTACGACTGTCATTTGCGTGCGTCGCAACGACCGGGTGGTCATGGCTGCCGACGGACAGGTGACACTGGGCGACCATGTGCTGAAGCATTCAGCCAAGAAGATTCGACGTCTGTATCAGGAAAAGATTCTGGCGGGGTTCGCGGGATCGACGGCCGATGCATTTTCACTGTTTGCGCGGTTTGAGTCGAAGCTGGAGCAGTATTCAGGCAATCTGAACCGCGCAGCAGTGGAACTGGCGAAGGATTGGCGCACGGATAAGATGTTGCGCAACCTCGAGGCTCTGCTGGTGGTCGCCGACAAGGGACAGACGTTTCTGATTTCCGGCTCGGGCGATGTGATTGATCCCGATGAGCCGATTGCCGCGATTGGCTCGGGTGGCACTTATGCCACGGCTGCGGCGCGCGCCCTGCTCGAGAATACCGAACTGGGAGCACTTGAGATCGCCCAAAAAGCAATGAAGATTGCGGGCGAGATTTGCATCTATACCAATGACCACGTAACGATTGAGGAGTTGTAGGGCCTGCTGAGCGTTGCTCGCGCCCCATTTATCCATGGCCATCTACCTGCCCGCATCCGCCGAAGAACTTGATCTCGCACTCGACGAGCTGACGCCGCGCGAGATCGTCACGGAACTCGATAAGCATGTGGTCGGCCAGCGCGCCGCCAAACGTGCCGTGGCGATTGCGCTGCGAAACCGCCAGCGCCGCCAGAAGCTGCCTCCCGATATTGCCGACGACATCATGCCCAAGAACATCATCATGATTGGGCCGACGGGCGTAGGCAAGACAGAGATAGCGCGCAGGCTTGCCAAGTTGACTAACTCGCCGTTTCTTAAGGTTGAGGCTTCCAAGTTCACCGAAGTCGGTTATGTGGGCCGCGATGTGGAATCGATGATTCGCGACTTGGTCGAAATATCGATCGACATGGTGCGCGAAGAGCGGCTTGAAGAAGTGGAAGACAAGGCGGAGATGAATGCTGAGGAGAGGTTGCTCGATGTATTGCTGCCTCCGCCGCCACCCGCGACGCCGGGGCAGGAAGGGCAACTGACGCTGCCGGGGACGGAGAGCCACCAGCGTTCGCGCGAGAAGCTTCGCCAGCAGTTCCGCGAAGGAAAACTCGACGACCGCATGGTTGAGCTCGATGTTCGCGAGCGCAACACGCCGCAGTTTGGAATTATCAGCAACCAGAATCTTGAGGACATGGAAATGAACCTCAAGGATATGTTGCCGAACATATTTGGCGGCAGTTCGAAGAAGCGCAAAATGAAGGTGGGCGACGCATTCGACTATCTTGTGCAGGAAGAAGAAGGTCGCCTGATCGACATGGACTCGGTGAACCGCGCGGCTGTCGAGCGCGTGGAGTCGAGCGGCATCGTCTTTCTCGATGAGATCGATAAGATTGCAGGGCGCGAGGGTGGGCATGGTCCCGATGTTTCACGCGAGGGCGTGCAGCGCGACATATTGCCGATCGTTGAGGGCACCACCGTCAATACGCGCTACGGCATGGTGCGTACCGACCACATTCTCTTCATCGCGGCGGGCGCATTCCACGTCTCGAAACCGAGCGATCTGATTCCTGAGTTACAAGGCCGCTTTCCCATTCGCGTGGAGTTACAGTCACTTACGGTCGAAGACTTTTTGCGGATTCTGACGGAGCCCAAGGCCTCGCTCACCAAGCAATACTCGGCGCTGCTTGAGACCGAGGGGGTGCGGCTGGAGTTTTCACCCGAAGCTTTGCGCGAGATGGCCGAGTTTGCGTTCAAGGTGAATGAGACGACGGAGAACATCGGCGCGCGGCGACTGCACACGATCATGGAGCGGGTGCTTGAGGATGTAAGCTTCCTCGCTCCGGACGTGGCGCGTCGGGTTCCGGATGAAGCACAGGCGGCGGCGCTGATGGAGTCGATCAAGAGCGAATCGAGCACGCCCTTGCCTTATTCGGAGCGCATTACCGTATCGGGCCCGGAGAAGGTATTTCTGATTAGCGATGTCTATGTCAGGCAAATGGTGGCGTCGATTGTGCGCGACCAGGATTTGAGCCGCTACATTCTGTAGATTCTGGCTCATTCCGACTAAGAAAGCCCTTTAAAAACACGATTCCCAGGTCCCCCTTCCGAAACCTGGGAATCTTCGTCCAAGACAAGCAGAGCTAAACCTGCACGCTGGTGTCAGCCCAATGTAGCTTACTTGGGCTGGACGGCGATGTTCTGGGGATTGGTGATTGCGTACGGCGATCCCGCTGGTTCCTTGTAACTCGTCGGTGTAACTGTGTACACGCGGAGTTTCCCCGCCGCTATGCTGAGCGCGTATAAGTGGTCGCTGTTATCCCACGCCAGTTGATCGACTCCATCTTTTGTCAGCAGGCCGGTATAACTCGTGATGGGGCTCGCACCGTTGAAGTGAAAGATCTGCAGCCCACCTGTTCCAGCCACAGCTAGTAACTTGCCTGAAGGAGAAATGCTTAGGTCATTTACATTGACGACCGCGGTCTTAGCCATATTTGCCCTGGTGCTCTTGGTGGTCAAGTTACCCGAGCCATCGGCAGAGTAAGTCGCGAGTTGAGGCTCACCGACGGGCGAAAAGTCCTCGTCGTTGACGGCTTGCACGGAGAAGACGACGTGGTTGGCTGCATCGGTAGCAGTGAGCGAAGGACAATATAAGTCCCCGCTGTCGGGCGTCGGGAGCGGCGAGTTGACATTGATCTGCGTCAGCATTCCGTTGCTCGAACGCTTGAACGCAAAGATCTCCCAATACATGTCATTGAGACAAGATGCTGTATACGCATAAACATTATTGCCGATGAAACGGGCAGGGTATTCAAGCCAGGCATCGCCTGTGCTGCTGCCGAGTGACTTGAGACTGCTGCCGCTGTTAGTCACCGCAAACGACGCATTGAAGGTATTGGCGCAATCGCCGTACTGTTCCACGTCATACAAAGTGGCGCCGGTGCGATCGAAGAACAAGGGGCCGGAATCACCGCAGTTACCAGGATTATCTTTCACGACATCGGTGGACTTGACGAATTGAAGTGCGCCATCGGATTCGATTTTGTAGGAATCAATATAGATGCCGTTTGTGGTGGATCCAAAGAGTTCTTTTCCATTCGTCGCCATGCTGGTCAGGTTGGCGTTGAACGGTGAACCAGCGACGCGAGTGAGACGGCCTTCATTAGAGACTGAGAACGCGTCCACTTCGTTATAGCTGCTGGTGGCGCCATAGGAGATATAGACGTTCGCGACCGAAGCCGCCGAGGCTGACGTTTGGCTTTGTGCTTGTTTCATCGTGCCAAGAGAAATTGCCGCGAGGCTTAGCGACACGCTCAGAGATAGTAGTTTCAACTTGTGCGTCATGGGGGACTCCTGAACCAAGGCCCGGGTGACCTGGAGACCCCAACTATTCAATACTGTGACGGAATCTGCAGGCCAAGCGAGAACAATTACTTTGATTACTAATTGGCCAGTAAGGTTGTTACAAGGTGGTGCGGCCGAGTTATAGGAATATGTTACGTCGGACTAATTTCGACATTAATTTAACAAAGAAGGCGGGCAACTTACCCGCCTTCCTTTGCAACCGCAGCACAATTTGTTCGTTTAAGGGAAAACCTGGAACAGGCCCTTCAGGTCGGTTTGTTTGGCGGCATCGCGCTGCAGGGGCGTGACGCCGAAGATCTCCTGCAGGGTTCGCAATGTCGATCCATGCGTATAGTAGGTGCTGTCGGAATAGCCGCTGCCTTTGGCGAATGGGGAAAGAACGATCATGGGGATGGGACCATCGCCCCTGGCGGCTTCGTCGAAGACGATGAAGATCGCTCCTCCGCTTCGATAGGCCGTGGAATTGAGGATGGCGGGGATGTTGTTCTTGAGCCATTCATCGCCGTGAGCGATGGAACTTCCCTTGCAAGAGTCGTGCATGTCGTCGCACATGTTGGGTGTGATGAAGTTGTATTGCGCTACGTTGTCAGCGGAGAGATCGCGGACGAGTTCCGAGAAGGGGCGAATGTGGTCGATGCAATAAGTCGACTTGGCATCCAGGTTATTGGTAACGTCGTCGAAATAGACAAAGGGGTTGTGGCGTGGAGCGTAGAGTTGCGATCCATTGGGGTCGAGAGGACCGGCGAGTCCAATAGGGCAATCAGTGCCGCTGATGTCTTCCTGATAGGCCTTCCAGGAAATACCGGCGCTCTCCAAAAGGCTGACTAAATGTGCGTGGGTGGACTGATGATAATGCGGAGGCGTGCCATCGCCCTTGATGCCGAAGCCAGTTCCAGCCTCAAGCCATAAGTAGTTGGGCAGGCTGGGATGAATTCCGGCGGGGTTGTTGTAGTTTTCCGCATGAGACGCCATCGGCAATAGTGTGTAGTTAATGTATGGGGCGAGCGAATTACCCTTGATGCTGGCGGTCCCGTCACCTTTCCAGTTGTGGTTTTCCATTACGATGAGGAACACGGTCTTGATGTGAGGAGACGAAGTAGCTGCAGCGGACTCGATGTGCTCTGTTGCTGAAGCGTCCTGCGACCATGCAGGTGCGGAGCAGGCCAAGCTTAGAAGGATGCCTGCACACTGCAGGGGGCGAATTAACATGATTGATCCTTTCGGGGGAACGAGATTAGGTTCATTGGCCGCAATCGAACAATGAGCGCGCGGCCCAGGGTAAGTGAACTCTAGGCCGACGGACTCTCGAGAGACAACCTAAAACGGCTTCACATGCGTGAAGTTTTCGTCATCTAGGAGCATCGGCGAGGATGAACCATGGCACAAATGAGCTTGTTGATTTGGCGCGCAAACCTATGTTAGGTTTACGTCGTACCTCGCGAGTCCGCGATTCTGCAGCATAATCAGCGGGCTCTACCTGCATAGTCCCCGGCTTCTGAGGGAATGCGGATGGAGGCGCTTCGGAAGCACACTGGAAAAGGTGTGCCTGCGCCTCCTCGGCAAGAAGGTAACATGTCTTGTTGGTCCGCAGCCGCCTTTTCCTCGCCTCCACAAACACAACACCAAAGGAGAAAAGCCATGGGACATCCCGCGCATCATCACAAGATCAGCTATGTCGAGTTTTTTACAAAGGACATCGCTCGCACCAAGTCGTTTTATGCGACGGTCTTTGGCTGGAGTTTTCAGGATTGGGGGCCGGACTATATCGGCTTCGACGCGGAGAGCGCCGGGATCAACGGCGGATTTCGAACCGGCGATGCGGATAAAGCGCTAGGTGAGTTTGCACCGTTGATCGTGCTTTATTCCGCCGACTTGAAGGCGACCGAAGCCGCGATCGTGGCCGCAGGCGGGAGCATTACCGTACCGACATTCGAGTTTCCCGGCGGCAAGCGATTCCATTTCAGCGATGGAGCGGGGAACGTGCTGGCTGTTTGGTCAGAGTAGACATGGATTGGATCTCCCACCTCGCCGGATAAATGAGCGAGGTGGGAGATCGCTGGTCCTCAATCTTAGATTGACGCTGGGGGCGCCAAAAGAGGACGGCGATTTTGGATGTCGTCGCGTACCATCGTCAAGCCGAGGATGCAGCGCTCGAACCAGTCGGAGAGACGCGCGAACAAGGGCGCCTCCTGCTCGTATTCGAACAGGTTAAACTGGCTCACGATGAAGTAGCTTTCCTTGCCGGCGTGAATGAGCTCGGGAAGGCTGGGATGATTGCGCCGCCGGCGTCGCCACGAATCGACCGCTTCCGGATACATGCCGGCGACGAAGAGAGTGTAGTCACCGATGTGCTTGCGGAACATGCGTTCAGCGTCAAAAGAGGGAGCGGAGCCGTTGACCGGATCGGCAGCGGACATCATGGCGTCGAGTTCCTCGATGGGCCGGCCCATGTCGTCACGCATCTTGTAGAGTTTGTCGGCCGAAGAAAACTCGCAAAGCAAATGTGCGACATACCCGGTTACCTCAGGATCGTTGAGGCCCAACCTGCCTTCATAACTGTTGCGGACAGCCTGGTGGAAGAACGATTCGAGCGGATGAACTGGAGCTTGCATACGCACCTCCGATAGGCGAGTTCTGGAACCCGTTGATGGCCGCGCGCAACCGGTGACGTTAGAGGCAGATAGCCGGTCGCCGATCGCGCGCAGCCGGAGAACGCCAGCCACTGCCTTGGGGCAATTGCGGAGCAAAATTAGCTCGATTGCAACGCCGCATTTATCTTTCTTTGACAGAGAGATTATCGGAAACGTTGTATTTTTCGGCAAAGGAAGTGGAAAATCTTTAGCAGTGTGGACCAGTAATTGCAATAGTTGAATATATGGTTCGATTCGGGAATCTATATAGGGCAAATTTTTGGCCCGCCGCTGGTTTGGCGGGCAGAAGATAATCGACGACGTCTAGTGCGCGTCAGGCGGCAATGCCCTGCGATCTGACAGGTCTTCGCGGATCAGAGCCAATCCCAGAATGCAGCTTTCGAATCGTTCAGAAAGACGAGCGAACAGGGCTGCTTCTTTTTTGTATTCGAACAAATTGAACTGGCTGACGATGTAGTAGCTTTCCTTACCGGCACGGATCAGATCGCCGAGGGTGCGGCTGCGAGCTAACCCATTCAATCCGCTGTCGATTCCTTCCGGATACATGCCGGCGACAAACAGCGCATAGTCGCCGATGTATTTGCGCATGGATCGCTCCGCATCGAAGGACGCAGCGGTACCCGTTACCGGATCTGCCGCGCGCATCATTTCATCCAGGTCCTCAACCGGACGGCCCATGCCATCGCGGAGGCGGAACAGGTTGACAGAGTCTGAAAACTCGCACAACATGCGCGTTACATACCCTGTTACATCGGGATCATTGAGCCCCAGTTTGCCTTCGTAGCTATCGTGGACGGCTTGTTGAAAGTAGGGTTCGAGGGGATGAACTTGGGTTTGCATACACGCCTCCTGTAAACGCACGCGTTTGGTCTAAGTCACTGACCCCGGCACGTCGTGCGCTCCGGAGCTGATGAGCGGTGAGAATGTAATTTACTAACTATGACACCGAGTGTACAGGAATAGTCGCGTTTGCCAAGTGATTTAAATCACTTATTGCACATTGGTAATGAGCGCGGTTCTCATTTAGTAAGCACCTAAAACAGAAGGGCAGCCGCTGTGGGCTGCCCTTCCGCTTCCCGCAGATAGGTGATAATTCAGTTCCGGAGCTACACCGTTGCGGGAGTGCGGGACTCAAGTTTTGCCAGTCGATTGGCAAGCAGAGTCTCTAGTTTCACCAGCGCGTCAGAGAATCCTTCGATTCCTTCCTTAAGTTTGTCGTGAGCCATGCGATCCTCGGCGTGCATGCGTTCAAAGGTCGCCTCGTCCATGGCGATCTTCTCGATGTGGAGCGATTTGGCCATTTCAGGATCGAGTTTGCGGGGCAGTTCGCCTTGTGTGGCCTCGAGCTCCGCTAACAGGTTAGGCGAAATGGTGAGCAGATCGCTGCCCGCCAACTCCTTGATTTCGCCGATGTTGCGGAAACTGGCGCCCATCACCTGGGTTTTGTAGCCGAACTTCTTGTAGTAGTTATAGATCGTGGTCACGGACTGTACACCGGGATCGTCCGCCCCCTGGTAGTCCTTGCCCGTGTCCTTCTTGTACCAGTCAAGGATGCGGCCGACGAAGGGCGAAACCAGGGTGACTTTGGCTTCTGCGCAGGCGATGGCCTGGTGCAAACCGAATAGCAGCGTCAGGTTGCAGTGGATACCCTCTTTTTCGAGAATCTCGGCGGCGCGGATTCCTTCCCAGGTCGAAGCGATCTTGATCAGCACGTGTTCGCGGCCAATGCCGGCCCCGTCATATTGCTTGATGATGCTGCGCGCCTGCACAAGCGTCTTTTCGCGATCATAGGACAGGCGAGCGTCGACTTCGGTCGAGACCCGGCCCGGAACGATGGCCAAAATCTTCTTGCCGAATGCGATGGCCAGACGCTGGAAGGCCAGGTTGGCGACGTCTTTTTCGTCGGCGCCTTCGCCCTTTTCGTTGCGCGCTTCCTTCAGCACTTCATCGACAATAGGCTGATACTGCGGCATTTGGGCGGCCGTGGTGATGAGCGACGGGTTGGTGGTGGCGTCTGTGGGGCGGAATTTTTCCATCGCCTCGATATCGCCGGTATCGGCAACAACCGTGGTGTAATTGCGCAACTGCTCGAGTAGATTCTGCGGCATGATTCCTCCTGGGGATAGGGGCTCCCCCGGCCAACGGCCTTCGGCTCCAGTGTACCCCTGTTTGATTCCCAGGATTGGCACCGGTTGCATGAACCTTTGATCCTGCAACCGGATATTGACCTATGCTGCAGGAGCTTGGACGGTATTTGCCAGCACGCCGAGGCCTGCCATTGCCACTTCAACGCGATCGCCGGCGGCCAGCGGACCCACTCCAGCCGGCGTTCCGGTGAGCACCAGGTCGCCGGGCTCGAGTGTGATAGCGGCTGTGATGTAGGTGAGCAGCGCGGGAATGCTGAAGATGAAATCGGCGGTCGAACCCTGCTGGCGCAATTCGCCGTTGACGCGAGTTTCGATCGTGAGCCCGGCCGTTGGGTCGATCTTGTCGCTTACCCACGGACCCACGGGGCAAAAGGTATCAAATCCCTTGGCGCGGGTCCACTGCCCGTCTTTTTTTTGCAGGTCGCGGGCGGTGACGTCGTTGGCGAGAGTATATCCGCGAACGACGGCGCGCCAATCGGAGTCCGGATTCAGCCTGGTAGCGCGTTTGGCGATCACGAGCGCGAGTTCTCCTTCAAAATCGACGCGGGCAGAGGCGGCCGGGATATGAATGATGCCCCCCGGCCTGAGCAGCGAAGACGGCGGCTTGAAAAACAGCAGCGGCTCGGTGGGGACCTCGTTGCCTAGCTCCTTGGCGTGGTCGCGGTAGTTGCGGCCGACGCAGACGATTTTGGAGGGCGTGACGGGAGCCAGCAATACAGCCGTTTCGAGCGGCATCGGCTCAAAGTCGAAGCCGGTGGGGTCGGGCACGAGGGCGGCAGCGCGGGCGCGGACCAGGTGGAATTCGAGGTCCTCAGGGGGTGCAGGCGCCAAGTCAACGATCCAAGGCTCGGCATCGCGAATTTCGACGAAACCGTAATGGATTTGACCTTCAAAGAGAAAGCGGCAGTAGTTCATAAGGATCTCTCCTCGGCGAACAGTTACGGGTTGGGGACGGTCTCTTGCGCTTCGTCGGAGCGGGTGCTCTCATGACCGCTCTGGCTGACAGCGCTGACTGCATATCGATAGGTATGGCCGGGCACAACCTGCGCGTCCCGAAAGGCGGGCCCGACGACGGGCTGTTCACCGGAGATGCGGCGCCAGGGCGTCATGTCTTCACGACGATAGACTTCGTAGCCGGCCAGATTGTTATCGGCGCTCGGCTGCCAACTCAGATCGATCGAAGCGGGCGCGCCAGTGGCAGCGTCGGTGGCCGTGGCGACCGCAACCAAATCTGTGGGAACCGCGGGCGGAAATACATCCTTTGTCTCGATGCGAACCGGCGATGAGAGCTCGCCCGGTAACTCAACGGTGTTTCCATCAATGGTCGCGCGAAGTATGCGTTGCGCGCGATATTCATAGGTCTGTCCCAAGGTGGCGCTCTTGTCGACAGCTCCTGAAGTTGCCGATTCGACTAACAAGCTCTGCTCGATAGGTTCGGGAGTCGGAGCGAGACCAACTTCGTGCGGCTTGGGCGTGGGCGGTGAGAGCAGTTTGCGATGGAGCCGGACCGCGCCGCTGCCGCTGTCGGGTTGCCAATGGAGAGACACGCCTTCCTTGCGCATTTCAGCTGTGAGGCCAGCGATGGGAGCGGGCGATTGACCGGCTAATACGGCTGCCGCATTCGACAGGCCAGCGGAGCGGCCGCTGCGGTTTTTCAATTCGACGAAGTAAATGAGGGGTCTGGGTGAGCCGGCGGCAAGAGCGGAGGAAAGTGTTTCAACGAATGACCCCGATGCGCCGGCACCGAGCGAAAGACTGCCTGCAGGGGCGCAGGCGCCGGCCCCTTCGCGACGACAAATAAGTACAGCGACCTCATTTTTGAGCGGCAGTTTGTCGGTGTTGCGCTTGGGCATGGTCCAGGTAAGCGAAACATGGTTGCCCGCTCGAGTTGCAGCCAGATCGGCCACCGGATCGGGCAAGTTGAGCGAGGGAGGCTGTGGAGCTCCCTGCATTCCGCATCCCGTCAACATCGCGCTCAGAGCAACCAGCAGCGCGGGCACCGCACGTTTTTGCACCGGATTCATTGCCCTATCAGTCTACTGGACGGGGCTGCCGCAGCGGATGTCAAGCCTTGTGTTGCGCTTTGAATCGTCGCGCCTTCATGCGATTGCCGCATAGCTTCATATCGCACCAACGCCGGGTGTGATTCTTGCTGGTGTCGAGAAACAGCCAATGACAATCGGAGCTCTCGCACTGGCGAAGCCGCTTCATCTCGTCCGACACCAGAAGGCGCGCCACGCTGAGCGAGAGTATCCAGAGCGGCAGGTCCGGTGTGACATCGCCCGCAGGCCACTCCCAGTGCAGGCGCGGCTCAGACCATGCAAGATGTTGCCGAGAGCGCGCATCCTTGAAGAACTGATCCAGAGTCCGAAGGGCTGAGGATGAGGGAGCGCGACCATTGAGACTCGCATACAAAACTTCGGCGGAGGCTTCGCGTAGTTGCCGACAGCATACCAATGCATCCGCCGCGTCGCGTTCCTCGGCGTTGCGAACGATCTGCCGGATCTGCTTCGGTGTCACCAGTTCGGATTGCGCGATGAAGCTGAGAAGATCGTCGTAACTGGCCAGCAACTCTTCAGGGCCATCTTCGCGAAATCGCCAATCGAGTGTATTGACGAGGTCAAGAGCGGGGTTGCCCGCGATAAGTTGGAACATTCGGCTTTGATCGTGGGACTTCATGGTATTTCCGATAACCAGCAAAACAAGTTTGACAGGTTATCGTGCATTTTGTAAAGTGATAACTGTCTATGATCGATTTAACGGTTACCAAACAATTCGAAACCACGTTGCAGGCATACAAGATCAAGCTGTTTCTGGCGTTCTTTGCGATTTACATCTTGTGGGGCACAACGTTTCTCGCCATCCGCATTGCAGTTGCGGAACTGCCGCCTTTGTTTGCCGCGGGAACGCGGTTCTTTATTGCCGGCACATTGCTGTTTGGATTTATGTGCATCAAGGGCGAAACCAGGCCCAGCGCGGTCCAGTGGCGCAACCTGCTCGTGATGAGCCTGCTGATGTTCGTAGCCGAATATGGGCCGCTGTTCTGGGCGGAAAAATATGTGCCGTCAGGCATCGTCTCGGTGTTGGCGGCGATGATTCCGATTCTCACGTTGGTGTTGGAGATGCTTGTACTCCGCCAACAGCACTGGCGCATGAGCCTGGTGATTGCAACGCTACTGGGATTTGCGGGAGTGGGAATCATCTTGATACCTGGCACCAGCGAGCACATTCCCCTGGTGCCGTGCCTGGCGATCCTGGCCGGGTGCATTACGTGGTCCCTGGGATCGGTGCTCACCCGCTCAATGAATCTGCCAAAGTCGCGGCCGCTGACCGCTGGCGCAGCGATGATGCTCGGCGGAGGAATCTTGCTCGCGCTGTCGGCAAGTTTTGGCGAGATGCATCCACTCCCGCATGTCTCGTTACGCGGTGCATTGGCGCTGCTCTACTTGATCGTGTTTGGATCGCTGCTGGCGTTCACGGCTTTTGTGTGGCTGCTGGCGCACATGCCGGCTACGCGCGTGGCGAGCCATGCCTACATCAATCCGATCGTGGCGGTAGCATTGGGCTATTTTGCCGCGGGCGAAACCATCACCATGCGCACGCTGTCCGGGACCGCGCTGGTATTACTCAGCGTATTTTTGATCCTGCGTAAGGATAAGTCGAGCGCGTGAAGACTCATTCCACCCGCAGTGCCTGTCATCCATCGTTCACACGCGAGCGCCGAGCGGAAGGACGCTGCCAATCACCTTGGGATTGCCGCCGACTTTGCGCTGACAGAGGTCGTAACTCAGCACAACGACTTTGCCGCCGTTGGGCAAGTCTTCCTGCTGCGTAAAGGTTCGACCCAGCATAACCGAGGCTCCGAAGATGCCGAAGTAGGACTCGCTGACGTGGATACCGTGAATCTGTTCGGGACGATCGCCGGTGATGTTGAATCCCGGTCCTGCGAAGTCATAGGCCGCGACCTCTTTGAAGATACTGGTCTGTTGTAGATAGACGTGGAACTTGGGAATCGAAGCAACGGGGGCATTCCCGCGAGGGCCTGAGAGCTCGATCTCGACGATGCGATCGGCATCGGGATAAGTGAGCGGCTTGAGCAGCACGGCGTTGACGACCGTGAAGATCGCGGTGTTGGCGCCGATCCCCAACGCCAGGGCGGAGACAGCGGCGATCGTAAAGGCGGGACTCTTGATGAACAGATGGATTGCGTGTTTGACGTCTTTCCAGAAATCGTTCATCGATGTTCTCCGATTCTGAATTCAACTCCAAAATCCCATCTATGCCAAGTTAGACCGTTCCGAAGTGGTTTTGCAATCGGCCGACGGGATACAATTCTTGGGACTTGGTGCGGCAGGAATGGCTGTCTTCGAGTGCTTGGCTGCACAGCTTTGAACCCGGCTTTGAAAGGACGTCAACCGCGTGTTGATTTTTGCCGCAATCCTCGCCATTTTTGTCTATGGAATGATCGCCGCCATGTTGGGCACCATTTTGCCCGATCTTTCGGATCGCTTTCAACTAACCCCTACGCAAAACGGAACGATCGCGTTCGCGCAGGCGCTGGGATTGATCTTGGCATCGGTGGGAGTGGGTCCGCTGCTCGACACCCAAGGCGACAAGTTCGGCCTGATTCTCGGCCTCGGCTTCATTGCCGTCACGTTGTTTCTATTGCCGCGTTCCAAGGGTTTTCGCAGCATTGTTGTGTTGCTGTTTTTGCTCGGCGTAGGCGGCGGCATCGTCGTCACAGGCGCCAATGCGCTGGTCAGCGGAGTCAGCGAGGCACATCGCGCGACTGCGCTCAACCTGGTGAATTTGTTCTTTGGGCTCGGTGGACTGGCCACACCGTTTATCTCGGCAAATCTGTTCAAGAGGAACTGGGTGCGGCTTTGTTACACGGTCGCGACCCTCACCGTGGTCACGCTCATCTATCAAATGGTCCCCGCGATGCCCGCGCCGACCGGTACGGCAAGCCTGTTTCTCGCGCACGCCGGACCCCTCTTCGCCAGGCCACTGATTTTCATGCTTGGACTTTTTCTGTTTCTCTACATCACCTGCGAAGTGGGCGTGTGGAATTGGCTGCCGCGCCATCTCATTGCCCAGGGAATTCCGGAGTCGCGGGCACTGAATATCCTATCGCTCGGATTTGCGCTGGGCTTACTGATTGGACGCGTAGCCGTATCGCCGATTTTGATCAGTGTACCGGCGGTCACGGTAACGCTGGCTGCGTCGGTCGCCATGGCGGTGACGACATTTTTGATGTTGCGAACCAACAACGCCACGGTTGCCTTCGCGATGGTATTTATCGCGGGCATCTCGATGGCGCCCGTGTTTCCAACCACGCTGGCGATTGTGGGAACAGCATTCCCCGACATGACCGGCACGGCCATCGGCTTTGTCATGACCTGTGGATGGGCCGGGCTGGCGGTTAGCTCGCGAATCATCGGAGCGATCGCCGGGGGTGACCCGCTGCGGCTCAAGAAGGCGCTGCTATTGATCCCCGCATCGGCGGTGTTGATGGTGGGATTGAACATCGCGATTTGGGTGATGCTGCGATAGGTCGCGCTCCCGTTGCAGGTCTATGACGTTCAACTCCCCATCTCCGGTTGTGCCGTTCATGCCGCCGTTTCTTTCGTCGATGCCCAAACGTCATTCAGTTAACCAGCCAGTCGTATTGACACGCATCTTTTCTTGAGGCACATCGATCTCAGACCAGCGGCCGATCGGTTGCGCTGACTTAAGCGTTTGTCCCGCCATCCACGGTGAGATTTGCTCCCGTGATGTATGCGGATTCAGGCCCTGCGACGAATGCCACCAGTGCGGCGACTTCCTCAACTTTCCCGTAGCGGCCGAGTGCCGTGGCGGCCTTCTGCGGCGCAGCCCAATCGCCCGCAGCGGGATTCAGATCCGTGTCGATCGGACCAGGCTGCACGTTGTTCACCGTGATGCCTCGGCTCCCAACCTCTCTCGATAGTCCCTGGGTAAACATCTTCACGGCTCCTTTTGTAGCCGAGTAGGCCACCAGCCCCGGTGTCATCAGGCGCTCGCCCACGCACGAGCCAATCATGATGATGCGACCGCCGTCATTCATCTGTTTGAGGGCCGCCTGCGTTGCGATCATCGGGCCCCGCAAGTTGATGTCGATCATGCGAGCGATCTCTTCGAGCGAGGTCTCTTCAAATGGTTTTGGAATGGCCGTCCCGGCATTGTTGACAAGCACGTCAAGCTTGCCCAGCGTAGCGACAGTCTTTTCGATTGCGCCCTTGACGGCTGCGGCATCGGCGGCATCCGCCTGGATTGCCACAGCTTTTCCACCATCGGCTTCAATCGCCTTCACCACAGCAGAGGCCGATTCGGAGTCCTTTGCGTATGTAATGGCCACGTGCGCCCCGTCTGCGGCTAAGCGTTTCGCGATTGCGGCGCCAATGCCACGCGAACCGCCAGTAACGAAAGCGATCTTGCCTTCAAGTTTTCTTGACATGATATCTCTCCTGAGCGCCGGTTAAACCGGCGAAGTGTAGTGAATGAAAGTTTCATACGGTGAAGGTTTAGAGAACCACACTGGCTCCGAGTCATGCGGAGCCGCTCGTGAGGGCGGCGTCGAAGCGTTGACAGGGGAAGGTGCGGGCCGGTTATTCAGCCGCGAAAGAACATTCCTCCGGGACGCCGACGCTGTAGGAGAAAGCGGAAGGCCCCATCGGCTGCGCCGCAATCGCGAGGCGCAGCCGAGTCCCGCGCGGTCACAGACCCCGAGCACGTATCGAAACACCTCGCATGGGAACCGGGAGATCCCGCGTTCTTCCAGAGCGGAATCCGCTCTGGAACGTATCGGGAAGTCTATGGACGTACGCCGATGATGAACGAACGTGGGAAGTCGGACAGACCTGTAGTACCAGTGAAGTCCTCGAACAAGGCCGGGCAACCGGCGGCGGAGGGGATGGAGGGAAGAGGTCTGACCAAGGGAAATCCGCTTGAGCAAAACGCGTCCCGGACACAGAGCCGGCACAAGGGGGTCCCCGGCGACAGGTCTTCGTCGCTGGGGTCTCTCAACGCGCCCAGTGCGCTGGAGCGGATACGTCAAGCAGCAAGCAAGGATAAGGAGATGCGGTTTACCGCGCTCTTTCACCGCATCTATGCCCCGGAAGCGCTGCGCACGGCTTATCTCTGCTTGAAGAGAGAAGGCGTGGACGGCGAGACGTGGCGGCACTACGGCGAGGCGCTTGAGGACAATCTCCAGAACCTCTTCGGCTTCACGCATATCTGCGGGAAGAAGAGGGGCAATGGACGCTTCACGGTTTTGCGGCAGACGATTCGCAAGAGGATGCAAGCGAAGTTGAACGCGGTGAAAGCCGAATGGCAACTGCGCATGCACGCCCCCATTCAGGACACAGGCAAGTGGCTGCGGTCGGTGGTGAGTGGACATATCCGCTATTACGGAGTGCCCATGAACAGCCACGCGTTGTATCTGTTCCGCTTTCAGGTAGGCCGGCTC
>Ga0224528_1000874_pt1 | contig 21781 bp, 14 predicted proteins | sample CBST25metaG_2_FD_179888 | JGI IMG/M metagenome (GOLD analysis project Ga0224528, IMG submission 179888) | Peat soil microbial communities from Stordalen Mire, Sweden - C.B.S.T25 | ecosystem: Environmental > Terrestrial > Soil > Wetlands > Peat | place: Sweden: Norrbotten County, Stordalen Mire...
ACTTACCTCGCCCCTTGGAAATCGATGAAGCCGATTCCCACATTCCCACCGCCACGACTACAACGAGGATGAATTCAGTTCCCAAAACACGGCACGTTAAGAGATACGCATTCTGAGGGCAAGGTCAATACCAAAATCGACAAGACCTTCGACTTCAGCGATATATGGGCACCCACCGGAGAAAAGGTTCCCTATACGCATGGTTTTGCGACAGCTCAGAAACTGATTCCTTACTACCCAATTGTTATTCCACGCGATGTTGTCGCTGCCGTGGTGGACGAGAAGATCGAACTGCTCTTTTGGGGGAAGGCCACCTACAACGACGTTTTCAAGGACACGGGAATCCACACCTCGGAATACTGCCTGATCGTAATGGGGTTCGATGGGGTAAAACCTTTCGATGCTAAGGCCGAATCCGGCACTACCTATCCTCGCTTCCTCAACTGCCCCGTCCACAACTGTCACGATGACGAGTGCCGAGAAAATTAGCGCAAGGCAGGTGGCCATTCATCACAATATCTGGGACTGTGCCCCGTTCGTCGCGGTTCTATCGCGATGAGCGGATCTTCGTTTGTTCTTGGACCTTGGCTTGTCGGAGGGGTTTGACGGGGCAGGGAGTGGTCCTGCAAGTTCTCTTAACCGGCTTTAACCGGTTTGGCCTTTTCGGTGTCATTTTCCTGGTCAGTTGGATTTGTACTTCGGTGCCTTTCTGTGCCCTCAAGTGCATGTTTTCAACAAAAGGCAAGCTTCATGCCAAAAAGAACAGGGGCCCACGATAGGCCCCTACTGTTGATTCTACTGATCTTACGGCAGAGAGGGGGAGATTCGAACTCCCGATAGCCTTGCGACTATGTCTGATTTCGAGTCAGACGTAGTCGCATAAACCACAGTATTCAAGCTGATTTCGATGCACGCAAAATCATGGTGCTAACTGGGGTGTCACCTTCCCAGTGAGAAAGCCACCTTGGGGTTCACCCAAAACCAGTCATAGAGAATGACCTGAGAAATGGACTGCAACCGAATAATTTAGCCTCGGTTGGCAGGGGCAATGTCTTGGATAAAATGGAGCAGGAAAGGGTGATTGCGCGGGGGGCGGCTTGGTTCGTTGCTGCGCCGGATAGAGTGGGCGATGGATGACCGCCGCGAGATGGCCGACGGATACTTGCGCGTAGTTGGAGTCGCACTGCGTGCGCCAGATGGCTGAGGTTTCAAACCGCCAAATCTGGCCAATGAGGTGCTTCGGCTTCTTGCCATAGGCGACACCGCCAGAGACAGATCACAACAGCACGGCGAGTGCCAGCGAGGTGTATCGCGAGACGATTCTGCTTGAGTTGTTGCGGAGCGCAGATGGGCATCTGCCAGGACTTGGTTGACCGAAACGGCTTCGCGGGTGGTTGTCAGAGAGTAAAGAGCTTCGTGCGTATGGGAGGCCCCGCCACAATCCGGGCCGGTCTTGAGGCTGACCGATAAGGCTTGGAACTTGGTGGGAGTCACCATCCCGCCAAGTTCCTCCTGCCTCAGCACGGCGCCTGCGTCGCCGTTAAAACGCAAAGGAATTGAACCGATAATAACTTCTTCCATGCCATAGAAGCCCCTGGATGCATGTTACAGATACAGACGGCAAATGACTTACGATTCGGTGCAACCGGCAAAACCGGCACAGTCTGCAGGACTTGATACCAAATCGAAGCCAAAGGCGGAAATGGGCCGAGGGTTGGCCGTGGCGGGGCGGCCCTCACTCCTACTTTGATACCCGAAGTGCTGAAGTTTACAGCGCTCTGATCGGACGAATGCCTTTGGCTTGTGGAGAAAACGGCCTAGCGTCGGGCGAGATTTGCCCCGTGTTATTGCCGTGAAAAACGCTCCAGAAACCGTGATATGAGCGCATTCCAACGAAGCGAAGTGCTTCGGAAAGCTACTCAACCGGCCCGAAGTGTGCGGTAACTGGTCCCAAAGCGGCACTCGAAACGAGAGTGAACCTTCACAGATCTCCAAAACGCTCGGAAAAGCACCTGTCGCTTTCTTCCGCCCGAAGGACGAGTCGGTTGCGAGCACGACGCGGCATGGTGGTGAGCACCCTCAGACGCTGGGCTTGAAGCGTTGTGAAAGAGCGGCGATGCGATGGATGCAGCGGTCGCTACCGAGTCTGCGTCGGCCGTTGCGTATTTGGCAGCGGGCAGTCTGGGCGCCAAGCGAGCGATCGCTCCAGCCATCAAGCTAGCTGTTGAAGACCCTGTGCTGACCGACGAAGAAGCCAAAATACTCGCTGCGCCGGTTGCTACGATGAGTGGGCACCGGTCTGATGAATGGCGCGATCCAGATCGGCGATCAGATCTTCCACGTCTTCAATGCCGACCCATAGCCTCAATAGGTCAGCGGGCAGGCAGCGCTGCGCCAGCACCTCTGGTGGAACGCTGGCGTGAGACATGTTTCCCGGAAGACAAATCGACGAGTTGACGCTGCCGAAGCTAACCATGATGTGGAAGAACTTCGCATTCTCGGCGATGGCATTTGTGACCTCGAATGAACCTGTCGTAAAGCTCAACACCGAACCCGGACCGCGCGCCTGGGAGCGATGCAGATCGTAGTCGGAGTTCTCGCTCAGACCAGGGTAGTAGACCTGCTTGATGGCATGGTGGCCGGCAAGAAACCGCGCAATCGTCTGCGTGCTTCGTTGCTGACAATCCTGTCTGAACTTCAATGTCTCCGTGCCACGCAGCAGCAGGAAACAATCGAATGGTCCCAGCGCGCGGCCCTCCGCATTCTCCAAAAAGTAGATCTGCTCGGCCAGCGCTTCGTCTTTCGCGACGATCACCCCGGCGGTTACATCGTGGTGACCACACAGAGACTTGGTCGCCGAGTGCAGAACAATATCCGCCCCAAGATCGAGAGGATTCTGCAAATACGGCGACATCGCGCTGTTATCTACGCAGAGCAGCGCCCCGTGCGCATGAGCAAGGGCGGCCATGCGTCGCAGGTCGATCACGCGCAAGAGAGGGTTAGTGGGTGACTCGGCGTAGACCAGCTTGGTCCGCGCAGTGATCTGCTGCTCGAACAGGTCGGACGCGTGTGTATCTGCGTAACGCACGGTGACGCCGTTGCGGTCGATTACTGTTGGAGAACAGGCGGCAGGTGCCGCCATACAAGTCGTTATCGGCAAGGATCTCGTCACCGCTGGTCAGGAGATTGGTGACGGTGCTGATAACCGCCATACCGCTGGAAAAGCAGAAACCACGCGATCCGTTTCCAGTGTCGCAAGATGTTTCTCGAGGACCGCGCGCGTCGGGTTTCCACTCCGCGGGTAGTCGTATTCTCCAAACGAATCCGTGTGCTCTTGTTCGGAGGTCGCGGTCTGATGGATAGGAGTGGAGATCGGACGGAAGGGTCTCCCGGCGCGGGATCGAAACTGACGAGGCGGCTAGCGATTTTCATGGGAGCCCTCTTTTGTTGCGATGCCGCAGCCGGCTGCTGCAAAGGCTTGCTCCAGATCGGCAATGATATCTTTAGGAGCTTCAAGCCCAACCGAAAGCCGGACCAGGCCATCCGTAATGCCTAACTTGCGGCGAAGCTCTGGTTCTACATCTGCATGAGTGGTCGAAGAGGGATGGGTGATCAGCGTCTCTAATCCGCCCAGGCTTTCCGCGCGCGAACAGAGTTGCACGCTGTCCAGTGCTTGGATGGTGGCGTCGTACCCGGCTTTCAGCTCGAATGCAATCATGCCACCGGGAGCGCGCTGCTGCTTCTCTGCCAATGCCTTTTGCGGAAACGAGTCGAGCCCTGGGTAGTACACATGCTTGACTGCTGGATGCTGCTCGAGCCAATGCGCGATGATCGACGCGCCCTCGCAATGCAGTCTGAGGCGAGCTGGCAGTGTCTTCATCCCTTGCAGCGTGAGCCACGCCTCAAAGGGAGCCTGTGTGGTGCCGATGGTTTTGCGAATCAAGCGGAAGCGCTCCAACAGCTTTTCATCGCGCGTGGCCAGTGATCCGCCAACTGTCGCGTTATGTCCGTCGATATACTTGGTCGTCGAAAGCACGGAGATATCCGCGCCGAGTTCGAGAGGCTTTTGAAGAACCGGAGTCAGGAAGGTGTTATCGACCGCGAGGAGAATCGAATGGTCTTTCGTAATCTGCGCGATCGCTTCGATATCGGTCAGCTTCAGCGTTGGGTTGCCGGGCGTCTCAATGAAGACGATGCGAGTTGCGGGAGTAATTGCGGCCTCAACGTTGGCGGCATTGGAACTGTCAACGAACGTGGAGGTGATTCCCAAGTTGTCGAGCACTTCGCGAAAGAGGCGCATGGTGCCGCCATAGACCACATCGGAGATCACCGCATGGTCGCCGGATTTAAGCACGGACAGGAAAAGCGTAGTGACCGCGGCCATGCCGGTGCGAAAACATACGGCAGGAGGCGTTGCCTCTAGTGCTCCAATGGCTTTCTCCAGAGCATCGACGGTGGGATTGGAAACCCGCGAATAACTGAAGCCCTTGTCGACGCCCACGGCATCATGCACGAAGGTGCTGGTCTGATAAAGAGGAAAGAGGATAGAACTGGCGTGAGAATCGAGTGATCGTCCGCCATGAATGGCGACTGTAGAATCCTGCAGGTCTTGTGTGCTCATCGCAATCTCCATTGTGCGTCGAGAATAAGTTTCCAGAAACAACTAGGCCGCCAGGGAGGAACCCCAGGCGGCTGTCAGAATGGAGATTGAGACGAAACTCAAACTGCCGAAGCTGACCTGTCACCGCCTGGGGTGCGCATGGCCATAGACATTCGAGAAGTAAGGAGCATCGTCACTGGGACAATCCTGAATTTCAATTTGTTCGATGGTAGCACGATGGCCAACCGGCGCGTCAACATTGACGGTTCGGCAACAGCAAAAGCCTAGATTCAACGTGCGTACTGATCGAACGGAATTGACATGCCGCGGCTTTCCCCTTAATCTACTAACAATTGGTCAGCCGCCGATGAGTGACGCGACCAAGAAAAGGTTCGATGACCCATTGTCTTACTCCCGCGATGTGTATGTGCCGCTGTCAAGGCAGCGCTGTGCGGGCGTGTTTTCTGGGCTAGATTTCGAAGCAGAATCTCGAACCCCGACGACCCACCCGCCAGTAGGCGAGGTGGGTTTTTTCATTTTCAGTGCTCAAGGAACAGTTGCAGGCCTTTGCTGACAACGGCCGACTGTCCCAAATAGCGCCGGTGGCGAAGCGGTCAACGCGCAGGTCTGCAAAACCTGTATTCGCGGGTTCAATTCCCGCCCGGCGCTCCAGATTTAAAGAAACGCCCATCGCCTCGTGGTCACGTGATTCAGCCTGGGAAAATGCCAAGCAGGATTCATCAAACTTCTTCCTAGAGGGGCTTTCCGTGTCGAACTCGTTTGCTCAGCCATCTCATACGTGCAAGTCCCGGCCTGCGGCTTCCTCGTCGCTTGTACTCAGCCATCTCGCTCCCGGCGTTCTGCAGTCAGAGATACGCGCCATGAGTGTCGAGTGCGACCGCATCGGCGGCATCAATCTGGCCCAGGGAATCTGCGACACTCCGGTTCCCGAACCGGTCGAACAGGCCGCGATTCAAGCCATCCGCGAAGGCCACAACATCTACACCCGTCTGGACGGCATCGAGCGCCTACGCAAGGCCATCGCGGCCAAGCAGTTCCGCGACTATGCTCTCGACTACGATCCTGACCGCGAGATCCTTGTCTCTTCCGGCGCCACGGGCGGATTTCATGCCGCAGCCATGGCGCTGCTCAATCCCGGCGACGAAGTGTTGCTCTTTGAGCCTTTTTACGGCTACCATGTTTCGACACTCAAGGCGATGCGAGTCGTCCCGGTATTCGTCCCGCTAGCCGAGCCAGATTGGGCTCTCGACGTCGATGCTCTGCGCGCAGCCATTACTTCCCGCACCCGCGCGCTGGTTCTCAATACCCCTGCCAATCCCAGCGGCAAGGTCTTCTCGCGTGCCGAACTGGAGGCCATCGCCGAGGTTGTTCTTGAACATGATCTGTTCCTGATTACCGATGAAATCTATGAATACTTCGTCTACGGCGAGGCTCGCCACATCAGTCCAGCCACTCTGCCCGGTATGAAAGAGCGCACCATTGTTCTCTCCGGGTTTTCCAAGACCTTTTCCGTTACAGGCTGGCGGGTTGGGTATGTTACAGCCGATGCTCGTTGGCTTGGCGCTATTGCTTACTTCCACGATCTCACTTATGTCTGCGCACCCTCGGCATTTCAACACGCAGTGGCTGCAGGCCTGGAACAACTCAGTCCCGAGTTCTATCTTCAACTGTCCGTCGATCACGAATCGAAACGCACCCGCATCCTCAACGCCCTCGGTCGCGCGGGATTCGATCCATCTGTCCCTTCTGGCGCCTATTACGTCTTGGCCAAAACTCCTGAACTGCCCGGAGAAACCGCGGCAGAGAAGGCTCGCTTCCTCCTTGCGCGCACCGGAGTGGCTTCAGTTGCCGGTTCCGCGTTCTTCCGCGCAGGCCGCGGCGAAGAGCTTCTACGCTTCTGCTTTGCCAAGAAGGACCACGACCTCAATGAAGCTTGCGAGCGTCTCGCTACGTTGTGAGGGAGACGCATTCTGTTCTGCGTCATGGCCGTCCTTGAGGCTGCCCTGCACGAGATACACTTACTCTGACTTCGCTCTCGTCAATTTATAACCGAAATGCACCGTGCTAGTCTTTCATCACTGCATGAATCAACAAGTCTCAGAGCCGATCCACTCGATCCAACCTGACTTGCCTCGCGTTCTCGGCGCAAGTCAAGCTACAGCTATTGTTGTGGGCACCATTATCGGCAGCGGGATATTCCTGGTGCCGCGCGAGATGATGCAGGACGTTGGCTCTTCTTCGCTCGTCTACCTGGCGTGGATTGTGGGCGGTTTGCTCTCGCTCTTCGGCGCCATGACTTATGCCGAACTGAGCGCCATGCTGCCTTTTGCGGGCGGCGAATATGTTTACCTGCGCGGGGCTTACGGAGACACCACAGCCTTCCTCTACATGTGGACGTGGTTTGCAGTCGCCAAACCTGCCTCCATCGCTGCCGTCACAATCGGACTGGTTCGCACGCTGGAGTTCTTTCCGACCTTCCACTGGCTCAGTGCACAAGCCACAGGCGGGCCGATTTCGCTGCTCTGGTCGCAGCTATTCGCGATCGCCGTGACTTGGTTCATCACTGGCCTCAACTATCTAGGTATCAAAAAGGCTGGCGACTTTCAACTTGTCTTCACCATCCTCAAGGGCATTCTCATCCTCATCGTAGTGGGACTCTGCTTTGCTTCCGCCTCCGGCTCATGGGCCAATTTCTCTACTTCGCTGCCTCATACCACTGGGGGCTTTAGCGGCTTCATGCTGGCGCTCATCGCCACTCTTTGGGCCTACGATGGATGGAACGACCTCACCATGGTCGCGGGCGAAGTGCGCAATCCAGGGCGCAGCCTCCCCATCGCCCTCATTGGCGGCTTGTTCATTGTGGGCGCACTCTTCATGGCCACGAACGCCGCCATCCAGTACATTCTTCCCGCCACGCAAATCGCAGGCAGCGAGCGGCCTGCCGTGGCGGCGCTCAGCGTTGTCGCCGGGCCCGCAGGAGCAGGGTTCGTGGCGGCGGCCATGGCGGTCAGCATCTTCGTCACCCTCAACGGAACCGTCATGTCCGGCGCGCGCATCCCATTTGCCGCTGCGCGCGACCGTCTGTTTTTCAGTCAGTTCGCGCGGATCAGCCCGCGCTTTCAATCGCCCTCAACCTCGCTGACAGTGCAGGCACTGCTTTCCACGGTACTGCTGCTCTTCCTGAGCCGGTTTCAGCAGTTCTTCGAGTTGGCGGTCTTTGCCGAGTGGCTCTTCTATATGCTCACAGCCATAACGGTCTTTGTTTATCGCCGCCGCAGCCCTGACGCAGCCCGTCCCTATCGAGTATGGGGTTATCCACTTCTGCCGGCCATTTTCGTAGCTTGCGCCGCGGTAGTGCTGGTATCGAGCTATGCCGGCAACCTGAAAGGCTCACTGCTTGGCTCCGGCCTGATCCTGCTTGGGTTGCCGGTGATGTGGGTCGTGCGCAAGATTCAACCTGGACCAATTACCAAGTTGGAAGCAAAGTCGAATTCGTAACCGGTGGAAGAATCACATTCGGGATCGTGATGTTTTTGCCAATACGTTCCGGTGCCGAAGCAGTTTCCGCATGGGGCTAACCCATCTTCGTGCGAGGGCACGGGCCCTGAATATCTACCTTGTTGTCCCACGACGGTTGTGCTACATTTCTTTCATGAGCGTTATTAGCCCCATGAGCGCCGAAATGTGTTGTTGTGCAGCGATGTGTTGCGCGCAAATGCATTCTGGCGTGAGGAAGTGGCAAGGTTAGAGTAACTTACAAGCTGCCGCCTCGTTTGGACCCACCGCCAGAGATTGAACTGGCAGGTGGGTTTTCTATTTTGGGCTGAAACTGGGGCGGGGCAGAAAAGGGCGTCCGTCGTACAGATACGTGGTGAGGAGAAACGATGGGCGTTCCTGAGATTCGTGTGGAAGAACTGAAACAGCGGTTGGATGCGGGTGAAGACCTCTTTTTGCTGGATGTGCGCGAGGAATTCGAGTACGAAATCTCCAACATTGGTGGGCAATTGATTCCGCTCGCTGAACTGTCGAAGCGGGTCAATGAGCTGGATATAAACCAGAATATTGTCACCGTTTGCAAGATGGGACCGCGGGGCGCCAAGGCGGTACAAGTTCTGCACAAGGCGGGATTTACTCATGTGTGGAACCTTACCGGCGGAATCCACGCCTGGTCGGATCGCGTGGATCACACCGTCCGAAAGTACTAGAAATCCTTCTGTTTCATTCACATAAGCTGCTGGCCGAGAACCCGAGTTGTGCACAGGGTGCGGATCTCATCGAACTGTCTGGCCCGTCCTATTGATCCGGCCCTATTGTGTTGCAACAGAGAATAAGAAAGAATAACTGCCGATCCTTCACTTCGCTGTGCTTCGTTCAGGAGGGCAGATCTTGGATGATGCAATTTTTGCGTACCGGATTAATAATGAACGTCAAAAATTCTTTTGCAGCGGGTGCCTGCACGGACTACAATCTGCATGTTTTTGATTCAGAAGGAGGAACCTGTGGCAGACGAAGTAAGCCGCGTTTCGTTGGGCGAAGAATCGGCATTTCAACTTGCAAACGTTACCAAGACAGCTCCGCAGTTCGGGGCCATCACGCCTCGTTGGCTGGTTCGCCTGCTGGACTGGAAACCGCTGGAAGCGGGCACCTTCCGTCTCAACAAGGTAGATGAGTCCAAGGTGATCGAGTCGCTCTGCGGGCACGAAGACGAATCCACCTTGCCTTCGACTTTTGTTGAATACGAGGAATCGCCCCGGGAATACCGCCTGGGCAGCATCAATGCGGTTCTCAATGTTCACACCCGCGTCTCCGATCTGTTCAGCAGTCCCTACGATCAGGTACGTGAGCAACTGCGGTTGTTGATTGAAAGCGTCAAGGAAAAACAGGAAAGCGAACTGCTTAACAATGCGGATTACGGATTACTAAATAACGTCGCGGACTCTCAGAAGATCAAGACGCGCAAGGGTGCGCCCACTCCGGACGATCTGGACGAGTTATTGACCAAGGTATGGAAAGAGCCTTCAATCTTTCTGGCGCACCCGCGCAGCATCGCTGCCTTTGGACGGGAATGCACGCGTCGCGGTGTACCTCCGCCGACAATCACTCTATTCGGAACGCCGTTTCTGACCTGGCGTGGAATCCCGCTGATTCCCACTGACAAGATCGCCATCCGGAGCAAGGATCAAAAGTCCAAGATTCTTCTGGTGCGTGTCGGAGAGAAGAAGCAGGGAGTGGTTGGTCTCTTCCAGCCCGGACTTCCGGGGGAACAGAGCCCAGGGTTGTCGGTTCGCTTCATGGGAATCGACCAGCGAGCGCTTGCTTCTTACCTGGTGTCGCTGTACTGCTCGGCGGCCGTGCTGACAGATGATGCAATTGCCCTGCTCGAGGATGTAGACGTAGGTCAATACCATGAGTACAAGTGAGCCATCGCCGATCTCAACAGTCCTTCCGGACGCTGGTGACTGGACCACGGGATTGCATGGGAGTGAAGCGATCGCTCCGGGCATTCTTTCTCCATCTCAGTTAGCGCGCGTGGCCAACGAGATGTTCAATGCGTTGCCAGAGGCGCTCCAGCAACCTGCCGCCGCCGCGGCAGCAGCGGTACTTCCGCCGAACTCGGCGGTCAGTGGAAATCCGTATGCGGCGGTGCCGAGTCCAACTGCGCCTGCGGTTCCGGGGCTGGTGGCGAGTTTGGCCGAGGCGCAGCCTGGGGCATTCGTAGCTACTCCAGACAGAAGCATTCTTCCGGCGGTGCGTCAGCCGGCCTTGGCTGCGACAGCTCCCGCAGTTCCGGGCGTTGGGACGGGGCTGGGAAGTACTCTGCCGGCAGTGACGACCTTCGGATTTCTGCAAGATGCGAGGCCACTCTTTGTTGAGCCGGCCGAGCCAGCGGCTCCGCACACTCCTTTACAAGCTGTTGGAAATGCTGTGCCCAGCGAAGAAGGATTTGCAGCGATTCCTTCGTCGCTGTTTCCAGATGTTCAATCAGTGCAAAGTGCGCAGCCTCCGGCACCGGCAGTTCCCGGCGCTCTCGGCTTTGTCGATTCCTCGGCAGTCCCGACTTTCTCCTTTATGGAAGAGGCGCGGCCGCTGTTTTCAACTTCGCCTTCAATCCCTGGCCCAGTTCCGGCTGCGGGTTCCCCGGGAAAGCTTGCGATTGGCAACGAGGATTCCGCGAGCCGGGGCAACCCGTTTGCCTCACCACTGGAATTGTCCGCGCCACAACTACCAGGAGCAGTTGCTCACGCTCCCGACGATCGCGCGCCTGCCTCCTACGATCCGCAGAGCCAACCCCGGCAGCTCTCTTCGGTCGACGTTGTGCCGGAGGTGGCTCCCGCTACTGGACAGCCTGAATCGCTGGGCGATCTCGGGCTCTCTTCGTATTCATTCGATGTGGAGGCGATCCGCCGCGACTTTCCGATCCTGCGCGAAGTCGTGAACGGACACCCGTTGATCTGGCTCGACAATGGCGCAACGACGCAGAAGCCGCAATCGGTCATCGACCGCTTGACTTACTTCTACGAACACGAAAACTCCAACGTGCATCGCGCCGCGCACGAGTTGGCAGCGCGCGCCACCGACGCCTATGAGTCGGCGCGGGAGAAGACGCGCCGCTTCCTCAACGCCGGGGCAGCGCGCGAGATCGTTTTTGTGCGCGGAGCCACGGAGGCCATCAACCTGGTGGCGCAAAGCTGGGGCCGGCGCAACATTCAGAAGGACGACGAGATCGTCATCACCTGGATGGAGCACCACGCCAACATTGTTCCCTGGCAGATGCTGTGCGCGGAAAAGGGCGCGCGGCTTCGCGTTGCGCCGGTAGACAACTCCGGCCAGGTATTGCTCGACGAGTACGAGAAGCTGCTCGGACCAAAAACTCGTCTGGTCTCCATCACGCACGTTTCGAATGCACTGGGCACGATCTTGCCAGTGCAAGAGATGGTTGAGGCTGCTCATCGTCACGGCGCGCTTGCGCTGGTGGATGGGGCGCAGTCCGTTGCGCACATGCGGATCGATGTGCAATCCATCAACTGCGACTTCTATGTCTTCTCCGGACACAAGGCCTTTGCGCCGACCGGCATCGGCGTGGTGTATGGGAAGTCCGAGGTGCTGGATCACATGCCGCCATGGCAGGGCGGCGGCAACATGATTCAGGACGTCACCTTTGAGAAGACGATCTATCAACCTCCACCGCAGCGATTTGAAGCCGGTACCGGCAACATTGCCGATGCGATAGGACTTGGCGCGGCAATTGATTATCTGGATCGCGTCGGCATTGCCAATGTCTCGCGCCACGAGCATATGCTCTTGACTTATGCTACGGCCGCGTTGCTGAAGGTCCCCGGCTTGCGCATCATCGGCACAGCCAAAGAGAAAGCTGGCGTTCTTTCATTCGTGATCGATGGTTTCCGTACGGAAGAGATCGGTGACTACCTCAACCGCAAGGGCATCGCTGCGCGCAGCGGGCATCACTGTGCACAACCGATCCTGCGCCGCTTTGGGCTGGAGAGCACGGTCCGCGCCACACTGGCCTTGTACAACACGTGCGAGGAAATCGATGCGCTCGTCGCGGCCTTGTGGGATCTGCGGCAGGGACGCGATCCAGGACTTGTTTAACGTTCAATGCATTGAAACAAACCAAAATGGCCAGCCTCGCAAAGAGGCTGGCTTTCTTATGTCATTTTGTCGAGATGTGGGTCCACACTGAATCGACTGATTCATGCCAGGATTTCCGCTTGAGGCACTGCCGAAAACATCAGGTCCCTTTGCTCAAAATCAAAGGGGCCAATCACATGGGCTTGATTTCTCCTTTCCGGTGTTGTACTTTAACAATCAAGTATCGACATGCATATTTGCCTCCAATGCGCACAGCTTTGTGATCAGCCGCGAATGTGCTGTTGTCTTCCTCCCTGTTGTTGTCGATAACACTTTCCTTGCTTTGAAGATGCTTTCGCCGTAGGATCGCGAGATTCTATGCGCAGTTCTGGCCATTCCCCCAAATAATTTCCTGCCACGCGCGAAAGTGAGTCAAAGATGCGTATGCATTTCTATCTTCCCGGGGTTGCTGTTGCAGCGGTCCTGGCTCTGGCGGTAAGCTCCCCGCTTTCCGGACAAACGGCAGCGACCGGTGCACTCGTTGGTACGGTCGCCGACACAACCGGGGCGATTCTTTCAGGAACCAAGGTCACAGCAACAAACGAGGCAACCGAAATACGCCGGAATGCCTTGACTGACAATCGGGGTGTCTATCGCTTCGCCTTGCTTGAGCCTGGACGCTACGATATCGAAGTTCAGAGAGAGGACTTTGCGGCGGAGAAAAAGACAGGTATTGAGGTCAGTGTATCCGGGACCCTTGCGGTCGACTTTGTGCTGAGCGTAGGAGCGCATAAGGAAGAAGTGGTCGTGAGCGGAGATGCGCAACTCGTGCAGACGGAAACTACAACGCTTGGCGGCCTGGTGGAGCGCCAGACCATTGAGGCGCTCCCGTTGTCGACGAGAAACTATACGCAGATTCTCGCACTCTCCACAGGGGTCCAGTCTGACGTCAACAACGCCGGAAATCTGGGGCGCAATACGCAGGATGTATTTGTCAATGGTGCGCGCAGCATCGATAACAACTTCCAAATGGACGGTGTTCCGGTCAACAATTTCGGCACGGGCCGCGGTGGAGACTGGCTGGGTTACTCGGGGATTCCCATCCCCAATCCCGATGCACTTCAGGAATTCAACGTGCAGACCTCTCTCTACGACGCGGGATATGGACGCGGCGCGGGCGCTAATGTGAATGTGGTCACCAAGTCCGGCGGAAACCGCTTCCACGGGAATGTTTTTGAGTTCTTCCGAAACGACGCTTTGAATGCCAACGACTACTTTCTGAAAGAGACGGGCCAGCCCCGCCCCGTGCTTCGCCAGAATCAGTTTGGCCTGACCTTTGGCGGCCCCATCGCGAGGGACAAGCTCTTCTTCTTCACTTCCTATCAAGGCACGCGCCAGACGAATGGAGTCGGTTCGAGTTCCTCGTCGAGTGCCATTCTTCCCGCACAATTGACGAGTGAGCGCTCCGCCGAAGCGCTGGGAGCCGCGTTCTGCAATCAGACCGGCTACGAAGCAATCGCCTGCAACGGCTCCAACATCAATCCTGTTGCACTGAAGTTGCTCAACTACAAACTGAAGAATGGACAAAACCTGATCCCTGCGCCTCAGATTCTTCAGGCCGACGGGAACGGCGGCACAGAGGGCTATTCCGCCTTCAGCGTTCCATCCACGTTCTCCGAGGACCAGTATGTCGGCAACCTCGACTACATCCTTTCCTCGAAGCAGACATTCAGTGTGCGCGCTTTCCTCTCAACCGATCCGCAGACGGCCAGCTTTACAACGAACTATCTGGAGCTTCCTGGGTCCGGTGCAGATAGCAATTTCCGCAACCGCTCTTTCATCCTCAAGCACACCGGCATCCTCACGCCGCACACTGTCAATGAAGCGCATTTCAGCTTCAACCGCAATTATGGACGCATGAATTCTCAGGTGGCAGTGAAGGACTCCGACGTGGGCATCGAACAGCCTGCTGATGTGGCAACTCTTCCTATCATCGGAATCAGCGGACTGTTCAATCTTGGCGGCACATACAACGACGACTTCACTACTGCGATCAACTCCTTCCAGGCGGGCGACCAGATCTCTCTTTCTCTTGGCCGCCACAGCTTGCGCGCAGGAGTAGAGATCGAGCGCGTACAGGACAATTACAATCTTCCCGGCGTGAAGCGCGGCACCGTTGATTTCCTCAGCTTTCCGGATTTTCTCCTTGGAGAGAACGGAGCGCAGAATGGCACGGGAACCAGCAATCTGTATTCCAGCTCGGCTCAGGCTGGCATCACAGACCGACACTTTCGCGTGAATAATTATTCTGCGTTCTTGCAAGACGATATCAAGCTGACTCCGCAGCTTACCGTAAACGCTGGGCTGCGTTGGGAAGTCTTCGGCGGGCTGCGGGAACAGGACGGTCGGCTCGTCAACTTCTGGCCGGGGATTGCGAACAACGATTTCACGAGCGGCTCTAGTTATACGGGCTATGTAGTTGCGGACAACTATCAGGGCACATTGCCAACTGGAGTGCAGCGAGCGGGCAATGACTCGGGCACGGAACATGCCACCTCCTTGGGCAATGTTGGGCCGCGCATCGGCATCGCGTGGCGGCCGTTTGCCAACAACAATCGCTTGGTGGTGCGTTCGGGTTATGGGCTTTACTATTCTCGAACTTCGGGCAACAATGTTCTTCAGCTTTTGCTGGAGCCGCCTTATGTGGCCAGCATATATAACGTCGGCACAAGCAATTCCGGGGCTACGTTCCAGAATCCCTGGGGCACGGGATTGCCGACTGCATCTGAATTTCCGATCTGGTCACCGCGCACGCCTGACGCTCAGGGTTACATCCAGAATATCGAGCAGGGCTGGACTTCGCCCATCACGCAACAGTGGAACCTCGATCTGCAATACGCTCCGCTGCCGAACCTTTTGTGGGAAGCAGGCTATGTTGGGTCGCGCGGCGAACATCTGGCCACTTTCCGTCTACCCAATCAGGCCGCACTTGCCAGTCCAAGCCACGCAATCAATGGCGAGACCACAAACACAGTAGAGAATGCCTATTTGCGCGTGCCTGTCCTCGGTTTCAGCCCTTCTGGAATCTGGCAAGTGGAGACAGAGGGCAATTCGCTCTACAACGGCTTGCAGACAAGCCTGACCAAACGCTTCAGCCATGGAGTGCAGTTCAAGGCTGCCTACACCTATAGCAAGACACTCGACGACGTCCCGACCAGTTCACCCAATTTGTTCGTAAACAGCACCGGTTATACAGCGGTTTGGGGCGGTCTACTCATTGCCGATCAGAACCGGCGCCGCAGTTCCTGGGGTCTGGCAGATTTTGACCGCACTCATCGATTCGTCTTCAACTACCTGTGGCAGTTGCCGCAACTCCACGCGGGAAACGCTCTGTTAAAGACCGCTGCAAACGGATGGCAGGTAACCGGCGTGAGCACGATTCAAAGCGGCGATGCCCTCACAGCCTATGACGTCAACTCCGGTACGATCTACGGTATGTACTATGGACCAGCACAAACCACTGCCGGATACAAAGGCGGCGTTGCGACCCACGGTTCCACGGAGTCGCGGCTGAACAACTGGATCAATGCCGATGCCTTTTCAACGCCCGCTGTTGTTGGCGACGGAAATGATTTCGGAAACAGCGGCCGGGGCATCGTTCGCGGTCCCAACCAGAACAACTCAGATTTCAGTGTGATCCGCGATTTTCCGTTGCATTTGCACGGAGAGGCGCAGGTGTTCCAATTTCGCGTGGAGACATTTAACATCTTCAACCATCCCCAATTCCGTGATCCGTCCACAACGCTCGGCTCCGGATTTGGGCAAGTCACAAGCTCTGCGGTTATGCCGCGCCTCCTGCAGTTGGCGGTAAAGGTAAACTTCTAGAAAACAGCGAGAGGCGGGGCGCTTGCGTCTCCGCCCCCATTACCATTGTTGCCAAAGGATACATATGCGTACATTTGCACGTAGCCTGTTCTTTGCTGGCCTCATCTGCATTTCTGCCGCCGCGCAGCAACCATACGAACAGATCAAGGAAAGAAATCTGAAAGCGGACGTCAACTTTCTGGCGTCGGAAGAGATGGCTGGACGCAAAACAACAAGTCATGAAGCCCGCATCGCCAGCAACTACATCGCATCGGAGTTCCAGCGCTTTGGCCTCAAACCGCTGGGGGACGATGGCTCTTATTTTCAGAGATACGACCTTACGCTGGCAACGCAGGATGATCCCAACGTCTCCTTTACAGTTCGCTCCGGTGCGCAGGAAAAAAGCTACCAGCTCAACCATGACTTCGATCTGACGTGGATTACGCAGACGACCAATCCCACGACAGTGACTGGGCCCGTGGTTTTTCTTGGCCATGGAATCAAGGCCCCGGAGTATGGATATGACGACCTTGCAAATGTGGATCTGCGCGGAAAGATCGTCATCATCCTGACGCACGAACCGCAGGAATCCGATCCAACTTCCAAGTTCAAGGGCCGTTGGCACACTTACCATGCCTACGACCAGTACAAATACGAAGACATTCGCCGCGCCGGCGCTGTGGGCATTCTGGAAGTCATCGAGAAGAAGCAGCATCGCCCGCCCGCGGTATCGAGTGCTCCGCGCCAGGATTGGTTTCCAGACGCAATCTATTCTCTCCCGGGCTATTGGGATTTTCCCGTATTCGAAATTACTCAGGAAATTGCCGACGAACTTCTTCACAGTTCCGGAAAAACAATTGATGGCCTGCGCAAGGAAATCGACAGCCAACTCAAGCCGCAATCGTTCTCATTGCCGGACGTGTCGGCGACGCTCAAGAAGGCCTACACCAACCGCAAGGTGGTTCAAGCGCGCAATGTAGTTGGCTTGCTGGAAGGCTCTGATCCGAAGCTGAAGGATGAGTCCGTTCTTGTCTCCGCGCACTACGATCATCTCGGCGTCGTTGGGGGCCGAACGCAGTTTGGCGCGGACGACAATGCCAGCGGTGTTGCCGCGCTTCTTGAAATCGCGCGAGCCTTCGCGGAAAACCCCGTAAAACCAAGGCGGAGTGTCCTGTTCGTCTCTTTCGACAGTGAAGAAGCGGGCCTGCTTGGTTCGTTCTACTATGGACGTCACCCGGCGCTTCCTCTGGACAAGGCTGCAGCGGTGCTGAATATGGACATGATCGGACGCAATGAAGATACCGCAACCTGGAAACTCACCCCTGAATACACCGCGCAAAGCGTAAACCTCGTCGGCACGCTTTATAGTCCAACATTGCGCCGGATTGCGGAACAAGAGAATGATAAACTTCACCTCAATCTCGACTTCAAGACGGATACGGAAGACAAGGAGGAATGGTTTGCCCGCAGCGACCAATATGTGTTTGCAACACAAGGCATCCCCGTTCTCCTCTTCAACACGGGCGAGCACCCCGATTACCACACAGAAAACGACACCTGGGATCGTTTGAACTACCCCAAGTTAGAGAGAATTGCGCGTCTTGTATTCCTCGTTGCTGCGGATGTTGCCAACCGCGATGCACGCCCGGAATTCGAATCTCACTAGAAGCCACCTCTGAGGAAGAATCTTATGCGTCGTTACCGGTTTCATCGCGTTATCTGCTTTTGCCTGATCGTGTTGTCGTCTGCTTGCGCATTTTCCGAGTCCTCCGCTTCAAGTTCTCAACCCATGCGGCTGAAGAAGGCCTACCGCTTCGAGCGAGATCATTGGATCTATGTTCACCTGGAGGGAACACCGAGGCAGATTGGGTTTCAGCATGGATGGCTGCTGGCTGCGGAGATTGCAGATGCGCTGGACGCGGTGAAGCTGGAGGAAACGCACGATACTCAGCGCAACTGGGGTTTCTTCCGTGAGACGGCGCAACAGGTTCTTTGGCCGCACATTGAAACGGAGTATCGCGAAGAGTTGCAAGGCATCGCTGCCGGAGCCACGGCGCATGGTGCGAAACTCGACCTCTGGGACGTTGTTGCCTTGAACGCCAAAGAAGAGGTTCCGGATTATTACGTTCCCTGGCTGGACAAGCAGGAGAAGCGCGCGAATGCTCCGCGCCTGCGTGCGCCTGGCAACTGCAGCGCGTTTGTAGCGACAGGCGCCTGGACCAAGGATCATCAGCCGGTGATTGCGCACAACAGTTGGACTACTTACATGATCGGCGAACGCTGGCGCATTGTGTTCGATATTGTGCCTGTTCACGGACAGCGCATTCTCATGGATGGTTTTCCGGGGGCAATTGCCAGCGGGGATGACTATGGCATCAATGCATCGCGCCTGGCCGTGACGGAGACGACCATCACCGGCTATGCCTCCTTTGACCCACAAGGAGCGCCGGAATTTGTGCGTGCACGCAAGGCCCTGCAATACGCGACATCCATTGATGAATTTGTCACGATCTTTCTTGTGCGGAATAACGGAGGATACGCCAATGATTGGTTGCTTGCCGACTACAAGACGGGAGAGATTGCCCGCTTTGAAATCGGTCTGAAGCTGCATAAGGTGTGGCGCAGCAAAGACGGATACTTTGCCGGTGCGAATTATCCGAGTGATCCTGCATTCATCAAGGCGGAGACGGATTTCAATCCTACCGACGATGCGAGTTCTCCGAATGCGCGCAAAAAACGCTGGGATGCTTGGATGGTCCAAAACAAAGGACAGATCGATATCGGCGCAGCACAAACAGTGCTCGCAGATCACTGGGACAGCTTCGAGGCGAAAGAGTCTGCCAATGAGCGATCGCTATGCGGCCATGTTCATGCGTCACCACGCGGCGTTCCTGAGTGGGAGTGGGCTCCGTATACCCCTGGCGGGGCAGTTAGTGCAAAAGCAGCACACAGCGCGTTGGTCAATGCGTTTGCGTTCCTGGCACGTGCTGGATTGCCTTGCGGGCAGGATTTTCTGGCCGAAAAGTTCTTCGACGCGCATTCGGAATATGGATGGCAGCGTCCGGCACTGCGCGATATGAAAGGAAATCCGTGGGCAGTGTTCAAGATCGGGGACACAACCCCTCGCACGCATTGAGCAAATATCAATCGGGGCAGTAGTGCTGCAGCCCGTCGGCTCCGTTCAACATTCCGGATCGCAGCATGTTCGTGGCAACCGGACCGCACGGTTATACTGACTATCCGGAGCTGAGCGGCTAGAAGCCCACCGGGGATCATAAGCCTATCTAAGCAGTGCGTTCTGCATTTGTGCCGAGCTTGGAGGATGACACAAGATGCGGTTGAAGATCGTGAATGTAGGAGAGCCGTCCCTGCGAGCAGGCACGCGGGAGCTATCGAAGGAGCAGATCCTCCACCCCTCGATACAGAATCTCATCGAGTTCATGCGGGAGACACTTCGTGATGCTCCCGGAGTCGGTCTCGCTGCACCCCAAGTAGGAGAATCGTTGCAACTGGCTGTGATAGAGGACCGGGCCGAATATCATAAACTGCTCACAGAGACAGAGCTAAAAGAGCGTGCTCGAGACGAAGTTCCGTTTCACGTGATTGTGAACCCCGTGCTTGAATTAGTTACCGAACCATCAGCGACGTTCTTTGAAGGCTGCTTGAGCCTGCCCGGTTTTACCGCTCTTGTTCCGAGAGCTGAGCAGGTTCGCGTCCATTGCCTCGATCATCAGGGAGAACCGAAGTTCATTGAGGCATCTGGCTGGTATGCTCGCATCCTCCAGCATGAAATCGATCATTTGCGCGCCACGCTCTATATCGATCGGATGCTGGTGCACAGCTTTTCCACTGTGGAGAATTACACACGACATTGGAAGAATCGTCGCAAATGAACCCAGCCATCGAAGGCAACGCCAAACATCATGCGGTCCCACTATCGGCAAATCGTAGCTGATGGTCTGGTATGGTTCCTGCTACGCCGGGTTAAGAATCTTGCATGCATTCGGTTGCTCCGGTACGGGCCGCTGAAAGTTGTTAACGGTCATCAGAAAACGTTGTTTATCGGCCATCCGCCGGTATAAGCCAGCTTGATGTCATCTGCGCCGCAAGCGCGATCATCGGTCGATCATCCGTATTTTGCGTTATCGTGTAGCCGTGAACTTCGCCACAGAGAAACCGATTGCAGAGACAAGTACGCTTCGCCTGCGGTCATGCCATGGTCCAGGATGCGGTGCGAGTTTCTTTGTCTGCGTCCGATGTGACCGCGAGCAGCGTTATGGCAGCAGTAGCAGCTGCACGGCAGCCCGCCGTAGGCAGACTCATGCTGCCAATGCGCGGTATCAACGATCTGAGGCTGGCAGGCTGGCTCATCGGGCGAGACAGAAAGCCTACCGAGCCAATCTTGCTCGGCGTCATGTGACGTATCAGGGTACTACATCGGTCACAACACCGCGCCCACGTTGGTCCAGAAGGTCACGGAGCGCCCGGTACTTTTTCCGCACAACGGTCAACTCTTTTCCCATGGTAAAGGAGTATGACCTTCTACTCGTTTGTTCAAGTTATTTGTGCGCTAACCCTTAGCTCCGTCAAGTGCGGGTCGGTCACGAACATCTCCTTACCGCCTACATCGCTTTCTTCCACATCGCCTTCCTCTGGATTACGCTACGAAAATGTATTTGCAATAGGCGTCAATAGACACAGGAACTTCTACCGAGAAATGGCGGTCACTGTCGCATCCACTTGTTCGACTGCGAAGACTACCAGCTTACTGCATAAAATCTGATGTAGCCCTTGTTCGTTGTAGAGGCGCTGTCCTTCCTCGGTATCGAGAGAGCAACCCGTCAGTTCGCGGCAGAGGATCGAGCCGTGAGCAGCACGGAACTCATCTGTCAATTGATGAACCTTCTCGTAGATCGCCTGGCGACCTGCGACGGGATCCGCGGCCATAGCTTCTCCGAGAGTCTCTCCTAGGGCCAACAGTGCACCAGTAAGGGCTCCACATATCTCTCCTTGTCGAGCAACGCCACCGCCGAAGGGCGCAGCCAACGCCAGCCGCTGTGCCTCGCTGAGGCCGCCGCTGGAGGACAAGGCGCCAAAAGACGACTGGGCGCAGTTGTATTTCTGTGAAACAGTTCCAAAGCACGTTGGGATCTAGGTTCGCTCACAAAGGCCTCCCGGGGAAGACTTCTTATCCCCTTAAATCTGTTTCACGCTGTTAGCAGCGTGGTGTATGTCGCGCGGTCACTCTGTTGCAAGGAATAATCATTCTTGTAATAGACCGCAAAACAATCTGACAATAGCACTGACAAGAACGAGCAATCGATCGTTATCACGGGCGCGACACGTAGTCCAACAAGTGTAGATAAGACTGGTAGGTCTTGCCCGTCGCTCGCGTCATTCCTATCTCGCAGGTTCGGCTGCTGGAAAAGTATCCATCATGTTCTTCCGTTATTGCCTGTGCAGCTTCAATGCTGGTGGCCGCTGCAGTTAGTTCCGGGAAAAGAAATCCGCGGTCGCCAGCAAAGGCGCAGCAACCTGCGTCTCGTGGCACAAGTACAACTTCGGAGCACGCCTTGGAGCTTCAGCGCTTTCCAGAACCAGACCATGCCTGCTAAGCAAAACTGATCCACCCCTCTTGTAACCAAGGTCGGCACGTAGCCGTAGGGCTGGGCGCCGGGATGATGGATCATGTCATCGTGCCGGAAG
>Ga0224528_1000875_pt1 | contig 21781 bp, 16 predicted proteins | sample CBST25metaG_2_FD_179888 | JGI IMG/M metagenome (GOLD analysis project Ga0224528, IMG submission 179888) | Peat soil microbial communities from Stordalen Mire, Sweden - C.B.S.T25 | ecosystem: Environmental > Terrestrial > Soil > Wetlands > Peat | place: Sweden: Norrbotten County, Stordalen Mire...
AATTCATGGCGGCTCTGCGCGAGGCCTGGCAGCGTCCCAACGGATTGCCCACGCCCGCCCTCGTGGTCAAACTGGCTGCCTGGCTGCTCGGCGCCAACTCCGAAGCGTTGTTGAAGAGTCGCTGCGTCATTCCCGGCCGCCTGCTCGACGCCGGCTTCGCGTTCGACTTTCCCCGCTGGCCAGAGGCGGCCGAGGATCTTGTCCAGCAGTGGTGGCGGGACGGTTGAAAGACATTCTCAATTGGATTCAAACAATCTCGCATCGTGCTGGCAAAACGCTGGCTTCGAGCTCCGCCACAATCCGCTCGACGGCTTGCTCGGCCGCACGGGCCGCGCCAGTAGATAGCTCCAGCGTGATCGCCTGCTGAGGATAAATCGTGATGGCGTAGAGAACCACGTTGGGGCTGCCGCCCTGCATGTAAAAAACATCGAGCAGATCCTTGACGCCGACATCGTGGGCGGTGAGCGTGGGCGGATAATCGCGCGAAAAACGGGGCGTGGTGCGGGTCACCGTGCCCAGGGGGTTGCCATCGGCGGCGGCGTCGACCAGAATGACGCGCTCAGCCGCCTGGAGCGGACCGAGGAGAACGAATCCGCCCGTGCCGCCGTCAAGGCACTCCACGTGCGCTGGCAAGGTGCGTTTTTCGAGTGCCCGCACCACGTGTACACCCACGCCCTCATCGCCCATCAAAAAATTGCCCAGCCCCAGCACCAGCGTCTTGCCCTCGGGGCTTTGCTTGCTATTTCCCACTCTTCACCCGCTCGAACTTCCATCCGCCAATGATCGAAGACACCGTGCCACGCCCCTCGATGTAATCGTGATAGAAGGAGAGATAAATGTGCACAATGGCAAAGTTGACAAAGAACCAGAGGAAGGCATGGTGCCAGAAGCGCACCCCAAACTCGCCGCCCATCAGGGGCACGATCCAGACAAAAAGATGCGGCAGCCAGGAGTGGCTCATGCTCGAATAAAGCGCGAAACCCGTGATCGACTGCGCCACGAAGGCCAGAAAGGTGAAGAAATATATCAGCGCGGCCAGCGCATTGTGACCGGTCGAGAGCGGCCCATGCAGCTTGGTTTGCAGCACGTCGGCCTTCACTACCTCGGCAATTTCGTGGCGCTGCGCCACCGTCAGCGGAAAGAAAGCCCGCCAGCGAGCATATTGGTTGCCTACAAATCCCCAATAGAGCCGCGCGGCAAAGTTGAAAACGTAAACGAAAGCCGCCACAAAGTGAATGAAGCGCACACAGCCAAACCAGTATTGCTGGTAGGCCTCGGCCGCATAGAAGGCGCGTACCGGCGCTCCAATCAGATAGCCGGTCAGGCACAGGGTCACCAAGGCCAGCGCGTTGATCCAGTGGTAGACGCGCACCGGCAGTTCCCACACATACAGCCGCCGGTATTCGACCGGTTGTTTGGCCTCGGCAACCCTGCCAGCGCGAAATTTGACGCCAAAATTCGGGCTCTTCATGGCATTCACTCGACAGAAACCTGGTGAAGGTGCCTTCCCTGCGGATCGTACAAATGCACCGAGCAGGCCAGACACGGGTCAAAGGAATGGATGGTGCGCAAAATCTCCAGCGGCTCATCGAGCTTGGCTACCGGAGTGCCAATCAACGAGGCCTCGAAGGCCGAGTGCTGCTGCCTGGCGTCGCGCGGAGAACCGTTCCACGTTGTCGGCACCACCAACTGATAATTCTCAATGGCCCCGTTGCGAATCTTGATCCAGTGCGCCAGGGCCCCGCGCGGCGCCTCGGCCAGGCCAACTCCCTCGGCCTCTGCCGGCCACTTCTTCGGCTCCCAGCGCTCGCCATTGAAGGTGGAAGTTTCGCTGGTCTTGACCCTCTTGATCAACTGGTCATAGAACTCCTTCAGCCAGGTCATGGTCAGAGCCGCGTCCAGACCCCGCGCCGCCGTCCGGCCCAGCGTCGAGAACAACGCCCCCACCGGCACGTTCAGCTTGCCCAGCGTCTCCTTCGCCAGCTCTTGCACGTCCGTGCGTCCCGCTGCGTAGGCTACGATCAAGCGCGATAGCGGACCTACCTCCATGGCATTCTCTTTCCAGCGCGGCGTCTTGATGAACGAGTATTTCTGCTGGCCTGCCAGCGTCTCGAAGGGCGGCTTGGGCCCGGTGTAATTCAGCTTGGTTTCACCCGCCCAAGGATGAATGCCCACCCCGTCGCCGCCCTCGTAGCTATACCAGGAAGAGGAGATGTATTCCTTGATCTCCTGCGAGTCGCGCGGATTGACGGGATACACATGCGTCAGGTCGCGGTTCAAAACCACGCCGCGCGGGAATTTGAAGAAATCCGGCTCGCCATAGCCCTTGGTCGGAAACTCGCCGTAGCTCAGATAGTTCTTCACCCCTCCACCCCAGTTAGCCCAATCCTTGTAAAACGACGCGATGGCCAGCAGGTCGGGAATGTAAACCTGATTGACAAACTCGTCGGCCTGGGAGATCAGTTGCCCCACCAGATTCAACCGCTCCGAGTTGATGGCCGAGACTTCATCCACATTGATAGAGCACGGCACACCGCCCACCAGGAAGTTGGGATGCGGATTCTTGCCGCCAAAGACCGCGTGAATCTTGACGATCTCCTTCTGCCACTCCAGCGCATCCAGATAGTGCGCCACGCCAATCAGATTCACTTCCGCAGGCAGCTTATAGGCGGGATGCCCCCAATAGCCGTTGGCAAAAATGCCCAAACCGCTGGCCGCAAAACTCTTTATCTTCTCCTGGACAGAGGCAAAATAAGCCGGCGTGTTCTTGTCCCACGTGGAAAACGATCCGGCCAGCTCCGCCGCCTTTTTTGGATCAGCTTTCAGGGCGTTGATCACGTCTACCCAATCCAGCGCATGCAGATGATAGAAATGCACCACATGATCGTGCAGGTAAAGGACCGCGGTCATGATGTTGCGAATCAACTCGGCGGTGGGGGGAACGTCGATGCTGAGCGCGTTCTCGACGGCGCGCACACTGGCCAGCGCGTGAATTCCCGTACACACGCCGCAAACACGCTCGGTGATCGCCCAGGCATCGCGCGGATCGCGGCCAATCAGAATCTTCTCGAGGCCGCGCACCATCGTTCCTGAGCTGAAGGCGTCGGTGATAACGCCGTTTTCCACCACCGCTTCAATCCGCAGGTGGCCTTCAATGCGAGTGATCGGATCGACAACGATTCGTGTCATGGCCTCTTATGACTCCTTCGGCTCTTCGGGTTGCACTTCGGCATGAACTTCGGCAATCACCGCGCGCTTGCGCACATTGGTGACAATGGCATGAGCCGCCACTCCGGCAACAGTGGCCGCCCCCACCACCGTGCCAATGGTGTCGGCCGTGCTCTCAATGCCAAAACCCGGAAAATGGGCCAGATGCTGATAAAACGGGCCGTTGTCCCAGAAGCCCGCCTCGCTGCATCCAATGCAGCCGTGCCCCGATTGGATCGGATAGCTGGTGCCCTAGTTCCACTTCACCACCGAGCAGGCGTTATACGTCACCGGCCCACGGCAGCCCATCTTGTAAAGGCAAAAACCCTTGCGCGCGTTCTCGTCGTCAAACGACTCAACAAAGAGCCCGGCGTCGTAGTTGGGCCGGCGATAGCAGGTGTCGTGCACACGCCGCCCATAAAACTCCTTGGGCCGGCCCTGCGAGTCGAGCGCCGGAATCTGCCCCAGCACCAGCAGATGCGTCACCACCGCCATCATCACGTCGGCAATCGGCGGGCAGCCGGGCACGTTGATCACCGGCTTATCCACCAGCTTGTGAATCGGCGTCGCCCCGGTGGGATTGGGCCGCGCCGCTTGTACGCAGCCATTCGAGGCGCAACTGCCCCAGGCCACCACCGCCGCCGCGTCCCTGGCCACGGTTTGCAAAATCGATTCGGCCGTCTTGCCGCCAATCATGCAATAGACCCCGCCCGCGGCCGTAGGCACCGCGCCCTCCACCAGCACAATGTATTTGCCCTTGTTCTTTTCGATGGTATCGGTGAGGCACTTCTCGGCCTGAAAGCCCGCGGCGGCCATCAGCGTCTCGGTGTAGTTCAGCGACAGAACATCCAGCAGCGCGTCAATCACCATCGGATGAGAGGCGCGAATGAACGACTCGCTGCAACAGGTGCACTCCTGAAAATGCAGCCACACCACCGCCGGCTTCTCCTTCTTCTCGAAGGCCGAAACCACTTGGCCGGCCGCACTTTGGCCCAGCCCCGCGGCTGCCGCGGCCGCCGCGCAGAACTCCAGAAACTCCCTGCGGCTGAAACCCTTCTGCTCAAACGAATTCCAAATCGATTGACCCATGCCGACCTCACTCCCGGTACAGAAATCGATACCCAGTGCCGAAGCAGCTAGATAAACAACCTCCAGCGGCAAACCGATGACTGGAAGGAACATTACTTAGAGTGATTTCGCACTGGATGTGACAAACATCACATCGAAACCGGGCAGTTCCAAAGACGGAATCGATGGCGCCGACTTCCCAGCTATAGCATTTTCGGAATTGTTGTAGACCGAAAGCAGGATGCTAAGAAAATAGGGTAAGCGATCCGCGTTGGCGAAGGACAAGGCTCTGTTCGGCATGGAGGTATCAATCACCCCAGCAGAAGCATGAATTTTCAGAGCAGAGATCAAGGAGATCGCCTGGAAGGCGCAGTACCGGCCGCATACGCGATATATGCGGCTGGCGGCGGCGGGCAAGGATCAGCGCAAGATCGTCACCGCCGTGGGACGCGAACTGCTGGGCTTTGTCTGGGCCATCGGTATCAAAGCGGAGGTTGCCAGCAAACTGCCGATGGCGGCCTGACGAAGTGCAAGAACAAAGGCAAAAACAAAAAATTTTCCAAAAATGAAAAAACTGACCCATGAACAGCGCCACCCAATTCGAAGCCAGTGCCATCCGCAGCCGGCGCAAGCACGAAGGAGAATCCTCGATTGCTCTGTGTGACAGGCTCAGCCGGACTCGCGACACTAGGTCACCGACCGCGTAATTTTGTGCTTCTGGTTTACTCCCAGGTGCCCAAAAGCGAGGCACCTGGGGCACCCGCAGTTGGTACTACTTCAAGCGGTCAGAGACCTAGTCAGAGGCAGCTCCCGACGGATCATGATTATGCGGTTTCGACCCGCGAATACAGGGTCACTCCATATCAGAGCAAATAATGCCGCAGGCAGCGCCGGGTGCGTTGGAAGTCGATCCCGGCACTGCTGCTTTGAGGTAATAAAATCAATATTTCCGCGCCGGGACGGCTTGCAACTCGTCGAGGAAGCGCCAGGAGCTTTTGAACTCGGGCGTCAGCTTTTCGTTGGTCAGAAGGGCGCGCAGCATCGCCACTGGCATGACGTTTTCGTGCAGAAGGTCGTCGTGATATTGACGATCGGTCATCTTGCCCGCATCCACCAGTTCGTGGTGCAGGGCGCGGAACTGCAAGGCTCCCAGCATATAGGCGCACTGGTAGAGCGGGTCGTAGTCTCCGTTGAAGGAGCGGCGCACCTCGGCGGAGGCGTTGTCGCGCTCGTGGCCCACCTCGGCAACCAGGAAGTCGGTGGCTTGCTCAGGCGTCATCTGCCCCAGGTGGAAGCTGAGGGTAAAGAGGATGCGCGCGCAGCGGTGCATCCGCCAGAAGAGCGCGCCCATGCGCTGCTCGGGCGTGGCGTTGAACCCGCGATCCCAATAGAGCATCTCCCAATAGAAGGCGTTGCCCTCGACCCAGAAACCGGTGTTGAAGAGCTGCCGATAGGGGCGATAGCGCGCCTGTGAGTACTCTTGCAGCCAGTGGCCGGGAATCAGCTCGTGGAAGACGGTGGCGTGGGAAAAGGCGGGGTTGTTGCCCCTCATGCTCATCATGCGCTGGTCAAAGGTCATGGTGTCGGTGGGGTAGCTGACGCTGATGGTGTCGCCGCCGGTGAAGAAGGGATTCACCAACTGGCGATCCGGCGTCATCATCTCCATGCGCCAGGTTTCCTTGGCCAGCTCGGGCACGGTGACCAGGTTGTTTTTCTCGGCGAAATCCGCGCCTTCCAGGGCCAGGTCGCGAATCAGTTGCGGCTGCTTGCCCGGCTCTACATAGGAGTTTTTCACCTTTTCGAGAGCTTTGTGCCAGTCGTCGCCATAGCCCATCTCGCGGCTGGCGGCGAGCATCTGCTGCTTGCACCAGGCCATCTGCTCCCGGGCCATGGCGATCAGCTCTTCGGGGGTGTAGGGAATCATCTCGTCGGAGAGTTGGGCCAGCAGCGCATCGCGGCCAATCGGGGTGCCGATGACGGTCACCTTGTCGTCGGGGGCGATGCCGGCCACTTTCTCGCGCAGAAAGCTGGCGTAGTCCTTGATCGCCTCGTCGGCCTGTTTGTAAGGCTGCGCGGCCCACCAGGTGAATTGCGGATCGTAGCCCTGGTAAAACTCGAACCAGTGATGAAGCTGCTCGCGCAACTGGTCCAGATCGGCGGCGGCGCGCCAGGCGGTCAGGCGGCTGGGGCGAGCCGCGCTGCTGTCTTTGCTCAGCCCGGCTTCCAACTCCTTGCGCTTGGCGGCTAGTGCGGTGGTCATCGAGTTCAACTGGTTGGCCAGCTTTTCGCCTTGGGGCGCGTCGATGCGGCGCTTTCCGTCTTCCAGCGCAAAAATGGCCGGAGCAATGGGCAGCAGCGGCGCAACGTCTTTCCACTGCGCATCGGCGAGGGCCTGATCGTGCTCCTCGCGGCCCATGTGGCTGGCCAGCAGCACGTAGTCCGCCTTGCCCTCCTGGTCGAGGGCGGCAAAATCGACTGTGGCCAGTTTCTGCCGCCAATCGGCGCGGAAGTGGCGCATGCGCTCTCGCGTTGTGGGCGCAAAGGGGTCCGTGTAAACGCTGGCCAGGGTGTCGTGGTCAGCGGAGTAGCGCTCGATAAGCGCCTGGACGGGGTTCGCATTCTCTTGCGGTGCGGGCGCTGCCGAGAGCAGGGTCGAAGCGGCGAGAACGCAGAGGGTGAGGCAACAGAAGGACCGGAATGAGGGCAGCGGCACGGTAAATCTCCTTTGAGTCAGGATGGGAGCAATTATTGCAGGAAAAAATGGGTTTCTTTCTTTTTCCGCTCCTGATATACAAAATTGTACGCAATAATGGTATCCATGAGTGAAGGTGTTTCGATTACGGTCAACGGACTGCCCGTGCAAGTGGCCGAGGGCGCAAGCGTGGCCGCGGCGATCATGATGGCCCGCCAGCCAAGCCGAATTTCGGTGCATGGGGAGCCGCGCGCGCCCCTCTGCGGCATGGGCATTTGCATGGAGTGCCGGGCGACGGTCAATGGGGTGCCCCACAGCCGGAGCTGCAAACTCACCTGCGCGCCGGGCATGACAGTGGTGACCGAATGAGCGCGCGCTTCGACGTGGTGGTGGTGGGCGCGGGACCGGGTGGAATCGCGGCGGCGACGCTGGCCGCCGAGGTGGGCCGCCGGGTTTGCCTGATCGACGATAACGCGACCCCGGGCGGTCAGCTTTGGCGCGGCTTTCGCGCGGAAACAGCCGCGAATTCCCTTCACGGGGCTGGCTTTCTTCACTGGACGAGCCGGCTAAGCAAAACCACTTGCGAGGTTTGCTCCGGTTGGCAGGCGGTTAGCTTACCTGCTCCCGGCCAGTTACGCATTGAGCGCGAGGGCGAGAGCCGCGACCTCAGCTTTGAGCGGCTGATTGTGGCCACGGGCGCGCGGGAGCGCTTTTTGCCCTTCCCGGGCTGGACGCTGCCGGGAGTGACGGGCGCGGGCGGCATGCAGGCGCTGCTCAAGGCCGGCCTGGATGCGCGCGGCAAGCGGGTGGTGGTGGCGGGCAGCGGTCCGCTGCTGCTGGCGGTGGCCGCGGGGCTGGCTCATGCGGGAGCTCGCGTTTTGGGAATTCATGAGCAGGCGCCGTTGGCGCGGCTGGCCGGTTTTGGCCTCACGCTGGCGGCGTATCCCGGCAAGCTGGTCGAGGGTGCTCGCTACCGGTTGCAAACCCTGCGCGCGCCTTATCGCACCGGCTCGTGGGTGGTGCGGGCCGAGGGTCGCGAGCGCGTTGAGCGCGTCACCCTGACCGATGGTCGCAAGCAGTGGACGACGGATTGCGATTGGCTGGCCTGCGGCTTTCATCTGACGCCGAACCTGGAGCTGCCCCGTCTGCTTGGCTGCCGCGTGGCGGATGGCTATGTCGCGGTCGATGCGCTGCGGCAGAGTTCCGCTCCGGGTGTCTTTTGCATCGGCGAGCTGACCGGCATCGGCGGCCTGGACAAGGCTCTGCTCGAGGGGCAAATTGCCGGCTTGGCCGCGGCGGGCCGCGCGGCCCAGGCACAGGCGCTGGCGGGGCGCTTGCCGCGCTTTTTGCGCTTTGCCGAGCGGCTGGATCGCGCCTTCGCCCTGCGCCCGGAGCTGCGTGCGCTCTGTGAGCCGCAGACGCTGGTTTGCCGATGCGAGGACGTGGCCTACAGCGCGGTCAAGGACTGCGCCTCGCGGCGCGAGGCCAAGCTGCACACCCGCTGCGGAATGGGCGCTTGTCAGGGCCGGGTCTGCGGCGCGGCCACGGAGTTTCTCTTCGGCTGGGAGAATACCGGCGGCAGGCCACCGGTTTTCCCAACCCAGGTTTCCACGCTGGCCGCCGCGGCCGGCACTCCAGAATCGCACGATTGATCCGGCCCTGAAGTAATACAACACAGTGCCCCATCCATCCCGCGCTTGGTGCGGGATGGGTGGGATTGAACGACACAATTTGAGGGCCGGATCACTACCTTTGAAAGGACTTTCCCGATAAATTTGTGCAAGAAGAGGCAATCTTTCCGCTCTGCCCTGTGCACTGGCCTGATGGCCGCGCTCCTGCCGCTAGCCCTTGTGCCCGTCGCGGCCAAAGCGCAGCTCAAGCCCGCCGACTATGACCGGGCTCTCGGACTCAATGAAAAGTATCACGGGCTGCTGCTCCACTATCCTGACGCGGTCGAGTGGATCGAGGGAACGGATCGCTTTGTCTATCGCCGCACCGTTCCCGGTGGCCACGAATTCATCCTTGTGGACGCGGAGAAGCAAACCCGCCAGCCAGCCTTCGACCATGCGCGGCTGGCCGGGGCGCTCAGCAAGGCGCTGGGCGAGCCGCTCAAGCCCGAAACCTTGCCCTTTGATCACATCCACCTGGAGGCCAACGGTTCAGCGCTTGGCTTCGAGCGCGGCCCGGATCGTTGGCGTTGCGATCTGCTCGCATATACCTGCTCCCAGCAGCCCCAGCAAGGCCCGCCGGAGGCCTTTCCCGTTGCCGACGACGATGGCGGCTACGACTGGACGCCGCGCGCCATCAACGGCGCGGCCCACCCCAACGTTTCGCCCGACGGCAGCTGGCTGGCATTTGTTCAGAATTACAACGTCGCCGTGCGTCCGGCCCACGCCAAACCAGAGGAAGCGGCGCGGCAGACGGTGATTTTGAGCGACGACGGCTCGGAGGGCAACTACTACGCGCTCGACACGTTCAGTTGGTCGCCAGACTCGAAGCACCTGGCCGCTTATCGCATTCTGCCCGGCTACAAGCGCGAGGTCCACTACATCGAGTCGTCGCCCGCCGATCAGCTTCAACCCAAGCACTCGATGATGGTTTATCCCAAGCCCGGCGACGTGTTGAATCTTTTTCAGCCCGTGCTCTTTGACATCGCAAAACAACGTGAGTTGCCCATTGATCACGCGCTTTTTCCCAACCCTTACGAACTCACCCAGTTTGCCTGGTGGAAAGACTCGCGCGGCTTCACCTTCGACTACAACCAGCGCGGCCATCAGCTCTACCGTGTCATCGAAGTGGATGCGGCTACCGGTCAGCCCCGCACCCTGATTGAAGAGACCAGCTCCACCTTCATCAACTACGAGCCGCTCATCCGCGACCAATACGACCACGGCAAATACTTTCGCCAGGACATTGCCGACGGCAAGCAGATTGTCTGGGCCTCGGAGCGCGACGGCTGGGAGCATCTTTACCTGCTCGACGGCCACACTGGAGCCGTCTTGCGGCAGATCACTCACGGCGATTGGGTGGTGCGGGCCGTGGATCGCGTCGATGAGGCCACCCGCACCGTCTACTTCGAAGCCAGCGGAATGGACCCCAACGAAGACCCGTATTATGTCCACGGCTACAAGATTGGCCTGGACGGCACGGGCCTGACGCCGCTGACCCCAGCCAAGGCCGACCACACGCTGAGCTATTCGCCGGACGGCAAGTTTTATGTGGACACCTATTCGCGGCTCGATCTGCCGCCGGTTGTCGAGCTGCGCCGCTCGGCAGACGCCAGCCTCGCCCTGGCCGTCGATGCCGCCGACGACACCAAACTCAAGGCCGCCGGCTGGCAGCCAGCCGAGCCCTTCCATGCGCTGGGACGCGACGGCAAGACCCAAATCTGGGGCATCCTTCACCGCCCGCTCGACTTCGATCCCCACAAAAAGTACCCGGTCGTCGAAGACATCTATGCCGGCCCGCAGGGCTCCTTTGTGCCCAAGAGCTACGTCACCTGGGGCGAGCCGCTGACCGCGCTGGGCTTTGTCGTGGTGCAGATCGACGGCATGGGCACCAACAACCGCTCCCGCGCCTTCCACGACGTGGCCTGGCACAACCTGAAAGACGGCGGCTTTGCAGACCGCATCTTGTGGCACAAGGCCCTGGCCGCCAAATACCCTTGGTACGACATCAGCCGCGTGGGCATCTTCGGCACCTCGGCCGGTGGCCAAAACGCCATGGCGGCGCTGCTTTTCCACCCCGAGTTCTACAGGGCCGCGGTGGCCAACAGCGGCTCCCACGACAACCGCATGGACAAAATCTGGTGGAACGAGCAGTGGATGGGCTGGCCCGTGGGGCCGTGGTACGCCGAGTCGTCCAATATGGAGAATGCCTGGCGTCTCCAGGGCAAGCTGCTGCTGGTCATGGGCGAGATGGACAAGAACGTCGATCCTGCCACTACCCTGCAAGTGGCCGACCGGCTGATCAAGGCCAACAAGGACTTCGAACTCTTCCTCGTTCCCGGCGGCGGACACGGCGCTGGCGGCCGCTACGGCCAGCGCAAGCTGATGGACTTTTTTGTGCGCAACCTGCGCGGGGAGGCTACTCCAGACTGGAATCGCCTGCCAGCCCCGGCGCCAGTCAGGCCTGCGGACAAGTGATCTATTCGTAAGGATCAGGCGTTTTTCGTCATGGCATCTTTATGGATTATCCACGAGATTGAATCTACAGCAGTAGCGCATCCAGGCCGCCGCGACCCCCCAGGAAGCGGCGGTCCGGATGCACACAGACGGCGGTAGGTACTCCGTTTTAGCCCGAAATAGAGGATTCGCGGGAGGTGAGACAGGAAAAGAGAGGGGGCGTTGCTTTTTCTCTTGCAAAAAATACAATGGAAGATACATAATTTCGTTCATCAAGAAATCCGGGAATGCGTTTACTCTGAAACGGCATGCGGGAATTCAGGATGAATTGATGCCGGCGAATTGTGTTTGATGCGCCGGAAGATGAAACGCGAAAATGTTTTCCTGAAGTCGCTGTACTTCCAATGTGAGGCCAACCAAAAAGGAAGGGGTTTGTATGAAACCAAAAATCTTAACGACACTGAACTTGCTCCTGGGGGTTCTGATGCTACTGGTAACATCGGGAATCGCTCGCGCACAGTCTGGTTCCCAGGGAACGATCGTAGCCACTGTGCAGGATGTGAGCGGTGGCGTGGTGCCGGGCGCCAGTTTGGAACTGGTGCAGGTGGATACCAATGACCGGCATTTGGCCAAGAGCGGCGCCAAGGGCATCTTCACTTTTGTGAACCTGCCGATCGGCGTCTATCGCTTGCTGGTCACCAAAGACGGATACGCCTCTACCAGCCTGGACCAGATCGCGGTCCACGTTTCGCAAACCACCGACGTGCTGGCTACCCTCAAGGTTGGCAACAGCAATGAATCCGTGACGGTTGACGCCAGCGCCAGTTCCGTGCTCGAAACCACGGCCAGCAGCATCGGCAGCGTGATTGATTTGAAGTTTGTGGAAGATCTTCCGCTGGGCGGACGCGATCTTTCTTCGTTGGTGGCGCTCACGCCGGGCCTTGCGTCCGTCCCGGGCTACAGCGAGGGCGGCCTTCCCCTGGGCAACTTCAACGGCCAGGTGGAAATGAACACCACCAGCAGCGTGGACGGCGTGATCGGCAGTGCCTCACGCGGCAAATACTATGGCGGCAACGCCGAGCCGGCGGTGACGCCGCGCGTGGAAAACGTGCAGGAGATGTCGGTGCAGACCGACATGATGGATGTTGACCAGGGCTATGGGCAGGCCTCGATGCAGGTCAACTACGTGAGCCGCAGCGGAACCAACAAGTTTCACGGAACGGTCTTTGAGGATTTCAAAAACGACGGCCTCTATGCCAGATCCTGGTATAACAATGCCAACGATTTGACCAAAACCAAAGTACTTTACAACGACTTTGGCGCCAGCGTGGGCGGGCCCATTCTGCGTGACAAGCTCTTCTTCTTTGGCAATTTTTCGGAACGCAAGATTCCCGGAAACTCGAATGAAAGCGCCACGCTGCTGACCTCGGCGGCTCAGGCCGGCAACTTCGGCTATACCTATTCGACCGCTTCTGGCGGGACGGCCAGCAACACCGTCAATTTGTACGACCTAGTCAATGCCTATGCGGCAACCAATTCGGTTCTCAACACCATTCCCAATGCCGCTGTTGCCAGCCAGTTGTCGGCAATCAGCGGAACCTATAGCGCGGGTACGGTTACCACCACGGCTACCGATCCCAACATTGCCTACCTGAATTGGAAGGCGAACAATCCCTCAACCTACTACTACCCGATCGCCCGGCTGGATTACAACATTTCTCCGAAGCTGCGTACAGGCCTCACCTGGAGCATGACGCAGTTTTCCCAGCCGGATGCTAACCCGGCGTACTATCCCACTTCCAGCTTTGCCGACGAAACGACGGGTGACTCCTATAGAAATTTCACCTTGGGCGCACTGATCGATTGGGAAGCAAAACCGAATCTGATCAACCAGTTCCGCGGCGGCTTTCTCTATAACGCCAGCAAATACAGCTCTGGCGCCAAGCCGCTCTATGACACTGAGCCTTCTGTTGCCTGGGCTATCGGCACCTCCGGGCAGTCCTATTACCTTCCCGTAACTGAGTATTATCCGCTCTTCAATTTCGCGGATACGGTCTCGTGGCAGCTCAAGAGCCATACGATCAAGTTCGGCGGTTCGTGGTATCGTGAGCAGGATCACTACTGGAACACGCCCATGGGGATAGATTATCAAAACCTGGCCATGGAAACCGGCGATCCGGCTCTGAACGCCTTTACCACCGCGGCCTTCCCCAACGCTACAAACAGCCAGATATCCGAGGCCGAGAACCTGTACGCCACGCTGACCGGGCGCATCGGCTACGTGACCGGCCTCTACGCTTACAGTTCCAAGACCAAAAACTACGCCACCGATCACTCCTCCTACGCGCTGGACGAGGTCGCCAACGCCTGGGCCTGGTATGTGCAGGATTCCTGGCGCGCTACTCCTTCGCTCACGGTGAATTATGGCATCCGCTGGGATTACACCGGCGATGATCATGACATCACGGGCGCCTATCACTCGTGGGGCTCGGCGGGTGTCTATGGCCCAACCGGCGTCGACGATCTCTTCAATCCTGGGTCGCTGACCGGCACGGCCAATCCTACCATCGCCACTACCACCCATGCCTATAAGCCCTGGCATCGCTCTCCGCAGCCGCAGTTGGGCCTGGCCTGGAATCCGAATGTGGAGTCCGGTCCTTTTGCCAAGCTGCTGGGCGGGCACAGCACGGTGATTCGCGCCGGCTTCAGTCTGAAGAAGTTCACCGAACCGCAGCAGTTCATTTGGGATTACGCCTCGGATTACGGTCAGTTCTACTTCCAGAACTTCTACCTCTATCCGGCCAACAGCCCTTCGACCGGCTACTTCACGGCGGGCAGCCTGGCGCTGGGCAATACGCTGCCGCAGGTGGGCACCTCGCCCTCCAGCTACGTTCAATCGGAAAAAGCCTCGGATCTGGCCTTCGAGGGATTTCCCTTTGACGGCATGGACCCCAAGATTCCGCAGCCTTACGTGGAAACCTGGAACCTGGGCATTCAGCGTCAAATCGGCTCCAGCCGCGCCATCGAGCTGCGCTATCAGGGCAATCACTCGGTGCACCAATGGGTCTCGATCAATTCCAACGAAGTCAACATCTTTGAAAATGGCTTCCTGGACGAGTTCAAGCACGCACAGGCCAACTACAAGATCAACCACGCGGCCGGCATCGAGTCTTTTGCCGACAATGGCTACAGCGGACAATATGCGTTGCCCATCCTGACCCAGTCCTTCCAGGGTGAGGGTTCCGGTGGAAACGGAATCGGATTGGCCGATTTCGGCAGCACCCAGTTCATCAACTACCTTCAGTTTGGCCAAGTTGGCACCTTTGCCAGTACGCTGAGCGGATATTCTGGAACCGTTCCCTATGTTTGCAACCTGATTGGCGACAACTTCTCGCCCTGCGCCAACAACCTGGGCGCGACGGGAACGGGAACCTATCCGATCAACTTCTGGCAGGCCAATCCCTATGCCTCCGGCAATGGGGGAACCGGCTATCTGGCGGCTGTCGGATATGCCAACTATGACTCCTTCCAGGCCGAGTTGCGGCAGGAAAACTGGAAGGGCTTGCAGATGAATGCCAACTATGCCTGGAGCCATACGCTGGGCATGGCGTCGCAGGAAAACTGGACGGGTGGAGGCACCATCTACTCGATGCGGAAGAGCATGCAGCATGCGAATTACGTTCCTGGTGAATATGACATCCGGCACGTGATTCACGTCACCGGCACCTATGATCTTCCTTTTGGCAAAGACAAGCACTGGCTGAGCTCGAATGACCTGGTTAGCCGTGTGGCGGGCAACTGGACGCTGGGCAACATCATCACCTGGCAGACGGGCATGCCGCAGCACATTACCGGAGGCTTTGATACCTACAACGACTTTGCCGATGGCGGCGTGGTGCTGGGCAATGGCCTGACCCGCTCGAAGTTGCAACATGCCGTTGGCGTCCATCGCCTTCCCCAGTCGGTCATCGAGGCGAATGGAAAAAAGGGCGTTGGCAACTTTGTTACGATGCTCGATCCGAAGTACCTGGCATCGTCCACCGTGGGCGGCGCAAACACCTCTTACATCACGCCCAACACCACGCCGGGAACCTTGCAGGCTCCGCTGTATCTTTATGGCCCGCATGGCTTCTATCACGATGTTTCGGTGTCCAAAAACTTTCCCATCTGGTCGAGCGTGAAGACGGAGTTGCAGGGTGAGTTCCTGAACGTTTGGAACCACCCGGTCTTCGGCAACGGCAATGGCTTCATGGACGGCGGCGCGCAAGACACTCAGTTTGGTGCCGCGTGGTATCCAAACAACCTTGAGCGGCACATTCAGGTCCGCCTCAACATCGAGTTCTAGATCTAACTTGCACGATCAGTGCATAACTGGCTGCCGCGTTCCCGGAATTCCGTGTGCGCGGCAGTTTTGTTTGTCGAATTTCTATGGGATGTAGCTGTTCAGTGCGGTCGATCCAAAATTGCATTCAGGATTGTGTGTAACTCTTGCTAAAATCAACTATGAGCCGCGGGTATTCAGAATAGGGTTGGGCGTCGGCTTCAATAGAGCTTCGCGAGTGGAGAGAGAGCACGAGCATGAGTCCTGCAGCGGCAAAAGCTGTCAAACGTTCCCCGAAACCGTCTGCCAAGGCCGAGCACGGCACCAGCGTCGGCACCGCATTTCACCAGATTCGCGAACTGATTGTTCATGGCCGCTTGGCGCCCGGAACCTGGATTGTCGAGGGCGATCTGTGCGAGCACCTGAACATGAGCCGCACTCCGGTGCGCGGAGCGCTCTATCTGCTGCAGCGCGAGGGCTATGTGATCGAGCATCGCAACGGCAGCAAGTCGCGCATGATTGTGGCTCCTCTGACCAAGGAAGACGCCAACGAACTGTATCCGATCATTGGGCGCATCGAGGGGTTGGCCGGGCGTCGCGCCGCCGCACTGCCGATCGAGGAGCGCAAGGCGCTGGCGGCTCGGTTGCGGCTGGTCAACGGCAAGCTGGCGCAGATCGCGCAGGATCGAGGCAACAACGGACCGGATATTTTCGATCTTGACCACGAGTTTCATCGCTTGGTGGTGGATGCGGGAGCAGGCCCGCGCCTGCGCACCCTCCATCAGGCCATCGAGCCGCAGACCGAGCGCTATTGGCGTCTTTACTCCAGTTCCATTATCAATGAACTGCACGTTTCGGTGGACGAGCATACGGCGATCATCGATGCGCTGGTGGCTGGTGATGCGGAGCAGTTGGAGCATGCCCTGAGCGCCAACTGGGTCAAAGGCTGCGAGCGGCTGGCCGCGGTGATTGACATCTTTGGCGAGCGCGGCAGTTGGTAGTGGCAAGTTTGCGGATTCAACAGCGCGGGCAGCTTCGTCATGAAGCTGCCCGCGTTGTTTGAAGTGAGTTGAGGTTTATTCTGGAAGCGGCTCCCGGCTTTGCACACCATCGACCAGGCGCAAGATCCCCAGCGGATTGGCGGCTTGCAACTCGGCCGGAACCAGGGCGTCGGGGAAGTCTTGAAAGCAGACGGGCCGCGCAAAGCGATAGATTGATCGGGTTCCCACCGAGGTGAAGCGGGGGTCTGAGGTGGAGGGATAAGGTCCGCCGTGCACCATGGCGTGTGAAACCTCGACGCCCGTCGGAAAGCCATTGAAGAGCAACCGTCCGGCCTTTTCCGCAAGCAGGGCGATGAGTTCGCGCTGCCCGGCCAGCTCCTCTTCATTGCCCGTAATGGTTGCGGTCAAATGGCCGTCGAGGGATTGGGCGGCGCGCACAAAATCAGCCGTCGAAGGGCAGAGAACCACCAGCGTGTCGGGTCCGAAGATCTCTTCGGCCAGCGCTGGCTGGCTCAGAAACTCCTCAAGCGTCGCGGTGAAGAGCTGGGCGTTGGCGGGGCAAGCGGGTTCGGAGCCGGAAAGCGGCGCCTGGGCAGCGCGTGTGGCCTGGGTGGCGCGCGCCGCGGTGGCGCGCACGTAATCGCGGGCAATGCCGGCGGTGAGCAGCGTATAGGGTAGCGCCTGTCCGACCAGCTCGCGCAGCTTGGCCAGAAAGGCCTCGGTCTTTGGCTGCTCGGCGACAAAAACAATCCCCGGCTTGGTGCAAAACTGTCCTGCGCCCAGCGTGAATGAGTTGAACAGGGCTTGGGCGAGTGCCTCAGCGTCCTTGTGGAGCGCGCCGGGCAGGATGAAGTAGGGATTGCCGCTGGACATTTCTGTGAAGCAGGGAATCGGCTGCGGCCGGGCGGCGGCCATATCCATAATCTTGCGCCCCGCGCCCAGCGAACCGGTAAAGGTGACCGCTTGCACCTGAGGATGGCGCACCAGCAGTCCGCCAATCTCCGCGCCAGAGCCGTAAAGCAGCGAGAAGACGCCCTCCGGCAAACCCGCCTCGGCGACCGCTTTTTGAATCACCGTGGCCACCAGTTCGCTGGTTCCGGGATGAGCCGAGTGAGCCTTGACGATGACCGGGCAGCCGGCGGCCAGGGCGGAAGCGGTGTCGCCGCCAGCTGCGGAAAAAGCCAGGGGAAAGTTGCTGGCGCCGAAGACCACCACGGGCCCCAGCGGACGCAGCACGGAGCGCAGGCCGGGCCGCGCCATCGGCTTGCGCTCGGGCAGGGCGGGATCGATGCGCGCCTCCACCCATGAGCCTTCCTCAATCACGCTGGCGAACAGGCGCAGTTGGCCGCTGGTGCGGCTCACTTCGCCCAACAGGCGCGGCATGGGCAGCGCGGTCTCCTGGTGGGCGCGTTCGGCCAGTTGCGGCTGAAGGCCGTCCAGTCCATCGGCGATGCGGCGCAGAAACGCGCCTTTGACCTTGCCGCTGGCTGCCGCATACACCGGAAAGGCCTGCGCGGCCAGCTCCACGGCGCGGTTAGCCTCCGCGGCCGAGGCCGAAGCGTAGACCGGATCAAGCCGCTGGCCGGTCGAGGGGTTAAGCGCCTGAATCGGCGCGCCGCTCAGCGCGCCGCGTTGACTGCCAAGAAAGGATTGTCCTGTGAGGCCCATTGTCTGCATCTCCTGCACCAGTTTAGTCGTTGCCGACCCCTGGGGATAAAACCGTAGCTCCGGCCTCCTGGCCGGCTGTAGCGTGGAACTCCCATTCCACGCTTGTTTCGCTCGCGCCAGCTTTGCGGCGGGTGGCCCACCCTTTGACTAAGCACAAATGAATGGGTGCCCCATCCTTGGCACAGTTTCACCGTGCCAAGGGTGGGAGAGCATGAACTCCGCCCAGCCCGATTTATTATGGTCGCTCTCCCACCCTCGCCACAAAAACAAAAACGTGACGAGGGTGGGGCACCCACTTTCATTCACTGTTTACAGCTTGAACGCCGTGCTGGCCTTGGCGACGGCCGGCCGATTGGCTTGGGCATAGGCAAAGGCGGCGCGCGTCGCGGCCAGTTCCTCGCCCACCACTTCAAGCCGCGGAGCCCGCACCCAGGCGCGGCCAACACCTGCTTCCTGCTCCACCTGTTTGATGAGCTGGATAAACTTGGGCACCGTGTCCATGCGCAGCAGGGGCAGGAACCAGCGGTACAACTCGAAGACTTCGGCGGTTTTTCCGGCCCGCGCCAGGTTGAACAGATCCACCGACTCGCGGGGCAGGGCATTGACCAGGCCCGCAACCCAGCCCACGGCGCCCGCGTTGATGCCTTCGACAATCGCGTCATCGACGCCAACATAAAGCGCCAGCCGATCACCGATCAGGGCGCGAATCGCGGTCACCCGGCGCACATCGGTCGAGGACTCCTTGATCGCGGCCAGATTGGGAAATTCGTTGGCCAGCTCGGCAACCTGCTCGGGCAGAAAATCCGTGCCGTAAGCCACCGGGTTGTTATAGAGCAGGCCGGTAAGCGGCGTGGCCTGAAGAATCGCCGCGACGTGCGCCTTGGTTTCGCGCCAGTCGCCCTTGTAGACGTAGGGCGGCAGAATCATCAGCCCTTCGCAGCCGGCCTGGTACGCAGCCTTGGCCAGCTCGACGGCCTCGGCGGTCGACAGAGCGGAGATGGCCGCCACCGTCGGAGCCTTGCCGTCCAGCGCTCCCACAATGGTTCTGAGAATCGCGATCTTCTCGGCGAAGCTCAGCGTCGAGGCCTCGCCCAGCGAGCCCAGGCCGATGATTCCCGTGCAGCCGTTCTCAATGAGCCATTGGGCGTGGCGGGCAACTAAAGCGTGATCGACATTGCCGCCTTTGTCGAAGGCGGTGGTCATGGCGGGCATTACGCCGGTCCAGTTCATGGTTTCTCCTATAGGTTGAGTGGGGAGGTTTCCGGCGCATATCGACCGGGCAAGTAAGGCGTGGGCGCAATCGCTGGAGCATTGCCCGCAAGCGAGGCGGCAATCAGTTCAGCCGTAGCCAGGGCGGTGGTGATGCCCAGGCCTTCGTGGCCCGTGGCCAGCCAAAGGGTTTCGTCACCGATCGCCGGGCCGATCAGCGGCAGCTTGTCGGGCGTGGCGGCGCGGAAGCCGGTCCACACGCGCAGCACGTTCAGCGTGGCGATGGCCGGCAAATAAAGCGTGGCGCGCTCCAGCATGGCCGTCAGCAGCGCCTGGTTCACGGCCGGATCTTCGTTGCCATATTGGCGCGAAGAGCCGATCAGCACCTGGCCGGTTTGCCGCGGCTGCACGTTGAAGGCCACCGAGTCGCTGGTCGTCGAGTGGGCGCTTTTCAAATAGCCCAGCTCAACCAGTTGGTGGTTGACAAAGCCCGGATAGCGATCCGTGACAACCAGATGCCCCTTGCGTTTTTTTACCGGCAAACCAGGAGTGCAAAGGGGCGACTCAGCGCCGGCCGCGTTGACCAGCCGGGACGCGCGCAGGCTGCTTCCGTCGTCCAGGCGGGCCTCGCCGTTGGCCAGATAAGTGACGGCATTGCCCACCAGCAGCGTTGCGCCCAGCGCCTGTGCCTGCCGGGCCAGGTGCAGCGCCACGGCGGGCGGATAAACCACTCCGTCCTCGGGAACCAGCAAGGCGCCGGCCAGCCCGGGACGCAGATTTGGCTCCATCGCGGCCAGCTCCTGGCTTGAGAGCAGTTGGCTGGGCGTTTGATGGGTGGCCAGCCAGCCCTGCTTGCGCGCGGCCTCGGCCATCTCTTCTTCGTCGGCGGCGATCCACAAGGTTCCGCGCGTCACATACTCGGCGCTTGCGGGCAAGCTGGGCGCCAGCTTGTGCCAGAGCAGTTGGCTGCGCCGGGTCAGCGCAAATTGTGCCTCGCTGTCGTCCATCACCACAATGTGGCCCATGCCGGCGGCCGTGGCTCCGCTGCCCAACAGCTCGCGCTCCACCAGGGCCACGCGCAGGCCAGCCTGGGTGCAGGCCAGTGCGCAGGCCGCGCCCACAATGCCGCCTCCGGCAATCACCACATCATAGGTCGCTGTCGCGGAGGCGCTCATTCTGGCACTCCCAGGCGGAAGGGATCGTCCGGCTCAAAGATCAGCTTGCTCTCGGCGGTGATGTAGGCCGAGCCGGTAATGGTGGGAATGATTCTCTGCCCGCCCTCGGCTTCAGGATCAATCTCATAGCTGCCCTCAAAGACCGTGCCCAGAATCCCCTCTTGACGCCAGATTTTTCCCGGCGCAAGCAGGCCGTCGGCGGCCAGGCAGGCCATCTTGGCGCTGGTTCCCGTGCCGCAGGGGCTGCGGTCATAAACCTTGCCAGGGCAGAGCACAAAGTTGCGGCTGTCATTGCCCGCTTCACGCGCTTCGCTGAACAGCTCGATGTGGTCGATTTCGGCGTTGTCGGCCCCGGTAATGCCCGCCGCGGTCAACGCGCGGCGAACCTCCCAGGTAAATGCGGTGAGGGTTTCAACTTGCTCGATGTCGAGGGCAAATCCATGCTCCCGCACCAGGAAAAACCAGTTGCCGCCCCACGCCACGTCGCCCGTCACCGGCCCATGACCGGGAATCTGAACCGTCACTCCGGCCAGGTGGCGATAGGCGGGTACGTTGCGGCAACTGACGCGGTTGTCGCTCAGCAGGTGGACATCGACGGTGCCGACCGGCGTCTCGATGCGATGGATACCGGGCGCGATCCGGCCCAGATGAGCCAGCGTCACCGTTACCCCGATCATGCCATGGCCGCACATGCCCAGGTAGCCGGCATTGTTAAAAAAGATCACGCCAGCCGCGCAAGCAGGGTCAGCGGGCTCCAGCAGGTAGGCGCCGACCAGTACATCGGAACCGCGCGGCTCGCAGAGAATTGCGCGCCGGTAGTGGTCTTTTTGCTGCCGCAGCGTCTCCAGCCGATCCGCCATCGATCCCTTGATCAGGTTTTTCGGTCGCAGCGTAACGCACCGGGTTGGTTCACCGGCGGTGTGTGAATCGACAATTTCCAGGCGAAGTGGCGTTTTCAAATTGAACATAAGATTCCAAAAATAGCGCTAGAGCAAAGTATACGAGTTTGGATACAATAATTTCCACCCCCTACCGCAATAATTTATTTGCGCGGAATGAAAGTTGCTCTGTTAAGCCACTTGCAAAATTCAATTGATAGAGCAAGAAGTGTCAAGGCACGACTTCAGTCGTGTCGCGAACCGCTGATAAAAAAATGGGCTTTAGTTCTCCGCCGGCGTTTCCGACCCGCGGAACATGAAACGGATGTTCCGCATTCACCTCGATGCTGGGTGCCCCAGGTGCCTCGCTTTTGGGCACCTGGGATACCTCGGACCTCAATGCCACGAGCTTTTGTTTCTTATTAGTCCCCTGCGGGA
>Ga0224528_1000877_pt1 | contig 21779 bp, 19 predicted proteins | sample CBST25metaG_2_FD_179888 | JGI IMG/M metagenome (GOLD analysis project Ga0224528, IMG submission 179888) | Peat soil microbial communities from Stordalen Mire, Sweden - C.B.S.T25 | ecosystem: Environmental > Terrestrial > Soil > Wetlands > Peat | place: Sweden: Norrbotten County, Stordalen Mire...
CAGCAGTTCGCCTACGCGCAGCACCGCATCGTTGATCGTGGTCAGCGCCACATCGATGCCGAGATCGCGCAGGAGGATCGCGCGCTGCCTGTATAAAGGGGTCGCGTCTGCATACTTGCTGATGAGGAAGCTGACGATCACTTCATCGGAGAAGATCGACTTGGGCGCGATGCGCACCGGTGCCGGCGCGGTTGCCACACCCTGCTCGATGCACGGCCCGCAAGCGCGCTTTTCGCGCATGATGCGCGTCACAAAGAACTCCACCGGCTTCATGTCGAGCACTTCCGACACTTCGTAGCCGATGACCTTGGTCTCGCCGCCGCACTTGCCGCACGTGCACTGCTCGGGCGTGCAGGGGACGATCTTGTCGACACGCTCCAGATGCGCGGGCAACTCGTTGCGGCCGGGATGATTACGGCGGCCGATCTGCTGCTTGTCGGTAGGCTTATCGCTCTCTTGATTGCTCGCCGGCAGCGGGCCGCGTTCGATCTCGCTCTGGACCTCGTCACTCGATACGCCAGGCTCAAGATCGAGCAGTTGCAACTGAAGGTCACTGAGCTTCTCGCTCTGCTTGCCGTACTTCTTGACGCGCTCCAGGCGAAGTGCTTCTTCGAGCTTCTGGATCTTCAACGCAGACATAGCAATGATCCGGTCTTTTGCGGCGAGCGCCTGCTCCGTCTCCTGCTTCAACTGCGCGATGATCGCGGCGACAACCGGATCGAGCACGACAGGCAGAGACGACTTGGAAGCAGGATTCATCTGCTTCCATTATCGCAAACAACTCTGTGGATTAGTCATCGTATCGCCTGTATTCATGCGGTCTTTCGCGAGATATCGCCTTCTCCGACAGGCGGCTTTCTATACCACTTCCGCTTGGTTGTCGTGGTCAGATCGATGCCGCCAATCAGCAGCGCAAACTCTTCGCGGGTCAACTGTACGCGGCCTTCATCTGATGTCGGCCAATGCAATCGCCCTTGTTCCATGCGGCGCGCACAAACCCATAGGCTGTTGCTGTCGAAAAAGAGAATCTTCATCCTATCTCTTCTCGAATTTGCGAATAGAAACAGATGACCACTTTGAGGGTTCTGCTGCAACTTGCCGATCACAAGAGCATAGAGGCCGTTGAACCCTAGACGCATGTCGGTTTTTCCGGTAGCCACGAAAATGCGCGTGGCCGCGCCCAAGCCCAGCATCGCGCTACGCCTGTTCAAGCACGGCGATCAGCCGTGTCAGCGTTGCCGCGTCGAAGCTAGCAGACACTGCAATGCGCCGCCCGCCTGCCAGTTCAACCAGCAATGGGTCATGCTGCTCTGTGTGCGTTGCGGACTTCTCGACAAACTCAACCCGCGCCAGCGGCAACTCCACCGCGCTGACGGGCTTGCTCATCGACCTGGACGGAGCAGCGTCGCGTGGACGTGCATGCTGGCAGTACTTGTTGAGAGTAGACGGCGACAGGCCATGCTGATGGCAAAACTCTGACCGACTCAAGCCACTCTGCGGGTAAGATGACGCGATCTGCGCCACCTCCACACGGCTGCGACGATGGCGACGACGAACGGCAGGGACTGGGTATTCACTCATGCCATCAGTGAATCATCTTTCAAAACCTACGAAAAGAGTGGACTTGCCCGGAGGGATACGGTTATCTCACTGATGGTGCCCAATGGAGTGCGGAGAGAAACCGTGCTGCCCGTTGTAGAGACACCCTCCGGCTCGCAGGTCTCTGGAAATTACCATCTCTGAAGCCGAACGTGAGAATGTTGTTGCAATGGTGGGTGCGGACCCGAAGTGCAGCGACATCACAGGCGGATTCCGCAAGGCGCTAGTGGGCCGCTGCGGTAGGTACAAGCTTAGCCGGGATTCTCATCCATTTGCGTTTCGAGACCATTAATCAGGGAGCCTCGGCGTAAACTCAGCGACCGTGTTCTGAGAGGAAAGCCGCAAGGTCTTCCGAATTGTTTATCTTGCCGCGCAGCATATCTGCGATGATGTCGTGTTCCAGCAACTCGGATAGAGGGGTGTTAACGTCATTCCCCGAATTCTGACCAGGAAAATGAATCAGCAGAACCGGCCTATCGTCGAAACGGCCTCCAGAGGCGCGTTCCTCTTCGGCGCTCCAGTCAGGAGCGGGCCGCCAAAGCGGGATCCTCCAGGAGTGATCCGAAGAGACGATTACTGTGGTCCGGCTGGCTGAGGGAGTAGCGTTGATCTCCTGCAAGAGAGCGCCCAGAGTATCGTCGGCAAGCACCAGGTTATCGAGATATGTGCCACCGGGGCGCAGCGTATGGTGCTGGCGGTCATAGATGCCCGGCGGATGGGGAACAGGAAGATGTAGAAAGACGAAGCGGATCTGGTTGTTTTCGATCAATGCGTGAGTGCGCGCCATCACGTTGCGATATTCCTGTATATGTGCATATAAAGGGATTGGCCTCCGGCTGGTCAGCTTTGCCAAAAGTGCATTCGGCAGAACGGCCGCATTGGCCAGCACTGACTTTTCTTCCGATGCACCATATGATTCCATTGGCAAGTCCGGGGTAGGTTCCCAGGAACAGGTGTTGAGCGTTGCGGCGAGAATATGACAATAGGGGTTGAACCAACCGTCGACACCGGTAGTCCAGCCATTTTGCTGAGACAACGCAAAGAGGGTGGCATTTGCATCATAGACGAGCCAGCGGCTCTGATCTTTCTCTTTGTACCAGAGGTCTCCCGCGACGGTGCTGCGAATCTGTTCGATGTGGCGGCACAGGAATAAGGACGGAATAATGCGATCAGTGGAGAACCCGGTCGGCCTCAGGTCGCTAAAGGAGACACTCTCAGAACGCAACATGGCGAGGTTGGGAAGTTTCATGCCAGCGGCTTGGTGCTCGAAGGTCTGAGCGTAGGAAAGTTCGTCGAAGAGAATCCAGATAATGCGACTGCTGGAGCCTCGGGCGGCTGGGGCAGGTGGAGGGATGGTCGTTGCACCCTGGGCGGAGGGGCGAGCCAGGGCGATATAAAGGAGCTGAGGAACAATCCACAGGGCAGAAAAGGCAAGCGCAGATATTCCAAGGCTGACCGCGCGCACCGCAGGTTGGGCGATGCGGGGAAGAAGATAGGCTAGCATGCCCGACAGGAGAAGGGTTGCAATCAAACTTTGCTTCTGCAGGTGTCCTTGCCCCCCCCCCTCAATCTGGACGTTACTCAACAATTGAATTGCAAGATCAACAACACGCCACAGCATGAAGCCAGCAAATAGCGTGCTGAGAATTCCATTCGCTGCTTTCGGGAGATTTTGAATGGCAAACAAGAAGCCTGACACCAAGATGGCAACGCCAATCATATCCACAAGTGCACCGCCAATCAGATTTGTGACCGGCAGGCCATGATGGTAGAGCGCAAGGTGGTCAGGGGCGATATATGGAAGAAAGGGTACCAGCAAAAGCGCGGCTCCGATTCCCTCCAATACTGTCCGTGTCTTCACAGAATTGTCTCCACGAGCCATAGAGTACGGCCGTTCGGGAGTTGGTTTCGATTCCGGACTGCAAATCTCTTTGAAATAGCGTGAAGGAAATACTCTTCGCTCAGATGGCTATAGAGCTCTTGCCGTCCACGGCAAAGCCCATCGAATTGCGAATCCTCTCTGGGTATCCATTCGATAATGGCCCAGCGTTTGGAAATCTCCCATAACTGCTCGAAGATGGCAGAAAGAGGAATCTGGTCGGTGACCAGAAGATGATGCAGAACTCCCAGCATAAGGACGCAGTCGAAGTTACCTTTGGCCCGGTCGAGCAGACTGGCACTCTCCCGGTTCTGCCAGCCCACCGCAGGAGTTGGACGGGCAAAATCTGCAATGAGGGGCAAGATTGGCAGACCTTGGCGTTGCGCAACCTGCCAGTTGAGATCCGTGGCTTGAACATCGGTATCCCAAGCTACAACATCCGCGCCGCTTTCTGCGGCAATGCGGGAATAGACACCGGTATTGGCGCCGACATCAAGGACGCGAGCAGGTCTAATCCTCCCCAGCGCACTACGTACAAACGCCTGCTTCGCTTCGTGATCCGAGGACTTGTAATGGGCGGCAGTTTGAGTGTATTCGCTCCAGCGCGATTTACGCGCCGAGGGAATGAGAGAATGGAGCGTTTTACGCGTCGAACGCAGCAAGCGGCGTACCGCAAACGCAGACAGTTCCTCGGAAACCTGTGGCCGCCGAACCGCGCCATGTGTTCTTTTCTCAAGCAGCAGGGGCAGCGTGACTAGAGAGCGAAGCGGAGAACGCCAGCGGCGGAGCAGAGGCACAAAAGGCGCCAGATCCGCTGGTACGTAACCATCGCGCCGCTGCAATGTGGCTGCAAGCGGCCAACCGAGGTAGATGTATGCACAGAGCGGCAACAAGAAGGTTCGAATGTACTGCGCGTAGGCAATCCAGAGAGGACTGTGTGGATCGCGGCTCTCAAACGATAGAACATCCACAAAAATCGGGTGAGGACCGGAGAAGAGGATATTAAGCGGCGTTGCGTCCTTGAGTATCAACCCTTCGTCGATTGCCTCCTCGCATAAATCGAGGGTCAGCGAAGCGGCCTGCACCCACTGGCCTGACGTCCACTCCCAAGGATAGGAAGGAAAGAGAATCCGCTCATGCTCGAGCAAAGCTGATTGTCCAGATTCTGCGGAGAGAATCCGAGTTGGAACCATCCGGCGTTGCTCAATCCAACGCTGAGCAAGCGGCGATCGAAGCCACGCCAAGGCTGAGGTTGCATGCTCTGGATAGACCTCACGCAGAATCCGATCTCCATCCTGGTAAAGCCTGCCTTGGGGATCACGGAACGTCCCCGATGCAATCGTTCCGGTTTGGATCATTTGTGCGCCCGTGCCTCATCTTCTGCTCTGAAGCACCTAATCACGCGCTTAAAGAGCTGATGAACACGCTTACGAATGATAAAAATGAATCCCGCAAAGGTAGTACTCAATATTTGAAGCGCAAGAAGCCCGGAACCAGGATCGACGTATGCGTATGCAGGTTGCTCAAGTGCACCGAGCACGGCCAGTACCTGAAGAGTCAGCAACGAAAACGCTAACGGTGCGTACAGGTGTTGGAGAAGCCGGCCTCTCTCACGCATCTCGATTGCCATTGCTGCTCCATTTCTTACCTTAGATATCATTTAAATTTAATAAAAATATCATAGAAGCAATTTTGTTTTAGGTCAAACTTGTAATTTTGGCCGCTCGTTTTTACTGGTCTGTCGAGAGCCGTTTGTGCTGGTTCATAGACGTGTCCTTCAACCCCCAATCACGACCAGATGCGCACATAAGGCAAGTCTGCCGTCCACAATCTAGCTGTAACCAAACACACCCATGTTCTGAGATGCACTTTATAGAGTCGGCATACGCGGAGATTTTGCGCAAAATCTCGTCGCTTAATGGACCTTTGGAAGCAACCGCGAATAGGTTGACAATCATGCTGCGCAATGCCAACAGTTCCGCCAGCAGGACGGTGTCTGTTTTCTCTTCTCCGTCAATGCGTGCCTGGGTGAGCGCCGACTCGCGCAGCCACTCGGCCACCTTCTTTCCGGCTCTGCCTGACGCAGATTTGATCTCGGCAAACTCAGCATCGGTGAGCCGCGTCGCAACGGACTTGGTGCGGTTGCTCTAACTCGTCGGTGCGGAAGGGAACGCTGCTGGAACCGCTGCCTGCGGTTTGTCATCGGGAGAGGCCATCGGCAGAAACCTCGAGAGCGGCATTTTACGCCTGTGCATTCAAGGCGCTATTTTCAGGCGAGGCCACTAAACCCTTATGAAAGAACATGTTCACACGCAGAGTACACGGAGACGTCTCTTCGTGCAGCCGCGTATACGCTCGTAAACGAGAAAAGCTAAGCCATTGAAACTGTTCATGTTGACAAATGTTATACAAAGGTATCCCTACAGCTACCCCGCTGGGGATGACATGTCAACGTCCATCCGCAGCGCAGCAGCGCAGGAACTAGGCGGAATCCTTTACTTGGGGATGCCTGAGACTACCTACTGCTGTCAGAGGATAGCCAAGGCCTGCCATAGAGCTTCAGGGGTAGGACCGTGCTAGACTTCTCTGTATAAACTACTCATGGGACAGGACTCGAGTGAAGTGCTTCAATTGTCCTATGTGCAGTGGCAGTATTTCCTGCGAAAGTGTTTCCCTAATCGCGGAACATGAAGGGCTTTACAAACAATGACAAGTATCAGCAACGCGATCCTCGTCACTGGCGGTGCGGGGTTCATCGGCTCCAACTTTGTGTTGCAGTGGATCGAAGCAGCCGGCACCCCTGTGGTCAACCTTGACCTGCTTACCTACGCGGGCAATCCCGCGAACTTGGCGTCTCTTGAGGGCGACTCCCGGCACGAGCTGATCCATGGTGATATCTGCGATGCGAGTCTGGTTGCCACGATTCTGCGCGAGCACCGGCCCAAAGCCATTGTGCATTTCGCAGCGGAGAGCCACGTGGACCGCTCCATTGCCGATCCTGGCGCCTTTATCCGCACCAACGTGCAGGGCACATTCACGCTGCTCGAACAAGCCAAGCAATATTGGTCGGAATTGGACGAAGGCGACCGGCAAAGTTTACGCTTTCTCCATGTCTCGACCGACGAAGTTTATGGTTCTTTGGGGACCGATGAAGCTCCCTTTACAGAGACCACGGCGTATGCGCCCAACAGCCCTTACGCGGCGTCGAAAGCATCCTCTGATCACCTTGCGCGGGCCTACTACCACACCTATGGATTGCCGGTTCTCACCACGAATTGCTCAAACAATTACGGGCCATTTCAGTTCCCCGAAAAGCTCATTCCGCTGGTGATCCTGAATGCCCTCGAAGGCAAGCAGTTGCCGGTTTATGGCGATGGCCGCAACGTGCGCGATTGGCTTTTTGTGGAAGATCACTGCGCGGCCATCCGCACTGTACTTGACCGTGGGCGCGTGGGAGAAACGTACAACATCGGCGGCAACAGCGAGCGCAAGAACCTGGATGTCGTGACAACCATTTGCGACATCGTCGACGAATTCCGTCCCAACTCCGCAATTGGTTCGCGCAGAAACCTTATCCGCTTTGTGACAGACCGACCAGGACATGATCGCCGTTACGCTATCGATGCAGCGAAGATCGGCAGCGAACTTGTCTGGCATCCCGCCGAAGAGTTTGAAAGCGGTTTGCGCAGAACGGTAGCGTGGTATCTGGAACACAGCGAGTGGGTCGAGAATGTACGCACCGGCGCGTATTTGGATTGGATCCGGAAGAACTATCAGGAGAGAATTCCATCATGAAGGGAATCATTCTTGCAGGAGGGTCGGGGACCCGGCTCTACCCGGTAACGCACGTCGTCTCAAAACAGCTCTTGCCGGTGTACGACAAGCCCATGATTTACTATCCGCTCAGCACCCTGATGTTAGCGGGGCTGCGCGACATTCTCATCATCTCCACTCCGCAGGATACAGGCAGCTTTGCGGAGTTACTGGGCGACGGATCGCAATGGGGAATCAACCTAAGTTATGCCGTTCAACCCAGCCCTGATGGGCTGGCGCAGGCCTTTCTGATCGGACGCGATTTCATTGGCGGAGATACAAGCGCGCTGATTTTGGGCGACAATATCTTCTATGGACAGTCGTTCTCCGCGCGGCTGCAGCGCGCTGCGGCGGTGAAGGATGGAGCGGTCGTTTTCGCTTATCCAGTGCAGGATCCGGAACGTTATGGCGTCGTGGAATTCGACAAGACGGGCCATGCAATCAGCCTCGAAGAAAAGCCCAAATCTCCCAAGTCGCGTTACGCCGTCACCGGTCTTTATTTCTACGACAACGAAGTGGTGAACATGGCCGCATCGCTCAAGCCATCTGCCCGCGGCGAGCTGGAAATCACCGACCTGAACAGGCTCTATCTTGAAGCCGGCAACCTGAAAGTACAGGTCATGAGCCGCGGTATGGCCTGGCTTGATACCGGGACGCAGGATTCGCTGCTCGACGCCGGCCTCTTTGTCCAGACGATCCAGAAGCGCCAAGGATTGAGAATTGCCTGCCCCGAAGAGATTGCCTATCGTTCCGGTTACATCACTGCCGAGCAGCTTGGCGTGTTGGCGCAACCAGTCCGCAAGAACGGATACGGGCAGTACCTGCTTGCCCTGCAACACGAACCGCAGTTTGCGACAGAGGCGAATGACCTATGAAGATTACGGCAACCGGGCTTCCCGGCGTACTGATACTTACACCGAACATCTACCGAGATAGCCGCGGCGCATTTAGTGAGACATGGAATCTGCGCGGAATGGTTGAGGCGGGACTACCGTCAACCTGGGTGCAAGATAACCGTTCCGTCTCTAAGAAGAATGCGGTCCGTGGCATCCACTACCAGACCATCCAACCGCAGGGAAAGCTGGTGCGGGTTACCCACGGCTCGGTGCTCGACGTAGCGGTAGATTTGCGCCGCAGCTCGCCCACGTTTGCCAAGCATGTTGCGGTGGAGCTTAGCGAAGAGAACGGCAAGATGTTATGGATTCCAGAAGGCTTTGGGCATGCGTTTCTCGCGCTTACCGATGACGCTGGCTTCGCCTACAAGGTAACTGACTATTACTGCCCTGCGGGCGAACGGACCATTCGTTGGAACGATCCAGATATTGGAATTCCATGGCCGGTCGGCCAGGATGACGCCATCGTCTCCGCGAAAGACAGCCAAGGCGCGCCGTTGCGCGAAGCGGAGGTATTTGCTTGAGTAATCGGCCCCGTATCCTTATCGTTGGTGCCGCCGGGCAGGTTGGCGTCGAGTTACAGCGCAGCTTCGCAGATTACGGTGAAATCATTTGCCGCGACCGTGATACAGTCGATCTGGCCGTGCCGGATCAGGTGCGCACAATGGTTCGCGAAGCCGCGCCCAACATTATCCTCAACGCCGCCGCGTATACAGCGGTGGACCGCGCCGAGTCCGAACCGGACGTAGCCATGGCGGTCAACGCCCAGGCTCCCGCCATCCTCGCCGAAGAGGCACTGCGCACAGATGCGTTGCTGGTGCACTATTCCACCGACTATGTGTTCGACGGCTCCAAGACAAGCCCGTGGGTTGAAACCGATAAGACGAATCCACTAAATGTCTATGGAGCAAGCAAGCTGGCCGGGGAAGAAGCCATACAGAAGGTTGGTGGCAAATTCCTGATCTTCCGTACAAGCTGGGTCTTCGGTCCCCACGGTCAGAATTACCTGCTCACCATGCTGCGCCTGGGCCGTGAGCGCGATTCGCTCAACATCGTGGACGACCAGATCGGCGCGCCTACCAGTTCCATCGAACTGGCCAACGCCACGCGGAGTATCGTCGGCGGAGTACTGGAAAGTCAATTCGGTGCAATACCAAACTGGGCCGGTCTCTACCACATGACCTGTAGCGGTTCGGCTTCCTGGTGTGGTTTTTCCCGCGCCATCTTCACGCACGCACAAGCGCTTTTGGATGGAAAGATGCCGGCGGTCAATCCCATTGCAACGAGCGAATATCCAACCCCAGCCAAGCGTCCGCAGAATTCATGCCTATCTAACGAGAAGCTCGAAGCACACTTCGCAGTCCACCTCGCTCCTTGGGAAACTGCTCTTGCTACCGCATTGGTCAGGCTAACACTGCCGCAGCGACCGGCCTGATGTATTTAGGGAGCCTCTGCACTGCTGTCCAGTTAACGACTAACTCTCCGCCTGTAGCCATCTGATGCGCCGAGGTTTGCAGAAGTTTTTATGTGGTGTCAATTTGAAATTGCCGCGATGCTGATTCCAGAGATCTTTTCTGGAGGCGGCGGTGAACGCAGGCAAGTTACTGTTCGCGCAGTTGATGGACTTCCTTCCCTGGACTTAGTTTGCCCGCAGTGTAGCCCGTTATGGTGGTGATCGCCGGGTGCGCAGTCTCACTTGTGTCGAGCAGTTTCGCGCCATGGCCTTTGCACAGTTGACCGTGTCCTTCCGGCAAGCCTGCGTGGTTTATCGGTTTCATAGCTGATACCGTGCCACCAGTTGCAAGCAATGGGGGTGCGGGATGCATTCAAGAGCGGCAAGAGTGGTTGGCAGTGATGCAGCGCGGGTGCGGGAACAGCTGAACCAGTGGCGTCAGGACCACAGCGGGCGCGGGCGAATACCGGAAGTTCTGTGGACTGAGGCGACGCGTCTGGCCCGCGGGCATGGGCTTAACAAGACGGCGCGTTTGCTTGGCCTGGATTACTACAGCCTGAAGAAGCGTCTGCAAGCGGAGTCGACGCCAGCGATGGACAGTCCATCGAGCCCTGAACCCAAAACGGCGCTCACGTCGGCGATCTGTTCATGAGCCTGATCCATACCTGCCAGCTCTGTGGCGCCGACCCGTTCGACTATCTGACCGAGTTGCAAAGGCACTCGGACGCCGTGTCGCGCTACCCGAGGGAATGGATGCCCTGGAACTACCGGAGCGCAAATGGCGTGATCTCTTGCCAGGATTAATCACGCCCAGCCGGCTTGCACAGGCTTGCCGGAAGGACACAGTGGTTTAATCTCTCCGATCCGGGCGCCGAGGATGCGCTTTACAAACAAGTCGCACGTGATGGGTCGCTTTGCAGGCGTGTACCTCGGCCGCGCCGCAGCCCCCGACTGCTGGAGCAGCATGAACTGTGCGGCCAGATTCTGGACGCGGTGAACCATTACCTGGCCAGCAAAGGCCTGCGCATCGCCACCAGCACTATCGTCGATGAGACGATCATCGCGGCCCCTTGGTCGACTGCTATCGCAACACGCCCCCCTACAGTTTTTCTGTGTCAGGCATGTACTGTGGAGCAAACGACCTTATATAGTCAGAGTAATAATCCCTCAAATAGTCGCCAAGTGCTACTCGCCAGCCGCGCATCATATCCATGTTTCGTAGCCTCAGTTTGTAATTTGTGAGACGCTCGCAAGGGGGGCGAGGCGCAAAGTACTCCCGAGCAAAATATTCCGAAGTAACTGGCTCCACATGAACTTTTTCACGAAGATTCACCAATTTAACTAACTCCTCGGCGACCTCGAGGCGTCCAGTTTCCCCCCCGCAAACCATGTTGTAGAGACCGTAATATGGCGTCTCGATCATTGCTGCAAGATTACGAGCAAAATCTACAGTATAGGTCGGAGTGCCCAGCTTATCATTGACAACTTTAATATTGGTCACGCCCTTAGCTAACTGTTTCATGATTTTATTGATGAATTTCTTGTCTTTTTTGGGACCGCCACCCATCATCCATCCTGCGCGGAATATATAGTGTTTTGGCACTCGCGTCTGAACAACTACCTCGCCCATGTATTTGGCGCGCGCATAAACTGCGAGTGGATTGGGTTGATCCCAGTCGTCGTAGAGTTCCTTCTGGCCGTCGAAAATTCCTGCAGTGCTGATGTAAACGAGGGGTATGCCGTGAGCCTGGGCCAGCGTAGCTGCATGCTCTACAGATAGAGTGTTCGTGCGGTAGGCATCATCTGGATTTGTTTCGCAATATTCAAGATCTGTAAGCGCTCCAATATGCATCATAATGGAGGGTTGAAAGGCGGATACTTTTTTTTCGTATGCGGAGAAATCGCGAAAGTCGCACTTCTCAAGCCACGATTCGTTCACGTCGATGTCTGTGCACATCAGTTCATGTTTCTCGGCTAATACCTTATGGAGTGCTTCTCCCAGCATTCCTCCAACCCCTGCCAGATAAATCCGCATTCTTATCTCCTTGTGGTTATACCTGCGCTATTCTCTGTGTCAACCAACGCAAATTGATTTGTACTGTTATCAAGTTGCATTTTAATCCGATGCCTGCTAGAAATCCAGGGTGCCACCGTATTTCACTTATGGCTAACTGATTCCAGATTGGGAAGAAGGCTCGGGCTGGTCCCTGAATTTGGACTTGGTGCGAAATCTATTTCATCCATGCCACAATTGTGAGACGAAAGAAAGCACTCCATGTATGCCGAAGCAATAAAGGGCCAGTTATAATATTGTGCCGCTCTCGTTTTCGCTCTCTCTTCTAACGCTTCTTCGGAAATTATTCCAGAATCAATCTCGGTGACGATCCTGCGCAAATCATCAGTCGTGTCAAAGTAGAGTCCGGCATCATCCAATACTTCACGATTAAACAGGTTATCATGCGAGACAATAAGACAGGAAGATCCCATCGCCTCCAGTAAGGAAGGAGGTGTACCTCCTACGCTGTGTCCGTGAAAATAGGCTCTGCTGTGAAAGCGTAGTGAGTCGAGCTGACGCCGATCATAAACAGGCCCCAGAAACCGCACTCTCTTGTCTTTGCGCTCCAGCAGTCCGAGGACATAAGGCGTAGCAGCCTTGTCATTACCAATGAGTACGAGACTGCGCTTGCTATCGCTCGACAAGAATCCATCGATAATCTCTACCACATGATTTTCCGGCTCAAACCTACAGAGTACAAGATAGTACTCTCCTGCTTCCAAGTCCCTCTGCACCAGCGCTTCCTCGCTAGGCGTTTCCGTTAGTATGTAACAGCCATATGGGAGGACATCGCATGGGATACGAACAGCATATCTCTTTCGGAGATCCGTGCGAATCGAGCGTGCGTCAGCAATGATTCGGTTAGGCATCCAGGTTGCGATCCATTCCATGAGATGAAGATATGAACGCCCTAAAATGCCCCACTTACCGCGCTTCCACTCTAGGCCATCCATGTTGATCCAGACCTGCGTTCCCCACAATCGAGGCAGAAAACAGAAGATCGACGAACCATATCCCAGCATGTAGACGACGTCGTAGCTCTTCCTGGCTTGCCACAGACAGAGACAATCATATGCTATGGTGCTTAAGGCCCCGGCACTTGGCCTGGCTACGTATATCAGATCGACGCCTCGATACGTGCTCGGCTGTGTCTCGCTCGTCGCTTCACAAAATACGGAGACCTCAAATCCACTCTGTACTAAGCGTCTTGATATCTCATCTGCAAAAGTCTCAAAGCCCCCGTATCTAGCCGGAATTCCGCGGGCACCAAGGATGGCAATCCTCATTTTTCTATTCACTTGCATCCCACCTCTAGCGGAAGCCCGAGTGCCGCGTAGCACTGGTTGAACGCCGCAAGCACCGACGCCTTCGTAAATCGCTCCTCGAACCGTCGTCGCGCTTCCGCGCCCATCCGCCTGCACATCTCCTGATCGCCAATTAGAAAGCAAAGTGCATCGGCCAGCGCTTCGACATCGCGCGGTGGAACCAGAAGTCCATTCACCCCGTTGGTGACAACCTCCCGGCAACCCGGGACGTCAGAAGTCACAATTGGCAAGCCAGCCGCGCTAGCTTCCACCAGCGACCGTGGTAGCCCTTCGCGGTAATAAGTTGGTAAACAAAAGATGTCTGCCTTGTTCAGAAGCTCGGCCACATCAGACCTTTGACCCATCCACTTCACAAATCCATCCGACTCTGCCGCGCGCAGCTCATGCCGAGTTAACGACATCGGATTATGCTGATCGATGTCTCCAACTAAGAGCAGTTCGAACCGAGTTCCCTTACTACGCAGTATGCGTGCTGCGTCAATCAGGTACAGGATGCCTTTGCTGCGAATCATACGCGAGACACAGAGAACCACAGGAACGTCATTCACATGAACTTTCGGAACCAGCGCGTCACGCTCCAGACCCGCTCCGGGAATCAAGAAGCTCCTCTCCTCGCTTACTACTCCATTCTCGATAAAGAACGCCCTGTCGTCGTTGTTCTCCAACGCCATTACCGCGCGCGGATTACCAAACACACGCTTCAGTCCCTGCATCACCATTGGCCTATAAACGGAATAAATCCAGCGTCGATCCAGGAACAACGTGCCCAACCCTGTAATCGCACCCACCGTACTCGTGCGTTTTCTACCTCGCGTCAGCAGCCCGCCCAGCAGCACATTCTTCAGCGATATCAGATGCACCACATCGGGGTCACAGCAGCGAATCGCGGCCCGCATGGCTAGGGCGGCCCTCAGCTCGGTCCACGGCCCTCCGATGCCTATCTTGAGCGGTAATTCAATAAACTCTATACCTGCGTCGATTGCCCGCTGTGCGCCTGCAGCGTTCCGGCCGGCAACCACAACCTCCCATCCAGCCTCCTGGATTGCATTCGCAAGTCCCATGAAGTGGCAGTATAAGAAGCCGATTTCGTTCATGACCATTAAATAGCGAGGACGCCTGCCCGAAACAAGACAGTCGGCGATGGCGTTCCCTTCGTAGCCCACAATCTTCATCAGCCCTGACTCCTCTTGGAGGCGAAGGCTGAGTTTGCCATTCGTCGTCTCCTCATCCAAGATTGTATCAACGCATAAATCAAATGTACACGAAGGCGCATTTGGCGCCGAAACGGCAACTTGGTTACGCCGGTGGCATTGCCGCCATGGCGGCGGTACTTTGTTAGCGGCATATCAATGTACCACGTAACACCGCCAATAGCTGAATTGGACGTTCCAATCCAAATATCGTGTAATACATCCAAGCCGTGCGGGAACGGAAGGACACAAGGTAGCAAAGCCGAACGAAATGCCATCTGGCAACCAATGAAACGTGAATGCAGTAGGTTCGCAAATAGCCCCGGCCTAAAAGGCCACCGCGGAAAGTTCGATTGCGCGACGACTTCTGCACGGCCATTGATAATCGCCGCATCGCTAATCACCACCATAGCTTCGGGATGGGCCTTGAAAGCGTTTAAGAATTCGATAACCTTATTGGGCGCCCATAGATCATCCTGATCACTGAGAAATATCAGTTGGCCAGAAGCCTCGCGAATTGCTCTCTCAAATGCAGCCAGTACCCCCCCGTTCCTCTCGTTCCTGATGACAAGAATGCGAGGATCGCGCATATCGTGCACGATCTCAACGGTTGTGTCTCGAGAAGCATCATCTACGACGATTATTTCATCAGTAGAACACAACTGCACCAAGATACTCTTCAACTGATCCTTGATGTAGCGTTCACCATTGTGGGCGGCCATGCAGACCGAAACCCGCGCTCTATCCGTCAACTCAAAACCTCCAGCGTAGATGTACTTATGTTATTCACGCAGAATATCAAGACGACCTTCCAGGGTACACAAACCGAGCAGGGTTAAGTTTCGATGTCTTACTCTGCGCTTTTGAAGTAAGCAATCCCAATGAAACCGCTGGGATCCTACGCAAAACGCCAAAATACAAGAATGCAAAAATACACAACTGCAAATCGCGCAACAAAAGTGTACTCATATAGGTATCTGAGAACAAAGTCATGAAAAGCGGGAGCACCATTACCGAATAGAAGAATAGGCCAATTGGGCCGCGGCAGCTCGCACCGTAAAGGTATCCATACACTAAGCCGAGGATAGCAAAAAACAGAATTGGCCCTGCGTATCCACAAAGTGAATAATAGGGCTGGAGCGCTGTGTAGACATTCGTCGGAAAGGGAACCTCAGCGTATGGAGGTGAAGGGTCTCGCTTGTCGTATGGTATACCCACCGCAGTTCCCCATTGTTGAAACAGGCCGAATACATCGTTGCCTGGGTCGACCTTGTGTCGTATTGAAGCATCTAGAGCTGGAATTCCTCCAACAAGATACCCTATCGTTTGCTCTTTGAGATATTGGCCGACATTATCATTTTCGCTTGATTGAAACTTTGCAAAGAGTTGCATCAGAATGAATATGACGACAAACGTCGCAAGCACAGGAGATAACTTTTTCACGCCAGATGTGAACGGCAGCTTTCCTTTTGGGAGCAGATAGGCAACGGCAGTTCCAAGTAGAACCTGAAGAAACATCTGCCGACCCGTCGTTAAGATGGAATAAGCGACAGTGAGCAAAGATGCGAAAACTAGAAGGCTTCGGGATGAAGCTCGCTTTCGATCGACGATCAGCGCAATGATCAAAAAAGTCATTGTAGTCGATGAGGTGCTCGAAAGCTTGTTGCTATATGGGTTTTCACCAGCCCTCATCAGCTGGACTGTTGCGATTCGTGCCGACGCAATCAGCGCAGAATTATCTCCCGCTAGCCTCGCAATGTCATGATAAAAAACTGGAAGAAGCACTGTGCAATAGGCCACCATGCACCATTTACCGGCAGACGAGTGTGAAAGCGGAGATGGAACGAACAATCGAGGCATTGGATTCAAACGCAAAAGCGAGGTGATGCAGAAGGCTAAAATACTGAAGAAAATAAGTAACTCTGTTTTAAATTCTATCTGGTCCACTCTTATCGGACAAATCGTGTAAACCCCGAAGGTCGCTGCCCATAGGCCCGACATTAGAAACGCAGGGTGGAGAACGTCCCTGACGATAAGATAGACTGAAAATGTTAGAGAAAATAAGCACATGGCGGTCGGTATTGAGGCCCACTGGATGAAGGATCCAGAGACAACGTAATAGAAACACACGCAGCAGATCAGGACCATAATGATAAGTTCGGCCCAAGTCGCTTTCGTCATCTTTGTATATAGCAATCGCAACATCAATGTCCACGCTTTCCTTTAGTTACAGAATGCATAAGGTGCATCCTGCTGTCAGCTGGATGCTGCAATTCCGTAGAAGCCGATAGACGAATATCAACACGAGTTTAGAGGTCTTAATCAGCATTTGTGAGTCTGTGAAGGAGTGCTATACGAGCATGTCCCTGCAAATTGTGACGAGTCCACGCGTGAACCGCATGTAAGAGGGTAAGGCTCCTATTATCTGAGCCGCACGAAGAATTCGATTGCGCGGCAATTTCGCCTGAAAATCCAAAAACTGGATTCTCCGATCCAAATCCTTCAAATAGGACGCACGTTCTGGGCCGGGGTATTCAAGCAATCTCACACGAAGATTCTCAAAGCGCCTCGCAAGTGCGCGGTACTGCCCGTTGCCTGCTCGATGCGCTTTGAGCAAACGACTTCTTAGTGATTGTGACGCAAGTCCAAGCTGTTGTGCAGGGTGGATTCTGTAGCGCACCAGTGGCTCGCGAATGAAGCCGATGGAAGAATAGAGAGCAAGCATCCATATGATCCACGCGTCTTGCATCCATAGTTCTGGGATCGGAATGATTGTGTCTCGCATCCTAGATCGGAATACGATCGTTGGGTCTGTAGCTACATCCTGCTTTAGAAGCAACCTCACAAACTCCGCGGAGGTGAGGCTGTCCTTGCGGGGGCAAAACGGAACGCTAGACCAAAGGCGCCGTCCCAACAATGCAGAGTGATCATCAATCAGGTCTGCGTCGGAAAAAACTCCGCCAAGATTGTCATCGCGTACCAGCACTTCGACACACCTGGCCAATTTCTGCGGATTCCAGAGATCGTCCTGATCGCACAAAGCGATAAATTCGCCGCGACAGAGCATAATCGCCTTTTCAAAGTTCTTGGCGATTCCTAGCCGATACTCGTTTCGCACAAATCGCACTTCAAACGGCGCTCCTTGTGCGAACTCTTCAACGACATGAGCAGTAGCATCCTCCGAGCGATCATCGCAGATGACAAGTTCACGGGGAAGCAGTTCCTGCTCCGCAATGCTGTCAAGTTGCTCTCGAAGAAACCGACCACCATTGTAAGTGCCCATCGCAACCGAAACTTGGGGACTAATGCCTAGGTGTGAGGTTATCGTCATGTAATTGCCTTTGTTAGGCGCAATAACCGCCCAAATGCACTCTAGAATTGAGACTTACCTGCCTTTGATAGATAAGACCGTGCAATTGCCAGCATCATCTGGGCGCCCGGACCAAATCTTTGCGCCAACTCGGATACCTGAGGGCTACCAGCAGTACGCGGATCACGCGGCAGATTAGCTGTGTTCCCGAGCACCACCAACGCGCCGCCCAAAAGGGAAATGCCACGACGGGAAAGACAAAAAACCAGTAGCGCCAATTGCGATTATACAGAGGCCCAAGCACATTACGGAAATCCTCCTGCTTCAGATCCGAACCAGGCCGGCGTACCTGCAGAATCATGGTCGGAAACCAGTACATCAGGGTTGGATCGACGATCGCCTTGAAGATGTCCTTTCTATCTGGCAACGTTATACTGAGCAGTTCAACCAGATTGTGGCCGAATACCTGGCAGATACTCCATTCGCTAGCGTAGCTATTCCTGCCAGCGATAAATTTCTCCCATACGATCAGGTCTGTACCACCTGCTTCGAGCACGGGAAGGAGCCAGCCTAAATGCATCAGGTCGCATCCTACAAGAGTTTGCAGTTGGGCTATCCTTTCCGTTCCACATTTGTCTTTATTCACAATCATGGAACTTATGAATGTGATCATAGTGCCAATCTTTTGAATAAAAGGTAATCCGTTCGGAACGGTTTGGGCAAACCTCTGAAATCTGTCATGCGTCCGCTCAGAAAGGTAATCCGTGTGAAACGGAAAGACACAAAGGCAGAGAAGCGAGTAATCGTTCGCTGCAAGCAAGGGGAGTATTCTACCGAGGGCTTCGGGCAATAGCACATCATCGTCGCCTAGAAGCCACAGATACTTGCCGGCAGACTGTTCATAGCACTGTAAGAAATTGCCATCTAGGCCGATATTGACTTCATTCCTCAGATAACGCAGTGCTAGGCCGCGCTTTTGAAATTCCTCAATAACTGCCGGCGTTTCATCTGTAGACGCATTATCTGAGATAATCAACTCAACATTCGGTTCGTCAATCAATTGATCGAAGAGAGTTGTCAAAGATCCACGCAGGTAGTTTGCGCGGTTGTATGTTGGGATGGCGATCGTAAGCAAGGGCCGTCCATACAGTTCGCTCGTTTTCTTCATATATGGCTTGATTCCTCGAGGGCAGACGCTTTGTTCCACTGTTGGCGCTTGGTTATAAAGATGAATGTTCCATAGGCGAGGCCGAAGACACCGCTAGTCCAGAAATAGCCAATTGTTACTCCGGGAGCGCCCCAGTATTTCCCAAGCACCAGAGTGCTACATGCTGTTAGAAGGCCAACTGAAATAGAAAGCGGCAAAAATGGCTCGCGTTTGTGTGCGCGCAGGTAGATAGCTTCACTGAGGACGATATGATTGCAAATGGCCGTAACAAGCAAGAAAGCGAAAACCGGCACACTGAGTATTCTCGCAGCCAGGTGTGGAATGTGATAAGTAATGAACTCTAGCCCGAATAGAAGTACGATAGCTCCACTTGCCAAGAGTGTGGTGGATTGATAAAGCGTGCGGAAGAAGAGCCTGTCCAGTGCTTCGTAATCACCGCGCGCAATTAGAGTCCCGAACGGAGATGCCTTGGTGTTCATCCAAGCAATGGCAACGGCGCCCAAGGCTGTGACGATGGTCAGAGACATACCCATCCGCCCAGCCTCCGTTGCACCACGATAGGCAAACAGAACGGGATTGAAGAGCTGATATATGAAGTAACCACAGAGCCAACTGATCGCTATCCGCCACTGGAAAGGCCAAATCTCACGGCGCCAACTTACAACGTGGCCGGACGTATCGTGGCGAAGGAGAGGAATCAGCAGCTTGCGCTGGGAGAAAAGAAAGCATCCACCAGCTATCGCCTGACCGAAAATGATCATGGCTGGAGCGAACAGTCCGTGGTGCAAAACAAGAGCCGTCCAAGCCATCAGGCTCCCTGCAAACGCCTGGGTGAAGCGCATGCGCGCTACTTGATGAATCCGGCCGCAGCCCTCAAGAAACGCAAACAGTGGATCTATCTGAAAAGTCAATGTCGCAGCCACTATGACAGCAATCCAAGGCAGATGCCAGGAAACTGGAACTCCTTGCTGTTTGTTCGCGTGAAAAAACCACCACCCCCCTGGCAGTAAGCCGGAAGCCATCAAGAGTGCCCCTACTGTATACCAACGAACGGTTTTCTGGAGGACTGACGCAAGGCGGGAATAGGCGATTGGGTCACCAACTACAGCCCCATCAAGCTGGATCTGCAGGCGCGCACACTCATGTGCTGCCAACTGCAGAATCACGAACGAGAACCCAAGTTCAAAGATGATCTGCAAAGCGACGAGACTGCTGAACGTATAATAATAGCCCTGTTCGGATAAAGAAAGGAACTTGGCGATTAGTGTAACCGTAACCAAGCCCGCTACACCAGACCATGTTCGTGCCAGAATCGTATAAGCAATTGCCCGATCGATACCAAGAGCCCGACTCGTCCAGTCTCGAAGGTAGCGTATTCGGATTAAGGGCCCATGGTTAGTGGCGCTGCTCTTGCGCTCTACAACCATTCGCTATTTCCTCCATCATTGCGATGGGTCATTTCACGGGCTCCGTGTTCTGGATTGAATCTTCCATCAGCCGCATTCCTTCATCAAGCCTGATTCTTGCAGACCAACCAGGCAGGTACGTTGCGGGCGACCAAGGGATCATGATTTCCCGATCCCGATAGGGCCTCGCACCCCATTCGACCGGAATATTTTTGCCCAAGATTCGAGCATAGAGCGCGACCAATTCTCGGAGTACAATGTGATTGCCAGACGAAACTCCAAAAGCCTGATAAGTGAGCGACGTCTGGGCTGCTAGGTTAAGCTCAGCCTGAACAAACGCCTCGACAACGTCGTCGATAAATACAAGATCAATCTTCTGACCTCCGGGAGACATCTCTAGAGGTACGCCTGAACTTGCCGCGTGACGCAATAGAAAAAAGATCTTTTTGCGCGGATCATGCGGTCCATATGTGTCGAAAAGCTTGAGTGTAGTGGCTTTTATCCCCTTCGCATCAGCGTAGTATTGCAGTATATCCTCGAATGCCTGTTTCGTTGCAGCATAAAGGCAATTGGGGCAATAGCTCTCATTATTATAATTCTGCCAAAATGTGCCGGCATTTATGAACGAATCGACGCCTGAGATTGTCATTGCTTCCAATAGCTGCGTCCCAAGCAAGACATTGCTCAAAATTAACGGCTCGATCTGATCAGATGAATGTGTTGCCATAGACACTGATGCCAAGTGAAACACACAGCGGGGCTGAACTTCTTGAAGAATTCTAATTACGCTTGCTGTAGTGCCATCATATATATGGAGATGGAATGCACCATTTAACCAGTCGAGTTGCTTCAGATTTGAGTTAGGCCTGACCAAGAAGTGCACTGATTGGTTCAGCCGAAGAAAGTGTGAAGCCAAATGAGACCCGACGAATCCCGTGCCTCCTGTAAGAAGAATAGAGTCGTTTTTACGCACAAAAATTCTCCATCCTTGACTTGCGCAAGGATCGAACAAGGATTGCAAAGTTTTCTCCAAGATAGTGCATTACGCCGTCGCTGCCTCTTTGAGAGAATTGAGCATATGCTTGAGCATGTCCTCGTTCAAACCAGGATAAACGCCAATCCAGAAGACATTGTTCATTACATAGTCTGTGTTCTTCAGGTTGCCTACTACTTTGTAATCCACACCCTTGTAAGCGGGTTGCCGGATGAGGTTTCCCCCAAACAGCAGCCGTGTTCCAATCTTTCGCGACTCGAGATAACGTGTGACTTTTTCTCGCGTCAGCCCCGATTCCGGCTTTACTGCTAAGGGGAGTCCGAACCAGCTTGGTTCGCTTCCTGGAGTCGCATCAGGAACCAGGAAAACATCCTGAAGTGATTCCAAGCCGTTCTTCAATGTAGCGAAATTTCTTTTCCGTGCAGAAATAAATTCATCCAACTTATTCAACTGGGAGACGCCCACAGCAGCCTGCATGTCGGTAACTTTCAGGTTGTAGCCTACATGAGAATAGGTGTACTTATGGTCGTATCCGTAGGGAAGAGTCCCCAACTGCCAGTCGAAGCGCTTGCCGCAGGTATTATCCTTACCCGGAGCGCACCAGCAGTCACGGCCCCAGTCGCGAAACGATTCAATCAGCTTGGTAAGCTGCGGCTTGCTGGTCGCAACGCATCCTCCCTCACCCATCGTGAT
>Ga0224528_1000879_pt1 | contig 21773 bp, 14 predicted proteins | sample CBST25metaG_2_FD_179888 | JGI IMG/M metagenome (GOLD analysis project Ga0224528, IMG submission 179888) | Peat soil microbial communities from Stordalen Mire, Sweden - C.B.S.T25 | ecosystem: Environmental > Terrestrial > Soil > Wetlands > Peat | place: Sweden: Norrbotten County, Stordalen Mire...
CGGATTGAAAGGTCAGCGCGCTGGCAAGATTGCCCATGGGTGAGGTCCACCTGCAAAACAGAGTCCTCCCACATTACCGCAATTGATACACACTTGGCATCCTCACATTGCAGCGCGGAACAAATCCCGCGTGACAATCGGTGCAAATACCACGTAATGTTCGCGGCCACTCCCCCAGGCGGTTCAAAAATCTCCGCTGAGAAACCGATGCTGCCGAAGAGTGCGCGGGAAACAGGCACTGGTTTGAGTCCAAATGTCCTGCGCGCTCTATTGTCTTAGACACCGCGCCCCCCCCAAAGTGTTCCCGATCACGGAAGATTCGTGGCTGACGAGCACTCGGGGCCTGCCCCCCTATATCGTAAAAACGATCCGGCGTCCTTTTTCCACCCGGGTCCAGGCTGCCTCCACGTCAGTGAGCGGAATCGGTTCCACCGCAACCTTGAGGCTTCCGGCGGCGGCCATAGCAAACAAGGTAGGGATGGCGCCGAGGATGAGGGCCATGGGCGCGGAGCCGAATCCACTTCCCAGCAGGGTCAGATCGACGCTGCGCAGGGTCGATCCGGGCAAACTAATCGTCTGGCCCGCACTTTCACCGACTTCCACGAGCCGTGTAGCTCGGGTTGCACTGGCTTGGAAGCCCTTTGTCAAGGCTTCCAGCAGCAGTTCGGTGGGCCGGCCCCACAGATAGTCGATGACCACGTCGATCCCGGAGGCAGCTTCGGCGGCAAACGCGTCGCGGACCTCGTCTTCCGGCGCACTGAGCGCGATCACGGTGTCCGCATCGACAGCAGCGATGGCTTCGATGTTCCGTCCGGCTGCGATCACCCGCTTTGCTCCCAGTCGACGCGCCACCTGGAGAGCGAGTTGCCCGGCCACTCCGGTCGCGCCCATCACCAGCACCGTTTCTCCGGCGGCGAGCCTGGCGCGCTCCTTCATCGAGACCCACGCCGACATCCCCGGGTTGGCAATGGCAGCGGCCTGCACATCGCTGAGTCCGTCGGGAAGAGGGATGCACATCGACCGCGGAACAACCGCGCGCTCGGCCATGGTTCCCCAAGGCGGGCGGATGAGTCCGAAAAAAACACGTGTTCCACCTGCCAGCACGCCCACGCCGTCCACGCCTGGGATGGCAGGAGCCACAGTCCCGGTGCTGGAGTAGTGCGTGCCGCTGGCCCGCGCCTTCACAATCGGGTGCAGCCCAGCGGCGCGCACTTGGACGAGAACTTCACCCCCGCCGGCAATCGGTTCGGGAAACGATTGATACCTGGGCGTCTGGCCCAGAACGTTGACGACAGCAGCCTGCATCGCTCGACCTCCTGGCACTCCCAATTTACCTTGTACGGCCGGATTTTTCGCTTTTTTTGACAAGACCTCGCAACCGCTCTGACGCTGGCCGATTGACCGCGTTTGACGAATCGAGCAAGAGCGGAGACAATAGGGAAGTTGCACCCCGCATCATGTGGGCCTGTGGCGCAGCTGGGAGCGCGCTTCCATGGCATGGAAGAGGTCATCGGTTCGATCCCGATCAGGTCCACCAAATCAAACGACATAGAATCAGGAACATACAAAGCCCCTCTGGGGCTTTTTCTATTCCTTGATCAGGGCACAAAAAAGGCACAGCTGGCAGAATAGCAGCGCCTATTGTCCTGCAGCAATAGCGGCATCCCGCCGGGGATACCCGGCGGGCTTTCATGTCGTTGCGGACTCGTTAGCTTGCCATCTTGTCCGCGAGGAACAGGCCAGACAGGTGTTTCTGAGCCTCACGCATCGACTCTTCCTCCCCCTGCGCATAGAGTTCCATGGTGATCCTCGGATCAGCATGCCTCATCAGAGATTGGACCACCTTGACCCCTTCCTTTCTGGACGTGAGGAGCGTCGCCAACGATCGCCTGAAGGTATGCCAACCAAGCCGCTTCGTGACTTGCGCACGCTTGGCAGCAGGGCGAAGTTGGCGAACCAATGCAGAGTCGAACCAGTATGGGGACCGGCCTGATGTTGCCGGTGAAGCAAACACCCAGTCCTCGTCAGCACAATACAGCGTCTGGCTTCGCCACTCTGTAAAGGCGACCGACAGCGCCGCCGGAATAGGGATAACCTCACCAGATGCTTCGGTCTTGAGAGGGGTAACCTCAGTCCCGACATAGCCCTGTGTCGGATGCAACCAGTGCGCCACCGGATCGACATCCTGCCACTTGAGCCCCCTAATCTCTGACCGCCTCAATCCCGTGACGCCCGCAACAAGTACAGCTAACCGTATCGCCGGGTTGGTGACCTGGGACATGATTGCGACGGTCTCGGAGATCGTGAGCACGTGCGGCTTCTTGGCGCGCTTCGAGCCTTGGCGAACCGACTCCATGGGATTAGCTGTGTGAAGCTTGTGACGCTTCGCGTGCTCGAACAAGGTGTACATACGGCTCTTGATCTTCGACTTCGTCGCGGGCGCTAAAGGGCGCGAATCAGGCTGAAATAGCACAGGCCGAGAGGGCTCTTCTCCCTTTCGCCGCACTGGCGCTGTTTTTAACCTCCTGAGCCATGCTTCAACGTCGACGGCATCAACCTCATTAAGCGGTACGCTTCCCCAATGAGGGAGAATGTGGGTAGCGAATAAGGTTTTGTAGTTTGAGATGGTGCTCGTTGAACGGTTGATCTCGGGGTCATGCAGCTCATTCATCTGGAAATGCCCCCACGCCTCCTCCACCGTCATGGTGGTGACAAGTGGCGTGTCTGCATTGATTTGCGCTCGCAGATTTTCGACTGCTTTCTTTGCATCCGACCTCGTCTTATACTTCGTTACATCACCAATGACCTTCTTCCGCTGGACACGCTTTCCGTCCGGCGCGGTCTCGCGCCACCGGTAGACCCACACATCGGGCCTATCCTTAGCACGCGATACACGATCGATACTGCCTTCTTGATAACTGCTACGAGTGGTGGTCATTTAATCTCCACTACTCGTCCGACTGGCGGGTTGATTGTAGCTGCTCATCAACCCAGGCAGTCAAGTCTGAGGCACGGAACCGCCAATGACGGCCCATGCGAATTGCAGGAAGTTTCCGCTCACGTGCCATCTTGACAACAGTCTTTGGGTGAATCCCCAAGCCGGGAGCCACTTGGGCCGGAGACAGCAGCGGCTCCCAAGTCGGGTTTGTCATAGCAGTTGCAAACCTAATCGCGCCTGACATGTTCCATCTCCATAGCTTCCAGTTCTTCAAGGAGGCGCATGACTCGCTCCCACATTGCCTCCCCCCGCTTGTCCGAATAGCGTTCTGGGTAGTTGACGGTCTTGGTGTCGGTACGGAGGATGAACCCGTCGAGCACCAGGTCGCATGCCTTGTCCATTGCACGTTTGGCCTTGGCAACAACCTCGTCCATCGTGTCAGCGGGGCCGCCGATGAGAAGGGCGTCCTGTACTGGGGCGTGGACCTCAATCCCAGCTTCCGTTGCGAAACTGCAAGCCCAGCGCAACAACTCAGCGCCATTGCCTTGCATTGGGAAATTGGTGATCGTCCTCGGCTTCGTCCCTTCGTCAATCTGCATGGGCCACCGAAAGAGCGTCTCGGTGTGGCGGCTAAACACTGCCCGCTGAGACACCCACTCGCTCCACTGCCAGTAGCGAGAGAAGACGCGCTTGTGCAGGTCAAGCAGTTCCTGCGCCTGCCAGAGCGCCACTCCAAGCTGCTTTGACAAGCCAAACTCACTCTGTCCGTACTGGACGCCAAGCACTACCTTCTTGTAGAGGTCCCGAACCTCAGCGTGGGACCGCTTCGTCGCATCAGGAGGTGCAGCTCCGGCCATTATCGCGAACGCCAAGTAGACGTCGCCGCTCTTGTAAGCCTCCTTCATCTGCGGGTCGTCTGAAAGTGCTGCTGCAATCCCAAACTCCGCGCTGCTCCAGTCCAGATAGGCAATGGCGCGGCCTTCTTCAGGCTTCACCAGCGACCTTACCCAGGTCGGCATGCCGAAGACGAACTGTGATGTCGGCGGATAATTCCTCCCCGTGACTGAACGGAAGGGAGCCAGGTGACAACGATTCCGCCCATCTGAACCCACGGGAATATTCAGTTCGCGCAGGCGCATGAGGATAGAGCGCAAATCCCGGAGGGGGCCAAGCTCAGGGAATCGCACGGCCATCTCCTTGAAGGTGTCATCGTCATCGAGCGACAGGCGGTCGGAGTAGGTGCCATCCTTCCGGCGGACGTGAGGCCATTGATCGAAGATGTCCAAGCGGTCCAACAGTTCGGCGAAGCGCTGGTCACTCCAATGCGTACCCTTGTAGACTCCATATCCGTACTGAGTTTCGACGTCCTCGGCAAGCTTCAACTTCAACTCGCCCCAGTGTTTGCGAAGCCGGTTCAGCAGAGGGGCATCGACTGGGATGCCACTAAACTCCATCTTTGCCACGGCATTGGTGTACCTTCCCCTGAAGACCGCGTATGGCAAGTTGATGTGGGGGAGCATGGCGGGCAGGAGTTGTTCGAGCGCTCGCACGTCCTGCTCACAGTAATCAAGGATGTCGGCCTGCTCCGACTCCGTGAACGGGTGTCCCCGCAGGATGAGATTCCGCTTGGAGTTCTTTTCATCGGCGGTCATAGAGTCGAGCCCAAAGTATCCCAAGGCTGCGATCAGCGATGTCTCCAATGGACTACGGTCCCAACGAGTTAATCCGTTGGTGAGGCACCTGAACTCCGCGAACAGGTCAAGGACGTGATCCGGCAACTCCCAACCAAGCGCGAGATAGGTTGACGATTCCGCCTGGTTAGCGAAAGCCACGTAGAGCACATCGGGGCCCGAGGGAAGAGGGTTATCGTATTTGGCAGCAACTTCCGAGAAAAATAGCCGGTGACGACGCCCGGAGACGACCTCGTACGCCACCAAGCACACCGGCACCACCTGCTCGCCCTTGGCGGAGACGAATTCGGTGTCCAGTAGGACGACCTCGGAGAAGTCGTCCAATCCGGGCATGTGACGGAGCCTACACATGGAAGTCGCCCCGAAGCTTCTTGATCATCGGATGGTTCAGGGAGTCAATGTACCGTGGCCCAAAGGCTGACTCAAGCATCTCGACAAAGGTCAGTTCAGGCCAGGTCGGCGGGGGCGGCGCAACCATCGGGGTCTCAAGGATGTACCCGTTCGACGACTTGTCGGGGATCACCCTCACCCAACGACGCGACGCTTCACGGATGGCAATACGGGCAGACTCACTCCAGCTATTAGTGGAATTCTTGAAGTGCCAAAGGAAGACGGAGCCCTCGGGAGTGATGGCGGCTGCCAAATTGAGGAAATCGATCTTGTTCTCGATGTCGGCAGGGAACGCAAGGTTTGCCGCCAAAAGATAGATTTCCCCCATCGCCTCGTCCTGAATGGTGGGCATATTGGTTGCCCGGTACTCGGGATCGGGGTGAACGAACACGAACTGCTTCTTAGAAGGCTTGCGCACGGGGATGATCGTCTGCATTTTCCGCGCAGCGGTAACGCTGTCGTCCATGCGGACATTCTGTGCCTGCCGGTAAAGCTTGGGATCATACTTGGATCCCGCAAGGTTCACGGACGGTGTGGCCGAGACGTAATCTGCGGTGTTATTTGAAGGGGTTGAGACTTCCTGAGCGGGCTCCAAGACTGGAGCACCTCCAGGGACCGGGTGCTGCTTGCTGTTCAGGGACATTGCCCACCTCATGGTTTATCGTTCGCGCTCAGCAGGCCTGCTGTAACGCAACCCCAGAGTAGGGCGGGAGCAGAGATTTGTTCCGGAGCGACTCTCGACAAAATGGGGTGAGTGATTCCGCGATCCTCAAACTAATCGAGGGAGGAACCTCGTCTCGCTGTCTCATCCAGTGTTCTGACCAATGCAAGCAGCCCGTTGAACACCTGAGGTTCGCGGGTGGCAAAGTCCTGAAGCTTGTCGTTCAGATCATTGGCTGTGTACTCACCGCCCTTATAAGCATGAATGATCTCCGCCACCTCCTGTGCTGCCGCAGTGGAGAGTCGGTATGGCGATCGTCCCGCTGCTGCCCCGCGAGGTTTTCTTCGACCGATCCTCACCTCCTCGGATGCGGCGTGAAGCCATACATATGCAAGCAAGGGCAGAAGTCCTTTGCTCTTCATGAGAGCGGTCGCGTTCGGCGATTCCCAAGCCGATGCCAACTTCTTCACCCAATGGAGCGAGGCGAGTAATACTGCCAAAGACTCTTCGGGAAGCTGAGGCTCTGTCAACAACCCGCTTGGAAGGTCGATGGTGTCGGCGAAGGCATCCGCTACTAGGATCAGTTCATTCCGGTACTTCTTGATAGCATCAGCCGCTGCTCCGACCTTGGTAATAAGGCCCACCATGTCCTCACGCGTAGCGATTGATGGCGGGTGAGCGATCTCCATATTCTTGGTCTCATCCTCGTTCACCTTGGTGGTGAACCTCCAACCCTGGCGAGCATCCTCTGCCTGCTTCCCGAGTTGGGCAACGCACCAGAAGAGTGCCCTCTTGTGGCAACCCATCGACTCCAGCCTACGAAGGCCCGATTCAATTTCGCGTGCATCGCCAGGTGTGATTCTCCGCCCTGGGTTTGGCGGTAACCGTTGCGGCAGGACGATCTCGAATTCTGGATCGCGCCAGTCGTCTTCAAGGCCAAGCCGTTCGCGGAGTATAGTCGTCGCAATGCGCTTCCGGATGGAATCTTTCCCTGAGTCACTGGTTTGGGTTCGGCGCATCATGGTTTGAGGTCTGCCTCGCAAGTCGTCATCACTTCACACAATTACCTACGCAAGCATCAAGCTGTGCGGTAGGAAGCAGCCGGGGCCCCCATCACCAGTGTCTCAGGTCTCGTTGCCGGTGCAAACACACGGGAGCGGGGGATGAGAGGTCAGGAGAGTATCCGGCGTCTCCGGTACACCCATACCGAGAGGGGAGGACCTAATTAATATAAATAGGCTTGTCTGTATCTATACCAAGGAGGTGATACCGGGGTGACCGGGGATGCCTCAGATGCTCCCCGTCTTCGATGTTGTCCCTCCCAGAACCTTGAGTCTGGCATGTCCCGCATTCTGTAGGGTTTGATCTGGACCGCTTTAGTGGTGCGGCGCGAGCACCGCCGAGCCTGTCAGTGCTGATCTGCTCTGTGATCGCACAGCTGTGCCTTAACACTCCGAGTGCACCTCCTCTCTTCAATCGCGATCGCTGGGAGCGGTAGACGAGCGGGGGATTCGCAGGTCGCGGAGTATACTTTGGATTCGATCAACGATCAGGGAACAATACGGCTGTAGGGGAAAGGGCATCGGGACAATTCTCCCGATGCTGCGTCATCGCGCTACGCTACCAGCGATTGGGCGATCCCTCGATCAAAGCATCGACAGGATAACTGCTTAGACATGGAAAATCCGTTCTTCGAGCACCCGATCCTCAATTCCCCCTATGAGTCTCCAGCCCGGCATTGGGAACTTGATGCCGAAGGTCAGCCGACGCAGCAGATCATTGAAGCCCGGCGCGTGGCAAAGTACATCACGCCTGTTCCCAAGGCTCGTAAGCGGAAGAAAGGGGCTACTCAGGAGGCACTTGTCTTCGATGAGGGGGCCGGTGTCTCCACGGCTGACCAGCAGTACGACCCGACGCCTATCATCAATGAACTCCGCCACTATGTAGACCAGTGGAGGATGTTGCCCAATCCGGCTGACTGGCATGTAACCCCTGAGACAGAACGTCTGCTCAAGCACTGGCGGCACCACAAGTTCGCTGGCACCCGACCGTTCTACTGCCAGGTGGAAGCCGTCGAGACAGCCATCTGGCTGACTGAGGTGGCCCCAAAGGCTGGAAAGGCGGGTAAGGGGTTCCTTGAGCACCTAGCCAACGCGAACGCCGCGTCCAATCCCGATCTGATGCGCTTGGCCCTGAAGCTGGCCACGGGTACCGGCAAGACGACCGTCATGGCCATGCTGATTGCCTGGCAGACCGTCAACGCTGTCCGCCGTTCCGGCAGCTCGCTCTTCACCAAGGGCTTCCTGATCGTCACACCAGGTATCACGATCAAGGACCGGCTCCGTGTCCTCAAGCCCAACGACCCCGACAGCTACTTCATGAGCCGTGAGTTGGTGCCGCTCGACATGCTCGATGACATCCAGCGTGCCAAGATCGTCATCACCAACTACCACGCATTCAGGTTGCGCGAACGGCTGGACCTCTCCAAAGGCAACCGCGCTCTGCTCCAGGGCCGGGGTGAACCCCTCAAGACGGAAGAGACCGAAGGGCAGATGATCCAGCGGGTCATGCCGGACCTGATGGGGTTGAAGAACATTCTGGTTCTCAACGACGAAGCCCACCACTGCTATCGGGAGAAACCCGGCGATCCCACAGAGGAGGACCTTTCCGGCGAGGAAAAGAAGGAGGTCCAGAAGAATAAAGAAGCAGCCCGTCTTTGGATTTCCGGCCTGGAGGCCGTCAACCGCAAAATCGATGTCACTCGCGTCATCGATTTGTCGGCCACGCCTTTCTTCCTCCGGGGCTCCGGGTATGCCGAGGGTACCCTCTTTCCCTGGACCATGTGCGACTTTTCGCTGATGGACGCAATTGAGTGCGGCATCGTGAAACTCCCCCGTGTGCCGGTGGCCGATAACATCCCCGGTGAAGAGGTGCCAGTTTTCCGCAATCTGTGGGAGCATATCCGCACACACATGCCCAAGAAGGGGCGCGGCAAGGGGGACGTCCTTGACCCGCTCCAGCTGCCCCCAAAGCTGTGCACGGCACTTGAAGCCCTCTACGGGCACTACAAGCTTACCTTCAATTCTTGGACTCAAGCCGGGCTCACCGTGCCCCCTTGCTTCATCGTCGTCTGCAACAACACTGCCGCTTCCAAGCTGGTCTACGACTACATCTCCGGCTTCACCCGCACCAATGAGGATGGTTCGACCCAGCTTGAAAACGGCAGGCTCGAACTTTTCCAGAATTACGACGAACATGGCAATCCGATTCCGCAGCCACGCACGTTGCTGATCGACAGCGAAGAATTGGAGTCCGGTGAGGCTCTGGACCCCAAGTTCCGCGAGTTCGCTTCGGACGAAATCGATCGCTTCCGGCGGGACATCATCGAGCGCACCGGCGACCGCCAGCAAGCCGACAACCTCACCGACCAGGATTTGCTCCGCGAGGTGATGAACACTGTGGGCAAGCGCGGGCGGCTTGGCGAATCGATCCGCTGCGTCGTTTCGGTCTCGATGCTGACGGAAGGCTGGGATGCCAACACCGTCACCCACGTACTCGGCGTCCGCGCCTTCGGCACCCAGCTTCTCTGCGAACAGGTCATTGGCCGCGCTCTCCGCCGCCAGTCGTATGACCTCAATGAGGATGGACTTTTCAATGTCGAGTATGCCGACATCCTCGGCATCCCCTTTGACTTCACGGCCAAGCCAGTTGTGGCACCCCCGCAGAAACCTAGGGAAACTGTCCAGGTCAAGGCTGTCAGCCCTGAGCGGGACGCTCTGGAGATTCAGTTCCCACGAGTTACGGGTTACCGTGTGGAATTGCCGGAAGAGCGGCTCACAGCCAAGTTCACCGACGATTCTGTCCTCAACCTGACGCCCGAACTCATTGGCCCCACCATCACCAACAACTCCGGAATCATCGGCCAGGATGTCAACCTTACCGTCGAGCACCTGAAAGACACGCGGCCTTCGACGGTTCTTTACCACCTCACCTCGCACTTGCTTTACACCAAATGGCGCGACCCCGGCGACGAGCCAAAGCTCCACCTTTTCGGTCAGCTCAAGCGCATCACCAAAGACTGGCTTGACCACTACCTCGTTTGCACTGGCGGTACCTACCCCGCCCAACTCATGATTCCTGAACTCGCAGACAAGGCCTGCAACCGTATTACAGATGCAATCACGGCGACGACGATTGGCAAGTCCCCTATCAAGGTGCTGCTGGACCCCTACAATCCCACCGGGTCCACAATGCATGTCAACTTCACCACGTCGAAGACGGACCGCTGGCAAACGAAGGCCGACCGCTGCCACATCAACTGGGTCATCCTGGATAGTGGTTGGGAGGGAGAGTTCTGTCGCGTTGCCGAGTCGCATCCTCGGGTCAGGGCGTACGTGAAGAATCACAGCCTTGGGTTCGAGGTCCCTTACCGGTATGGTTCGGAAAGCCGCATCTACCGCCCGGACTTTATCGTGAATGTGGATGATGGACATGGGGAGGACGACCTGCTGCACTTGGTCGTCGAGATAAAGGGCTATCGGCGCGAGGATGCCGCGGACAAAAAGCGCACCATGGACACCTACTGGATTCCCGGCGTGAACAATAGCGGCAAGTTTGGCAGGTGGGCCTTTGCGGAGTTCACTGAGGTCTACGCCATGGAGGCGGACTTCGCCGCCAAGGTCGAAGCCGAGTTCAACAAGATGATGATGTCATTTATCGCCACGGTGAAAGAGGTCAATGCAATATGAACGCCCACAGCATGCCGTTCTCGAAGATTATCAGCAGCGATCAGGGAGCCCGAGAGCATTACCATGTTCCCAAGTATCAGCGCGAATACACATGGGGCAAGTGGAATTGGGAAAGGCTGCTTCAGGACATTGACGAAAACGACGCAGGATATTTTATGGGATCGCTAATTTGCGTCAAGGATGGAGATTCCCCAGTTCCTGGAGACGAGTTGATTTACGAGGTTGTGGACGGCCAGCAAAGGCTGACTACTCTGTCGTTGATGATGATGGCCATTTACGAAAGCCTCATCGTGCTCGAAAAGACACAACCATTCGATGACGAAGAAGATCGTCAGGACTTCCAAAACGCCCTCGCAAGTCTGCGAAATAAGCTGGTCAAGAAGAAAAAGCAAGGCGACTTTCGCAAGGAGGAACTTGGTGGCTGGATCGAACTTTCAAAGATGTGTTTCTTGCGGGTTAAGCCGAGCAGCCAAAACAGAAACTTGGAAGACTACCAGTACCTGCTTGGTGAAATTGGCCTCATCAAAAACCGTGAAAAACCTAGATACCTTGGAAATCGATTGATGGCGAAAGCGCATCGGTTCTTCGTTGAGAAAATCCCCGACGATGCAAAGAGTCTACTGGCGTTAGTATCCAAGATTAACCAGTTGAACTTTGTCCACATCGCGGTTTCCTCGCAGGCAGACGCGTTTACATTGTTCGAAACACTTAATAACCGTGGTGTTCCTCTCTCGGCGATCGACATAATCAAAAACAAGATGCTTGCGGAAATGGAAAAGCAGCATCGAGTAAACATCGACGAATCATATGAGCGCTGGCAGGAGATTATAAGCGCTATACCAGATGCCGCAGACCAGGAACGCTTCTTACGGCATTTTTACAACGCATTTCGATGGGACCCCTCTGTCAAGGTCGATGGAATACCCCGCGCCGTCAAATCGAAGATCATTGCCATTTATGAGAAGCTCATCAAGAACAATGCGCAAACTGTGTTCAACAGGCTTTGCGAAATGGCGGCGCTATATGGACGACTCATCGATCCTGATGATGCTGATTTCAAGAAGGCCATGTGCTCGCAACTAATCGACCTTGCCCGCATTAATGCGGCTCCTGCATATCAGGTTCTTCTCTACCTCTTTTCACTTCCCGCAAAGAAGTTGGCCGAACCGGACTTCCTTCCTCGTGCGGTCGATCTCCTGCAACGTTTTTACGTTCGTCGAAATGTGACAGATTTTCCAAGCACACGCGATCTTGACCAGGCTCACATGGATCTCATTCAAGCCTGTCAATCTCGACTAGCCAAAGGTAGCGTACTGAGCTTTGATTTCTTTCGCGACAAACTATTGAAACGCGATCAGTTCGCTGACAGCGCGACATTTGAAGAAGCTTTGAAGGGCGGGATGTATTCTTCAAATGCTGGGATGACTAGGTACTTGCTCATCAAGATTGATGAGACTCATCGTTCTCGCGAATACGCTCCGGATTTTTGGGCAAGAAACGAGGGCGACAAATTCGTTTGGACAGTAGAGCATGTGCTTCCACAAAATGAGAATATTTCTGATGCCTGGATCGAAATGATCGCTGATGGCGACAAGAAGCTTGCATCCAGCTTGCATGAGCAACACGTCGATAGACTGGGGAACCTGACGCTTAGCGGCTACAATTCCCAACTGGCTGCCGCTCCTTTTCCTAAGAAGCAGGCACTTTCCGAGAATCGTAAATTCCTTGGACACAGCATCAATATCGGCTATCGAAATGGACTGGAACTCAACAAGCTGCCCTTCAAGGTTGGAAAGTCTCAGGTTAGTTTGGCGACCGCCGCTGCATGGACTCCTGAGTTGATCGAAGCCCGGACAAACAGGATGTGCGGATTGTTGATGGAAATGTACAAGTTCGAAGGCATCGAATGAATCGGACATGGAATCACGAACATTTTAATGAGCACGACAGGTTGAGCATCGGGGATCGCAAATGGCGAAAGTGACCAAAGAAAAACCAACGAAAACAGTCGAGACGCTGACGCACGACGAAGCATCGCGCAAGAACATTCCCACGGCTGAGTATCAGTCCGTGATGCGGACGGACGAGCAGGCGCCGATTCGCGTGGCCTACGAGCGTCGCAACCGCGACCTGGACCCGCAACTGGTTTGGCGGGGCAAGGACGAGCAGGACTGGTCCGATCTGATTGTGCCAGCGCCACCACTCTACATCCAGGAAAAGGTTCATCCAAAGGTCTTGATCGACGACCTGCGGAGGCAGACGGAGAAAAGCGATAGCAAGAAGAAGGACACACAGTTCGACCTCTTCGCCGACTTCAATGGGTTACCCAGTGAAGACGCTAAGACGGAGTTCTACCAGCATGATGCCCACTGGTCGAATCGGATGATTCTCGGTGACAGCTTGCAGGTGATGGCGTCGTTAGCCGAGCGTGAAGGGTTACGCGGCAAGGTACAGTGCATCTATCTCGACCCGCCCTACGGCATCAAATTCAACTCCAACTTCCAGTGGTCCACCACTAGTCGTGACGTGAAAGACGGTAACGCTGAACACATCACTCGGGAACCGGAGCAGGTAAAAGCCTTCCGCGATACTTGGCGAGACGGCATTCACAGTTACCTAACATATCTTCGCGATCGACTGACTATTGCCCGTGATATGCTCACCGACTCCGGATCGATCTTCGTGCAAATCGGGGACGTGAATATGCATCGCGTTCGTTCGTTGATGGATGAAGTCCTTGGTGAAGACAACTTTGTTACACAAATTAGTGTTCGAAAAACAGCTACTCCGAGCAGAGTTCTAGATGATGCTTTTTTCTACTTGATTTGGTACGCAAAAGACATTTCACGGATCAAGTACCGTCAAGCGTGGTCGGAACGATCTAAGTCTGACTGGGTTCTTAACGTACCGAAGAACTCCTGGGGAATCGTTGAACCAAACGGCAACAATCGAGGCTTAACATCGGACGAGCGACATAATCCAAGACTCATTCCAGAGCAGGTACGACTTTATGCGCTTTCGAAATTAACGTCAGCTGGGCCATCAAAAGAAGAACAAGAATTTTTCTTCGAGGATCGAACGTTAACACCAACAAAGAACTCACATTGGAAGACCACAAAACAGGGCATGATCCGTCTTACTAAAAGTGATCGAATCGAATCGCGTGGCGGACCGCCTTGGTTCAAGTGATTTCATGATGACTTTCCCGCGATTCCTGTGACCAACTCGTTTGATGACACAGCGGGAAAAAGCGTGGACCCCATCTACGTAGTCCAAACGCAGCCTGATGTAATTGAGCGATGCCTTCTGATGGCAACCGATCCTGGCGACCTTGTGCTTGATCCAACCTGCGGCTCCGGGACAACTGCATATGTGGCCGAACTACGAGGAAGACGCTGGATCACCATCGACACATCTCGCGTCGCGCTTGCTTTGGCTCGGACTCGCATCATGGGGACACGCTTTCCGTTCTACTTGCTAGCGGATTCTAAGGACGGCCAGGTAAAAGAGGCACATATTACAGGCCGTGTGCCATCCGAAGCGCCAACGCACGGCAATGTTCGGGAAGGCTTTGTCTACGAGCGCGTTCCTCACATTACCCTCAAATCCATCGCCAACAATGCCGAGATCGACGTGATCTGGGACGAGTGTCAGCTTGTCCTCGAACCACTGCGGGAGAAGTTGAACGCCGCGCTCAAGAAGAATTGGCAGGAGTGGGAGATTCCCCGCGAAGTAGACGAAGCGTGGCCACAGAAAGCCAAAGACTTGCACGCAGAATGGTGGGAGCAGCGTGTTGCCCGCCAGAAGGCGATTGACGCTTCCATCGCAGCCAAGGCCGACTTCGAGTACCTCTACGACAAGCCCTACGAGGACAACAAGAAAGTCCGGGTTTCCGGTCCGTTCACCGTCGAGAGCCTCTCTCCGCATCGTGTCCTTGCCGTCGATGAGAACGACGACCTGGTTGATCCCGCTGTCAGTACCGACGTGGATGTACGCGGTGCGCAGGACTTTGTTCAGGTGATCCTCGATACCCTGAAGATCAGCGGCGTGCAGCAGGCCCACAAGGAGGACAAGATTGCCTTCTCCTCCCTTACCCCCTGGCCCGGCGACTTCATCTGCGCCGATGGGCGGTACACCGAGGCAGATGGCACGGAGAAGCGTGCAGCCATCTTCATCGGTCCGGAGTTCGGCACAGTCTCCCGCCCGAATCTGGTTTCCGCCGCCAAGGAGTCCGGCGACGCGGGGTTCGATGTGCTGATCACCTGCGCCTTCAACTACGACGCCCACTCCTCGGACTTCAACAAACTGGGACGCATCCCTGTGCTTAAGGCCCGCATGAACGCCGACCTGCACATGGCCGACGACCTGAAGAATACCGGTAAGGGCAATCTCTTCGTGATCTTCGGCGAGCCGGACATTGAAATCCTCCAGGCTGAGAGCGGACAGATTCAGGTGAAGGTGAACGGCGTGGACATCTTCAAGCCCAGTCTGGGCAAGGTGGAGTCCAGCAGCCCAGATGACCTGGCCTGCTGGTTCATTGACACCGACTACAACGAGGAAAGCTTCTTTGTGCGTCATGCCTACTTCCTCGGAGCCAATGATCCCTACAAGTCGCTCAAGACGACCCTGAAGGCTGAGATTAACGAGGAGGCGTGGGAGACCCTGCACAGCGACACCTCGCGGCCTTTTGACAAGCCAGCCTCCGGCAGGATTGCAGTCAAGGTGATCAACCACCTCGGCGACGAGGTAATGAAGGTGTTCCGGGTGAACTGAGGACGACTGCCGATGGAGTTTCGGATTGCAGATACATTTACCGATAGCCTGGCCAAGCTGACTGGCGAGGAGCAGAAGGCCGTGAAGACGGCGGCCTTCGACCTGCAATTGAACCCGGCCCAGCCGAGCCTCCAATTTCACAAACTCGATAAGGCGAAGGACCCGAACTTCTGGTCCATCCGGGTCAACCTCGATTTGCGTCTGATCGTCCACCGCACCGGAATCAGCCTGCTGCTTTGCTATGTGAACCACCACGAGGAGGCCTACACCTGGGCCGAACGGCGGCGACTGGAGGTCCATCCGAAGACCGGCGCTGCGCAGTTGGTGGAGATTCGGGAGCGGGTGCAGGAGGTACCGAAGTACGTGGAGGTGGAGCGGCCCGTTCCGCCCAAGCCGCCAATCTTCAAGTACATTTCGGATGGACAGTTCCTGGCCTACGGAGTCCCGCCAGATTGGCTTGCCGATGTGCGCGATGCTACCGAGGACACCTTGCTTGAGATTGCCGGGCACCTGCCTGCGGAAGCCGCCGAGGCCCTGCTCAATCTGGCCACTGGAATCAAGCCGCCGCTGCCGGAACCTGTGCCAGTGGACACGAACCCCTTCGAACATCCCGACGCTCTGCGCCGCTTCCGCGTCATGAAGAACGTGGAAGAACTGGCCCTTGCGCTCGATTACCCGTGGGAGCGTTGGGCCGTCTTCCTGCACCCGGCACAGCGAAAATTCGTCCAGAAGGACTTCAATGGTCCGGCTAGGGTCTCTGGATCGGCGGGGACCGGGAAGACGATCGTCGCGCTCCATAGGGCTGTGCATTTGGCGCGGACCAATCCGGACGCACGTCTGCTCCTTACGACCTTCTCGGACATTCTTGCGAACGCGCTGAAAGCCAAGCTCCGCCTGCTGATTAGCAGCGAACCGCGCCTGGGTGAACGTATTGAAGTTCACTCCATGAACGCAATAGGCCACCGCCTTTATGAGTTAAACATCGGGAAGCTCCAGATTGCTTCACGAGAGATGATCCAGCAACTTCTGGGCCCGGCTGCAGGTGCAGTGCAGGGGAACAAGTTTTCACTGCAATTCCTTACGACGGAGTGGGAACAGGTTGTCGATGCGTGGCAATTGGACTCGTGGGAGGACTACCGGGATGTGCTCCGCTTAGGCCGCAAGACGCGGCTCAAGGAACCACAGCGGCTCATCCTCTGGTCCATCTTTGAGCAGGTCCGGTCTGCCTTGAGGTCGCAGAGACTGATTACAGACTCTGGACTCTTCAATGTCTTGGCGAACCGCCACACAGCGGGCACTCCCGCGCCGTTCGACTTCATAGTAGTGGACGAGGCCCAGGACATCGGCATCGCGCAGCTTCGATTCCTCGCCGCGCTGGATGCAGGGCGCGCAAACTGTCTGTTTTTTGCCGGTGATCTGGGCCAGCGGATTTTCCAGCAGCCGTTCTCCTGGAAGGCGCTCGGGGTGGATGTCCGTGGCCGCTCCACAACCTTGAAGATCAACTACCGGACATCCCACCAGATTCGTTCTCAGGCCGATCGCCTGCTGGGTACCGAAGTCGCCGATGTAGATGGCAACTATGAGGAGCGCAAGGGTACGATCTCTGTCTTTGATGGTCCAGCCCCCGGCATTCAAGTGCTTCCGACCAATGAAGCGGAGATCAAGTTCGTCGGCCAGTGGATTGCCGACCTTGTGAAGGCCGGAGTTCAGCCGCACGAGATTGCGATATTTGTGCGGTCTGATGCTGAGTTGGACAGGGCCAAGGCAGCGGCGAATGCCGCTGCGCTCAGCTATGATGTCCTCGACCAAAACGTTACGACCCCGGTTGGACGGCTCTGCATCAGCACCATGCACCTGGCCAAAGGTCTGGAGTTTCGTGCTGTGGTGGTGATGGCCTGTGATGACGAGGTGATCCCGCTTCAGGAGCGGATCGAGACTGTTACCGACGAAGCCGACCTTGAGGACGTGTACAACACCGAGCGCCACCTGCTGTACGTCGCCTGCACCCGTGCCCGCGACCATCTGCTCGTGACAAGTACCGCCCCGGCATCGGAGTTCCTCGATGATTTGAGCGTTTAATCGCCAGGCACTCGCCGGAATATCAACCAACAAACATTCGAAAATACAGGGGCTCCATAATGAGTATCGTCTCGGATATCTTCTCTGCGGTTGAGTCAGTCTGCGAGTGTGTTTTTGCCGTCGGACATTTTCTCTGTAACGCCGCCAAGAAGGTTTCGCAATACGTCAAGGGGCTTTCGGAGGAATACCGGGCGCCAATCAAGGGGAGAGACAGTCGGGAAGTGATGAACGATGTCTCACGGGCTAATGATGAGATTGCAGACCTACAGAGAAAGAAGAATCGCGATCGAAGTCTCAACTCAAGAGACGAGGATCGTTTACATGAATTGAACCAGCGGCGCTCCCAGCTCCGGAAAGAAAAGTGGGAATCGCGTACACAGAAAGCAGTAAATGAAATCCGAAAAAGGGAATCCGACCTTTCTGAGGTATTGATAACGCCGGACCACACGCACATTCTTCAGTACCATATCGGGCTGGATGCGGCTGGCAAGAAGTGCTTACGGTGTGGCAAAGACATGATCTTGCAGTTTCCTCAAGGCCTTCTCTCGATTCGTCAAGAGGGCCTCTTCTGGGGTTGCACGGGGTATTTTGGGGGTTCCTGCACATATACGGAACAGTTCATTGCAACTTCTGATTGCCTTGTTACACCGGACAAAGTCGAAGAGTTCACCATCGACCAGAATACGCTTGCAACGCTATATGCTAATTCTCGAATCCAAGCCGGAGCCGCCCGCCGGTTATCGGAGCATCGCAGAGAGGCAGTCGATGGCTACGAATGTCCAGTGCACCTTGAGTCGCTGGTTGTTCGCGAGAAGCACGATTTCGTTGGGGCATTGGATCAGTTTTTTCTTGCCTGTCCCCGCTGGAAAGGTGACAGCCCTGAGTCCTGCCGATACAAGGTAAAGCTGAAGTCGCCCGCCCAGCTAGCAGCGGTACTTAATGCAAGCGAGGGTCGTGGCATCCTCTAGGATCGACAGTCGATTGTGCAGCGAAGAAGCTCGTAACGACCTGTCATGAGCTGTGATTAGTGGTGAGCGCTATGCGAATGTAGCGCTCACGATTTGTGCCTCTTGTTTTGCCTGCTGTACTCGGGCCGTTGCATATGTCACGTAGGGAAACAAGAGCACTGTGACAAGCAGCAATGTGGGAAGCAGGCAGAGGCTTGCGCCAAACTGGGGCTCGGAGAGCTAAAGCGATCCCAACTTCGTGGATGTTTAGCCCAGAGGTTGGACCGCGAAGACAAATTCAACCCCCACTGCCGCCATTGTCATATTAGGGTATACGCCAATTAGACGCACTGCCTGGACACAATCAGCGTCCAACTAGGGTTAATAAATTATTTAATTGACATTCTCTTCAATATGTCTAGAGTCTATCTAGACACTTTGAGGAGAATCGGAATGACGGCAGCCAAACGACATGACAAGCGTGTGGGTTACATCCGTGTCAGCACCCTTGATCAAAACACAGACCGCCAGCTTGACGGAGTGGAACTGGATAAGGTCTTCACAGACAAAGCATCCGGCAAAGACACTGCGCGGCCACAGTTGCAAGCAGCTCTTGAATACATCAGGGAAGGCGATCTGTTGATCGTCCACAGTATGGACCGGCTGGCCAGGAACCTCGATGACCTCCGAAAGATCGTCCTCGGTCTGACCGCCAAGGGGGTCCACGTCCAGTTCGTGAAGGAGAGCCTGACATTCACTGGCGATGATTCGCCGATGGCCGAGTTGCTCCTTTCTATGCTTGGTGCCGTCGCCCAGTTCGAAAGGGCTCTGATCAGAGAACGCCAGCGGGAGGGGATCGCCTTAGCGAAGAAGGCTGGTGTCTACAAGGGGCGGAAGCCATCCCTGACGCCCGCCCAAATCGCGGAGATTCGTCAGCGAGCGGCAGCAGGTGAGAAGAAAGCTAGACTTGCAGGCGAATACTGCGTATCAAGGCAGACGTTGTATGCGGCCCTCGGCTGAGCGATTCACAGGTTTGGAAGCCTCCTGAGCGCAATGTGAACGCCATCCTGTCGCAGTGCTACAGAAACTCATCAGTGAGGTAGAATGGCCAGTATCTTTAACTCAGATGCGTTAAGAGGGAACAAAATGACCGAGGAACTCGGGACAACTGAGATTGTGCAAGCGGAGACACAGGCTTCCGAGCCGGGGCCTCCATCAGTTGAAGCTGTACCGGCCAGGCGGTCGCGAAAAGTGAGGTGGGCAGGATTAACCCTGCTGGTGCTTGCCGGAGTCCTGCTTGCTACCATGGGGTGGCACTTTCTGGCGATCTTCAACATGAGAGGCGGGGGCGGCCCGACAAGCATTACACCCAGTGTTACAGAAAACCAAGCTCCGCAGCTTCTCTGGGACTTTACCTCTCCAAGGCCTGTACAACCGAATTTGTCTGAGGACCTAAAGAAGAGGATCATTGACCAGATATGGCCAATTACGCACACCACGGAAGAGGTGCTATTTACTTCTTCTGTTCGTGGGGCGTTTTATCCAGGCGTACCTGCGGATAGTCAGTTAGCAATTGCCGCCGTTCAGAATTCGGTGAATCGTGATCAGGTTCAAGGCCCGTGGAGTTTCTTGATTATCGAAACCGGCAGCGATCTCGAATTGATTCAGAACCCTTACGGGACAGATCTGTTGCGTGCGTTTCGGCCAGCGGGAGCTCACTCCGATCTTCTAGTGGCAGATACTGTGGGCGGCGAGCAGGGAGAAGAACGCCACTTCGCTCGGGTCCTATCAGTTGCGAATCATGCCGTTCAAGTAGTGGCGACGCTTGGAATATCTGAATTCTCTAATTGCGAATCCTTCGGCGCCATTGGGCATGTTGCAGATCGAATCCTGTATTCCTACACCCCGTCTAGCGGGCTCACTGTCCAGTCGAGACAGCACCTCTTCCAGGCATGTGGTGGGGACGCAAGATATCGCCCGCTGTCGTCCAATTCTCCTGATGCAGAAGAGGCACTTTTGGCCCTTCAGACACAGTCGGTGTCGACAGGCTCGGAGAGTGGTGCCCCGGATCAAGATGGGCATGCTGCCGCGAATGCTGCTATCGAAACGAAGATTGACGCTCAGCCGGGATTCACTTCGATTCCAATCACTACCTCATCTCACCTTGTGGACCAGATATTTGGCCACGGCAGTAATCTCAATGATCTGACCAACGGTCAACTCGAATGGACGCTGGTCGCCGTCTCAGGAGTCGTTGATCTGAGAGAGTGCAGCCAGACTGAAGATAGGGCCCCTGCAGGGGAGAGGGTCTATGTTAAATATGGAAGTGATGGTAAACCGAATCAAGCCGTATTTGATATCAGAACCACGGATGCGTGGACGTGGAAGCGAATCAAGCAAGAAGTTGCTGCTGGTTCCAGTCTGGCCGAACTGCCTGCAGAAAACAATCCATGTCGCAAAATAAATGTTGTGGTAGAGGCAGATTCTGCTCGCCAAGCTAGTGCCCTACACGATGGTGACAGGATCGTAATTGTAGGCCAGTTCCTTACTGCGGGATCTGGGCTAATCATGGTCGAAAATGCACATATTCCTCCGCCGGGCGAGGTGCGCAGCGATCGGATTGTCGTCAATCGCCCCATCTCGGTGCGAGACATGAAGAACCCCTGGACGTGGTAGAGGATTTCCCGCCGAAAGTTGAGTGGCGGTCCTCCTCAGGTGGCACAACCAAAGAACAAATCACCAACGAAATTGGCGCCATCGACAATCAGCAATTACAACAGGTGTAGCACTGAGATCAGAACAGCGACCGTGGCGTGCTCGTTCCCTCCGGAAGGAGCACGCCAAGCCATTATCTATTGAGAATGATCTCATCGGGGCGCCCGCAGCAACTGGACGGCGAGGCTAACGCGACAACTTGAACTTCGGGAATAATGATGGTTTTTCCGCCCTTGTTCTTACTGAAGCCAAAGCCGGTGACTCTACCCAAAATTGCAGTTATGCTGTATGGCGGTACGGCCTCGGCAGATGTGCAATCGACGTTTACTGCAACGCTCCGGAAAACGGGGGCGTTATTGCAATAGGTATAGCTCAGGCGATCCGCAAGTCGCGGGTTTGTTGTACTCGGCTGGAGTTCGAAGACTGTTCCTCCTGAATGGCGGCCCCGATCAGGCTTGGGGATTCATAGTCACTCCGACCGGTTTCCAAAAACTCACGATTGCATTTGACCGTCAAAATCCCCAGCAGGCCGTGGCGAAGTAGCACCCCGGTCTGCCCTTTGCACCTTTAATCATTGTCTGCCTTCCAAAAAACCTTTATCGTTTTCCGAACGACACGAAAAAGCGGAAAGTTAGCGGATTGTCCTAACACTTAACTTCTTAGGTGCGCTGGATCACTTTACGTGCAGCCTTCCTCCATGATGTGCTAGTGGTGTGTCTCATTAATAGAGTCGCTTAAGTGGCGAGGGTCATCTCATAAGCGGGAGACCTTGAAATGCGCGTAGCTCAGCCCATTGAATTGAACGAAGAGGACCGGCGGAAGCTGGAGCAA
>Ga0224528_1000880_pt1 | contig 21746 bp, 18 predicted proteins | sample CBST25metaG_2_FD_179888 | JGI IMG/M metagenome (GOLD analysis project Ga0224528, IMG submission 179888) | Peat soil microbial communities from Stordalen Mire, Sweden - C.B.S.T25 | ecosystem: Environmental > Terrestrial > Soil > Wetlands > Peat | place: Sweden: Norrbotten County, Stordalen Mire...
GTTGGTGATCGTAATTGGCCTGCGCCTGGGCGAGGGCAGCTTTCGCGGCGCGTACCTGGGCTTCGGCGTTGATCGTGGCGCTGCCGGTTTCGCCGCGGGTCTGGCGCTCGGTGACTACGGTCTCGCCAAGCTTGCCCTTCTGGCTGGCGGCAGTGGCTTCGGCAGCCTTGCGCGCGGCGGCGAGGTCGTCGCTTTCAATGATGGCGATAAGTTGGCCGGCCTTGACGTCCTGCCCCTCGTCTACGGTGAGGGTCTGGATGCGGCCGGGAATCTTGGCGCTGACCAGAACCTCATTGGCGTCCACGGTGCCGATCAATTGCAGGTCGCCGGAGGGGCGCACCGTGACCAGGTACCAGATGAGCGATCCGATGGTCAGCATGGCCAGGATCAGAAAAACTCTGTTGCGTGCGTTCACAAATTCCTCGTTTTTTCCGTCTTGATGGCGTGGCATTTCTTCATGAAGTGGGAGAGGATTCCGCTGCCTTCCGGCATGGGCGAGGCGGCCAGCACGCGCGCGGCCACTCGCGCACCGTGCTCACGGTCAACAAAGATCGACTGGCCCAGGTATTCGATTGCCGATTTGCGGCGAGCCTCGAGTGCGCCGCGCTCCAGGGGGTCTATTCCCTCGATCAGCCGCATGAAGGGTGACGAGACAAAATAGAAAACGTTGGCGCCCATCGCGGCCAGGCGCATTTGGGAGGGGTCAGCCGAAATCAGCTCACCAGACGCGATTCCCTCGTTGAGGACCTGCGCCATCCGCGCCATGAGCGGCTTGAAGACCGTCTCGACCAGCGGCGTGAGAGCGTTGGCCTCGCCGCGGTGGAGGCGCATCATCTCCTGCTGCATCAGGCTCTGGAATCCGGGATTTGTATAGATGCGGTCGAAATGGCTGAGGGTCGAGAGAAGAAACCGCTCGCCTGCCGAGGCATCCACGTCGAAAACGGCTAGGCTCGCATCCCGTACACCCTTGGCCACCGACTCCAGCGCCGCTGCATACAGTGCGTCCTTGCCCTGGAAGTAGTAGTAAAGCAGCGCCTTGTTGACGCCCGCGGCCTCGGCAATCACCTCGGTACGAGCACCGGCCAATCCGTTTTCGCTGAACTGGAGCACGGCGGCTTCAAGAATGCGGGCGCGGGTGAGGTCGGCGCGTTCGGCTTGGGTGCGAGATTGGTTGTTGATTGCCATATTGACTAACCAGTTAGTAAGTTATGCTCGAAAAGGACTTTTTGCAAGTGCCGAAAGTCACAGCGCGACTAGAATCGATCCCATCATATTTAGAATGAGATAAATATGGATTGTACCCGCGATGTGTGGCGGAAAGTCTATCGCCGTCCGGCGACTCCAAGTGGTGCATCCGACGGCTCTCCACACCCCAAGGGGAGAGGGACCCCAAGGATCAGGGCGGAGGGCGAACGCAGCAACTTCGGCGAATTTGTCTGCCGCTGCGCTGGAATAGCGGGTCAGTCGGAGAGAGTTGGAGAAGTTCGAATCAAGGTTTGACTTGGTCAATCATGCGAGGCACTCGACCGCCAGCGCCACAGCGTTCCCGCCTCCCAGGCACAGTGCGGCGATGCCTTTCGTCTTGCCGAGACGGCGCAAGGAGTAGAGCAGCGTGGTCAGCACGCGCGCTCCGCTGGCGCCGATGGGATGACCAATGGCCACCGCGCCGCCCTGAATGTTTACCTTCGCCGGGTCGAGATCGAGGTCGCGATTGACGGCCATGGCCTGCACACTGAACGCTTCATTCAACTCGAACAGATCGACGCTCTGGAGCGGCCAGCCCGCCTTGGCCGCCGCCTTGCGCACTGCCTCGATAGGCGCCAGACCGAACCACTCCGGCTCGCGGCCGCTGGTGGACTGGGCGCGAATCGCGGCCAGCGGCTTCAGGCCAAACTGCGCTGCCCGGTCGGCGCTCATCACCACCAGGGCCGCGGCACCGTCGTTCACCCCGGGCGAATTGCCGGCGGTCACCGTTCCGCCCTCCTGAAAGGCCGGCTTGAGCCGGGCCAGGATCTCGACCGTGGTCTCGGGGCGAATCGACTCGTCGGCGTCGAAGAGGCGCGGTTTCTCGCCTTTTTTCGCCGCAGGAATCTCGACGGGGAGAATCTCTTCGCGGAAGAAGCCCGCCGCTGTGGCCGAGGCGGCGCGCCGGTGGGATTCGGCGGCAAAGGCGTCCTGCTGTTCCCGGCTAAACGCGTACTTGGCTGCGATCATCTCCGCGGCGACGCCCATGTGGAAGCCGCGATAGACCTCCCACAGTCCGTCATAAATCATCGAGTCGACCAGCGCCCCATTGCCCATGCGATAGCCCGATCGGGCCTGGGGCAATAGATAAGGAGCGTTGGTCATCGATTCCATGCCACCGGCAACGACGATTTCGGCGTTGTCGGATTGAATGGCCTGGGCCGCCAGGGCCACGGCCTTCAATCCCGAGCCGCAGACCTTGTTGATGGTGAGCGCACCGACCTGCGGCGGAAAGCCTCCAAAGAGAGCGGCCTGGCGTGCCGGATTCTGGCCCAGTCCAGCCTGGAGCACGCACCCCATGATGCACTCGTCCACGCTGGCTGGGTCGATGCCGGCGCGGCGCACGGCTTCCCGCACCACCAGAGCCCCCAATTGCGGAGCGGAGAAAGACTGGAGCGAACCTTGAAACCTGCCCACCGGCGTGCGTGCCGCCGCGACAATCACGACTTCCTTCATCGCCTGCTCTCCACAAGTGGCGGAATCATAACTTCCCAGGGGAGCTGCGATCAATGCAAAAAGAAAGGACCTCGCTGATGGCCTCATTCCCGACACTCGCTTTGCGTTGTGCACGGCTTTTGTCGCTTCTACAAGAAGAAACGCGCCGCTGCGTGAGCTCGAAACCTGGATACGGGTCAACCTCTGTAGAGGACCACGACCATGTGATTGCCACGAGTTGCATTCTCGATTCGGGAACGGAGTGGGCCGTATACTGTCTTTCAGGGACACTGCGATTCACTGCTGGCGATCATGCAGCGGCGGCTCTGCTGCCGTCCGTGCCGGCCATTGCTTCGCGATGATGGCAAGCGCACTCAGACTCAACTTACAATCGGCCAGGAGAACAAATGAACCGCCGGCAATTTGCATTCGGAACCACCTGCACTCTCGCCGCACTCGTCCAAGGGACGAAGGGCTTCGCGGCAGCAACCCAAGTCGCCCCCTCGCCAGCAGCGCAAATGGGCGCACCGCAACTAGCCGGCTTTACCGCGACAGGCCGCCCTCCGGTCAGCCAGCGGTCCTTTGTCAGCGATGCCGTTGAGGACACCATCGCCAACGTCAAGCGCGCGATCGGCAATCCCCGCCTAGCCAAGCTTTTTGAAGACTGCTATCCCAACACCCTCGACACCACGGTGCAATTTTCCGAGCGCAACGGAAAGCCGGATACTTTTGTGATCACGGGCGACATTCCCGCGATGTGGCTGCGCGACTCCTCGGCTCAGGTGCTGCCCTACGTTGCTCTGGCGTCGAAGGACAAGAAGCTTCAGTCCCTGTTTCACGGGCTCATGCACCGGCAGGCGCATTGCATTTTGCTCGATTCCTACGCCAACGCTTTCTATGCGACCGACAAGGTGGGCGACTTCAAATCAGACGTCACCGAGATGCGCCCCGGCGTGCACGAGCGCAAGTGGGAGATCGACTCGCTCTGTTATCCCATCCGGCTGGCCTACAAATATTGGAGCACCACCGGCGACACAGAGCCATTCGATGAAGACTGGCATAAGGCCGCGCGGCGGATTGTGGCCACGTTCCGCGAACAGCAGCGCCTCAAAAACGATGGCCCGTATCGTTTTCAGCGGATGACCACGGCGTTCTACGATAACTCGCCCAACAGTGGACTCGGCAATCCGACGCGCAAGATCGGCCTGCTGCATTCAGCATTCCGCCCGTCGGACGATGCCTGCCTGTTCCCCTTTCTGATTCCGTCGAACATGTTTGCCATCGTGTCTCTCCGCCAGTTGCAGCAGATCGCCCGGACCGTTTTGCACGACCAACAACTGGCCGACGACGCGGCTCGCCTGGCTGATGAGTTGCAGGCCGCGATCGAGAAATATGCCTTTGCGAATCACGCGGCGCATGGCAAAATTTATCCCTATGAGATCGACGGCTTTGGCAATTCGCTGCTGATGGACGACGCCAACGTGCCCAGCCTGCTTTCCCTTCCCTATCTTGGCTGCTGCAAGCCTGAAGACGAGACGTACCAGCACACACGGGCTTTCGTGCTCAGCGATGACAATCCCTTCTTTTTTCGCGGCGTAGCCGAGGGTATAGGCGGACCGCACGAGGGCCCGGGCATGATCTGGCCGCTCTCAATCATCATGCGCGGTTTGACCAGCAGCGACTCAAGCGAGATTGCACATTGCCTGCGCATGTTGATCGACACCAGTGCCGGCACAGGCTTCATGCATGAAGCCTTTGCTGAGACCGATCCGGCGAACTACACGCGCCCCTGGTTTGCCTGGTGCAATTCGCTCTTCGGCGAGTTTGTCATCGGGATCGCCAACGCGCACCCGGAAATTCTGAAACAGGCCTGAGTTTGCGCAGGATTGATCCGGCCCCGACGCTTGATTGATCCCGCCTCCAAATGTAAGCACCGTGCCCCATCCACTTCGCAGGCTTTATCGCGAGATGGATGGGAAGGCGCAACACTCTTGCGGGGCTGGATCAATCGTTCAGCTTTTCTGCAGACTGTTTAGCCCTGAGGGGGCTTTGTCCAAGAACTCCGACTTTTTGGGCAAGACGAAGAGCTTTTAGGTAAGAAGAAATCTTCACTGGAGAAGTGCTCATTCCGACTTGGTTATATGGGCGACTGCATGGTAACTTCCGGGTTGCCGACGATTCGCTCAAGTGGATTGCCGTAGCGATGCTCATGGCAAAAGGCAGTCCTGGAACCCGCGGTGTCATTTAAGACTGATTCGCAATTGCACAGTTAGCCCATGTTATACGAACACATTCGCAAGTTGACCGCCCAATCGCCGCCAATCGTCATGTTCTTCAAGGACACGATCAAATGGATGACCACATTGTTTGAGCGGTTGACTGTAACTGCAGGTTTCGGGAACGGACAGGTCTGCACCATCACCATCTATGACAGCACGACAGCGCTTAGCACAACGAATATCGCACCGATCGGAGTGCTGGTCGGAGTTACGCTGCCGCCGCTTGTCGTGAGCGTTCACAATCTGCGTGCGGTATACAGCGGAGATGCGAATTATCCGCCCGATGAGTCTTCTGTCCACGCCGTTGCCGTCGTTGCCAAGTGCTCGCAACGTTCACTCGTGGGAGGGCGGGTAACTTCACCTCACCGCAACCTTGGTCCCCGGGTCGGTGACCCGCATTGAGCTTACATGCAGCGCCGGCCTTGGCCGAGTGGTCGAGAATTGAAAAAACCGCGTTGATTCGTCGCACCCTTATATCTATAGGATTTCCGTGGTCGCTCCCAAGCGGATAATCTGAACCGGTAAATGAATGACTGAGTCAAACTCGGAAATCGCAAGATTTCAACAACCGCCGAGAGAACTCTCCGAGGACGACTTGGTTTGCGGAGACCGCCTTGACTCCGCCCTGGAAGAACAGCAACGTGGGAACGACAGACGTCCCCTATGACAAAACCAGCAAACAACTCGGCGGTATTCTCGTCCCTGAGACCAAGGACATGAATCATGCTGTACAGTTCATCGTCCAGCACCCGGCTCCTACGCATGGCAACATTTTCGAGATTCGGCCAGCAGCGCATGTAGGAAGTCACAAAGGCAAGCGAGCGGCGACGGAGACAGGTCATTGCACCCTGAAGACGGATAGCAGAGAAAAGGTAGAGGAGAGATTGACGGATGCCAGATGGGAATGAGTTTCTGTTTATGAATGAATTGAATTCCTTTTATGAGCATTAGAAACGATAAACGCCCTTTGGGCCGTGGATCGCTTTCTGGCTGCCTGAGCCCGAACTCCAAACACTGGGCGACTTCAGAGGAGTGATATTACGAATTCACATCAATGGACAGGTGAATCAACTGCGCGTGCAGACGGGACTCGGCCCCACGATCCCTAGCCTGGCCGTACACACTTTTCCAGCAACCGTTATCATCAAATCTAGTACTTCAGATTCAACGTGTGAAAGGACCACTGATGTCTGTTTCTGTAAATCGTATTTGGCGACAATTGCCCGATGAGACCAGAGTCGCCGCCTGCAAACTTATTTGGGCTGAGTCACACGGCGCATCGAGACAATTCCTCTTTTCCGCTCTCGCAAATGCGAAAAAACTGCGTGAGGTATTTGTCCGCAAATCTCCGATTGACCGACTCGTCAACTGGACGGCGGCAACCACGACGTTGCCTGACCCAATCGTGGAAGACATTCTCAAGAGGTACCTTCTCCATGAGCATCGCGCTGTGATAATCAGCTTTCTCGAATTGCTCCATATCCCCCATGCCGAGGGCATGATCGAGGAGAGCTTCGACTACCACACCTTGACCAAAGAGCGCGTCCAGGAGGCTGCGCGTACCTTACTCGCATCTGCAGATCGCATGGGCGCAGAACTTTACCTGAAGTACCTCGTGCTTCAAGGCGGCCCTTGGGAAGGGATCGAAGAAATTCTGCCGACCGGAGAGTAAAAACCGCTTGCCGGGGGCTCCGCTTCATTATCGGCGACACCGAGTGCCCTATGACTAGGAATATGGAGACCAATCTGAGATGTATGCTCTCCGATTGGTCTCATCTGAGTTCAGTGCCCTTGATTGTTAGTAGATTCTCGAATGAAGGCAACAACGGGGAAAACAATCATCGAGAATCGGACACGAGAGGTTCTCGGGATTCGTCCCCGAATAGGCGATTGGGCCGTGGATCGTTTTCGTACTGCCTGAGTCCGAATTCCGAACCCTGGGCGAATACCCGGCCCTGTACCTCCCAGTCGCCATGCCGACATTTGAGTAGAAATCAATGTCAACGAGCGACTTGGCAGACGACTCACCAGGTAGGTCCTAGTGAGTCGTCTGCCACAGATCACTTGCCCAATAGGGCGGTGAGACACCGAGAAGGTTCCAGAGACAATCCGCATTCCTGCTGCACCGGATGCCAGCGCCATAGCGCTGCCGGATCGCCCCTCCTGCGCAGAGTACCAATCAGCGCAGGTGTCAGGAACAGAAATCAAGAATCGCAAACTTTCCACTTGACATCGACCAGAGAATGCACAACTATATGGTTGTGGATAATCTGGGTACAACCTTTGCGGCCTTATCCGATCCAACCCGCCGGGCAATGATCGAACGGCTCTCCCACGGGCCTGCCTCCGTGCATGGATTGACGGAACCGTTTGCACTCTCGCAGCAGATGATCTCAAAACATATCGCCTACCTGGTGCGGGCGCGGATTGTCATCAAGAGAAAGCGTGGACGAGAGAGTGTGTGCACGCTCAGGCCACAGGCGATCAAGAAAGTCAGCGACTGGGCGGTCAGCTATCGCCGATTCTGGGAAGAGAGCTTCGACAAACTGGAAGTAGTTGTAAATCAAATGAAGAAGGAGGAGGTCAGAGATGACGGAAAACACGGTGAGCGAAATTGAGCGAATGGTCGTTACAAGAGTTTTTGATGCTCCACGCGAGCTGGTTTGGAAGGCGTGGACAGACCCGAAGTACGTGATGCAGTGGTGGGGACCGAAGGGCTTTACTGCGCCCGTTTGCCAGATGGATGTTCGCGTTGGAGGAAAGTCTCTCTGCTGCATGAAGACGCCGGATGGGCAGGAGTTCTGGAATGCGATTGAATACCATGAGATTGTTCTGCATGAAAAGATCGTTTCCTCCATGTATTTTTCGGACTCGAAGGGAAACAAGATCGACCCTGCGCAGTTAGGAATAGAACATGAGGCTATAGACGGTGCGTACGACGTGACCCTCTTTGAGGATCTCGGAAACGGCCAGACAAAACTCACCTTCATTGGAAATGAGCCCCTGGAGAGCGCGAAAAATAGCGGTCAAATGGAGGGCTGGAACCAGATACTCGATAAGGTTGCCGCGGTTATTGCGGGGCTAATGCAGACGAAATAGAAAGTTGACGCTGTGACGATCGTCATGCGCGAGACACAGTTGAGGCTGGCGGCGAAGGCTTGGCTAGAACAGGCTTCTCGCCGCTCGGCCGAATAGTCGCCTTACCGGATAAGTGACCCTCGGCTCAACTGTTGATTTCAGTGGGATAACCGGCCAATTTTCGCAAAACACACATACGACAATCAACGTCTGCACTCGTTTTGACATTTTCGCTCTCGCTATCAGCAACTCGACTTCATAACGTGGGAAAAGGTAAGCCCAAGTCGTCACCCGAGGAATTTGAATTCGACGCGCACTGTAGGCGGGCGCTGGGGGAGCGATTTGGCGCTCTCGGGAGTTTCAAGATTCTCGACCGAATGCATGGGTTCCGGCTCCAGCCACTTCACGCGCCAGGTGCCCGGCACAACCGGTCTCTCCTGGCTCGGAATGTCATGGACGCTGCCGTCAACATGATAGATACGCTGGTGCGGAGTGCGGCCACCGGCATCCCAATCGAGAAAAATGCTCGGCCAGCGATGATGATGCGTCGGTTCCTTCACTCCCGGAGGAACCTGGACCTCGAGTACACGCACGGAGGCGTTCTCAAAGAGGACCTTGTGGCTCTCGGGTGCCACCTCGACCGCGTCGAAGCTATCCGGAAAACCAGGCTTGCTCTGAGCAGACAGCCGCAGAAAGCCGCCGATGAAGGACGAAATTCCCGCGAGTAACACGAATCTTCGACGGGAGAAAGGTGTTCTTTCTGGTTTCATGGCTTGGAGTATACCGTCCCCTCGTTGTTGTTTCGAAACCGGCCAAAGACGCAAGTCAGTGGCGTTGGAGGCTGCTCATCGTGCAAGAGATTCGTGCCCGTATGTGACGCGCCAGCCCGCGGGCAGCTTCCGCCAGATGGACGAAATGATAAATGTGCCATCGCTGAGTTTTCCGTCCGGCGACGTGCGATGGGCCGTCATTTGTTGTGTAACGAGAACGGTTTCGGGATCGAGAACAGTGACTTCAGGCTGTAATTGCTGGGTATAAACCACATCGCTCTTGCCGTTTTTCCACCATTTGATTTGCTGGTCGCGTAGGTTGTCCTAACCGCGGAAGATCTGGCCGTTGGCAACAAAGATAAGCTCCGGGCTGTGAAGATAGGTGGCGAGAAAACGGTCCGTGTCATGCGCATTGGCGGCCAGCAATTGCTCGGAGAGCAAGGGACGGATCTGGTTGGTGATCGGGGACTTGGACTCTGCACTCGCTGTCCCAGTTACCAACAGACTCGCAAGTAAAAACCAACAGGACATCGGCTTCATGAATCTCCCTCAGAAGGGGCCAGTTCCGGGTTGAACTGGGCCGCGGGTTCTCTCGATTCCAATTCACTCAACCCTGCCAGAACGGCCGGAGTCTCGATCCGGCCCTTTCTGATAAACAGAAAATAGATAACACACGTAAGGCTCACCAGCACAATGGTGAACACGGCGTCTTTCAAATCGGCCACAACCGCCGCAACCAGGAATGTCGACGAAACCAGCAGAACTCCGAGATTCGACCATGGGTAGCCCCAGCTCCTGAATGGTCGAGGCAGGCTCGGTTCTCGTCTTCGAAGCACGCAGAGCGAGACAAACCCGGAAAGATACACGACCGCAAACATAATCGAGCAGATCGCAATCAGGGTTTCAAAGCTGCCGCTGAGCGCCAATCCCGTCGCCAGCAGCGTTCCAATCAGTAGCGCCGGAGTTGGAGTGCCGCGAGCGTTCACCCTGGTGAGCCACAGCGGCAAAAGCCTGTCTCGCCCCATCGCAAACAGAATTCGCGGCGTCATCAGGAATGTTGCATTGATGGTGCTGACGACGGTGACCAATGAGACCAGCAGAACGAATTGCTTTCCCCGGCTGCCGAGGACAGCCTTTGCCGCATCGGCTACCGGCATCTGCGAATGCACCAATTGACCCATCGGCAATACATGGAACAGCGCCCCATTCACGAGCAGAAAAATCGCGGCGCAGGCCAGCACGCCTCCGATGGAAGAGCGGGGCAGATCCCTCGCCGCATTCTTGTTCTCTTCAGTAAAATAGATTGCTGCGTACCAGCCGTCGTAGGTTACGATCACGGCCTGTATTGCCATCACAAATGCCAGCGGCAACCCGCCCTTCGGCACGATGCCAACCGGAGCGGCATTCTCGCCTGCAACGTGCCCTGCAATAAAACACGCAACGACGAAGGCGACCAGAGCGATGGCTTTTATCAGGCTGGCTGCCTCCTGGGTGCGGCTTCCGATCCGCAATCCGAGCCAATTCAACAAGGTCAACGCCAACAACACGCCAACGGCCAGCAGCTTGACCTGACCGCGAAACGCCGGCTGAAATGCAACTGCGAATTCCCCAAGCGCCACTGCTAGATAAGCTGTCGCTGCCGTCTGCATCACCCAGTCGCTGCACCCAACCACGAATCCGGCGAAATCTCCCATCGCACGGCGGGAATACACGTACCATCCGCCGGCAAATGGGAGCATTGTTCCCAGTTCTGTAACGGAAAGGGTACAGAAAAGGGCAAACAGGGCTCCTATAAGCCAGATCCCGATGATCGAGCCGCGGCTTCCCAGATAGCCTGCGACCTCACCCGGCGTCCGAAGGATGCCGGACCCGATCGTATCTCCGACGATCACAGCTATCCCGAAACCCACCCCGAGGATCCGCAGAAGGCGGCCCTTTGGCTGAGAAGAGGCCAGAACGGTTCCTGCTGGTGGGGCTGTATCGCTCACCGAAAGCTCCGTCGTGATGGAAGGTTCGAAAAGGGGGAAAGACGAAAGAATTTCAAGATTACCTACCGGATCGTATCGAGTCAAGACTGTTCAGCGGTAGTTGGGAACAAAGCGAGAACCGGGAGCGTGGCTGTTTTATGACGCCAAATTTGACTTGATTTGATACTGTCGATATGACATGAATCGGAGAAGACTTCTCATTTGTGCAATAGCTGTAGCCTTTGGCGCCGGGTCGCACGCCCAAACGGGCTCGGTTCCGCGCGCGGGCTTTGATCTGCACTATCGTGTGCAGGGCTCTGGGAAACCTATCGTCTTCCTGGCCGGGGGACCAGGTTTCGATGTGGGTTACCTTGAAGATGCCGCCAAGCTTTTTCCGGCCGGATACCAACGAGTATTTCTGGAACAGCGCGGTACCGGTAAGTCGCGTCCCCATAAAATGGACGCCGATAACATGTCGTTGCGTCTTGCTATAGAAGATTTGGAGGCACTTCGCCAGCACCTTGGACTGGAAAAATTGACGCTTGCAGGTCACTCCTGGGGCGGAATGCTTGCCATGGCTTACACGGCTTCGCACCCGGACCGAGTCGAACGGCTGATCCTGATCGGATCTGGAGGACCAACGAGAGAATTCCTCGATTATTACGAGGACAACATTGACGCGCGGCTTCACTCGGAAGACATGGAAGCCAGGACATATTGGGATAACGCAGCGAAACGCGGAGTGGATGCGGACAAAGCTGCGCTGGAATCCATTAAGGCTATTTATCCAGCCTTCTTCTTCGATCGGACACAAGGCCTAGCAACAGCAGCGACCAGGCCTGACGGCTCATATCACGCCGATACCAACGCTCTCATGATGGCGGATATCGAAAAAGGCTACGATCTACGCGTCGGCTTGGCCCGAGTTACCAGCCCTGTGCTGATCATCCAGGGCCGCCAGGATCCGCTCGGAGATGCTACGGCTGAAGAAATCCATGCACTGCTTGGCGCTTCAGTCATTCGCTACATCAATCACTGCGGACATTTTCCATGGATTGAGCAACCGGAGAATTTCAAAGGAATCATAGCCGAGTTCCTGTCGGCCAAGTAAGAATTCCCGGATCCACCCGGAAGCTCGCCTCGCACCTAACTGGCGACTTCAAACCAACCACGTTTCCAGGACTGCGGGGCGCTTCATCGCCCAGCGCAGATATTCCGTCCAAATATGTCGAGCACGATTGCGCAAGTCAGCTTCGTGAGGAAAGTGCGCGCACATAGCTAAAAACATTTCAGTCCTCAGCTCGATGTAGAGTTCATTCAGCAGATCACTTTTCGACGGGAAGTACCGGAACATGGTCCCTTCCGCCAGACCTGCTCCCGCAGCAATTTTGGCGGTGGAAACACTTAAACCTGATTCCGCAATCTCACGCACCGCCGACTACAGTAGAGCATCCCTTTTTTCGGGGCTCTTGAGCCTGGCCATGTTTCGATGCTATCTCAGAGGAATCAAGGCGGTCCTCGAAATGTTATGGAGGGGCAGATAGAAATTGATTCTGACAAGTCGTAGTGCTGTATCTGGAGCGCCCTCCGCAGGAGTTCGCAGTTGAATGCACTTTAATAGGGCGCGTCAGACACAGCGATTTTAAAGTCGGCTTGTGCTGGCAATCCGTGCGCGCTCAATTGACGCGTTCATCATGGGTTCACTCATCCGAAACTGGATCGGTCTTGAGAAATGCCGTAGCAGCATGACACTGGAGAATCTCTGCCCCCTACCGATTGTATCCATTGAATTGAGGGGCTTCTCTGGATTACCAGGCAGGGTGTTTCCCCTTCCAGTCGGCTATCCCGGCCGCCACTGCCCGCTTATCTTCGCTCGTTAAGGTCCCTTCCTGCTGCGCCCGCGGTTCCAGGTCCGCCGCCTTGGACGGTTCGCATTGGGCCGTCCTGCGGATAGTAGACTCCGCTGGATGCCCGCGCACCGAGCAGAAGGTTGTAGCGAGCTACGATTCTCTCCTTCTTCTTGGGATTCTGCTCTGCGATCTCCACCTGCTTGTCGTCTTCCTGCTTGACCGCGCGCAATTTCTTCCATGCATAGGCATCGATAGCGGCGCGCTGCTTCCAGTTGCCTTCGATAATGGCCCGTGCCGGCTGGTTCTGAGCATTGTCGATGTTATAAAAGGCCGCGCGCTCCGCCTGTGAGAGTTAGTTCGCAGCAGTTCAACTATGCGGCGGAGGACGAGGCGGCTGCCGACGCGAAACACGCGTGACCCGGTGGGGGTGGCCAGCGCTCGTGATTCCTGGTCGCCGTTCTCCATTGCTGGCCGAGAGTAAAGCGCTCAAGGAACCTTGGTTACGCGCAATTTCTAAGATCACTCCCCAGAAACGGTCTGGGAATTCGACAGACCTCAACGGACTTTTAAGTATGCTTGATTGTCAAGGCAATGGCCTGAAATGGCGTACATGAAGGAAGACTCGGTCATTTGCCATCATCAGGCTTTTGGCTCCACTGCGCGAACCATTTCCACGAGTGCTTTGCGTGCTTCGTCCGAGTCCTGGACTTCGCGTAGGAAATTGATGCGCGTGCCTTTCATGCCGTCGTTGGTCTTCAGCCGAAGGTGAAACCCGAGACGGTCGACCGCCGTCATTGCGGCCTCGGTAGCGTCGAAGCCGGCATAAGCTCTGGCCAGCAGGATCATCGCCGAAACATGATCTGCGTTCATGTGTTCGAGAATTCTGGGAGCGGCGTCGGCGAGCGGATCGATCTTTGCGGACCGGTAATCCTCCGCGGTCACCCATCCCATGACACCGAAACCGCCGACATAGTAAATGTCCAGCGGCTGCAGGCGATAGAAGCCAAAGTCCTTGAAATCCACCCAGGAACGGCTGTTCTCATAGCGGGATAAATAGCGCTGACGCGCCTCGCTGGCTTCATCTACCGGTACAGGAAGCACATCTCCAACAAGCGTTGCCCGCGCGGTGCCCAGTGGATCGCCGTCGCCGGCTTGAGCTACAAAGAGACTTGCCCGCTGGTCAGCTTGAATGTTCTGCGTATGCATAGCCATGTTGCTGATCAGAAAAATAGGCCGTCCAGTCTCATCGATCGAATAAGGCATGAGAGAACCGAACGGATATCCTGGCTGTTTGCGAGAGACGGTTGAGAGAGTTGCGATCGTGCAGAGGGAAACGAGGGTGCGAACGCGCTCGGCATAGGTCGGCTCTGGAAGTTGGACTGCACCAGCATCTGTGTACGCGTGCTTGCGCGACGGATCAATCTCTGCGTTAGACATTTATCCTCGCCTCCCTAAGACGATGGTACATTGCTCCCGATCTGGAATCCGATATAGCCCCAAGCGGATCAATAGGCTCAGCTCGAATGCATGATACTGTCCAGTACTTTACGTTCCGCAAAAGGTTTGCAGGACGCGCTCCTCGGGGCGAGCGGGCGCCGAGTATTTCTCAAATTCCGGTCGCTCGTCATACGGTCGCGAGAGAACGGCGAGCAGGTCCTCGAAGGGCTGGAAATCCTGACGCGAGTTTGCGGCATCGAGTGCCGCCTCCACATGATGGTTGCGGGGTATGAACGCCGGATTTATCCTGCGCATGGCCGCGGCGCGCGTCTGCCCATCGGCGGACTCTTCTTCGAGGCGAAGCCGCCAACCGGCAGCCCAGCCGTCATATGCGGCAGGGTCCGAAAATAACGTGCGAACCCTCGCGTCGCCGTCCGGTCCGGCAGCGGCGTCGCACAATCTTCTGAAAGTCAGGGTGAAGTCCGCGCGATTGGCGGCCATGCACCGGAGCAGATCTTCGGCCAGAGCCGCATCACCTTCGCGCTCTACCAGGAGCCCAAGCTTGCGGCGCAGTCCTGCACGGTGGGCCGCTTCAAACTGAGGTTCGAAGGCGGAGAGGGCTTCGTTTGCCGTAACCAATGCTGCTTCTTCGCTGCCTGATTCCTGCACAAGAAGCGGCAGTAATGATTCGGCCAGCCGCGCCAGATTCCACAGAGCTATACGAGGCTGGTTGCCATAGGCATAGCGGCCGCCGTGGTCAATGGAGCTGTAAACTTTGGCCGGATCGTATTCCTCCAGGAAGGCGCACGGGCCGTAATCGATGGTCTCACCAGAGATGGATGTGTTGTCGGTGTTCATGACGCCATGGATGAATCCGAGCAGCATCCATTGCGCGATCAGCTGCGCCTGTCGTGCGATTACGCCCTCCAGCAGCGCCCGGTACGGCTCCTTCGTATGCGCGGCTTCAGGATAGTGCCGGGCAATCGAATAGTCGGCAAGCATGCGCAAGCCCTCCACGTCGCCACCCGCCGCGAAGTACTGGAAGGTTCCCACGCGGAGATGGCTTGCCGCCACCCGCGCCAGCACAGCTCCGGGCAAAACGGTGTCCCGTAGCACCCTTTCGCCGGTGGTCACGGCAGCCAGGGCCCGAGTGGTGGGTACGCCGAGCGCCGCCATGGCCTCGCTGACAATGTACTCTCGCAATACTGGTCCGAGTGCAGCTCTGCCATCACCGCCGCGCGAGAAAGGGGTGCGGCCAGAGCCCTTGAGCTGGACATCGTAGCGTTGGCCGTTGCGCGATACCAACTCGCCGAGAAGGTTGGCGCGTCCGTCGCCGAGTTGAGGCACAAAGTGCCCAAACTGATGGCCGGCATAGGCCAGCGCAATCGGCTCCGAGCCGTCGGCCACCTGATTGCCAGCGAGAACTGCAACACCATGCTCGCTCGTGAGTGCATCCGTGTCGAGTCCCAGTTCCCGAGCCAGCTCCTGATTGACTTTCACCATGCGCGGCGCCGCCACCGGTGTGGGGTCCAAACGTGCGTAGAAGTGCTGCGGAAGCCGTGCATATGTGTTGTCGAATGCGAAACACTCCTGCTGACCGGTAAGGGCGAGGCTGAGGCGCGGCCCGTCTAGCGGGATCATAGGGGAATCCATTCTCTATTAGATGCGAGTGTGCTGTTTCGGTCGCGCTCCCATTGCGAGCTGCCAACTTCTGCAGAGGAGCTATACCGACGCAAAATGAGGCAAAGAGCGGGCTTCTTTCAGTCGCAAGCCGAATTGCGGTACTGATCTACCACGGCGGACGCACTCATGTTTAAAACTGCCTCTTTGTCTGGAATCTCGGGCAACGAAAGGCAGACCCCGACGGCCCTTTTCTCACAACAGACGGTTACTCTGCGCGTAGTGCCTCTACTGGATCGACACCAGCCGCGCGCCGCGCGGGTAGATAACTCGCCAGCGTGGCCGCCGCCGCCAGCGCCAGCGGTACTGCAACAAATGACACCGGATCGAGCGGACTCACGCCAAAGAGCAGTGCCTTCATCACCTGCATCAGCACGGCTGCCGCGCAAATGCCGATCACTATCCCCACTCCAGTCAGCGCCAGTGCCGAACGCACAAACATCCACCGCAGGACATCTCTCGGCGCTCCCAGCGCCAGCCGAATGCCAATCTCCCGCGTCCGCTGCGTCACCGAGTATGAGATCACCCCATAAATTCCAATGATGCTCAGCGCCAGCGCCATTGTGCCCGCAATGGCCAGCATGACGAGCGTGAACGACGTCCGCGCCATGGATTGTGTATACAACTGCTGCATCGTACCAACCGAGGCCAGCGGCAGATCTGCATTCAGCGACCAGACCGCCCGCTGCATCTCGCTCAGCAGACCTTCCGTGCCCGCGCGACCGCTGTGAATCGCAAACGAGACAAATCGCAGCCCGTTCATCGTGGGCGGCGTCGCGAAGCGGTCATAAAACATCGCTGGCCAGTAGATGATCCCGGGAGCCTTTTCATCCACACCATGCACATGCACGTCCTCCACGACGCCAATCACTTCCTGCCATGGTGATTTCTGGTACTTCCTTATCCGCTTGCCAATCGCCGCTTGCGCCGAACCCCAGTTCTCTCGCGCAAAGCTCTCGGAAACTTCGACCATCGGCCGCACCTGCTCCAAGTCATCCCAGGTAAGATCGCGACCCGCGACCTGATGCGTGCCCAATGTCTGGAAATACCCAGGCGAGACGTAGTTGTACAGTTGTAGCGGTCCGTCCCCGCCGGGGTACACTTTGCCTTCCACTGCAATGATGTCCCAGTTCGGATCGTTCCCGTCCATCGGCATAGCTGCCCCAAACCCCACGGAAGCTACGCCCGGAATCGCGGCAAGCTTGTCGCCAATCTGGCGCTGCATCACGGCTACCGAATGCGGCCCCTTCGCGATCTGTTCCGGAATAAAGATGCTCATTGTCTCCACATGCGCCGCATCCCTGAAGCCCGGCTCGACATGCCGCAGCGCGATGAAGGTCCGAATCATCAGCACAGAGCTCACCAGCAGGACCAGTGCCATCGCAACCTGCGCAATGACTAAAACGCCACGTGAGCGCTGGCGAGCGCGGTCCGGGCTTGCCGTGCGGTTACCGCCAATCATCATGGCTGAGGACTGCATCCGTGCATATTTCCACGCCGGAATCGAGCCAAACAGGAAACTCGCAAGGATCGCCAGCGTAAATGTGAACCCCAGCGAACTCGCGTCAAACGAAACCTCACTGAGCCGCGGCAAATCCGTCGGCCCCATCGCCGCCAGCAGACGCAGTCCCGCATAGGCCACGAAGATCGAAACCACGCCGCCCAACAGTCCGAGCAGCAGGCTTTCCGTCAGCAGTTCGCGCACAATCCGGGCACGCCCCGCCCCCAGCGCAGCCCGTATCGAAAGCTCCTGATGCCGCGTCTCCGCGCGAACCATCAGCAGATTCGCGACATTCACGCAGGCAATCAGCATCACCAGCCCCACCGTCGCCATCACCACCCACAGTACGTTGCCCACATTGCCAATCACCTGCTGCTTCAGCGGGCGGAAGTTCGGCGTAATCTTCCAAACCTCGTAGTAGTGCGGGTTCGACCCTGGACCATTCGTCCACGAATCCATCCACAGCGCAATCAGCCGCGAAGCGTCCGCGTTGGCCTCCGCCAACGATACACCCGGCTTCATGCGCGCAATTCCCGTAAACCCAAATCCAGCCAGCTTCTGATTTGTCGGATCGAAGGCCAGCGGAATCAGAAGGTCAAACTCCTGATCCACCACACGAAAGCCCTGCGGCATTACACCCGCGATCGTGCGCGTTTGCCCATCCACTTGCAGGCTGCGGCCAATCACACTGCGGTCGCCTCCAAAGCGACGCTGCCAGTAGCCGTAGCTGAGCATCGCCGTCTTCGCTCCGCGCGGGTCCTGGTCCACTGCCGTAAACCAGCGCCCAAGCATCGACGGCACTTGCAAGGTCTCCAGCACTCCACCGCTGAGGAATGCGGCATTCACCTCATCCGGCTGGCCAATTCCCGTCACGTTCGCGCTGCGCATCTGCCACACACCCATGGATTGAAAGCTGCGGTTGTGCCTGGCGAATGTCAGATACATCGACGGCGAAAGCCGAAGACCGCTACTAAAGCTTGATAAACCTCCGGCGCCGGGCGCATTCATCCACAGTGCTGCAAGTTCCTCGGAATGCGGATAGGGCAGCGGCTTCAACAGCACGCTGTTCACAACACTGAACACTGCTGTATTTGCGCCAATGCCGATGGCTAATGTGAGCAGAATCGTCACCGCAAACCCAGGCGATTTCCCCAGCCGCCGCAGTGCATACCGCACATCGGTCAACACCGACTCGAGCGCCGGGAATTGCCACACTTCGCGGCTGCGCTGCTGCATCAGCGCCACATTGCCAAACTCCCGTCGCGCCGTCTGCTCCGCCTGCGCGCGCAGCACACCCTCTGCCATGAGCTCTTCAGCGCGCTCCTCAATGTGTTCTTGAATCGAAACAGAAATGTCATCGTAGTGACGACGCCTGAACAAAAGCTGGGTGAGCAATCGCATCGTTCGCCTCCTATGTTCTCGCTATCGCCAATACGCGGGTGATTCCCGCAAACATCCGCTCGAAACTCACAACTTCCTTTTCGAGATGTCGAATGCCCGCCTCGGTGAGGCTGTAAATCCGCGTGGGACGGCCCTTGGTGGAGATTCCAGCCTCAGCCTTCAGCCAACCCTCTTTCAGCATTCTCTGCAGCGCCGGATAAAGAGAGCCCTCCTCCACCTGCAGCATGTCCTCGGAGATTTCTTTGATGTGCTTCACGAGTCCATAGCCGTGCATGGGCCGCAAGCGCAACGACTGGAGAATCATGATCTCCAGCGCTCCTGGGAACAGATCGCGATGTTGAGGATTCTTTGCCATAATGAGAGAATACAGCAAAATACCTATTCTTAAAATAGGTATTTTATGACTGCTGGAACCCTTTTTGTGCGAGATATTAAATTCCTGCCGGCAAACCTCCAGATACGAGATTGAATATTGGACCATGCGGTTTGCCGCTGCGCAGGAGGCCGTTCCCGCCGCAAAGAGCAAAATGAACCGACGGCTGACGTACAAGGCGGCGGATTCCGAACTGCTGAGCGCCGATCGAGCGCGTGAGGTTGCCGAACTGGTTCTGAGATTGAGTCGGACGGCATTAAGTGATAGTCGCTCTCAGGTCTAAGAAGAGGGCTTCGAATAACGCCGCAATCTACCTTTCTGATGGCGGTGGTACTCCTGTTCAGCCATGCAGTCTTCGCCGCAACTGCGGTAGAAGACCACGATCTCGTGCTGCAGGGGGCGAAGGCTTATCCGTCACCGACGGCTCAACCAATCGCTTGCACAGCTTTTCCTCTCTTTGTCGCACAATGGTCCTAAGGAGTCTTCTTTCCAATCGTCGTCACGGCGTGCCGTCAGGCGGCCAGAAGCGGCCCGGTGAGAACCAAACCTCACGTAACTCCTTATCCTGGACTATTTTGCAGGGAACTTCTTTGTTATGAGGATTTTACGGCGCTACCGGCCGCGCAAGTCAAAGAAAATAAGGAATTTACGCCCAAAATATGGGTGGGGGTATCTGGTGTACCAAAAGCGCGGGCGATGTATGGCGAGGGCAATCTCCCCGCCCTACGCCGCCATCCATTTGCGTAATTGTCGCTGTGCCGGCTTCTCGATCAGGTGCAGGGCCAGGAGCGCCATCCCAATCAGGATCACGTAACTGATCCAGGGGTCGAAGCGGCTCAGGCCCAACAGATCCAGCATATGCGTGTCGTGAATCAGGTTCCAGAAATTGAAGTGCAGCAAGTAGAGGCAGTAGCTTGACTCCCCCACAAAAACCAGCGGGCGGCAACCCAACACGGACGACAGGACGTTCTCTCCAGCCAGGCCCAGCACGATGCAGGCAAACAGAGGCATCAGCAGACCCAGCGTGAGTAGGCCGTAAATGCCAGCAAAGCCGCCCAGGCCCAGCCAAAGCCGCAAGTGGCTGGCACGCGGCACCATCTCGTCCAACGTTGCCAGCATCACGCCAAAGATGAAACTGGCAACGTGGGCGTAGGGCGTATATTTGAGCGCCTGCAGCCAAGGACCGTAGCTCCACCGGTCAGGGTGCGCAATGCTGTCCGGATTGAAGATCATGTACAGTGCGCCGGGAACCATGCCCAGCACCCAGACGCCCGACATCTTCCACAGATGCGGAGCCAAGCGCGCAGGCCGTTTCCATTTAGCCAGCCAGGGGAAGATGAAGTAATAAAAACTCTCGGCGGACATGGTCCACGCCGGGGTGTTCAAAAACGTGGCAATGGCCGGAATCCAGCCCTGCACCAGCAGCGGCGTGAGCACGATGCCGGCCCAGAACATGCCGGGCGTGTGCGCCCTCCACTCTTGGGACAGCATGCGCCAACTCATCAGCAGGCTGAGCAGGTAAATGGGATAGATGCGCGTGAACCGCGCCTTCCAGAAGCGCACCCTGTCCAGTTGGCCGGCCCGCGCACGGGCATTGTAGTTATAGGCCAGCACAAAGCCCGAGAGCAGGATGAAGTAGCTCACCGAGACGAACCCGGCATTGACCACGGGCGCGAAAAATAGCTTGAAGTGAAGAGTGGGCTCGTTGAAGACCGGCATCCGGAAGTCGTACCGGAAGTCAAACCAGTATGGATTGGAGAAATGAAAGAGGACGATGTTAATGGCCGCGAAACAGCGCAGACCTGTCAAGGCGTTCAGTCGAGCTGGCTTGTTGACTTCCACTTGCTGTTAGACGTCTCCGGGCGGCCTACCGGCGCTGCCGCACAAACCGGAGCACCGCCCGGCCGCAGTTCCCTGTTCCCTAATCCCTGTTCCCTGTTCCCTGCTTTTACGCCGGGGTCCCCGCGGACAGGTCCTCGTCCGTGGGGTGGTTTACGCTGTTACCAGCGAACCGACCTTCTCGCCCATCACCACTCGCCGGATGTTGCCGGGCCGGTTCATGTTGAAGACGATCATGGGCATGTTGTTGTCCTTGCACAGGCTCACGGCGGTCAGATCCATCACCTTCAGCCCCTGGCGCAGGATCTCCATGTAGGTAATCTCGTCATACTTGACCGCATCTTTCACCAGCACCGGGTCGGCGTTGTAGACGCCTTCGACCTTGGTGGCCTTGAGCAGCACGTCGGCCTTGATCTCCATGGCTCGCAGGCTGGCCGCCGTGTCGGAAGAGAAGAAAGGGTTGCCGATGCCGGCGGCAAAAATGACCACGCGGCCTTTTTCCAGATGCCGCTCGGCGCGCCGGCGAATGTAGGGCTCGGCCACCTGGTTCATGAACACGGCGCTCATCACGCGGCATTGCACGCCGCGCCTCTCGATGGCGTCCTGCATGGCGATGGCGTTGATGACGGTCGAGAGCATGCCCATGTTGTCGGCGCTCACGCGGTCCATCTCCTTGGCCTGCTCCGCGACGCCGCGGAAGATGTTGCCCCCGCCGACCACAATTCCGATCTCCACGCCTAACGCATGCACATCGACAATTTCGCCGGTAATCTCGGCAATTTTGCCGGCATCCAACCCGAACCCGCGCGGTCCGGCCAAGACCTCACCCGAAAGCTTCAGAACGATTCTCTTATACATGCTTTTTCGAGTATCGCATACCTCGACTCTGAGG
>Ga0224528_1000882_pt1 | contig 21741 bp, 7 predicted proteins | sample CBST25metaG_2_FD_179888 | JGI IMG/M metagenome (GOLD analysis project Ga0224528, IMG submission 179888) | Peat soil microbial communities from Stordalen Mire, Sweden - C.B.S.T25 | ecosystem: Environmental > Terrestrial > Soil > Wetlands > Peat | place: Sweden: Norrbotten County, Stordalen Mire...
ACATGGACCCCTTCGTCTCAGCGATAAAGTAAATGTGCTTCACCGCGCCTTGCTTGAATGCGATGGCCCAATCAGGCGTGTATGAACCGACTGGCGTTGGAATCGAGAAGGCCTTCGGCAGCTTGGCATAGACTTCGATCTCCGTGCCCGTATCCAGCAATTCGACAAATTTCCGTTCGTTTGTGGAATCGGTAAAAACATAGTCGTAGATGTGATGATTGGTACGCACTGCTTTGCTGAAATCCTTGCGGCCCTTGTCCTCGGTGAAGAGGTCGATTCCGTAGGTTTCATTGATCGCGCTATAGGTGAGGTGCTCAACGATCACCGTTGCCTTTTGCTCGTTGATGAGCCGCGCTGCGTTGCGCAGAAAGTCCTCTGGATTCACGCGGTATTTTCCAAATGTTGACGGCATGATCTGTTTGAGAATCGCGCCAATGGTCGTTCGCGTCAGCTTGGTTTCCTCGGCCAGCTTGCCGATCAGGTCGTATTTGACGACAGAGTGAACAGAGGCTTTCAGTTGCGCCGTTTGCGTCTCTTCAAGGCGGAATGCCTCTCCGGCCTGGAGCGCCTCAAAGCTCGCTTCTACGATCTGCTCACCGCGCTGCACGACATACTGGAGCGGGGCCACCTTCAATTCGGTGTCCAACTCCGCCACGCATTTGGCAATCAATTCCGCAGTCTCAAAGTGAACCGAGTAGACGGCCTTTTGATGAATGCGGCTCCAGAGAGCCTGGAATTCCTTCTTCTGAAAATTTGCGTTTAGCGGATTCTTCTGTCCTTTGCGGCCATCCTCGAAATCCGGCAACTGAGATTCGCTGTATACGGAATCGATCAACTGGAAAATGGGCGCTGAGTATGGAGCCAGCTTGGCGGGGAGCGGCGCGACCGTTCCGGCATCCTTTGCTGCGTGATAGGCGGGCGTGATTCCGTAGTTGTCATCCACGTAATCATTGCCAAGCAGATATGCGGTCAGCATAGTAGCGATCTGCGAAGTCACAGGCACATCGCCCGTCGCAGTTTTGAGTACTTTTCCCACAAAGAAGGCTTCGTCTGCCTTTTGCGGGCGCGCCGACAGCGCTTTCGCAATGTCCTTTTGCAGACCAGCTACAAATTCCTTGTAGCCCTCGCTGGCAACCACAGTCAGCACATTCAAATCATGCACTGTCGCCGGATCGTCCATGCGGTCGCCCTTTTGGTTCACGGACAGACGCAGACCACGGCCAACTTCTTGCCGACGGGTGGTGATATTTTCCGGGTCCGCCTTTTTCAGCATTCCAATGACGAAGACATTCGGGTTGTCCCAGCCTTCGCGCAACGCGGAGTGCGTGAAGATGAAGCGCACCGGCTCTTCAAAGGAAAGTAACTGAGCCTTGCGTTTCAGAATCAGGTCGTAGGCATCCACGTCGTCCGATTCCGCATTCTCTTTCTTCATGCCGGGATTCACGAGGTGCTTGCTCTTCTTGTCGATGGAGAAGTAGCCCTCATGCGTCCTGCCGGTTGAAATGCCGCGCAGGTAACGGTTGTATGCGTTGTCATCCAGCGTCAGAATCTCATTCAGCCGCGCGTTGTACTCCTCTTCGAAGAGCGCGGCATACTCGCCTTGCTTCTCTTCGCTTCCCTCATACATACGGTACTTGGCCACTTCGTCGATGAAGAAGAGCGACAGAACCTTGATACCCTTGGCAAAAAGCTGCTGCTCTTTCTCGAAGTGCGCGGCGACGGCCTCGCGAATCTGAAGCCGGCGCAATACCATCTCGTTCACGTCGCCTGTGGCATCGCCGACGGTAAGTACAGTTCCATTCGTGAAACTCAGCGTACCGTCATTGGCATTGATGTCTGCAACGATGAAGCCCTTGTACTGGTCCAGTTCGCCGGACTTATCAAAGAGATTGTCACGCTTGCCGAGGATGCGAATCTTGGGCTTGATGGCGTTGTCGCCGCCGATCTCCATCTCGACTCTGGCCACGGGCGGCTTGTCTTTCGAGACCTCGATGGATTGCAGATACAAGTAAGCGTTGGCTCCGGCCTGACCCTTTAAGCTGATGCCGCGCACGGCGATCTTCTTCACCAATTTCTGGTTGAAGGCATCGAGAGCGTCGAGCCGGTAAATCTTGTTGTGCTCCTGCTTGTGCGTGGCGCTGTAACGAAGGATGAAGAGTGGGTTGAACTCCTTGAGCGAGTCCACCGTCTTTGCGCCCTCCATCTTCTGCGGCTCGTCCAAAATCAAGATGGGCTGGTTGGCCGCAATCACGTCAATGGGGCGGCGCGATTGGAAGTCGTCCAACTCTTCGTAGATGCGGCGGGCATCCTTGCCGCGCGCATTGAAGGCCTGGACGTTGATGACCATCACGTTGATGCCCGCATCCGAGCTGAAACTCTCCAGATTGTGCAGAGCCTTGGAATCGTAGATAAAGAAGCGCACGCGCTTGCCGAACTGCTCCAGAAAGTGCTCCGCCGTATCGGTGAGCGACTGCGCGACACCTTCGCGGATAGCGATACTGGGCACCACAACAATGAACTTGCTCCAGCCATATCGCTGGTTCAACTCGAAGATGGACTTGATGTAGCAGTAAGTCTTGCCGGTGCCGGTCTCCATCTCGATGTCGAGATTCACATCGGAGACCTTGGTCTGTTTGAGGGCGTCGGAGATGGGCAGATTCTGGCGAACCTGAACGGCCTGAATGTTCTTGAGTACTTCGGGCAGCGGCAGCGCGAGGTCGTTGTTGCGGAAGCCCTCGTCCATCTCCAGCCGGGCGGTCTGGCCAGCTTTCACCGCGCCGGGATCGATACGGTAACGCAGGCCGTTGCTGGGCGGCTGCCCCTTGAAGCAGTCCACCACGGCATCGACGGCATCGGTTTGGAAGGTCTGTACTTTGAATCTGAATTTCATGGCTAGAGGCTTCGAACCTCCGTCTCAGGAGAAAGCAGGCGGAAGATCTGATCGACATTGATCTTCACGCTGTCGCTGCCATAGTTGGCATCACGGAAAACGGCCCTCAGCGGCTGACGCTTGGCAATCTCCTTGACCAACTCATCCGTGATGCCATCGTCAAAGCAGGCAGCCAGAGCATTGCCATCGACAAAGAATACCTTCTTGCCAGTGATTGTCTCCTCGGCAATAGGAAGAGCAAGGTCAACGCCCTGATCTACGAGGACATGAAAGAGCAAATCCTCCGACGTGCGATCCGGACGGATGTTGTCCACCTGTGCGAGCAAGCTGCCTTGTTCAACCGCATCCGGCGCGTAATAAACATCGCGCATATTCGATGTGTCGATCTTCAGAACGCGGAAGCCAGTATCGAGATTGGGAGCAGTCAAAGCCGTTTCGGACTTGATCTTTGCGCCGGCATTCCGAATGCGCTCTTTGCAAACGTCAGCTATCGTCTGAAGCGCATGGCCGTTCCCAGCGGGAAGGTTGAGCGACTCGGCAATTTGTACGGCGATAGCGCGACGGTTGCCACCGTCTTCGGCATTTAGCGCGAATGTTGCATGAGACATGGAACCAGAGCCTGCAAAGAAGTCCAACACCAATGCTTCGTCTCCGGGCGATGTTGCTATCTGGAGAATGCGCTTCAGCATCTTTGTAGGTTTTGGCGTTTCGAAAGTCGAATCGGAACCAGGAAACTGAACAAGGGATAGAAGTTCTTTCTTGGCCTCTTGAGTATGACCGACCTCTTCATAGGTCCAGAGAGTTTGCGGAACTCTACCGTCCTTGACCTCCGAAAGGAATCTCTTGATCGCAGGCACATTGTTTCCATCATTGCCCCACCAAATTCTTTCGTCGCGATTGAGTTCTTCAAATCGAGGCTTAGAGTATCTCCAATATGTTCCCGGTGGCGGACCATCAATTACACGTCCAGAGGGGCAAGTAATCGCGTATGTTCCTTCACCATAAAAATTACGTGCAGAAAGGTCTCCCGCTTTCCAGACTCCGCGCGAATCATTGTCTGGATTTGTGTAGCGGGCTTCCATCGCCGCAGTTCTTGGCAGAAGCGTCGGCATCCATTTTTCCGCATTTCTCGCATACACAACGACGTAGTCGTGATCTTCAGAGAAGTGCCGAGCAGAATTCTTTGGTGAATACACCTTCTGCCAGATAATGGTTGCTACAAAGTTATCTGCGCCAAAAACTTCATTCATGATGAAGCGTAGGTTATGGACTTCCTGGTCAGCAATGCTGACAAAGATCGCACCCTCTTCGCTCAAGAGGTTCTTTGCCAAACGCAGCCTTGGATAGAGCATCGACAGCCAGTCTGAATGGAAACGTCCGTTGGCCTCAGTATTCGCAACCATGCGGTTCCCAGACTCGTCCTTCTGATTGGACCTGAGAAGATACGCCTCATTGTCCTCGGTGAAGTCGTCTTCATAGATGAAGTCATTACCCGTGTTGTACGGCGGATCGATGTAGATGAGCTTGACCTTGCCGAGGTAGGTCTCCTGGAGCAGCTTCAATGCGTCGAGGTTGTCGCCTTCTATGAAGAGATTCTTGGTCGTATCAAAGTCCACGCTCTCTTCCCGGCATGGGCGCAGGGTTTTTGCGATGGGCGCATTGGCCGCCAGAATAGCTTCCCGCTTACCGGGCCAGTCCAGATGGTAACGCTCGCGCGGTCCCTCGACGATGCTGCCGGAGAGTTCCTGGCGCAACTGGTCGAAGTCGATGGCCTGGGTGACACGGCCCTGCTCGTCCCGCGCCTCAGTGACGCAGTCGGGAAAGAGTTGGGCCAGCTTGTCGATGTTCTGGGCGGTCAGGTCGGGAGTGTGCAGTTTGAGCTTTTCCATCGGGCGTTCCTATGTGCAGTGCTTCTGTGTGTGGTTGGTGCGTTTTTCGGGGTTCCTTACTACTTTACCCTTTGAAGTCGATTGCCAGGTCCAACTCCGCCAGTTCCACCCGGCTTTGGCGTAGCGCCGCGTTGATTTCGACCTTGCGATTGAACTGGATTTCCTTTTTTAGCTTCGTTTCCAGCGTTTGGCACTCGCGGCGCTTGGCGCGGATTTGATTGCCGCGTTCGACGGTCTGCGCCAGCGTTTCCCCGGCACGGGAAGCCAGAGCAAGCGGGCTGGCCCGCATGTGCTGGCGGAGCATCTGCTCATAGAGGCCGCCAAGGTCGACGGCCACGGGAAGCGGCAACCGGGGCGTGGCTATGGGCTGCCAAGGTGTCTCAAAGTAGGCTTCGACGACCGGCTGGCCGACAACGGCCTCGCCGCTTGCGGCGAGTGGAGGACGCTTGTAGGCAGCGACAAAGCGGACTTCCCCCTGGAAGGTCAGTTCAAAGAAAAGCTGGGAAGGGATGGCCCGGTCGATGGTGCGCAGAACATCTTCCCGGAGTTCGCCGGTTTTGAGAGCGATCTCGAAGACTTGAATTTCCTTGATGCCGGTCCGGGCGGGCAGGTTCATGTTCTCGGTGCCAAGCACAGAACGCCAGACGATCTGTTCCACTTCGTCGATAAACCTCTGGCGAATGGAACGGCTGGGCTGCGCGTACCCATAGATTTTGTTTTTGGGCAGGATGCGGTCTTTGCGGGTGCGCTCGGGATACAGGAACATCAGAACCTCACACCGCGGTGCCAGTGGGCTCAACCACGAGGAAAGCAATCAACTCGAAGTCGTCAAGGCCGGTGGCCGGGCCGGTGAGTGCGGTGGTTTTCAGGCCGGTGAAGAGGCTGTCGAGTTCCTGTTTCTCCTTGATCTGGATGATGGAATGAATGGCGGCGTTGAGCAGGTTGGAATAGACGCCCATCTCGCGGCCATCGCTGGTACGGAGATTGAAGGGCTGATATGCCTGTGGGATCGGCGCATCGCAGGGCTTGGCCACTGAACGAACCAGGTCAAGCAGCCGCTTGACCTCGGTATGCGGCAGAACGGTTTGGCCGTCCATGTCCACATAGACCATGTAATAAGGATGCAGGCGATTAAGCTGCTCGACGTTGACGCTCTCGTTGCGATTGCGGAGTGCGAAGATGACGCCGGGAACAAGGCCGCGCTCCGGGGCGGCGGGCAAGACAGCGTGCATTCCGCTGGGCAGATGCGAGAGATCGCCGTTGGACTTGACGTAGTTGAGCAGGTCCATGCGGAAGTCGTTGAGTCCGAGATCGGTGATGCTGACGCCGGCCTTGAGGTCTTCGAGTTCGATGACCTCCTCCTGCATCCGGCGCAGCTGCTCCTTGCGATAGGCAAGATCATTGGAGCGGCCATCGAGCGGATTCTCATCACCGGTGGCCGTTACATCGGCAATAACCATGCGGCTTTCGACGCGCTCTTTGAGCCGGATGTACTCGTCAAGCGAGATGTCTGGCCAGTAGTTGACAAGCTGGATGGAGGCGTTTGTGGAGCCGATACGGTCGATGCGGCCAAAACGCTGAATAATGCGAACTGGGTTCCAGTGGATGTCGTAGTTGATGAGGTAATCGCAGTCCTGAAGGTTCTGACCTTCAGAGATGCAGTCGGTTGCGATGAGCAAGTCAATCTCATCTTGCACGTCAGGCATCAGCAGAGCCTTCTCTTTGGATCGCGGCGAGAAGAGCATGAGCAGTTCTTGAAAGTCGGTCTTTCGGCCAAGCGTGGACTTGGGCCGGTCTGAGCCAACGACGCGGGCGGAGTGGAGGCCTTGTTGCCTCAATGCTGGCGAGAGATGCTCATAGAGATAATCGGCTGTGTCGGCGAAGGCAGTAAAGAGCAACACCTTGCGATTGCCGGGATTGATGGGTGCAGCGATCTTGTCGAGGATGTGGTGTTTCAGATGCTGGAGTTTGGCATCGTCGGCGGGCGATACCTTTTCCATTTCGGCAAGCAACGCCTCAATGACTTGGAGATCAGCCCGCAAAACATGCTCCCAGCCAGGAAGATCCATGTCGGACAGTTGGATTTTTACCTTGCCGCCAGTCTGCATCTCCGCAGGCACATCTTCTGGATCGGGGAAATCCATCTCCTCGTCTGGCTCGGTATCCTCGAATGCCGAAGATAGGTCACTGAATGTGTCTCCCTGGCCCGTGCGCTGGAAGGATTCAATTCTGGCCAATGTGTTGAGATGAATTTGCTGGAGCTTCTGGAGCGTGAGCCGAAACGCGTGAACCGAACTTTCAAGCCGCTTGAGCAGGTTCACCGTCATCAAGGCGCGCAAGCTCTGTTCGCGATCTTGCTGCTTCAGCCGACCACCGCCGCCGCTAACCTCGGTGTCATACATCTCCTCATACTTGGAACGCCGACTTGGCAAGATATAAGTGACCGGGGTGTAGACGCCAAGTTTCAGTGTTGTGAGCTGAACGAAAATGTCATTGAAGCCGATCACATCCGCACGCATGGTCAGCGGGCAATGAAAGGAAAGCGGCTTTCGGCGCGTGGGAAATGCCCCAATCTCTTTGATGTCGTAAAACGTAGTGATATGTCGGCGAGAGCGCGCGATGGTGACGGAGTCGAGCAACTCGAAGAAATCGAAGTCCAGGGAAGCAAGAATCGCCTGGGGCGTGCGCTCTTCAGCAGGCAGCTTGGACCAGGCATTGAAGGCGGCTTGGGCGCGTCGGAAGATTTGATCGATGTTGCGATTTGCCTTCAGCTTGGCGCTGAGCGAATCGGGTTCTCCCTCGTAGGCCAGAGCAAGCTGATTCTTGAGGTCGTTGAAACGGTTGTTGACGGGTGTAGCTGAGAGCATCAGGACTTTGGTGCGAACGCCCTGCTTGATGATCCTGTTCATGAGCCACTGGTAGCGGGTTTCGCGGTCTTTGAAGGCATCATCATTGCGGAAGTTGTGGGACTCGTCGATAACAACCAGATCGTAGTTGCTCCAGTTGACCCTGCTCAATGGAATTCCCAACGACTCTCCGCGCTCTCGAAGCAGGTCGGTATGGCAGAGTACATCGAAGCTGAAACGATCTTTGAGCAGCGGATTGTTTTTCAGGTTGCCCTTGTAGGTCGTCCAGTTGTCGGCCAGTTTCTTGGGGCAGAGAACGAGGACCGTCCTATTGCGCAGCTCGTAGTATTTGATTACCGCCAGCGCCGTAAACGTCTTGCCGAGACCGACACTGTCGGCGAGGATGCACCCATTGTATGTCTCCAGCTTGTTGATGATGCCGGTGGCTGCGTCTTTCTGGAAGTGATAGAGCTTCTGCCAGATGACGCTGTCCTGGTAGCCGGTGCGCTCGTTCGGCAACACATCCTCGCTCACGTCCTCAAGGAACTCGTTGAAGATACTGTAGAGCATGAGGAAATAAATGCGCTGGGGCGAGTTCTCCTGGTAAACGGAGGCGATGTGGTCGCAGATCAGATCGGTCACGTCCGCGACCTTAGCCGGGTCCTTCCAAATCTGCTCGAAAAGATCAATGAAGGTGCGGGTGGCCACCGGCTCATCCATCTTGTTAACAAAGTTGGAGACGGCATTGCCTTGCTGGTATCCAAGATCGACGGCGGTAAACCCGTGCAACGGAATATAGACGGCATCCTGCTGTTGCGCGACAATGCAGGCGAATTGCTGCATGGGCGCTCCGCTCCGGTTGGATCGAAACTTTGCCTTCCGCCGAATCCAATCAGCGCACTCCCTGGCTATCGCCCGCTGCGTGAGCCTGTTCTTGAGGCGAATCTCAAACTCGGTGCCAAAGAATCCCTTCTCTTTTCCCGGCTGTGGGATGTGGAATTCTTTGGGCTCTCGTCTGACCTTGTCGGTCACCTCGCCGGGAACAAAGGTCGGAGTGGTGAAGATGAACTCTAAGGAGTCGATCTGCTCCAATTCCTGACGCAAGGCCTCAAAAGCAAAAATTGAGAAGCAGGAGGCGGCGATTGCCACCTTGGAACCGGGGAACATCGTTCGCTTCAGGTCGTCTCCGAGGAAGCGATTTATATTGTCAAGGACTTCCATCGTTCAGGCTTGCGAGTCATGGGCGCGATCCTGACTCCCAAAATTCCTCCGATCTGCTTGAGAAACAAGAACATAGGAAAAATTAACGACCATCCCTCTGAGTGTAGAATTTTAGCACCCTGACCGAAGGATGCCGCGGGATTAACCGCCATGGCAAACCTTCCGTCGTAGGATCTATAAGAACGGCGTGGCTAGATTTTGAAACGGGACACCCTGCGCGCCGGTTGGATCACTCAGGCAGTCATGAACGGAACCAGCGAGCGCTAAATCATATGCCAGACCGCCCACAAATCGACCGAGAAGCTCGCCAAGTACATCCGAATCGGCGAAATGTTTACCCGCAACGCCACCACAGGTCTGGGCATCCAGCCCCTGAGAACATGAATTTCTCAGAGGCTGGGCTACCGAGTATTTAGGACGAAGCAGCAAGCAAGGTCGAACAGCCACTTGTGGCCTGAGTTCGGGTCCGGTCTAGACCTCTGCCGTGACAGAAGTGCTTTTGATCGTAACCCATTGGAACTATGGGCACTGATGGCAGACAAAAGCACTCTAAGTCCTTATAAAAATCGGTAGGCAAACTCTCAGCACCCTCGTCAGCACCCTTGCCGACCTCTGCTTTTTGGTTACAGACCTCTGCCATGCCAGCGGGGAGCGTCTGAACACGTCATTTTTTGCGAGGGTGCGTGACGAAGGTGCTATACAGGGTGCTGGAGCACCCTCAGCCGTCGTCCCATCATTGCGAAATCCGAATAGATAGCTGTAGACAACATTGTTGCTCCCGGAACGTGTCGGGCGCGGGAGGGTTTGTCCGCGAGGGCTTTCCGTATGGTCCCGTGTCCCGAGTCTGGTAGTCAGCCATCCAACTCGCCCTGCAACTGTAGTGCTGCAGGCACCATACGGGAGGTGAGATGGGCGAGAATCGCTTCAAACGCAGCCTTGATTGCCTGGTTGTCCCGGAACTGCTGCTGCTGCTGCTTCATCTGCTTTGCGGATGCCTGAACCGCAGCTGTCAGTCCGTCCATCAGGTTGCGCTCTTCCCAGTCCGATTCAGAATACTTCGCCAGGGCATTCGCCACGCGCACCATGCCCCAGCCAATCAGCGCATTGCCGGATGGCGTCGAAAGGAAGTATGCAAAATGCGCAAGAGCCCGCGGAGCTTTAAGCCAAACATCACACCATCTCTCAATGACTGGGACGATCCTCGCTACGGGAACGCTGAATCTGGTGTCTGCAATCCGGAATTGCTGGTCTCTTGGAACGATGATTAGCTGGTCGCACGTAATGCCGAGAAGTTCGTTCGCAAGCACGTCAAGATAGAAATACAGCCGCGACGTTTCTCCATTCCAGTGGGGCGAAGCGAGCGCGTAGTCCACCATCGTTCCCCAGCGAATGCCGAACTCCTCAGGCGACGGCGATATCGCGAGCCCCTGATCGAACCAAGCATGAAGAAAATCCTGTACCCAGTAATGAGCAGAGGCGCCGAGGTCGAGAATCGGCGCATAAATCGATGGCGCGATCGTCCTGTCTTCCATCCTGGCCATAAACAAGGCCGCGAGTTCCATAATCCAGATTTCATACCGGCTGTCACCCCTCTCTACCTCGAGCCCTTCCTCTCCGGAGTCGAGGGCAGGCACCGTAGCCATCTGCATCGATAAGAGCAGGCGGAAATGCGCAAACAATTCCGATGCGAGCGCCGGCGCGGCCGTCCGGACGTCGCCCAGAAAGCAATAGCCATAAAAAAGGACCATCTGATCGAGGTTGGTGTCGCGCAGTTCGAGCTTGTGATCCCGGCGAGGAACAAGTTTCTCGTGCTCGCGCCTTTGCTTCTCCCACTCGTAGCGGCCTGTTCTCTTCAGGGCACCAATGGTCAGCCTGGCACCCAGCAACTGTGCACGGCCAAGATTGACGGGATGTTCGCGCAACCGTCCCGAGGACCAACGCGCGAAGAGCATGTCGCGATACCGATTCAGCTCCCGCCACGCATAGGCCCCATGCAATATCCTTGCTCCACGCCGTATGGCCGACCAGAGATGCAGAAGGCTCACCAACTCACCGAAGCGCGCTCCAAGGGCTGTCCGCCGGGTGAAGGCTGCATACATGCAATATGACGTCGACTGATAGAAGAATCCTGTCACGCCATCGAGCGCTGCACGCAGAATCCACGGATCATTGCGATGTTCGAGCAGCGCAAGAGCAGCCTCGCCGCGGAAAGCCTCGGCGTTCAGTGCCGCCGACTGCACGGAAGCGGGATTGGGATCGTTCGCGTCCGTGGCAACACGGAGATCGCGTAGCGCCGCAAGGCACCAGGCTTCTTGTTCTGCATTCTGCACCAACCAGTCGGAGTGCTTTACGAACAGAACTGCCAGTCCCGCTGCGATTGCGTCATTCCGATACTTGCGAAGCACCTGGCTGTCTTCGGGGCTGAGCACGATCTGCTGGAGTTGGAGAAACCACTGCTCAATCTCATTTCCGGAGAGCAAAGCGGCGCCTTTGAGGATCTGCCGTGCAGTCTGAGGAAAATCGATCACCGTTTGCTCGGCATTTGCCTGTGGTTGCGAACGGCGAAGCTTTTTCTGGAGCGAGCTTGGCGATTTGAATTCGCATTCAGGCTTGCCGTTTGGCCCTTCCCTCAAGGTGTAGTTGGAGGGATCGAGAAAGGCGAGGAGCTTTTCAAGTCGTGTCGTATTGCACGCGGGGTTACCAAGTTGGCCTGCCCAGAGCGTTCTCCAGCGCTCCGAGCGAAGAGCAAGGAGTTCACGCGTTGCGGGAGAACTGCAGATGAGCCCTTGAACTGTTTTGTACAGGTTGAGCCGGCGGTGAGGCATCCGATTCCACGTGGCCATTATGTCCACGAATGCCTGTCCGTCACGAGCTGCGAAAAGCAGACGGAACCCCCAATCTTCTCGCAGTTCACTCCGCAAGACCTCCCTGTATGCGCAGAAAAGCTCAAAGCTACTCAACAGCGGCTGGAGAATCCCATCGAATAAAGCCGGCCGGTACGTGCCGACAGAGAGGAGCACTCCCACGAACGCCAGGGATCGTGACTCCGCCAATAGCTTCTGTACGTAGGGTGAAATATCTCTGTTTTCGTCGAGAAGGTCATAGAGCCACTTCTCGAGCGCCATGAGCGCTGAGCCGACAGCGCTGCCCTGAGGCGGGATAAATCGGTGCCATTGGAACACGGAAACGCCGCCCATCCAGCGGACGTTCTTGCCATCGATCAAGAATTCCCAGCTCAGGGCCAGAGGGATCTCCATTGAGGACAGATCCCCGCCGCTTCGTTCAAACCACCGCTCTGTGGCGAAGTTGACCAGGCGCAAAATGGTGTCCAACGCCAGATCGGGCTCCTTCTGAAGGAAAGTGAGGAACGGGCCCTTAAAGTACATGGCAGGGTCGCCCGCTTTCGATTTGGTCAGCCCCTCCACACCCATGTCCAAAATTGAAGAACCACTCTCCCGATCCGATGGCGCCTCAATACAGGCCGCAAGGATAACTTCGGCGGCAACCACGGGCGTCTTTTCGACTATAGCGTTGATCGCCGGCGTGTCCATCACCACCGCGATGAACGATTCGCTGATCCGCTCGGACGGCCCGTCCGGCCACGGCGCCGACGGCTCCGGCGGGAAGTACATCATCGCCCCCGGCAAGGGCGCATTTCGTGCCTCCCATTCTTCCGGGTTTGCTGCTCTCGCTTTCTTTCTCGCTTCCGCACGCCCCTGTCCAGCCTCGGCTTCCCGCAGGAGGGCGTGTTTCGGTTGTTCTCTTCGACGCGACAATTCAAGCGCTATCTGTCCAACCTCGTCAGGCTTTTCTCGAGATGCATAGAGCAGCCCTTCGTATACGTCCTGAAAGCCCTCCCGCACATAGGAGCGATACTCTGCGAGCCTTCCCTGTACCTCGCGGGCAAGCACGACCGCGATCTCAGCAGCATCCTTACTACCGGGGAAATCCTCTGGAACCGAACGAAGATAGAGCAGGCAGCAGGCCGCGGCCTCGTTCAACGCGACACGAGATACGTCCTCTGCATGCTCCCGTAGGACGGCGAGCATGCTGAACCAGTAGAGAGGATTCGGCAACCGCCAATACACTCGCGCGGCCTCCTGAAGCTGCGGATCTGTGATGTTCTCAGCCGCTGGATGTGCAGTGGTCGCTATTGCTTGCAGTCTCTGAAGAATCCGGCGCAGAAGCTTGCCCTTGTCAGCGATGAGGCTAGGCCAGAGCTGAGCCAGCAATACAAACGAGTTGGTGGCAAGTGTGAGGCTATCGGTGAACAGGTCAGCGGCGAGCAGGGAGTCCAAGTCCTTGCCTTCGAATCTGGCAAGCATCTCCGTCCAGTGATCCAACCCCAGCCCCTGTTCGGCCATCGACTGGGCATACAAGCGAATGGCCCGCGCCCAGCGCGGCACCCTGCCATGGCTGCGGATGAAGCCGACAGCGCTCGGATCATCCATATCCCGGAGCATGCGATACCGTGCCCAATCGCTCATGATGTCGTGAGCAAACTGAATCGTCGAATCGGTGACATGTATCCGGCCAGACTGCTCGGCCTCGCCGAATACCTCGAGCTGATCCTGCCGCAGATCACCAACCTTCAGCGTTCCACCTGCCTTCTCGACATCGAGCGCACCCAACTCCTCAAGGAAACGGGCACACAGATATTTCCGCACTCCTGAGCCTGTCCAGTAGTCCCAGATCCAGTCGATCACGTGCGTTTCACCGATCCAGGGCTGGTTGATGTCGAACGGCCTGGCCTGGACTGTCCGAACCACCTGATCTAACGTTGCGAGATTCAGCAGCGTGCTTCGCAGGTCCTTCCGCAACAGGACTGCTCCCATCCCGGGAAGTCCCTTGAGCTTTGCGAAGATCTGGTCGTAGCCCGGCCCCTGGAGCGGCAATTCGGCGACCGCCGTATTTCGGACCTTGAAGATGTGAACGCGCTGCTCTCTCCACGGCAAAGTCTGGCAGGTGAGGATCAGATGCCAACTGTTATTGGCGGCATCTCCCACGGCGGCGATCAATTCGAACACCCGATCGAGTGCGTCTCCATCGAACTGCTCAAAACCGTCCACCACCAGTACAGAGCGTTTCGCTGTCGATTGATGGATGAGGGCAGGAAGCTCGTGCCGGATCTGAAGCGCTCTGGCGATATCGAATTGGCTTGGATGAGCGAGCTGGGCTTTTCGAAGCCAGAGCACCCGGTCATAGGCGCCAGGATCACTCACGTGTTTCGCGACCAATACAGACTTTCCGGCGCCGGATTCGGCAAGGACGACGACCGCATCGTTCTGCTGGAGTTTCTTCTCGAGTGCTTCCAGATCCGAAGCCAGATCCAGCCGCACTCCGGCGCCGACCACGTCGTGCACCGCGGTGCGATTGCCTTCGGAAATCCGGTCCAGCGTCTCCCACGCCGCCTGATAGTCAGGGTAATCCTTGAGATTGAAATCGGGACGCAGCCTTTCAAGCAACTGCGCCAGAGTGATCGTTCCTCCGGACCGTTTCTCCTTTGCGATTTCCTGAAGGCGACGCCATAGCTTTACGCTCACCTCAACGGAACCCTCCACCGTCAGAGGAACGCAGCGGTTGACGGCCTCCCCTTCGAGGGAAGCATTCCACTCGACGACACACATTCGAGCTACAATTGCGGCTGCTTCGTCCTGCGTGCCGGGCGGCACCAGGTTCGCCGAAGCGTGGAAGACGCTCGCGAAGATGTTCCGCTGCAGAACATCTGACTGTCCGTCTGCGGCCGCCAGTCGAGCCGCCAGCCGCATGGGATCGGTAAGAGCCGCCTGGCTCTCAATCGCTTGCCACGCTTCTTTGACAGTCTGTGCCAGGGAGCCGACCGCGAGAACCAAAAAGTCCCGTGTGGGATCAAATGGCTTGCCGGGCTCTCCACGCCATTGGGCCCAAGCGTCCTCGACGAACGGCGCACTGAAGCCGTTGCTGTTCAGGTGGGAGCTGCTTTTGACGGATACGGCCGCCTTTGAGATCTTGTGATGGGAGTTTTCCAGTTCAAGCAACAGGTCGTCGATGTGCCATCCGAGGTCCTTTGCCTGCCAGTCTAACCGCGTCGGATACCCGGCCTCCACCCTGAAAGGAAACGCCTGCCTCAACATATCGAGCAGAAAGCTGGCGGCAACCTGGTCCTCAAAGGAGAATCCCTCACCGGCGGTGTTCTTGACGGGTGCGCTGTGTCTTGCCATCACTACTGAGAAGCATAGTCTTTCAAAGGTCGGCCCTGAAACGCTTTTTTTAGGAGCGTCTGAGCGGCTTTAGAAGGAACCCAGCCTTCCGTTCCTGACTCACGGTAGTACCCACCCGGTCAGTCGGACCGAAAACGGAAGTATGGGCTCCCAAAGGCGGTCCCGATGACGAATTGGGAGGGAATGCTACCGAGTAGCGGCCTGATGCCGCTTCCTATGGGGCATAGGCACCGCGGTTTGAAGGTATGAAGACTTCAGGCCCTCAGCCTCGCCAATATGGACTTCTACGTCCGGCAACTCGACTCGATGGGTCCGGATGGAAATGGGGCCAGCCAGGCGAAACGCAATCCCAACGGACAAGACAAAGGCGATGAGCAGCACGAGCGACAAGGGTTTGAAGAGCAGGAGCTTGACCAGGTGTTTCATCAGAGGAGGTGTGCATCCGGGATTGAATTGGGCTTGCGCGACGCCGGAGCACCTTTCTGAAGAAGGGCTGGATAGTTCTAGAGCAAAACCAGAGTAAACGTGCCCATGGTGAGAGCATTCAGGGTGGCTTTTTCTTGAGGAAAAAGCCACTTGAGAGGTTTGCCTCTGGGTATAGCTACTCTGATTTTGCTATAAAAGTGAAAAATATATGCGGTCGAAAGTAGACCCGTGTTAGCACACGGCGCCCGCGCGCGAAAGCAGTGGTGAGCGTTTCCTAAACCATCTGGTCTGACCCAGGGGCACCTGGAATGTCGAATGCTAGTTGTCCCATGTCGGCTAACGAAGGCTGTTTGGGCGTTCCGACGTAGGCCAAATCGATCTTCCGCTTTACGGGGTAGACCTCAATTATCTCGACGAGGACTCGTTCACGGTACGCAAACTGTTCCAGCCTCATGAATCCCAGCGGAAGGCGCGAAGAATGTATTAGTCCAGTAATTCCCGGTTCTAGCTCAACGAAAACTCCGAAATCCCTTACGTTCACGACCGTTCCAACCGCACTGCTCTTTGGAGGAAATCGCTTTGCTGCGGAGGACCAAGTGTTTCCTGCAACCGAGCGTTCGAGAGCGTCTATAGCCTCAGGAACATCGGAAAGGTCGGAAAGCCGCTCGTAGACACTTCGATCCAGAATGGCGTCGAGTGAGGCTAAGCTCGTTTCTCTCTGTTCAGAGAAGAACGCTAGAACATCACGGGCATTGGCAATCACGGTGTCCACATTGTACTGGTTCTCAAGCGCTCCGATGCGAGCGACCACTCGTTTTGCCACTCCCTCATTGGGGAACGCCGTGTCCTCGGCGATCGCAGCAAGGTAGGTCGCACTCTTAATTAAATCGAGGTGAACGAATCCCGCAGGCGCAAGGCGGATCAGCTTCTCGTCAGAGAAGCCCTCCAAGGAGAAGTCTTCCGCCACAACACATTGCGCCTTCGCCAAGTATTCAACCTCCCTCCGAATGACCTCCGGGTCAAAACCAAATTTGCTCAGTTCGTCTATCGCCGCTCCGATGGAGAAATAACCCTTTAAGCCGGTTCGACCCTGTTGTGAGAACTTGCCATAAAGCCAACGGAGAAGCACGAGTCTCGTGAAGTAATTAGGTCTCACATCCTTCGCGTCCAACGCCAGGAGATTCTTCACGTAGGAGTAGTCGCTATCGTAAAAACGCCTGTTCATTCTCAACAGGACCCTCTCAACGACATGCAGCGGAAGCACATACCTGCCTTGAGCCTGTCTTATCTTGAAAATGTAATCCTCGGTGATGTGCCCACTTCTGCAAAATTCCAAGAACATCTCCAACGCCCGCCGGATATTGCGCGCTGCGAGGCCAAGAATGATTCTCCGGATCTCCCTATCGTGCTCAAATACTGCATATAGAATCGACGCGAGGTAATATGCCTTATCACTTTGGGGGTATTCGACTCGAAATCCGTTTGGCAGGTCATACCGGTATGTCTCGGAACCTGAGGAGCGTATCTCGCTAAGCGCCATCTGTACGCGCGAAACGAGCACCTGTTGGAAGACTGGTGGTTCAATCCGAAACACTAAATCCTTCAGGGCAGTGTCCAAAGGCGGTCGATCCCTGTAGTTGTCATAAGTTTCCTCGCGAAGGGGAAGGATCACGAGTGCACGGAATTCGCGTTGCGTCCATTGCGCAACCTCAAACATTAATAATTGCTGATCGAGCGTGCGCTTGTCGCAGTTGTCGATAACGATCACAAGCAACTTGCCTCTCTCAGTGGAGCAGTGTCTCGTATATGCGACTGCTTGATGGTGACGATCATTCATTAGTCCGCTGAGGTGATCTGCGAGCTTCTCATTGAAGAGCTGTTCGTTGCCTCGATAGAGGGCGCCGAGGCCCTTCTTGAATTTATGTACTTCAACTGAAAACACCGCCTTAATTGCTTCAAGGCTATCGAAATCAATCTGCGGGTACGCAGCGCGGCAACCAAGGATAATTTCGCTACGCATCCAGTCGTATATCTCGTCCTTGACTCCAGGAGCATTGTTCATGTTGACACGTACCCAAACGGTCGTGTCGACGAGATCCTGTGGAAGAGCGGCGTACTGTAGGTGGTCAATAAATGTTGTTTTCCCAACTCCAACACTACCAATGATCAGCAGAACTTGATGTTCAAGCTGCCTAGGCTCCTTCAACGCTTCGAGAAACTCACGAGGCCGTGACGTGTCTTCAAACTGTATCGAATCGGTTTCCGATGGAGGCCGCGCAGCGCGTATCACTTTGTCTATGGGATCAACATATCGTTCCCGCCTCTTCGAGGGCACGTATCCTTCTTTCGCGATTCGGATACGGTCTTCCATACTGGAGGGGTTGAAAATGTGCGCAAACTCCGCCGAAATTGTTGTTCCAAATGTGTTAAGGCTGATTTCCCCCTGCTGAACTGCTATCCCGCCAAGCATGCGTCTCGGTTTCCAGAACCGGGAGGGTTTCACTGCGCTACTGATCCTGAGATAGTCGGCATGCAATGCCGATCGACCTATAAAACTGTGGAGTTCTGCCATACCCTCAGATGAGGGACCAAACTGAGCATGTGTTATATCGACCTTTGGTATCGAAGAGTCCCAAAACCCGGCGATCAGGCGAGCGCCATTTGTCGCCACAACTTTTCCCAGGGGATTCACTCCGGAACCGAAGATCGCGTTGATTTCGGCCGCGTAAAGTCTCGCTTCACGGAAGGCTTCGTCGATGTCCTCGTTTGGCCCCTTAGCCTCAATCACGGCAAGCGGGATGCCGCTGGCGACGATCAGGTAATCAGGAAAATACGATTTTCTGTCGGCTCCTTTCCCGATTGTAATGCGCCGAATATTCTGCTTCGTCAGAACCTCGTTTGAGAAAAACCCGAGCCCGAGAGGCTCATCCCCCGTAAGGAGCGGATAAATAAGCTTCTGTTCAACATCGCTCTCGTTGTGGAGGTCATTTAGGTGTGGCAGTTCGAAGTTCATGGTTTGCGCCTTATCCACTCTGTTTCTGATTTCCACCGTAATTGTAATGGGTTAGCCGCGGGCCGAACTCGGCGAAAAGGTGAGGCGAGGGGTAAACTGCTTTTCGATGGGTTGTTCACCCCGTGACGCGTCTGAGTTGGTCCCCGCAAACGCGCCAGATTCTGGAAGCCTCCTTGGTCACCAAACCTAGCGGAGGGCACAAGATTCCAGCTGCTATGACATATCAGTACGAATCGGCTTCTCTATGACCGATTTGGCGATTAGCGTCGGCCTAGGTACCACTGCGCAGGCGTATACTCTATGGCAATCGCCATGGATACTAAAGATATTTCCCAGAATCCCTCTCAATGGCTCTCGGCGGACAGGCCAATTGAGACCGGTGAAGAGGACGAGCTCGACCGTTGTGGCTTCTCGGAGGCCTTAGCTAGTGCGGTTCGCGGGTGGTCTGAGCGAGACAGTCTCGTTCTTGCGCTGTATGGCGCATGGGGCAACGGAAAGTCCTCGATCAAGAACATGGTTGTCGAGTCGCTTAGTCAATATTCGCCTGCTGTCCGATGCGTTGATTTCAACCCGTGGCAACTTGCGAATCGTCCGAGCCTGAGCGAGGCATTTTTCGACGAGTTGGGGGTCGCGCTAGGCAAGGGTAATCTCGGTACCAACAGCCAAAGGAAGTCAATCCTCAACAAATATAGGCGGTGGGCGTTGAGGCTTCAGGGCGCGCACGATTTAGCCAAGGCGACGCGCCAGATAGTCGGGGCGCTCCTTATCTTCTTTGGCCTAGTGACTCTCGGTTCGGCTTGGCTGTTCCCCCGCGCTCTTTCCTTGGCTCTAGGAATCCTCACCATTGTCATGGCATTTCTAGCGCTTACAACTGGAGTCGTCGAGGGATTGATCAAGTTCCTCGCGGCCGGCACGGAGGTCGGTAAAAAGAGTATCAGCGAAATCAAGGCCGAGCTCGCCGGAGAATTGAAGGGTCTCAAGACTCCACTTTTGGTGATCCTTGATGACCTTGACCGCCTCACTCCGCAGGAAATTCTAGAAGTGTTTCAGCTAATCAAAGCAAACGGCGATTTCCCCAACGTTATCTATCTGATTCTCTGTGACCGCACGATTGTTGAAAATAACATCACGAGGGCACTGAGCGTTCCCGGTCGAGACTATCTGGAGAAGATTGTCCAGGTTGCCTTCGACGTGCCAATGATCGACGTTGAACGCGTGCGCAAGGTCCTCTTCAGCCGCCTAAATTCCCTGCTGGCTGGGGAGTCTATCTCGAAGCGATTCGAGTCCAAACGCTGGGCAAATATCTTCTTGTCGAGTCTGAACGCTTACTTCACGACACTGAGAGACGTCAATAGGTTCATCTCGACCCTTGCATTCCAGATTTCCTCGTTTACGGTCGAAGGTGCGTTTGAAGTCAATCCCATTGATCTAATCGTGCTTGAGGTGATTCGCCTGTATGAACCGGAGGTCTACAAGGCGTTGCAGTCCAACAAGGAAATCCTCACAGCAGGCAAACCAGATGGGAGAATGGCAGACGCGACAAAAGAAGCGCTGAACGCCATCGTCGAACTCGGTTCCGAGAGCCACAGAAAGACCCTCACGGAACTCTTGCAGCATTTGTTTCCCAATGCCGAATGGGCTTTTGGAGGGTCCAACTACGCAGAGGGATACGGGCAGCAATGGTACCGGGACCTCCGCATTTGCTCGCCAAAGTTGTTCGACCGGTACTTCAGGCTAACAGTCTCGGATGAGGAACTGTCCCAGGCCGTAGTCCAGAAATTGCTGAACTCACGCGGCGACCGTGAGCAGATGCGAATCCTGTTGGAATCGCTGAATGGGCAGGGGCGCTTGGCCACGGCGCTGGATGAACTGGCAATTTACGAGCATGAGCTTGAGCCAACACAGGTTGAGCCTTTCATCACTGCGATTTTCGACGTAGGGGACTCGCTTTCCGAAACAAAGGGGAGAGGGTTCGAGATCCCGATTCAGTGGCGCGTTGGATTTCGTGTGCAGCATGCGATTGAGAAACTTACCGAGGTCGAATCCCGCACAAAAGCTCTCTCGGACGCGGTGAGTAATACGACCGGCTTGAGCATGGCGGTCGAAGTCGTAGCCGTTTTGATTGCGAAGCCGGAGGATGAGACTAAGGAACCATTCCTTCCAGAAGCGAAGGCGGCTGAGGTGAAGATGACCGCGCTTCGCAAAATCGAGGATGCCGCGACCTCTGGGGCTCTGGCGAGGAGTCCAAGACTAGGTACACTGCTTCATTTGTGGCGGGCCTGGGGTAATGAACTGGATGCAGTGAAATATACCGAGAGGATCACGGGCACTCCGGAAGGTACGATTGCATTCCTTAAATCCATGGAGTTGCGAAGCGTTCATCAGCAAATGGGCGACTATGTTGGAACCGACCGGTATTACTTCCAGAGGAGTGACATTGAGCCCTTAATATCCATGGACACGTTGAGCGAAAGGGTTAGTGCCTTATCAAAGGAAGCTCTTGACGAGGTTGGGAAGCGTGTCATCGAGAACTTCCAGAAGGCCATGGATCGGCGAAGCGCGGGAAGGCCGGATGGCCCACCTTTTATTGAAGACTAGAGCATTTGATTAGGACTTCACGCGCTGAACATGGACAGGCGGTTCGGGCATGACAACGCACTCCCGCAAGGCGGCGCCAAAACGTCATTCCAGCACCCTTCTGAACACCCTGAATCGCAGCAAACCGGTGATTTGTGCTCCATACCTGTGCCGTGCAACGACAGAGGTTGATTTAGATTGCTTACGACAACTGTGCAAGCCAGCGGCTTTACAGGATCGATTTCCGCCAGTTTTCTCCCTTTCAACCTTGAGTATTCCCGCGGACTCCACAAGGACCGCATCGGGCGGATCTTGAACCGGACCGCTTGCGCGCCTGCCACGTCGCCAGAGCGGCGATAAAAAGGGTCAGCGAGCACGACATCCTGCTTTAGACCAGGCACAAGTTAGCCGAAATGCCCGCCAAATACGTTTCCGGTGGCTCAAGCGGACGATCCCGTTTCCTGCCTGTCCCGATCGCGTCATTGCACCCAAGTCAATCAGGAGAACACCATGAGACTCCGCCGTAATCAACTGTGCCCGGTTCACCGTTCTCTCTTCTGCTGCGGCAGAGAAGCAATCCCGAGAGAGAAACGGACGCGCCAGATGGGCGTTCGGCGCATTGAAGATCCGCATCATCCCAGGGGATACCGGGAACTCCGCTCCAACGGCGAAATGCGGA
>Ga0224528_1000885_pt1 | contig 21711 bp, 12 predicted proteins | sample CBST25metaG_2_FD_179888 | JGI IMG/M metagenome (GOLD analysis project Ga0224528, IMG submission 179888) | Peat soil microbial communities from Stordalen Mire, Sweden - C.B.S.T25 | ecosystem: Environmental > Terrestrial > Soil > Wetlands > Peat | place: Sweden: Norrbotten County, Stordalen Mire...
ACATTACGCGATGTGAAGACCGGCCGCCGTGTAAAGGCCATCCTGCCGGTGCACATCCTCGGCCATCCGGCAGACATGGAGCCGATCCTCGCCGCTGCCGCGAAATACGCGCTGGCGGTGATTGAGGACGCCACAGAGGGCTTGGGCGCGCTCTATCGCGGCAAGAGCCTCGGCGGTCTCGGGCACGCGGGCTGTTTCAGCTTCAACGGAAACAAGATCATCACTACCGGTGGCGGCGGCATGCTGGTCACCAACAACGCCGCGTGGGCTGCACGCGCACGGTATCTGACGACGCAGGCAAAGGACGATCCACTTGAATATGTACACAATGAGGTTGGCTACAATTATCGTCTGACCAATCTGCTGGCGGCGATCGGTTGCGCGCAGATGGAACAGCTCGACACCTTTGTGGAAGCCAAGCGCAAAATCGCGAGGCGGTACCAGGAGGCACTGACGTCTTTGCCCGGGATACATCTGCCGCAGGAAGCGGACTGGGCGTTCAGCACCTTTTGGATGTATACCGTACTGCTCGACGAAGTAGAATCACGCATCGACTCGCGGGAGCTTCTGCGCGAACTGGCGGCCAGAAAGATCCAGGCTCGTCCGCTTTGGCAGCCGCTCCACCGTTCACCGGCTCATCACCCTGTCGGCAGTCCCGCTTGTCCGAACGCCGAGCGGCTGCATCGGCAGGCGATCAGTTTGCCGTGCTCCGTCGGATTGAGTCCTGCTGCCCAAGACCGTGTAATCGAGATTCTTGCGAGCGTCCTCGGCGAGCAGAAGCACTCAGGCAGGGCAAGTGAATCATCGATAGACGCCCTCACCGAATGAGCACAAGAATGTCATCCTTCCGTCCGCCCGTTCCGGCCCACATGAATATCCATGATCTGTTTCACTCGCAGGGAAATCGTGTCGCAGCGTTTGCCGAGATGCAATTGCATCTGTATCGCCACGACGTCACTCTGCAGGATTACTTTCTGCCGTTGCAGCAGGGCACGCTGACTAGCCCCCGCATCGCCTCCCGCGTTCGAAGCGCTTCCAACCGGCTGTTCGGTTGGGCCATCCAAGGCGCGGATTGGGGCAGCCAACTCCGCCCGCGGCGAAAAATCAAGGCGGATGTGCTCTTCTGCCCCATGCCCTATTTCGGGCGGAAAACAGAAAACAGATTTCTTGTCCGCACTCTCCTTGGTCTTGCGCAGACAGACGCAAAAATCGCTTGTTTGTTGCCGGCCGATGCCCCATGCCGGGATGAATTGGATGTAGGCCTGGCCGCGGCAGGGCGCAGCGGCCAAGTCATATTTATTGATCCGGCCCCTCCTTTGAACACCGTGGATGCGCGCTTGCGATCCGCTGCCGCCCGGATGCGCGGACGTTCGGCGCTTGAAGAGACAAATCGAATTCTTGATCCGTATGGGCTCGGCCCCGGACGAGAAGTCGAGTCAGGTTTTGAACGCGCAGCTTACTTCGTTGAAGCCTGGGAGCGCCTTGCGCCGTGGGTGGAGTTTGACGCAGTAGTCGCTCGTTGCCATTGGAATGTGCTGTGTAGTGCCGTCTGCCGCACGGCGCAGCAGCGGGGGAAACCGGTTGTTACCTTTCAACAGGGAGTCATTGCACACACCTTGGACGTGCCTGTCACAGCTTCGAAATATGTTGCCTTTGGTCCGTCTTCCGCATCCTTTCTGCCACGCGTGAATAGCAGGTTTTTTGAGGCGGTGGGAATTCCAGAGCCGCCCGTCGAATATCTCAGTGGCGGATCTCTTTTCGACACGGTCACGGTTCTGCCTGACCAGTTCGCCCACCAGACGATCCTCCTGGTCGATGTCCCTGCGAGTCCAGGCGACTTCTACGGCGTTGAAGAACAGTGCCGGGCATTGCTGCAACTGGCCGAGAGACTTTTGGATGCGCCGTTGCCGCTACGCCGCCTGGTCATCCGGCCTCACCCTTACTGGAGCGACCTGGACCTGGAAGCTTGCCAGCGACTCGTTCGCGAACACTCGACCCGTTGTGAGCTGTCCCATCCATCCTGGTCTCTGGAAGACGACCTGCGCCGTTCATCGGTCGTTGTCGGAATTTTCAGCGGCGCGCTGACGGTTTCTTCCGCTTGCGGTCTGCCGACCGTTTTTCTGGAGACCGAAGAGGGCTATAAGACCGGCGATCTCGCCTGTTTTTCCCCCCGCCAGACTCTTGTGCTTGATGACGCATTTTCAGAAATCGCAAAGTTCCTGACCGATCGCCAGGCGTACGCAGAGGCACGGGCCATCGCGCTGCGGAACGCACGCGAATACTATGCAAACGGAACAAGTGTGATCCTCGACTCTTCATTTTTTGAGCACCTTCTTCGAATTGATCCTGCCACCCACCGACCTTCGAGGCTCTTGAAATGAGATTGGCCTTCATCAGCACCATGGATGGGTGGCAGTGGGGTGGAAGCGAGGAGTTGTGGAGCCAGGCCGCAAGGTCACTCAAGCAGGCGGGTCACGATGTGCTGGCCTCGGTTCCGTACTGGCCGCGACAGTCGGATCAGGTCGCCAACCTGGCGCTGCATGGCGTCCGCGTTGACACACACTCGTCACGTTACGAGGGACAGGCCCGGCGCATCTGGAATAAGATTTCGTTTGACACGCGGAGAAGCCATGGGCGGCTGAAGCGATTCCATCCCGACCTGGTCGTCATCTCCCAGGGACACAATTCCGGCGGATTTGAGTGGGCGAGAATCTGTCGCGAGGCAGCGATCCCGTATGTGATCATTGTCCACTGCAACAGCGAACTCTGGTGGTTCAAGGAACAAGTCGACGATGCCGTGGCCAGCTACCTTGGCGCCCGAAGAGTCTACTGCGTCTCACGCGCCAACCTCGATCTACTGCGTCTGCAGATAGGCGCACCGCTGCTCAACGCGGAGATTGTGCGCAATCCCTACAACGTTTCTCCAGAGCACCCACCGGCATGGCCGGAGGAGAGCGGAGGGTGGCGGTTGGCATGTGTCGCCCGCATCGACCCCGCCGCCAAAGGGCAGGATTTGCTGCTGCAGGCCCTGGCCCGCCCGGAATGGCGTAATCGTCCTGTTCGAATGGACCTGTTCGGAGCCGGTCCCGATGAACCGGTGTTGCGCCGCATGGCCGAGTCCCTGCAACTGAAGAACGTACATTTTCGCGGCCATACGGCCGACGTACGAGCCATCTGGGAGCAAGAGCATTTGCTGGTCCTGCCCTCACGTTTCGAAGGCCTGCCTCTGGCGCTGGTTGAAGCCATGTGGTGCGCGCGGCCGGCCGTTGTAACGGACGTTGGAGGCAATGCGGAATTGTGCGTTGATGGTGAAACAGGCTTTGTCGCGACCTCGGCTACCTTGGCGTGTGTCGCCCATACCCTTGAGCGCGCCTGGGAACGGCGCAAGGAGTGGCCGCGCATGGGATTGGCAGCGCGGGCCCGCGTTGAAAACGAAATCCCAAAAGATCCCGTTGCCGTCTTCTGCATACGGTTGAAAGACTGTGCTGCCCAATGACGAAGATCACCGTCATTCTGTGTACCTATAACCGTTGCCGCAGCTTGGCAAAGGCATTGGAGAGTGTTGCCTTGTCATCGCTCCCGGCCTCTGTTGAATGGGAGGTCCTGGTGATCGATAACAACTCCAAGGATGAAACTCGGTCCGTGGTCGAGCGTTACTGTCAACGATACCCGGCCCGCTTTCGTTTCATTTTCCAACCGCGCCAAGGCAAGTCATATGCCCTCAATACAGGAATCCGTGAGGCCAGAGGAGACGTCCTGGCCTTCATGGATGACGACGTCGAAGTGGACCCGCATTGGTTGCGGAATCTCACTGACCCATTGAATGACAGAAAATGGGCCGGCGCCGGTGGACGCATTCTTCCTGAAGTTGGCTTTACGCCCCCAAACTGGATGGAGACGAACGACCGATATGCATTGGGCCCCCTTGCGATTTTCGATTTGGGCCTTGTGGCTAGTGAACTCGGGGAGGCTCCTTTCGGCACCAACATGGCCTTTCGTAAGGAGATGTTCCTGAAGCATGGGGACTTTCGCACCGACCTGGGCCCGCAGCCGGGGAGCGAAATCCGAAGTGAGGATGCGGAATTTGGTGAGCGTCTGCTGATGAAGGGTGAGCGCTTCTGGTATGAACCTTCGGCCGTGGTGTATCACGCGATTCCTCCGGAGCGGGTCAAAAAAACGTACTTTTTGGCGTGGTGGTTTGACAAGGCTCGTGCCGATGTTCGGCAGTACGGTACGCAGGGGAACCAGGAGTGGCGCGTCTGCGGAATTCCGCTCTATCTGCTTCGCAGACTCGTCGTGTGGACTGTGCGGTGGATGGTCAGTGCCGATGCCGCGCGTCGATTCTACAACAAGGTTCAAGTGTGGAAAGTTGTTGGAACCATGACGGAGCGCTATCAGCAGGCGCATCGGGATCATCTCGAATCGTAGCCACTGGTTTTTGATTCGGCCGCGATTCGAAGCACCGTGGCCCATCCATTTCGCAGGTTTCGTCGCGAAATGGATGGGATGGCATAACACTCTTTAGGGGCCGAATCAATAGGAGGGTGAGGTTTGCATGCTGATCCTCGGTCTATCCTCAACATTCAAGGGCTGTGCAACCGCAGCCGCGATGCGCGATGGAGTCATCCAGGCTGCCCTCGAAAACTACAAGTTGGACCCCGCGTCGCCTAGCGGAATTCCCGAGGCGGCGATTGCGTATTGCCTGTCGAAGAGTGAAGTGAGTTGGAGCGGCATCGATGCTGTCGCCATCGCCAACGATCCACTGCGCAGCTGGGCGCGCCGTGCGCTTTCGCTTCGCGGCTTCTCACCCCTGGCGCCGATTGCCACGAGCTATCAGCAAGGAAAAGAACTGCGAAGGCTGGCCAGAGAGTGGGCTGATCTCTCTGTTCTGCGGCATCGCCTGGGCGACAGGTATAAGGCCATCAGCGTCGATCACCACTGCTGCCATGCGGCCAGCGCCTTCTTCTTCTCGCCTTTCAACAAGGCGCTGATTCTTACCCTCGACGGCGTGGGCGATGGGCGCAGCGGATTGATTGCAACCGGGGAAGGCAGCAGAATCAGTATCCGGAACTCCATTTCCTGCTCGAACTCGGTCGGCTGGCTTTATTCGCGGGTGACGGAATTGCTTGGCTTTTCTCCGTCCAGAGAGGAGCACAAAACACAATGGCTTGGATTGGAAGGCGAGCCGGTATACAAAGATGCATTCCTCCGCATTCTACGGAGTCCGGGCCGAGTCTTGCCCAGGCTCGATCTGCGTGCCTTCCACCGGGATATTACCGGTGCTTTCGTCCCTACACGATTCCTGCTTGACCAGCTTGGGCTTTCTGAAAAGCGCGAGTTCACCATCGAGCAGAAGCAAAACGTAGCCTGCAGTGTGCAGGTGGCGATCACAGAAGTGATCTCCGATCTATTGGCGTCCTGTCGGAAGGAGACCGGAATCGAGCAGATTTGTCTTGGCGGCGGCGTATTTCAGAACACGCTTCTGGTCGCCGACCTGGAGCGCAGGTTTGGGGTGGGCAATCTTTTTGTCCCGCCTGCGCCGGGCAATGCGGGCTGCGCGCTGGGCGCGGCTGCCTGGGTCTGGCACCAGCAGATGGGCAAGCCCCGCCAGCCGGGAGTTCGCTCCGTCTTTTGGGGGCCGTCCTCTGCGCGTCCTGAGATCAAGGAAGTGCTCGACAATGTGAAAGCCCGGTACTCCCTGCATGACACAACCGCGAAGATGCTGGACTCGGCAGTTCAATTGTTGGATGCCGGAAAGATTGTCGGCTGGTTTCAGGGCGCCGCGGAGTTCGGTCCGCGCGCACTTGGTCATCGCAGCATTCTGGCTTCGCCTTGGGCTCCCTATGTTGCCGAGAATCTGAATGACTTTGTCAAACACCGCGAGTCGTTTCGACCCTTTGCGGTTTCAGTGCGCGAGGAAGACTGCGACCGCTTCTTCGCGTGTTCGCCTCTGTGCCGTTTCATGAACTCCCTGGCTCGGGTGCGCGAAGATATGGATGTCCTGCCGGGCGTCTTGCTGCTTCCCGGAGGCATGGTTCGGCTTCACATCGTGGAAAAGGAAACGAACCGCGTCTTCTGGGATTTGCTGAAGCGCTTCGGCGAGTGCGCACCCGCGCCCATTCTGGTCAATACTTCGTTCAATCTTCCCGGTGAGCCGCCGGTCATTCGTCCCAAAGATGCGCTACGCGCATTCTTCTGTTCCGGTACCGAAGCTGTTTTTGTCGACAATTTTCTGCTGACTAAATGGAGCTCGGCGCATGTGTTGAACGGACGAGCGGTCCAGCGGCAGGAAGCGCAGAGAATTGTTCCGGCCTGATCGCCGGGGCAGGTCTGTCCCATGGGTGCGGCGGATCACTCGACCCTGCGACCAACGTAAGTCCCGCGGGTTGTGCTCCTGGATATGGGCAAAAAAGTTGCCATTGTCGGTGGTGGAATCGTTGGGCTGGCGACAGCCTATCAGCTTCTTCAGCGGTTTCCTTCCATTCAGTTGCTCCTTCTTGAAAAGGAGAGCGGCCCCGCTCGGCATCAGACGGGGAACAACAGCGGGGTGCTGCACTGCGGACTTTACTACAAGCCTGGCTCAACCAAAGCTCGGCTGGCCGTTCAGGGAATTCGCAGGATGGTGGAGTTTTGCGCGCAGCATGACGTTCCGTATGAACTGTGCGGCAAGATTGTGGTGGCCACAGACATAGCCGAGATTCCCCGCCTTCACGCCTTGCTGGAGCGTGGCGCTGCCAATGGAGTGAGGGGACTTCAACTGCTTGGGCCCGAGCAGATTCGCGAGTATGAGCCGCACGCCGCCGGGTTGGCGGGAATTCGTGTCCCGCAGGAAGGAATCGTGGACTACACGGCGGCCGCGGATGCCATGGTACGGGAGATACGCGCCCGCGGTAGCGACATCCGCTTCAACTCAGAGGTGACAAAATTCCGCGGCAGGCGCGGCTGGACGATCTGCACCACCAGCGGCGACTACGCAGCCGACTTTGTGATCAACTGCGCCGGGTTGCATAGTGACCGCGTCAGCAAGCTGGCAGGGAATCACGATCCAACGAAGATCGTGCCATTCCGCGGAGAGTACTACAAGCTGAAGCCTGAGCGGCAGCATTTGGTTCGAAGTCTCATTTACCCGGTCCCCGATCCGAAGTTCCCGTTTCTCGGCGTGCATTTCACGCGCTTGATTCGCGGCGGTGTGGAAGCCGGGCCGAATGCCGTGCTGGCCCTCGCACGCGAGGGATACCGCAAGACCGATGTGTCGGTGCGCGACCTGGTTGAAACACTCACCTACCCGGGATTCTGGAGATTCTTCCTGCGTTATCCGTCAATGTGTTGGGAGGAGTTCACGCGTTCGTGTAGCAAGGAGATCTTCTGCCGTTCATTGCAGCGGCTGGTTCCCGATCTTCAGAGGGGCGATCTTGCAAAAGGGGGCGCTGGCGTGCGCGCGCAGGCCCTTTCGCCCTCCGGCGAGTTAGTGCAGGATTTTTACTTTGTGCGCCAGGATCGCGCCCTCCATCTCCTGAATGCACCTAGTCCCGCGGCAACGGCATGCCTGGCAATTGCGGACGAAATCATTGATGCCGCCCAAGAAGCTCTCGCCGGTTGACGCTTCATCGTGGTAGATTTTCGAGAGAAACATCTTCAAACAAAACGGCGCGCTGTGCGATGTGTCTCGAAAAGGGACACCGTGGCGAACGGTTTAGCAAAATCGAGCCGACGAGGCCACTGTCGCAGGTTGAAACATGGATCGCTTTGTCGCGATGGACCCTTCGTAGAGTTTGAGGCGAGGGGATGGATCGGACCCGCCGAGGGCAACCCACCCGGAAGATGCTTTTGCGGCAATGAAGTGAAACGACCGCTCCTTGGTGAAAGTTGCAGATAGGGTCTTTGAACGGCGCAAGAAAAGGAGATCATGAAAATCATCGGGATCAGCGGGCTGGAAGAGTCCATGCCGTTCAAAAAAGCAACCTGGCCGGGACTGGAGGAGCGCGAGTACCGGATTGCGCAAGGGATGGATGCTGCGGCTGCGTTGGTGATTGACGGAAAACTGATTGCCGCCGCGGAGCAGGAGCGTTTCAGCGGGAAAAAACATACCGGCGATTTCCCCATCGACGCGATCCGGTTTTGCCTGGAACAGGCTGGCCTCTCGATCAATGACATTGACGAGATTGCTCATGGATTCAACTACGCCCCGTATCGCGACCTCTATCTCAGGGATGAAGTGTCGGCGGCTCTCTATAACCGCGTGTTCTCAAGAGAGGCATTGCTGGCGCAGGTGCGCCGCGACCTTCCCGGATTTCCGGAAGAGAAAGTGTCCTCGGTCGGTCACCATCTGGCGCATGCTGCCAGCGCAGCTTATACCTCGGGCTGGGACGAATGCCTGGTGATCGTCAATGATGCAATGGGCGAAATGGAGAGTCTCAGCGTCTACCGTTTTCAGGACGGAGAACTCGAGAAGATCCGCACATTGGGTGCCAACGACTCGATGGGGATTCTGTATTCGCTGGTTACACTTCATCTCGGTTTCGATTTCAATTCGGACGAATACAAGATCATGGGGCTCGCTCCTTACGGCGATCCTGCCCGCTTCCGGGGAGTCTTCGAGCAGATCGTGGAGCTTCGCAACGATGGCTCCATTCGCATTCCCATTCTGCGCTTGAATCAGTCCCGCGGGGAACGCGAAAACTACACCGCCACGCGCGCATGGCTCGACGAGCACCTCACTGCACGAAGGCTTCCCGATGACCCCGTTACGTCCGTACATCAGGACTTGGCCGCCGCCCTTCAGGAGTGTCTGGACAATGCGGTTCTGCATGTATGTGGACATTTCCAGAAGCAGACGGGGCTGCGACGCATTGCGCTGGCAGGAGGCGTGGCCCTGAACTGCACGGCTAACGGCAAGCTCGTCCGTTCGGGCCTGTTCGACGAGGTCTACGTGCAACCCGTTGCAGGAGACGATGGCGTGGCTCTCGGAGCGGCGCTCTATCGAACATCGCTAGCCGAAGAGATTCCCAATGTCCGTCTGCCGGCGCCGCTCTTTGGCCCGCAGTCCACCGCTGAAGCTATCGATGCAGCCTTGCTTCGGTTCAAGGACAGGATCAAGTGGGAGCGCTTCGAATCGCTGGCAGCTACATGTGCTTGCGCAGCCCGCCTTATCGCCGAGGGAAAGGTGATTGCGTGGTACCGTAATCGCATGGAGTATGGCCCGCGTGCCTTGGGAAATCGAAGTATCTTGGCCGATCCAGGCAACCCGGAAATGCGCGATCGCATCAACGCAATGGTTAAGAAGCGCGAAGCGTTCCGGCCTTTTGCACCCGCATGTTCGGTGGAGGAAGCGCACGTGTGGTTCGACGTAGCTCCTGGCACCGAACTGCCCTATATGATTAGTGTGGTAGATGTCCGTCCCGAGGTTCGGGGTTTACTCCCAGCCATCACGCATGTTAACGGTTCGGCCCGTTTGCAAACTGTATCGGTCATAGACAATCCGGATTTTCACGCCCTGCTTCAAGCCGTAGGAGATACCACGGGTCGCCAGATGGTGTTGAATACGAGCTTTAATGTCAAGGGTCAACCTATTGTGAATACTGCCGATGAGGCCCTTGAGACCTTTCTTGGGACCGGCATAGAGATTCTATTTCTGGAGAACGTATATGTTACCCGTTCCGTTGCTTGAGTGGAATCGAACTGAGGTGGAGTATCCGCGGGAAAACACCATCGCGCAGTTGTTTGAGCAACAGGCGGCGACGACGCCGGGTGCCGTGGCGGTGATCGCAAAAGACCGGCAATTGAGTTATCGCGAACTGGACGAGCGCTCCAATCGTCTGGCCCGGCATCTGCAGAATCTGGGCGTCAAACCGGACACCCTGGTGGGCATCGCCATGGGAAGGTCCGAGACTCTGATCGTCAGCTTGCTGGCGATTCTGAAAGCTGGAGGAGCGTACGTCCCATTGGATCCCGCCCATCCTTTGGAGCGTCTTTCCTGGGTGATTGAAGACTCGCACATGCCGATTCTTCTCGCGACGAACGATACGCGCGCACGCCTTCCGTTGAACTCCGACAAGCTCGCGATAATTGATGCCGAGGACTCGGGGATCGATCTCCAGAGTTCCCTGCCAGTTACTACCGATGCAGCCAGTCACAACCTGGCGTATGTGATTTATACGTCGGGTTCGACAGGTAAGCCCAAGGGGGTGATGGTAGAAAACCGAAATGTGGTCAACTTTTTTACCGGCATGGACCGGGCGATTGGATGCGATCCCGGGGTCTGGCTTGCTGTCACCAGTGTTTCGTTCGATATCTCGGTGCTGGAACTTCTGTGGACTCTGACCCGCGGCTTCAAGGTGGTCATCCATAACGGGGAGGGGCCAGGCGCGATTGCCGATGAGATCGTCAGTTACCAGGTAACTCATCTGCAAATGACCCCCTCCCTCGCGCTTATGTTGACGCTGGACGCGCGGGCATTTGCTGCGCTGGGGTCGCTCCGACAGTTGCTGCTGGGAGGCGAAGCGGTGCCCGCTTCGCTCATCCGCCATCTGCGCACGGTCTTCAAGGGCGAGATTCATAACATGTACGGGCCGACAGAGACCACCATCTGGTCCACAACCCACCCCGTGCTGGAGACAGGGAACTCGGTTTCAATCGGCCGGCCCATCGCCAATACACAAGTATTCATGGTTGACACGGAATTGAAGCCTGTTCCCATCGGAGACATCGGGGAACTGTTCATTGGTGGGGACGGGGTAGCGCGGGGTTATTGGAATCGGCCCGATCTTACCGCTGAACGATTTCTTCACGTTCCATCACTCTCCGACCATCGCCTCTATCGGACAGGCGACCTTGCCCGTTTCTTGCCGGACGGAAATATCGAGTTTCTGGGGCGCGCGGACTACCAGATCAAGCTTCGCGGATATCGCATTGAGCCGGGCGAGATCGAGGCCACACTGGAGCAATGCCCTGGCGTGCGTCAGGCGGTCGTCGTCGTTCGGGAAAACAGGGAAGGAGACAAGCGACTGGTTGCTTATCTTGTGGCGGAAGAAGTTGCCGGAGTCGAGGCGGGAGTGGCTCTGCGCGGTGTGTTGGAGTCAAAGCTCCCCGACTATATGGTCCCGTCCAACTTTATTTTTCTTGAGGCACTGCCACTTACCGATAACGGAAAGATCGATAGAAAAGCTCTGCTCCGAACGCCGTCCCCTGCGCTTGCTGTGACCGCGGCCGGGAGACAACCCCAATCCGATGTCGAACGGATGGTCGTAGCCGCCTGGAAAGAAGCGCTGGGCGTAGACAACGTCGGCATGCACGATAACTTTTTCGACCTTGGAGCGCACTCGCTCACAGTCGCCGAGGTACAGGCCAAGCTGCAAGAAACCCTGGGACGCGAAATTCCGCTTCTCGATTTGTTTCAGTTTTCTACAGCAAGCTCGCTCGCCGGCCATCTTGCCGGAACTCGTCCGCGCGGCCCGGCTTCAGACCGCGCCCAGCGCCGTAGACTTGCCCAGCAGCGCTGAGGAGAAATCTCATGAAGACCTCCAAAATCGCAATCGTCGGAATGGCCGGACGCTTTCCCGGCGCCCGCAACGTTCAGCAGTTCTGGCAGAACCTGCGCGACGGCGTTGAATCCATCCGCTCCCTGTCCGATGCGGAACTGCTGGCCGCGGGGGTAGCTGCGGAAGAGTTGGCTAGCCCGGACTATGTGAAAAGGGCCGCTGTGCTGGACGACGTCCCCATGTTCGACGCGTCGTTCTTCGGCTTGAGTCCAAGCGACGCATCCATCATGGATCCGCAGCACCGGCATTTTCTCGAGTGCGCGTGGGAGGCTCTGGAAGATGCGGGCCACCCGCCCAAGGGGTTCCGTGGGTCGATCGGCGTCTATGCCGGGTCGGGCTTGAACTCCTATCTGATTCACAATCTGCTGGCCAACCGCAGGCTGCTTGAAACCGCCGGATTGTTCCAACTCAAGCAGACGGGCAACGACAAGGATGTTCTGTCGACCCGCGTCTCCTATCAATTCGATCTGCGTGGACCCAGCATCAACGTGCAGACCGCGTGCTCCACTTCTCTGGTAGCCGTTCACCTGGCTTGCGAAAGCCTGCGCAACTACGAGTGCGACATGGCGTTGGCGGGTGGAGTGACCATCGAAATCCCGCATGGTCGCGGCTATATCTATCGCGCAGGCGAGATTCTCTCGCGTGATGGCCACTGCCGGTCCTTCGATGCCGCGTCGAGCGGGACAGTGTTCGGAAACGGACTGGGGATTGTCGTGTTGCGGCGCTTGGAAGACGCACTGGAGGACGCCGACAACATCCGCGCCGTCATTCTCGGTTCAGCGGTCAATAACGATGGAGCCCGCAAGGTCGGCTATCTGGCGCCAAGTGTCGAAGGCCAGGCAGAGGTGATTGCCGAAGCGATCGACTTCGCCGGCGTCAGCGCCGCCGACATCTCTTACGTCGAGACGCACGGGACCGGAACGGTGGTTGGCGACCCGATCGAAGTCAGGGCTCTTGCTCAGGCATTTCACAAAACGACCGAGCGCAGCGATTACTGCGGAATCGGGTCGCTCAAGACCAACATCGGCCATCTTGATGCAGCCGCCGGCGTGGCCAGCCTGATCAAGACCGTGCTCTCTCTCGAACATGCGCAATTGCCCGCCAGCCTGCATTTTGCCCAGTTGAACCCTTATATCGAGCTGAAGGGAAGTCCATTTTTCGTCAATGGTCAGCTCCTCGATTGGCCGTCCAGCGGATCGCCCAGGCGCGCGGGCGTCACGGCGCTGGGCATTGGCGGAACCAACGCACACGTTGTCCTTGAGGAAGCGTTGCGGCCTGCTGTGGAGCGAAAGACGGGACCCTATCAACTGCTCGTGGTTTCCGCGAAAACCGAGAGTGCCCTCGAGCGCGCCTTCTCCAATCTCGCCGGCCACCTGCAGTCTCATCCCGAAGTAAAGCTGGCCGACGCGGCCTATACCTGCCAAGTTGGCCGGCAGCGGTTCCACCATCGGCGCGCCTTGGTCGTCGAGGATTCGCGCGAGGCGGTCAACGGCTTGGTGCACTCCGATCGCAAGCGGTTCGCAACCGGCGTGGCCGGCAAGGCTTCGCCCGCGGTCGCGTTTCTGTTTTCCGGGCAGGGCTCCCAATATGTCAACATGGGACGCGAACTCTATGCGCACCAGCCGGTGTTTCGCGAGACTCTCGATCTGTGCGCAGCGCATCTTGCTGAACCGCTCGGACTCGATCTGCGCCAAGCGCTCTATCCACCAGAAGAACAAAGGGAAGCGGCAGCCGCAAAGCTCGATGAGACCTGGCTCACGCAGCCCGCCCTGTTTACTATCGAGTACGCTCTGGCGAAATGGTGGATCTCGCTCGGCGTTAAGCCCGCGGCCATGATCGGCCATAGCATCGGAGAATACGTTGCGGCCTGCCTGGCCGGAGTCTTCTCTCTTGAAGATGCGCTGACCGCGGTTGCCTTCCGTGGACGTCTGATGTTCGAGCTGCCCTCCGGATCGATGCTCGCCGTGCCCCTCCCCGCTGCCGATCTTGCCCTTGGAGGCGGACTTTCCCTGGCCGCTATCAACAACCCTCACCACAGCGTAGTTTCCGGCCCGACCACTGAAATTGCAGCTCTGGAGGAGCGCCTTGAACGGCAAGGCGTCCTTTGCCGGCGCCTTCACACGTCGCACGCGTTCCACTCACCGGTCATGGACTCCATCCTCGACACGTTCAAACAACGTCTGCAGGGGGTTTCGCTTCAGCCTCCGCGTATCCCCTATCTTTCCAATGTCAGCGGAACCTGGATCAAGGCGGAGGAAGCTATCGATCCGGAGTATTGGGCGCACCACCTTCGCAAGACTGTGCGCTTTTCCGACTGCCTGGCTGAGTTGTTCCGCAACCCTGACCAGATTCTCATTGAGGCCGGGCCGGGTACCGCGCTTACCTCCCTGGCGCGTGAGCAGGGCGGGGCCTCGGCAAAGGTGTTTCAGTCTCTGCCGCATCCACGAGAGAGGGTGACGGACCTGCGCTGCGCGCTGCAGACGCTGGGCGAACTCTGGGTCGCAGGGGTCGACATCGACTGGACCAAACTGCATGCGTCCGAGCCGGTTCAGCGCGTTCCGCTGCCGACCTACCCCTTTGAGCATCGAAAATTCTGGGTTGAACCCGACAATGTCCGGTTGGCGGAAATATCCTCTCCTGCGCCGAAGTCGATTCCATCGGACACTCAGGCCCCGTTCTACTATCGCCGCGTCTGGACCCCAGCGCCGGCAGCAGCGGCGGCGCCGGAAGCAGCCGCCTGCTGGATGGTTTTCAGCGATTCGCTCGGCGTTGGCGATCGAATCGCCTCCAGCCTCAAGGCGCGCAAGCAGGACGTTGTTCTGGTCGTCCCGGGCGCCAGTTACAAGCAATCATCGGGAGGAAGATATACGGTTCGGCCGGGCATTCGCTCCGACTATGATGCTTTGATTGCAGACGTGGTCAAGACCGGACACGCGCCCAGGAAAATTCTTCACTTGTGGTCTGTGGTGAGGGAGGGCGCAGGCGCGCCGCTTGAAGAAGCACTGGATCGCAGCTTCTACAGTCCTCTCTATCTGGCCCAGGCGCTGGCTTACCAGGACATTGCGGACGTAGACATCGCCCTCGTGTCGAACCGCATGCAACAGGTTTCCGAGGAGGCGGTCCGCGATCCGGCGCGCGCAGTCCTGCTGGGTCCGGCACGAGTGATTCCAATCGAGCTTCCTGGAATGACCTGCCGCAGTATCGACGTGGACACTGAAGGCGAGAAGGCGGCAGAATGCGCCGCGCGGATCGTCGCCGAGATGTCTTCCGTCGGGGAGAATGTCACGGTTGCATTGCGGGGCAGCGAACGGTTCGTTCAGGCCTTGGAGCCGATGGACGTGGATGCCGCTCCTGAGCGCCGCCGTCTGGAACGCGGGGGTGTTTACCTCATCACCGGCGGATTGGGCGGCATCGGTTTGGCTGTCGCCGAGCGGCTGGCGCGTGAATTCAACGCCCGGTTGGTGCTGGTGACGCGAACTGCGCTGCCTCCGGAGGCCAGGTGGGAAGCATTTCTGACCAACTCTCAGCTAGCCGAGGACGACAAGAGGAAGATTCGAAAACTCATTGAGATCCGCTCCCTTGGTGGAGAACTCCTGGTGGTCGAAGGCGACGTTACCAACCTGGATCAGATGCGGGATGTTGTGTCTCTCACCCAGCGGCGGTTCGGAAAGATCGACGGAGTCTTCCATGCGGCAGGCATCCTCGACGACGGCCCGTTGATGCTCAAAACCGCGGACAGCACGGCGCGCGTACTCGATCCAAAAGTGCGCGGCACGCTTGTCCTGGAAAAAGCTCTGGGTAATGTGCCGCTCAGTTGTTTTGTCCTGTTTTCTTCCATCAGTTCCATCTTTCCGCCCGCGGGCCAGGTGGACTACGCCGCCGCCAACGCCTTCCTCGACGCATTTGCGCTCAGCCGCAAGGGCCCGGTGACCGTGGTCAATTGGGGCGCCTGGCGCGAAGTCGGCATGGGCGCGCGCTCCGCCTCGCCGCACCTGCTGCTCGAAGAGCGGCTGCTGGACAGGCCTGGAGAGACGGTACATGCAAGTCAGTTCTCCGTACACCGGCAATGGATCCTCTCAGAGCACAGACTTACAGCCGGGAAGTCGCTCATTCCGGGCACGGGCTACCTCGAGATGGCCGCTGCTGCCTTTTCGCGCGGCTCACTTCACGGAGCCATCGAGTTCGCGGACGTATTCTTTCTTGCGCCGCTCACCTTCGACCCCACGGAATCCAAGGAGGTACGCGTCCAACTGATGCGCGACCAAGAGTCCGGATCGGGGAAGGGAAGCTTTCGCTTTTCCATCTTCGCCAAGGGGGACGAATGGGTCGAACATTGCTCGGGCCAGATCGCGCCATGCTTGACTCATCCGGCAGCGCGCGTCGATCGCTCCGCCATCCTGGCGCGATGCCGCCAGCGTGAACTCGTTTTCGATCCAGAGCACAGGACTCGGCAGGAACGTTACTTCGATTTCGGTCCTCGCTGGCAGAGTCTTCAGCGACTGCACATCGGACAGCGCGAGGGATTGGCCGAGCTTTCCATGAAGGACGGCTTCTCTGCGGATTTCTCTGCGTTTCGCATGCATCCCGCGCTCCTGGATCTGGCCACCGGTTGCGCACTCTACGTGACGCCGGGTTATGAAGATTCCGACGACCTTTACCTTCCTTTTTCGTACAAGAGGATACGCGTCTATTCCCCCATCCCTCCGCGGTTTTTCAGCCACATCCGGTCGCGCCAGGAAAATCTGCTTCACGGCGAAGTGGAGAGTTTCGATGTCACTCTATTCGATGAGCAAGACCAGGTCCTGGTGGAGATCGAAGGCTTTGCCATGCGCCGTGCCGGCGATCCTGCCACGGTGGTGGAAGTCAATCCGTGGGCTCGCGAAGCGGATCTTGCCGGGGGGGAGCAGCCGATTGAAATCACCGCACGTCCGGGAATATCGCCGCTCGTTGGCGCCCGCGCGTTGACGCGAATCCTGTCCGTCAGGACCCCGCACGCGGTGGTCGCCGTCTCCCAGGAGATCGAAGATTCTGTCAGCCTGAAGTACACTCCAACTCCAGGCGCACTGGGTGTTCCTTCATCCAATGCCACTCTGCCAGGCGAGGGCATCGAGGGAACTCTTGCCGGTTGGTGGCAAGACTTGCTTGGCGTGGAAAAGATAGGTTTGGAGGATGACTTTTTTGCCCTGGGAGGGCATTCTTTGGTGGGCGTGCGTCTCTTCGCCAAGATCAAGAAGACGTATCAGGTAGACCTCGAACTGGCTGTTCTCTTTGAAGCGCGCACTGTGCACCAACTCGCGGAAGTGATTCGCAAGGCCAAGGAATCGGCTCACGTCGAGGAAAAAACCAGGTCTTCCCTGGTGCCGATTCATGCCAATGGCTCCGGGACCCCCTTCTTCTGTGTCCACCATCTCGGCGGCCAGGCGCTCACCTACGAGCCTTTGGCAAAGGCTCTCGGTCCCGACCAGCCCTTTTACGCGTTCCAGTCCCCACTCGTATCCCAGGCCGATCCCGGCGAGACGAGCATCGAAGAACTGGCGGCGGTCTACGTCAAGGAACTCCGCGCTTTTCTCCCGCAAGGACCCTATCTCCTGGGGGGCACGTCCTTCGGAGGGCTGGTTGCTTTTGAGATGGCGCAACAACTCCATGCCCAAGGCGTGGAACCAGAGTTGGTCGTATTGTTCGATACCTCAGTTCCCGGAAGTGAACAGCATGTAGGCATCGTGGAGCAGGCATCGATCTTCTGGCGGCATCTTCGCAAGGAGGGTGCGGCTTATCTGGTGCAGAAGAGCGCGGAAAAACTGGAGCAATGGGGAGAATGGCTGGTTCGCCGCATGCATGAAGCGGTCTATCACTACTATCGGACCACTCATCGGGACATTCCGCCAGCCATTCGCTATTCCCAGGTGGAGAAAATGCACTGGCGGGCCCTGGAACGCGCCAAACCCAAGAGTTATCCCGGTAAGATCACGCTGATGCGGGCCTTGGACCGCAGCCCGGAGAATCTCGCTATGCGCGAGGATCCGAATTTAGGCTGGGCAACGATTGCGGTTGGCGGGCTCGATATTCACCATGTTCAATCGGGACACAACACCATGCTCCGTGAGCCCTTCGTTCAGAATGTAGCCCAGGAACTCAAAGGCATTCTGGCACGGTCGGAAACCACCGTTCCCCACCGGCAGTCCGCCGCTTAGGCGCGGCCAGCACGGGCCGTGCCTCCCATTGTTGCAACCTGGGGGGCACCGCCCGGCCAACCATCAGCGCGATGCGGTGTCCGTCCCGTTCAAGCAGACTGAACTGCCAGTTCCGTCCCGGGTCGTCGCCCCAGACCGCGTCCACTTCCAAGCGAATCCCCGTCTTGCCGCCGAACAGGAATGAGAACTTGTGCAGCGGCAGCGAGAGCCCCAGCCCTCTGGCCTTGATGTAGGCTTCTTTCAGCGTCCACAGCGACAACGCGCGATCCAGTTTCGCTTCTCCGCGTAGCTCCTCGAGCTGGGCCAGTTCCAGCGGGGAGAACACCTGCGGTCCAATCTCGACGATCTTCTCGGCATGTTCGCAAGGCTCCACGTCCACGCCGACTTCCGCCCCCTGGGCGATCAGGCAGACCACTAACTCTGGAGTATTCGACAAATTGAACTGCAAGCCGCACTCCAGATCCACGCGGGGCTTGCCGTGAGCATTCAACTCAAAGCGCCAAGCTTCAGGAGCAACTGGAAGATAGTGAGACAACGCGGTGCGCACCAAGGCCCGGGTCGTCAGATATTCGCGCCGATGCCGCTCGAAGTGAAACGTCTGCCAGCGTACAATCTCCTCTTCACTGAGTAACTGTGCGCACGCCTGCGCGATCTCTTCGGATCGCACGTCGTCCGGGTTCGCGCTCCACAGGCAAACCGTTTCTTCATCGATGCCCGTTGATTGAAGAGTTTCCGCGGATTGAACGATAAGAGGCCCCCGTAGTCTGGATTGCAGCCTTCATCTTGCCGATCGATCCCAAAGCAAGCGAAAGGGACGGATCAGATAGTAAAGGAGATGAAGCGATTTTGGCAGATAGACGATGGCGCGGTCTCTTTCATTCGGCCGTAAAAATTCCAAAGACACGAATAGCCTCAGCCGGTCGCGGAATCCCAGCAACTGGACGTGGTAAGGCCTGCTGCCCACGGGCGGGCTACCGGGCGCATCGAACAGCGTCTCCTGAAAATGCCGCGCCATGTTGCGTGCGGAAGCATCCGCCTCGAAGCGCCGTAGCACAATTTCTGGAATTGTGACCCCTGTGACGCGATGAGCCAGAAGTACGCCGAGGGCGAGCGGTCGCCATAGTCCCGCTCGTCGCGCGTCCCGCGTGATTTGTGTCCAATCGAGCTTCTGGTCGGAACTCACCACTTGCGCGATGTCGCAAATCCAGATCAGGCGTGACCATGCATGTTTGCTCCCATGCATGCACAACACCAGGAGCGTTCTCTCAGGACTCATGTTCGGGACTTCAGCGCCCGTTAGCATCGTGGTCCGTCGCTGCGGCCATACCCACTTTAGTCCCAGGTTGCGCCGGAACCTGGGATAAGTCAGGTCCAGTCTCCAGCGAAGCTCGAGGACCATTCCGTCCGTCTGCCGCTCGAAATGATATTCAAAATTTCCGGCAGATTCCGGCGTCCCATCGCTGCAAACCGGTGTCTTCAGTTCGTAGCCTCTCATCAGCAGAAGGGCTGTGGCTCGCGACAAGTGCCCCCAATCGACAAGTACATCCAGATCGCCGGCCGGTCTGGTTGTCAGGTCGCCGTAAGTGGAGGCCGCCAGCACAACGCCCTTGAACGGCATCGCCGGAATCGCTTCGCGATCGAAGGCTTTGAGCACAGCGATCAATTCCGCTGCATTGGCAACGCTGTGGAACATGGTGCGTTCGTACGCGGCGCGCAACTTCTCCTGCGCGGCTCGTGGGATCTGCTGGCCCATATTCGCCAGGCGCGAATAGAGCATCGGCAGCATGCCATGCTCCTGTCCCAGAGCAATCAGTGAGTCCCAGTGACGGACGCTCTCCGCCAGCCGGCGAATCGAATCGGCGGCATCGGGAGCGCTCCGCGCCAGGGCGCGTAATAACTCGCAGGACTCGCGATCTGCAGGCATCCACCCCTCCCTTGTTTGCTCCCTGGATTGCGGTCAGTATAAACCCGGCAGAGGTGCTCCGGACTGGCATTGTAGTTAGGGGGTATGTCCGGGGTCATAGCCTGGTGCCCGCTTGTCAACGAACGGAGGAGATATGGATCCGGCCTCCACGTAGAAGCACCGTGCCCGATCCATTTCGCAGGTTTTATCGCGAAATGTGCGGGAGGGCGTAACACTCTTTAAGGGCCGAGTCAATAACTCACCTCCGCTCTTCAAACTGGCCTGCTCCTAACTCCGCACGAAACACTCCAGTCCGCCCATGTACCGCCATCGAAAAAACTGCATGAGTCGGGTGGATGCGCACCAGACCCCTCAATCCACCGGGAAATGGCTCGTATGACTCCTTATCAGGTACCATCCCTCGTGGATTACCAGTAACAAATCAACGCATTACTAAATAGTTCGATCGTACTCGTTTAGTTATGAGAAGAAAAGAAATGTGTATGTATACTCGCCCCATACTAGATCACGAAGCGCTTGATCCCCAGTCGAGCGCAGCAGCAAGAGGAAGGTCAACATGCAAGTCGAGCGTACTGATTTGGATGCCTTGGTTGTCAACGAACTTCCCGACGGTTCAAAAATTATCGTCGACTCCATCAACGAAAAGGTCTTCGCCTTGAACGCGACGGCCGGTGCCGCATGGGATGCGTGCAGCGCTCCGACAACACTTTCCAAAGTTGCGGAAAACATGCAACGTTCGTTTCACCCAGAGATCACCGAAGAAGTTGCGGCAGAAGCGATCCTGCAGCTGCAGGATCGGGATCTCGTGACGACAACGGCGCCGATCACGAAACCTACCCGGCGGCAACTTATCGCAACCATGGGCGCCATCGCTTTGCCGCTCGTCGTCTCCCTGACGATGGCCGAGCAGCAGGCGCACGCTTTTAACGCAAGGTCCGGCGTCCCCTCGGCCCGTCCGACACCGCATCCTGCTCCGCCCCACAACTGGTTCGGGCGGTGAATCCGCAGACCTTGAGCGCGCCGTGGCGGAACTCTCCACGGCGCGCTTCTTGTTACGCACCAACTTTGGGAACAAGGGTCGGCTCCGAAAGGGACATCCGGCATGTCGAGTACGTACGCTTTTGGAGTCCGCGCTTTCGGCTGCACTATCCGGGTGGAGACAACTTGTTTTGAAGCACAAGCCACTCTCAATCGTTACATCTTTCCTTCTTTGCCGAGAATCGTTGAGCCGACCATGGAGGTCGGCGCCGCGCTGCCCGACGTTTTTGTGCGCGTTGCTCAAGTCGCAGGACAGCTTCAATTGCTGGTTGGCGACACATCCGTGGCGTTCGCGCGTCATGCGATCGATTTGGTGCCGGCCCTCGTAAGGGTGCTCGATGACGCAGTGATCCAGCGCCTCAATGGACTGCGCGCCGTGCATGCTGGCGTTGTCCTGTGGGGCGGGCGGGCATTGCTTCTGCCCGGCGTCACTCATGCCGGCAAATCGTCCCTTGTGGCTGAACTGTTGCACAGGGGCGCCACCTACTTCTCCGACGAATACGCGCTGATCGACTCGGACGGCCGCGTGCACCCCTATGCGCGGCCACTGCTCCTGCGCAATGGCCATCCCGACCAGGTTCCGGTGCTGGCCAGGGAGTGCGACGCCTCGACCGGCGACGCGCCCGCGCCCGTGGGCCTGATCCTGTTCCTTGTTTACCAGCCTCGCGGCGCCTGGAGCATCGCGGAAATCCCTCAAAGTGAGGCCCTGCTTGGTTTGTTGCGCAACACGCCTCATACCCTGTCCGAATCGCCCGACCTGGTGCGATTCTTCCAGGGCGCTGTTGCATGCGCAACGTGTTACGCAGGCAGCCGCAGCGACATGGTTGACGCCGCTGGCCATGTATGGCAGCTTTGCGGTGAGCCTTCGTAAATGTGTATTGCCTGCTTTTTATGGGTGGCGGAAGGTCAGGGATTCGAACCCTGGAGGGCCTTTCAGCCCCGCCGGTTTTCCATACGACTATAGCTTTCGCTACCAAGCCTGCGCTTGTTTGTGGTCTGGACTTTGCCTTCGCCTTAGCTC
>Ga0224528_1000887_pt1 | contig 21698 bp, 19 predicted proteins | sample CBST25metaG_2_FD_179888 | JGI IMG/M metagenome (GOLD analysis project Ga0224528, IMG submission 179888) | Peat soil microbial communities from Stordalen Mire, Sweden - C.B.S.T25 | ecosystem: Environmental > Terrestrial > Soil > Wetlands > Peat | place: Sweden: Norrbotten County, Stordalen Mire...
GCCGCCTGCCCGCGACCATCCTTGTCCTGATAGGACGTGGAGATCGCGCCCAGATCCAGCGCCGACACCACATCCACAATAAACCGAGCCAGGTGACCCTCGGGAAGCCAATCGTGAAGCGATGCAGAAAACAGAAGCGTCTGGTCGACCGTGTCAGCAATGAAGTTCTGGCCCATGGCTCAAACTTAAATCACAACACACTGACCCTGCTGTAGGCTCAGTCACAAATCTATGCCCGACATACTGCTAGAGAAGGAGGGAAGTTCACCGACAGCTCCCACGACTCTGCGAATCTCCGGCGTGTCCAGTATCTCCTGGTGCGAACAGACCCGTTCGATTGCAGCGTGAAGGTCGGACGCGCTGCACGGTTTAGACAGACAGCGGTGGGCTACCGAAGCTGCGTGCGCTGAAAGCTGGGCATCGGAATACCCTGACAGGACAATGCGCGCAGTGCTCGGAAAGCGATCGCGAATGTGGTTCAGGAGTGTGGCGCCATCCATTCCCGGCATCCGCATATCGGAAACGACGACATCGAAGCTGCCCACCTCACACGCCTTCAAAGCAGCTTCGCCGATTATGGAGAATCGCATGTCCCAGCGCGTTCGATCCGTGTGCAGCAGGCGACGGATTCCGTCGAGAATATTGCCTTCATCATCCACAAACAAGATGCGCTTCATGCGGACTCCACCTTTGCGCGGATAGCTTTACCATCGTACGGAAGGCGAATCACGAAGGTTGTGCCCTTTCCCTCCTCCGTTTCAAAGTGAATGCTCCCGTTGTGTTTGTCGACGACCACCGAATGTGCAATGGCCAAACCTTGCCCTGTCCCTTTGCCGATCTCTTTGGTTGTGAAGAATGGATCGAAATTCCGGGATCGCACGCTTTCCGGAATCCCTGTACCCGTGTCCTGGATTCGAATTTCCGCCCATCCGGGGCAATTTCTGGTTTGTACCCTGATCGTTCCCATCTTCGAACCTGTCTTGCGGGGCACATCGGCAATGGCATGTGCGGCGTTGACGATCAGTTTCAGAATCACTTGGTTGAATTCACCGGGCAGACAAAGAGCCGGGGGGAAGCGACGGATCGAAATCGGTTTCTAATCCAATGGGAGATCCCCCGGTTCTGCCGCATAAGCGCTAACTTGTTTGAGAGAATTTCTGTTCTTGCGATTTGCGCTTGCGAGGCGCTTCTGCTAAGCCTTTGGCTATCTGGTCCCAGTTTGCCAGCATGTCGTTCAGAGCGAGGGCCGGCTGGATCGCTGCGGTAATTTGGTGAAATGCAAAGGAAAACTCACGCCACCGGCTGGGAAGTCGCTTGGTGTGCTAATTGGTATCCCCAGGGGGAAATGGCACGAGCGTGCTGGATAAGTTTCTCGGTGAGTAAGGTCACGAACAGCTTTCCATAAAGCCAGGCTTTGGCGCTGTCTTGATCGTATTTAGGCAGTTGGCCCAGCTGGGCGATTTGCTTAAAGCGCTTGAAGACCAGTTCTATTTGCCACCGAAACCGGTAGTGGTCAAGAACTTGTTGCAGGGGAAATTCCGGCGCGGGAAAAGTTGTCAAAACCATAACATATCGGGCGTAGACCAAGGTCTCGGGTTGCAGTTGGGTGCCGTGTTTGGAAGCATAGCGCCTAAGTTTTTTCTGGGCCAGTGCGATGGCCGTTTGACTCTTGCGAACTACGCATAGCCGAGCTGAAACCGGAGTATTGTCTTCATAGGGAACCAAGACCTCCCATTGCTTCATCTGTCCCGTTGCGACAATCGATTTCAATCTTTCTAACAAGCCAAACTTAGATCCATCGGGCGCCTGCAAGAGGATGCCGTCTGGGTTGAGTCGGACAGCAAGGTAAGCTTTTCTGCCGGCAGCATAATGGATTCCACTGGCATGACAATAACCGCGGTCGACAATGACGTAATCCCGGGGCTTCAAGGGAAATTGCCGCAGGGATTCACCATTTCCCTTTCCCTCCGCCGTGGTGATTTTGAAATGGTCGCAAACCAGTGTGGGCCATTGCAGACTGTAGTGAATACGCCATTGACTGCCCGTCTTTCCAGGCTCCTTGACTACCGTTGCATCGATCAAACGTAGCGTTGCAGGGGACTTCGATTCGGTAATCAGACCGCGTTCCTCAAATAGTGCGCAACAAAGCCGATAAAGCCAATCCTTGCTTTTGCGCAGCCGTTTGAGCAAGGCTACGTCGGAAAGTTCTGCTAGCCCGGCCTGCCGTGCCCTCACCACGGTCTCTCGCATCGAAAAACCGCACCCCAAGTGCAACAAAAGCGTGCGCATGTAGTTTTCTTCACTTTTATCCTGACGTACCCCTTTAAGTGCCTCAGTCACTTGCCCCAACTCTTTCCAGTTCGGCGGAAAAAAGGAAAGCAGGAGCTTCCAATCTTCGTTCGCTGCATTGGCGGTCGTCATGCACCACACGATACCAAAAGCTGGGCCGCCACCGCAACAAACAAGTTAGCGCTTATGCGGCTCTGCCGGGGGTACTCTCACTACTACTGTGTCATAAATGTGGGTTTCCACAGAACGGGCATCTACAGAGTCGCTTGAGCAGAGCACGAGCCAGCAGTATTCGCAGAGCGGCAATGGAATATGGGTTATGTCGTTTGGGGCGAATGCGCGCCCCGTACTTGGAATCCTTCTGGGAACGCGGGAGTTGATAATTCAAGATGACCGGCTTTCGCAGAGGGGGAAAAACGGTTTCTCGCCGCGGCTGGAAAACCGTAAGCGGCGATGCAGAGTGTGGCGTGATGATGGAATCCTCGCCATCCACGGCCTTCGAAGTGCCCCAAGCCGAGTTCCTGTTTCAGTTCCAGATAATCTCGTTCGATGATCCAGCGTTGCTTTCCCATGGCAACCAGATCTCTCAATGTGACGCGCCGGGGTAGATTCGAGAACCAGTATTTGCTGGGTTCAGCATCGCCACTGGGCCACTCCATCAGCAGCCATTGCTCTGCTCGAGGTTGGTCCTCCTTATAGTCACGATGCGCCGCGCGAATGCGTACGGCAGTCAAAGGCGCTCCCACAGAATAAAGCTGGAGCCCAACGCCAACTTCACCAAATAAGCGGATGAGCCCCCAAAAGTACCTTAAAGTTTTCTAATTCGAGGCCGAAATAAGGAACATCATGCAGAGGCGTCATCCTAGCTTAGCTGTGTTGAATGGCAACTGTTCGATTCACATCCGTAAGTGCAATTTTGAGGATGGGATTCTTAGATAGGTCTTGTCATTTCTAAATTTCACGAAGATTTTGAGCACCTGTGAATGATCTTGTACGTTCCAGTTTCTCTCACCTGCCGTGGGCGAGTGAAGGCCTGTCCCGGTAGGGAAACCGTGACAGGCCGAGGGCAAGCTGACGTAGTGGTTGACAGAGCACCCCTTCCCAAAGGCGGTGACTCGATAAGGGAGCAGACATGCCAGTAAGTCTAGAGCAGAGCGAAACGCAGAGACTAATTCGTCTTGAGGGCGCAATCGACATAGCGTGCGCAGCAGAGTTGAAGACGCTGTTGCTTACAGCGCTTAGCTCTGGCAGAGAGGTGTGCGTCTCGCTGGGAGGAGCGACAGGACTGAATGCGACGTCCGTGCAGTTGCTCTGGGCCGCCGAGCGCCAAGCAAGGGCGGCGGGCAACGGATTCGCCTTTGTGGGTCCGGTGCAGGAGTCGTTATCGATCTCTCTCGGCGGCGAAGGTTTCAATGAGTTTTTCGTTCTTTTGAGCGCAGACTGCCTCGGCGGGGTGGCGAATTGTCAAGCATAGGCAGCGTGGATCAGTTCAAGCTCTGCTTCCAAGAAGAAGCGCGAGAGATCATTGTAGACCTGGAGTCCGCACTGCTGGAGTTGAACAACAACAGCGGCGACCAGGAGTTGGTGGGGCGGATTTTTCGCGCTCTGCACACCATCAAGGGCTCGGGGTCCATGTTCGGCTTCGAGGAGTTGGCCACCTTCACGCACAAACTGGAGACGGCCTTTGAGGAAGTACGAGACGGAAGATTACAGATCAACTCGGAATTGATCGATCTAACTCTTGCCGCACTCGATCAGATTCGTTCGATGGTTGAGGAAGGGCAAGGAGGTGTGACGGTAGATCCTGTAGTCTGTGCTGAAATCTTAACCAAAGTGCTTCAGATAACAGGAACTCCCGAGGCTCCAGAGTGCTCAAAGATCGCGGTAGCGCCCATCGACCCGCCAGCCCTCAGCGACCGGGCACAGGAGTGGTTGATCCGTTTTGCTCCCGGCCCGGATCTGATGTTGAACGGCGGCAATCCAACCTTGCTATTGCGCGAACTGCGCCAGCTCGGAGGCCTCTCGGTCGAGGCCAGCATGGCAGCGGTTCCGCCTCTGGACGAGTTGGACCCGGAGCGTTGCTATGTGGCCTGGGAAATGGTGTTGGCGACGTCAGCGAATCGCGATGCGATCCGGGATGTATTCGTCTTTGTCGAAGATTGTTGCGAACTCACCATTGAACCGGCTTCGAGCCAGGCGGATAATCCCGTGGAGTCTGCGCCCGCGTATGCCGCCGACAAAAAGGCCAAGGCACTCGCCGGTCGGAGTTCCCAGGCCGGAGACCGCAATCACCGTAAGCTCGACAGCGCGAGCTTGCGCGTTCCCGCCGTCAAGCTAGACCAGTTTCTGGATCTTGTCGGTGAATTGGTGACGGTGCAGGCCCGCTTGAGCGAGGTCGCAACTCGTTGCGACGACCCTGAAGTGGCAGCAGTATCGGAGGAAATCGAGCGGTTGACGTTATCCTTGCGCGAGAACTCTATGAGCATCCGCATGTTTCCGATTCGCGACACGTTCGAAAAGTTCCGGCGTCTCGTACACGATTTGGCGCGAGACCTCGGCAAAGATGTCGAACTAACCGTCGAGGGAGGGGAGACAGAATTGGACAAGACGGTTATCGACCAGCTGGGCGATCCACTGATGCACCTGATCCGCAACAGCATGGACCATGGGATCGAACCGTCCGATATTCGCGCCTCCCGTGGCAAGCGGGCGGCTGCGAGCATTCATCTCTCGGCGCGACATTCGGGTGCGAGTGTGCTCATTGAGGTCTCCGACGATGGAGGCGGAATCAATACCGAAGCCGTACGCAACCGAGCGATCGAGAAGGGCCTGATCGATGCAGATGCGTCTCTGACTGACGATGAAACTTTTGCTCTGATCTTCCAACCTGGTTTTTCAACGGCCAAGCAAGTGACCGATGTCTCAGGCCGCGGTGTCGGGATGGATGTGGTTCAGCAAAAGGTTGAGAGCCTCCGAGGATCCATCGACGTGGCCAGCAACATCGGATTGGGAACCAAGGTGACGTTGCGTTTACCGCTCACGCTGGCCATCATTGACGGGCTGCTTGTGAGCGTCGGGAAGGCTTTCTTCGTACTACCGCTCTCAAACATCCTCGAATGCATCGAGTTGACTTGCGAGGACATTGTGAAGGCTAACGGCAAGCATTTGGCCAATGTCCGCGGGGAGGTTATCCCCTATTTCCGGCTCCGCGAATACTTCCAGATCGGAACCCCGCAGCCGGAGCGGGAGCAGATCATTGTGGTCGAGACCGAAGGTGGGCGTTTTGGCTTCGTGGTTGATCAAGTGATGGGAGATTGTCAGACAGTGATCAAGAACTTGGGACGCTTCTATCGACACGTCCAAGTAGTTTCAGGCGCCACGATTCTCGGCAACGGTAGTGTGGCGTTGATTCTGGATCCGGAGCGGTTGGTGCAGGATGCATTACGTGCCGAAGCGAAGTGGCCGGGCAACCGTCCAGTTCCAGAATGCAAAGGAAGCTGCCAGTAGAAAGATAGCTCTATCGTAAATGCTTCTTAGTTGTCAGCCGTGTTGGAGACCATGCCAACGCCAGTCCACAACAATTCAACCGATCGAATCTAGTGTTCTTCCTGTTTCGGACTCACGTGCAAACGAACAATCGGATGAACTCATGGATGAGAACGAGATCGAGCACACCGAGGAAATGATTTTATGGCTACCGCATCGGTAAATCACGGCCGGAAGTTTTTAGGGCTGTTTCGCATAGGAGATGATCAAGGTGAGAATGCGCATGAGGACCATGAACGCGCAATCGCGAAAGCGGCGAAGTCGGAAGACGACTCGAAGCTTGCGTTGCAGGAGATCATGCGCTTGGTCGATGCGTCCAAGGAAGGACGTCTTGGCGAGCGAGGCAAGGCTGCGCAGTTCAATGGTGTGCAGCGCGAGGTGATCCAGGGCGTCAACGAGATGCTGGACGCCATTCTCTTGCCGATTGACGAGGGGAACCGGGTTTTGGCCCAGATCTCAGCTGGCAAGATCGACGAGTTGATCACTCAAACCTACAAGGGCGATCACGAAAAGATGAGAGTTGCAGTTAACAACGTCGCCATTACCGTTCAGGGATTGCAGAGGGAGATGGGGCGGTTGACTGAAGCCTCGAAGGAAGGCCAACTTTCCGACCGTGGCAAGCCAGATCAGTTCCAGGGAGCGTACGCCGAGATCGTGCGTGGTGTGAATACGATGCTTGACGCGATCCTTCTGCCCATCGGAGAAGGCAATCGTATTCTTGCTCAAATCTCAGCTGGCAAGATCGACGAGTTGATTTCCCAAACCTACAAGGGCGATCACGAGAAGATGAAGGCTGCGGTCAACAATGTTGCCACCGTCGTTCAGAGCTTGCAGAGAGAAATGGAGCGACTGATCGAGGCCTCAAGGGAAGGGAAACTCTCCGACCGCGGGAAGCCGGATCAGTTCCACGGCGCCTATGCGGAGATAGTGCGCGGTGTGAACTCCATGCTTGACGCGATCCTGGTGCCGATCGGAGAAGGCAATCGTATCCTTGCCCAAATCTCAAATGGCAAGATCGACGAGTTGATTTCCCAGCCCTACAAGGGCGATCACGAGAAGATGAAGATGGCAGTTAACAACGTGGCTGTCGTCGTTCAAGGTCTCCAAAGGGAGTTGGTGCGTTTGACCGATGCATCGAGGGAGGGGCAGCTTTCCGAGCGCGGCAACCCTGAACAATTTCAGGGTGCGTACAGCGAGATTGTGCGGAGTGTGAATAACATGCTCGACGCGATCCTGCTGCCGATCGGCGAAGGGAACCGAATTCTGGGCTTGGTCCGTGGCGGCAATCTTAGGGAGAAGGTGGAAATCGCCTGCAAAGGCGATCATGCCAAGATGAAGGATGCGATTAACGGCGTACACGAGTGGCTGACTCTGCTAATCGCGTACGTAACCAAGATCGCCAACGGGGACATGTCAGCGACCATGGGCAAGGCTTCGAGTGAAGATCAGATTCACGAGTTTCTGGTGCTGTTGAAACAGAACATCCAAAGCTTGGTAGTGGACGTAAACGTACTTGCTCAGGCGGCGGTGGAAGGGAAGCTGGCCACGCGTGCTGACGCCACTAAACACATGGGCGACTACCAAAAGGTAGTACAGGGAGTCAACGGAATGATGGATGCAGTGATCGGACCGCTCAACAAAGTAGCTCTGGATATTGAGCGGTTCAGCAAGGGCGATGTCCCGGATATCATCACCGCTTCCTACAATGGCGACTTCAACACCATCAAAGACAACCTTAACGCGCTGATTGTATCGATGAACGAAATAACGATGGCTACTGGTGAAATTGCAAATGGCAACCTAACCGTGAACATTCGGGAACGCTCCCCGCAGGACAAGCTAATGCAGGCGCTAAGTTCGATGGTCAGCGGACTAACACGGACTGTCTCCGACATCCGCTCGATTGCCGGCGAGGTTTCAGCGGCCTCGCAGTCGATTTCGACTGCCTCGATTCAGGTGTCGAAAGGAGCAAGTTCACAGGCGGCGGCGGCCGAGGAGGCTTCGTCGTCGATGGAGGAGATGGTCTCCAATATCAAACAGAACGCCGACAACGCGCAGCAGACCGATAAGATCGCCAACAAATCGGCCAAGGACGCGCAGGAGAGCGGCAAGAGCGTTTTGGAGGCAGTCGCAGCGATGAAAGAGATCGCCAGCAAGATCTCGATCATTGAGGAAATCGCCCGCCAAACCAACCTGCTGGCCTTGAATGCGGCCATCGAGGCGGCGCGGGCAGGCGAACATGGCAAGGGATTCGCCGTGGTAGCCGCCGAGGTTCGCAAGCTGGCGGAACGCAGCCAGAAGGCGGCCGCTGAGATCAACCAGCTCTCCTCCAATACGTTGAAGGTATCGGAGAAGTCCGGCGAGATGCTGGACAAGCTGGTGCCCGACATACAGCGCACGGCGGAACTGGTGCAGGAAATCTCCGCTGCTAGCAAGGAACAGGATACCGGCTCCGAGCAAATCAACAAGGCTCTGCAGCAGTTGGAGCAGGTGATCCAGCAAAATGCGTCCGCCTCTGAAGAAATGGCTTCGACCACCGAGGAGTTGACCGGCCAAGCCAATCAACTCGTAAGTGCACTGTCATTCTTCCGTACTGGGGACGATGGGCGTATTGCAGCAGTTCGAACCGCTGTTGCCACGCCGACAAACCATTTCGATGCCGGGCCCGGTAAAGGCACAAAGTCGAATGGCCGGACCAACGGGTCGGGTTTAAAGGCGAATGGAAAGGTCGGTGTCGCTCTCCGGCTGAAAGACAAACACGACGACCTCGACGGAGAGTTCGAGCGTTACTGACCGGTCGGGCGCGGTCGGCAACTGGGCCGCGCTCTGTCTTCAGAGTGAGAAAGGGGTAGAAGAATGAGCGTTAAAGAAATCACGGAGACACGGCAGTACCTAACCTTCAAACTCGGGAACGAGATCTTCGCGACCGATGTTGCCAAGGTGAGAGAGGTGCTTGACCTGACCACCATCACCGCAATTCCAAGGACGCCCGATTTCATGAGTGGCGTGATCAATCTACGCGGCAGCGTGGTGCCGGTTGTCGATCTCAGGCTCTGCTTCGAAATGTCCAAAACCGAGAGCACGCGCAACACCTGCATCGTTGTTGTCGAAGTGCAGCTTGATAACGAACTGACCGTCATTGGTGCCCTTGCCGATTCGGTCGAGGAGGTAATTGACTTGGAACCGGATCAGATTCAGCCGGCTCCCCGTATTGGAATCCAAATCCGGACCGACTTCATCAAGGGGATGGGCAAGCACGATGGACATTTCATCGTGATTTTAGATATCGACCGCGTCTTCTCGGCCGAAGAGCTAACTGTGGTGCGCAGTCAGCAGGATTCTAATGGGCTGCTTGTCGAGGTAGCCGCATAACGAAGAGAATGGGGTGCGTGAAGCGCCCCATTTTATGCTGTGGGTGTTCGCGAAAAAAGAGTCACCACAGCAAACGTCCAAAATCGTACGCCAACGCGTCGCTGCGCAAAACCTGTTCCCAACCGTAGAGCAATCGCAGCCGGCTTTTGCAACGCGAGTTGCTGGGTTCCCTCCTGTTGCTCTCAGTTGTGCGCAAGTGATCGTTTTCAACCCGCAGTTGAAATCTCGAGATGCCCTCGGTGTCCTCAGGCCTATTCCGGTCCGTCAGGCGCGCGTCTCGTTCTTCAATTCAATGATGGAAAGTGCAATTCCTCTGGAAATCTCCGAAAATACTGAGTTGGTTGACAGCATACGCTCGGCATCGTCTTTCTTCTTTGCGTTGTGTCTGGCGTCAACTACTCTTTCCGGGACTTCTAATTGTCGCCCGTCAGCGTTGATTGTGGCGCAATCTTGTGGGTTCTGTCGCAAGAGAGCGAGTTTGCTATTCTTTGCACTGGCAACGAGGTGCAGAGTGATGAGACAGGCGTTGAATCCATTGGTGGCAAAGGTCTTGAAGTGCTTGCATTATCCTTTGGATGTGATTCTGCTTTGTGTGCGCTGGTATAGCGCGTATCCGTTGAGCCTTCGGAATCTTGAAGAGATGATGGCCGAGCGTGGAATTTCTGTCGATCACTCGACCGTGCACCGCTCGGCGATCAAATTGTTGCCAGTCATGGAGAAGATGTTTCGGCGTTCCAAGCGCAAGGTCGGGAAGAGCTGGCGCATGGACGAGGCATATATCAAGGTGAAGGGCGAGTGGAAATATCTGTACCTTGCCGTCGACAAGGCCGGCGACACCGTCGATTTGTTACTGCGGGCGCATCGCGATAAGGTCGCGGCATGCAGGTTCTTCGAACAGGCAATCGAGCAGAACGGGGCACCAGAGAAAGTAACCATCGATAAAAGCGGCTCGAATGCGCGGCTCTCGAAGCCCTTAACGCGGGACGAAGGAAGCGGATCGTCGTGCGCCGGATCAAGTACCTGAACAACATCGTCGAGTAAGACCACCGTGCCATTTAACGCCGAACCAGACCGATGCTCGACTTCAAGGATTTTGGCTGCGCCCGCATCCTGCTCTCCGGAATCGAACTCATGCACATGATCAGGAAAGGGCAAATGAAAGGCGGCGGCAGGGGACTAACTGCCGCACAGCTTTTTACTCATTGGCTGCATAGCCAGCTGGACCATATCGGCCTTTGAGCGCTCAAACATCCTTATCGCGACAGAACCTCTTCGCATCGACGGTCATATGGACCAAGCAACTTACGCGGACCAGAACGAACGGCTAAGCGGGGACATAGAAGCGGCTCAAATGGAGTTGCGCCAAGCTGAGGCACAGTTCTTTGACTTGGAGGGGGCTTGATGTTTGCCGACAAGATCATCACCAGTCCGGCACGACTCTGGCTTGAATCCTCGCTGGATCAGCGACAGAGGCTACAGCTGACGTTTTTCCCGAACGGACTCACCTTCAATGGAGAAGAATTTGGAACACCTTCAAGTTCCTCATTCTTCGGCATGTTAAAGAGCATTTCCGGTGAAGAGTCTCTATTGGCGTCCCCGACGGGATTTGAACCCGTGTTATCGCCGTGAAAGTCGCCCTCTTCCAGGTTAGTCCCAGCCGTCCAGGATCATGATGCTGGTGTTGGTGCTCGACCGCTGTGCGAAGAGAACCCATCGGCCATTGGGCGAAACTGAGATGCTGTCGTTGGCGGCCTGAGGCGTTTGCCCGAGCGGTTGCAACTTGCCCGATCTCAGGTCAAGTCGAAATAGAGTCATCGCGGAAGATATAGAAGGCCGCTTCAAATAGAACAGACCGCCTCCAGAGATAGTCCACGCATGCCAGATTCCCGGTTCCACCGTCGCAACGGAGACGTCGGCGTGTTTACCATTGAGATCAAGCCGCCGGACTTCAGTGCGCTCCCGATTGCCTACATAGAAAAGAGCCTTGCCGTCCGGGGCCTCAATCGCATTGAAGCCGCCATGGGCTGTAACCTGGGACTCGATGCCGGTGTCGAGAGCGTGCCTCCAAATTTGCCAATCGCCGGTTCGATTGGAACTAAAGTAGACAACGGTTCCATCCGTCGACCAGCTTGGCACAACGTTGTCTGATTTAGTCGCCGCGGAATCGGTAATACGCTCGTGCTTGCCACTGTCTATATTCACGACATAGATATCCGCGCGGCCATTGGCCCGTGAATCAAATACAAGTGAATGGCTATCAGGCGACCAACGCGGAGAACCTGTCATGGGCCCATCGAAGTGAGTAATTCTTTTCGGATCGCTTCCGTCGCTTTTACAGATCCAAATCTCATTGGCGCCCGAGCGGTCGCTGCGGAATGCCACATATTTTCCGTCGGGAGAATAAACTGCGCTGGCATCGAAGAAGTTTGATGCGATGAATGGCTCCGCATTGGCCGGCGTGTCCGCTGCGAGTCGCCATACTGATACATTTTTCGGTGAATCAACATAGGCGATGCGGCGCCCCACGGGCGATACGGCAGGAGACGAGGTGTGCGTGAGAGGAGTGGTTACGGCAACCGGAGAACCGCCGCTGAGAGGGAGGCTCCAGATGTTGCCGAGGCTCGTTGCTCGCCCAGACGAGAAAAGTATGTGTTTGCCGTCGGGAGCCCAAGCCAGGCCGTCGATCGAATCGCAACGAGATGTGAGCTTTCGCTCCGGACCGCCGTTCGCGGGCACGACGTAGATCTCATCGGAGCAATCGTCCTGAGAACGGCGGAACGCAATCCAGTCGCCATTGGGTGAAAAAGCCGCTTGATCATCCCATGTTCGCGAAGGAGGTCGAGTTAGTTGATGCTTCTGCCCGGTGTCGACAGAGATCAGCGTCAGGGAAGGACTACCATTTTTATCATTGCAGTCCGTGGTCACCAATAGGCGAGCGTCGGGCGACCAGGAGAGCGTAGGAGGATTGCGGAAGACATCGTTCGCGTCGCAAATCGTCGCAACTTTTCTGCGCAAAGCTGGATTCTGCTTCTTGACGATCTGAATCTCGAGGGGCTGATCGTCTCCCAGAGAGTGAAGAAATGCGATTTCAGAATTGTTTGGCGACCATGCGGGCGAATAGTCGTCGCGGCCCGTGTCGATCAACAGTCGGCGGTCATCACTGAAGATGTGCTGGAGATAGATGCTTTGGTGCGCATCCTTGTTGGACCTCCATGTATATGCGAGTTCTTGCCCATCCGACGAAAAAGACGGCTGCAGAAAAAGCCCAGGTGTACTCGTGAGGGGCCTGGTGCTCGTTCCGTTCTCTGCGGTGGGACCGTGCCGCATTGCAGTGAACCAAAGGATGAATATACAAGCGCCGCACGCCATCATGATAAACAAGGTCAAGAATAATCTGCGAAAACTGCGAGGTATCTCTCGCGGACTCGGCAATGCTACAGACACACCGACCGCAGAGGAGTCGAAGTCCTCTGGCTGCGATGGGATCGTTGCTTGAGCCGATCCTGATGAGCGGCTCTCGGGACTCGTTTGAGGTACATTCTCAGAATGCAACAGGCGCGAGACAGGCGCAACGAAGCGGTAACCGACTCTCGGCACCGTCTCAATGAATTGCTCGACGTCCGGCGCCTTTCCCAGAACCTTGCGAAGGTTCGCGACATGGACGCTCAGGTTGGCATCCTGGACATAGCTATCCGGCCACACGGATCGGAGCAGGTAGTCCTTCTCCAGCAATCGTCCGGCCCCTTGAACCATTACGACGAGCAACTCAAATGTCTTTGGTGAAAGGGGCACGAGCGCATTCCCGCGCCATACTCTATGTTCTCTTACGTCCAGACGGTATTCGCTGAACACGAAGATTTCATCTTTTGCGACCACGATATCGGATATTCGGATCCTCGCTTTTTATTAGCAACTCCGAAGTGCGGGAGTTGATGAGGCATTACTTCTTCAGAATATAGGTAGATGATAAACACCCTGTGAACAAAACGCTGTCTTGGTCCCTCTGGAGACTCTCCAACGGCGCGTTTGCAGTTTTTTTGGACGACTTTTGAAGCTGATTTATGTATCGGGAATCAATTCGCTCTAAAGTCGAACTCGGAGATAAGACGTCTGCAGCCATAAATGCCTCACCGCATACGCAGCATTTCTCAAACTGAAAAATCCGAAGAGGTTGTTGAATGCTCCGACGAGCGTTTCTGCTGGACACATTAGCTGTTGCATTGACTCCTGGCGCCCGAATGTTGGCCGCGCCGTCCATTTATCCGGAACAGAATCTTCTACCCAAGACGAATCCCGGGCGAGATTTTGATTTTGTTTTTTTCACGGACACTCACCTTCAACCCGAACTCGGAGCTGGGGCGGGGTGCGCAAAGTGTTTCAATCAGATTAACGAGGCGAAATCCGAGTTCTGCATTGCCGGTGGCGATCAGGTGTTCGACGTGTGCGAACAGGACCTCGGTCGGGCGCACCTGCTGTTCAAGATGTATCGTCAGACGGAGAGGGAACTCGCTTCCACTGTCCATCACACAGTCGGCAATCACGACGTAATCGGCCTGAATCAGAAAAGCCCCATCGAGCCGGGGGACCGCGAGTATGGCAAGAAACTCTATGAAGACAACTTCGGCAGTCTCTACTACTCCTTCGATTACAAGGGATGGCATTTCATCGTTCTCGACTCCATCGGAATCGAATACTACAAGATATTCAGCCCGCACTTTGACGGCGCGCAGCTTGGATGGCTGCAAGCCGACCTGGCCGCTCTTTCAGCAACGACCCCAGTAATCGTCGCCACCCACGTTCCCATCGCATCGGTGCTCGGTTCGCTCTCCGAAGATAGCGGTCGTGGACCGACCGTTGCCAACTCTTACGCTGTTCACTCCCTGCTGGCGCGCTGCAACTTGAAGCTGGTGCTTCAGGGTCATTTGCACGTGTGGGAAAAATCACAATATCACGGAACCGAATACGTGATCGGCGGAGCTGTCTCCGGAGCCTGGTGGAAAGGCCAGATGGAAGACGGAAGCTTAGAAGGTTACACACTCTGCCAGGTTCGTGGAGATCACGTCTACACATCCTATGTCGTTTATCCATGGGTTGCAGGAAATCATACCACCTGACTCACATTCAACTCTCCCATTTCACTCACTTCGACGCAAGCTCATGGCCTCCGACCTGGATATTTCATAGCGATCCTGGTTCTGCAATCAAATGCTAAATCACCTGGAAAGGAATTCCCGATGCATTACTTCAACCGGAACCGTCGAACGCGATCTTTGTGGAATGCTCGCAATCTAGCGTCATTCCTCATCGTGCTCTGTGCCGGCCTCTTTGAAATCTCGGCCTTCGCGCAAACCGTCAGCAGTATTTCGGGCTCGGTGACCGATACGTCGAACGCCTTGGTGCAGAACGCTAAAGTAACAATCGAAAACTCCGCGACCCAGGTCGTCTCGACGACCGTGACCAATGCCGCTGGATCCTACATCATCATTGATCTGCTTCCGGGTGCATATACCGTGACAGTAGAGAGAGAAGGTTTTGAGAAACGCGTAATATCTGGCGTACATGTCGATGTCGGTAAGCAGACGCGTGCAGACGCGCAGCTAAAAGCCGGTTCAACGTCGCAGAGTGTTGAGGTCGCAGCCGACGGCATCGCTCTTGATACGACCCAACCGCAACTGGGCACAATCATAGAAAACAAAATCACAGAAGAGATTCCCATCCTGATCGGCGGAGGTCCCGGCAATCAGGGGCCGCACGATCGCCAGATTGATGATTATCTGTTTCTAGCTCCCGGCGTCACTGGTGGCGAGTGGAGCCATCGCATCGATGGAGGTACAGACTTCGCAAATACCATCATGTTCAATGGCGTCGTGGCCGTGCAGGCAGAAACACAGGGCTATCAGTCCGACATCAACCCACCGTTTGAGATGGTGAACGAAGTACAAGTATTAACGTCGAGTTTCAGCGCGCAGTACGGCCTTGGCCAGGGGGTTGCATCGTATCAGTTCGCATCCGGCACAGACGCATTGCACGGGGACGGTTTCGAGGTACTTCGCAACACCATGTTCAATGCCGCGGGCGCTAATCCGGGGTTCAATTCGAATGGCACCAAACAATCCGCACCGGCAATTCATGAAGACAATTATGGATTCTCCCTTGGCGGACCAGTCGTTCTACCAAAATTCTATGATGGGCGTCGAAAAACATTCTTCCACTTCAGTACGGATTGGTTCCGACTGAATCAGAAAGATACCGGCACAATGACCGTGCCCACTGTCAACGAAGTCAATGGAGATTTCAGCGACCTTCTTGCTCTCTCCACTCCAGAAAAGCTCTTCGTTCCGCAGGGCTTTGTGGCTCCTGCAGGTTGTAGCGCGCCCGCGCCCGGACAGCAATGGCCTGGCAACATCATTCCCAAATCTTGTTTCAGCGCATCTTCCGCAAGCCTGCTCAGCCTGATTCCAGCACCAAGTCTCTCTGGATTGTCGAACAACGTAACGTCCACGGTTGGAACGATTCCAACGCGGCAAACTAATTGGGGATTTTCTATCGACCACAACCTCACCGAAGCGCAGAAACTACATGTGAGTTTCTGGCGCGATAAATACAGTTACACTTTTTGCTGCAGCCATGGCGCGCACTTTGGGAATGCCTTGGGCGGCGAGACCGTCGAGCCTCGACTGGGCACTGGGCTGTTCCTCACATACTCCAACGTGCTGTCGCCGCACTTGGTCATGACCGCCGGCTTCGGCGGGCTGGGTAACATCAACAACGGCTTCAACAAATTTATGGACGTCCATCTTGCATCGGTAGTCGATGGCACAGTATTGCCAACGATCAACTTCAACCAAAACGGCCTTCCCAACACACCCACGACATGGGGTAACAGCACAGCGGGCAGTACGGCCGCGGTGAATCGCAAACTCGGCTTGAGTTTCGACAACAACTGGTTGTGGTCCGCGGGCCGTCACACTATCAATATTGGATGGGAACTTCGGCGTGCAGCGCAGGACGATCAGGAGTGTCCTACCTGCGGCGGATCCTTCAACTTCACCAACAAGACAACGGCCGCCCCGAACAATATAGGCACGAGCGGCAACGCGTTTGCCAGCTTTCTCCTGGGAGACGCTGACTCCAGCTATCGCAGACTCACCCGCGAGAGCAAACTGCGCAACTTCTATGTCGGCTCCTATATTCAGGACGACTTCAAGGTGACTCCGCGCCTGACGATTAACGCCGGACTCCGTTGGGACGTCATGATCCCCTTCACCGAAGAGCACAACAACGTCGTTTACTTTGATCCTACTGTTACCAATGCAGCGGCTGTCACGTCGGCAGGTACGTCTCTGCTCGGCGCTGCAAACAAACTTGGCGCCTCTGGTTACGATCGCGCCGATATCCCCTTTACGCACTTCGATCCGAGATTTGGCATGGCATACCGAATCGACCGTAAAACTGTAATTTCGTCAGGGTTCTCGATCAACCACCTCAACGGCGGTCCTTACGATTACGGCAACAATAAGCTCAGCCTTCAGTACGGTACTCTGCTGGACGGTATCTACAACGCAAACTCAAATGGATCGAACATTCCCGGATACGGCAATTGGGACGCGAAGCCGCTGCCGATGCCGGGAGAAACCGCGTTCAGTTCAACCGGGTTCAACGGGACCGGTGTATTGCACGCCTTCTCCAAGAATCCCGGATCATATCCGTACGGCGAATACTGGGATTTCGGTGTACAACGGGAACTGCCTTATAGCATGTTCCTCTCCGCCGCCTATGTCGGGAATCGAGGCTTGCACCTGCCTTCAATGATGAACCCCATTAACCAGACCGATCCGAAATACCTCACCGAATTCTGCCCCAGCGGTGGGGTGAACGACGCAAGCTGCGCGATGTCGCCAAACTCTCCGAACTACGCATGGACGAGCCCCGTTGCTCAGGCCGACTTGAGTTCTGCAGGCCTTTCGTTCTGCCCATCCGGTACACCCAGCGCAGGCTACTATGCGCCTTACTGCAACTTCATGAAAGACTACGGAGCCAATGCCGGCCTGGCGCAGGCTCTCCTCCCTTATCCGCAATACAACCCATCCGAGTCATGCGGCGGCATCTGTAATCCGTTCGATCTGAATGGGACATCCGCGTACAACGGCCTGCAGACGCAGCTGCTTAAGAGGTACTCTGACGGACTGTCTATTCTGGCCAATTACACGATTGCGCGGAGCATGGCCAACACCGACAGTGGCTTTGCCTATCAGAACTATGGATCGCTCAACAAATTTGACCAGAAGTCCGAATGGACTGTCACAACATCCGATCAGACTCACATGATTAACCTCGCGCTTGTCTATGATCTTCCGGTTGGTCCCGGAAAGCAGTTTCTGAGCACTGGAGGCTATCTTGGAAAAAACCTTTTGGGCGGTTGGCAAATGAGCGGCGCCTTCCAATATGCGAGCGGAACTCCGATGACCATTTACAGTAACAGCGCCGATCCGTTGCTGAATGGATTCAATCGCGCCAACTTTGACTCAAGTGTCCCACTTCATGTGAACTATAAAAACTACTACAAGGGGAAACCGGTCTTTACCACGGCGGCATTCTCTGATCCGGGTTTCAGGCCTGGTAACTCGCCACGCAATATCGAGCAACTGCGCGGACCGTTCGGCTCCAACGAAAACCTCGCACTCGCAAAGCGCTTCTATGCGGGTGAGCGCGTCAATATGGAGCTTCGTATGGAGTTCTTCAACGTGCTTAACCGCATGCAGGTCTGCACACCCGATGGAACCGTGACCGACGGAGCGGACAACTTCGGTTATGTTCAACCGAACGGAAATGGAGGTAGCAGTCCTTGCCAGGGGAATACTCCGCGGCAGGGCCAAGCATACTTCAAGATATCGTTCTGATTGGTCGCACAAGAATCGTGCGTGCTAATTTATGGACGATTCGGACGGTGTGAAGGGGCGGCTTTTTCGCCGTCCCTTTTGATTTGTGCGCCCAGCATGGGCTCACGCTTACGTGTGCAAGTCCCGTCACAAACTGGTCACGGTGAGTGAAGCGAAGCGCAACTGCATGAGGGTGACCGAGTGTGGGGAGGAAGCGTGGAGCGAAACTGCGGATCGATGAACAAAAACCGGATACAAGGCGATGCCAACCAAGGAGAGCGGGCAAATAACCGCGAAGCTCTTGTGATCAAAGGGAGGCTTCGTAGATCCGGCGGTCGCGCATTGAAGGAGTGCGTTCTACCTGGTGAGATCTCGCCTCATGCCTGAAAGGGCGACGCTGTCGAGCCGGAGCGAGAAGTCAGCAGAGGTCGTAGTAAACGGCGGGCCCCGCAGTTGAAGAACAGAACGAGAAGGAGCGTTCTGACGGGTTGGCGATGTGGGAGGCAATGTGTCAGATGCCCGCGCAAGTGGGGCAGTCCGGAGTGGGGCGTGGTGAAGCCGCGCAGGAACCGGGCAGCGATGAAGCCTTCGGTCCGCTATAAGCGCCAGAGCAAGAATAGACCGCAGAACGCCGCGCGAGCGGTGTTCTGCGGCGGCGTAAAAGTAGTCCACCGCCGGATCTTAGATTCACGGAGATTTATGGTCGTTTACGTCGAGCGGTCTTGGTGGATGGTCGCAGTCAACGAGCGGTGGCGCGAGTTTAGGATTTCTCGCGAGTCGGTTCGGATCTTTGGCACTTTCGAGAATTGACCCGGGTCTGCTTTCCAGAAGTGACCCACCTGTCCGGTAATCAAGCTTGCAGCTGAGTATCTGCGCAGGGCATGGGGATGATGGTTCATCATGCCTGTTGCCCGGAAGCGTCCCTGCTGCGTCTGCCATCGCTGGTTCCGTCCCGACAACCGAGTAGGCCTACGGCAACATGCTTGTAGTAAGCCGGAGTGTCAGGCCCTGCGTCGGCGGAAGCAGCAGGCGGCGTGGCGAGCGCGTCATCCGGATTACTTTGCAGGCCGCCGGATTCAGGCGCGGATGGTGCTTGAAGATCGTCCCGTCCCACTTCGTCTGCCTCCTCCACTGAATCAACTTCCCTGGGACATCGCGCAATCCGAGTTCGGGGCGCAAGGCGCTGATTTTCTTGGGGTTATGGGTGGACTGCTGCTTCGATCGAAGCAATTCCAGTTGGACTCGTATCGTATTGATTCCACGGCGGATATGGCTACACTACCCCACCTTGCCGCGCAATCCCAGATCGAACCTGGTGCAGAGTTGAGCTGTCGAGGGGATGCGTGTCATGCGTCTGGAATTCCACCAACTTGAGCATCGTCTTGAACACCTTCGCGTGCGTCGGCCGGATAGACAACGGCGGTTACTGGCATCGTTGGCGACCAGCGGTCAGCAGACGCCGATCGTCGTGGTTCAAGCCGAGCAGCCAGACCGATATCTCATCATCGACGGCTATCAGCGAATCGCGACGCTCCAGCAACTGGGCCGGGACACGGTCGAGGCGGTGGTCTGGTCGCTGAGCGAGGTGGAGGCTCTGCTTCTGGATCGTTCCATGCGCAGTGGTGATCACGAGACGGCTCTGGAGGAAGGCTGGCTTCTGGTGGAACTTGAGCAGCGCTTCAACTACGGTCTGGAGGAACTGGCGCGGCGTTTTGATCGCAGCACGAGTTGGGTGTCGCGCCGGATGGGCCTGGTCGAGTTGCTTCCTGAGAGTGTGCAACAACAGGTGCGCGGCGGCGCCATCGCGGCGCACGTGGCAATGAAATTCCTGGTTCCGGTGGCACGGTCACGTCCCGATGACTGCCGGCGCATGGCGGAGGGGTTTGCGCGCTATCGGCTGAGCAGCCGTGAAGCGGGACAGTTATATGCCGCCTGGAGAACTTCGACAGCTGCGGTTCGCGAGCGCCTTCTGCATGAGCCGCAACTGTTTCTGAAGACACAACGCGAACATGCAGTAAATCCGCCCTCGCCGGCCATGGTGGAACTGGATCGTGATCTGGACGTGGTGGCAGCGATTGCGCGGCGCGCCAACCGGCGTCTGTCGGGCACCACGGTGGAACTGGATACGCCGCAGTGCGCTGAGACGCATAGCAAGATCCAGCGAGCAATCGATGAGCTTGGCCGTCTGGCCGCGAAGATCCCACACCAACCCAACTCGCACGAAGAAGGAGCGGAGGATGTTGAGTCAGAGTCAGCGGGCGGCGATTCTGGAGTTGAACACCAAAAAGGTGAGCAAGCGCGAGATAGCTCGTGTGCTGAAGGTGAGCCGGCGGACCGTACGCGAAGTGCTGCGCTCCGGTTCTGCGGAGATACCGGCGTTGGCCCGGGCGGAGTTATACGAGCCCTACCGGCAGCAGATCCTGGAACTGTTGCCTCTGTGCAAGGGCAATCTGGTGCGGGTCCAGGAAGAACTGCTGGCCAGTGGAGCGAACCTGTCGTACTCGGCACTGACCGCCTTCTGCCGCCGGCATGGGATCGGACAAGCGCCGGTGGTAGCGGCAGGACGCTACCACTTCACTCCGGGAAGCGAGCTTCAGCACGACACATCGCCGCACGAGGTTCAACTGGGAGGGAAACGGCGCAAGGCGCAGACTGCGTCGGCGGTTCTGTGTTACTCGCACATGCTGTTCTTCCAGCTGTATCCCACCTTCCAGCGCTTCGATTGCAAGGTCTTCCTCGTCGAGGCTCTGCGCTACTTCAACGGTTCGACGGAACGCGTAATGATCGACAACACTCACGTCGTGGTGCTGCGCGGCACTCTACGACCTGGATCGTGTCGAACGCATGATCCTGCGGAAGGTCGCGCGCGACTACTTCCTGTTGAACAACGATCCGGAGAGTGAGTAATGAAACCGAGTGACGAGTTGGAACAACTGCTGAAGAACCTGCACCTGAATCGCATCCTGGATATCTGCAGCGAGCAACTGGACGCCGCCGAGAAGGAGGATGTCTCCTACTCCGAGTTATTAACTCGCCTGCGGCGTGCACAGTGGCATCATCGTCAGGAAACTGCGCTGGCGTGGAGAATCAAGCGTGCCGCTCTCCCCGAGAACTGGTCACTGACCAGCTTCCCGTTTGCTCGACAGCCCGGCGTCAGCCGCAAGCAGATCCACACTCTGGCCGAGTTGGACTTCATCGCCAAAGCGGAGAACCTGGTGCTGGTCGGGCCGCCCGGTGTGGGCAAGACAGGACTGGCCTCGGGCCTGCTGTTGAAAGCGCTGGAGAATGGATACCGCTGTCAGTTCATCCGCGCCCAGGACTTGTTCGATCAGATGTATGCCTCGCTGGCCGACCGCTCGTCGCGTCAACTGCTGAACCGCCTGAGCAGGCTTGACGTCCTTTTGGTTGACGAGCTTGGATACCTGACGCTAAAGCCTGAACAGTCCAACATCTTCTTCAAGCTGATGGAGGAGCGCTATCACCGGCACTCCACGATTATTACAACGAACTTGAGTTACGACGAATGGGGCAATTTCCTCGGCAACCCCACCATGGTCGATGCGTTGTTGAGCCGCGTCCGCCATTACTGCCACACCATACGCATCGATGGAC
>Ga0224528_1000889_pt1 | contig 21622 bp, 17 predicted proteins | sample CBST25metaG_2_FD_179888 | JGI IMG/M metagenome (GOLD analysis project Ga0224528, IMG submission 179888) | Peat soil microbial communities from Stordalen Mire, Sweden - C.B.S.T25 | ecosystem: Environmental > Terrestrial > Soil > Wetlands > Peat | place: Sweden: Norrbotten County, Stordalen Mire...
GAAAATCTTCGTAACTTCCATCGGCGTGGTCATTGTGCATGGGGATGCGGATAATCTCGTAGCCGGCACGTTTGGCGCGATTCCAGGAGCCATGTTCGGCGGCAAAGGCGTCGCCATAATATTGCCGGGGAAAGATGCCTGAGTCTGGATAGAAAAGCATCTCCAGCGAGGCCATGTGAGGCTGAACGAGCACATCGGGCGTGATGACTTTTGCCGCGAGATTCACGCGCTTGCATTCCTTTGCCTGATCAGCGGTCAGTGCGGGCGCTTGCGGATTGGGGCCAGTGCCGCTGGCGCACGGCTCGGGAAGGCGCGGATCCTGATGGCCGCCCATGTAATACCAGGGCCAGCCATAGAAGCCATCTTCCTTGACTGATGTTACATAGTCGGGAACGAGATGATTGCCAAGTTCATCGCGCTCATTGGTGGAACACCAAAGCTCTCCGGTCGTGGGGTTGATGGCTTCGCCAACGCAATTCCTCAGACCGGAAGCGTACACCTTGATGAATTTCCCCTCGGGCGAGTATTCAAGAATGTCGGCGCGATGAAACTCACGGGGATGCGTATCGACGTTATCCACGTTGGAGCCGGAACCAACGGAGACAAACATACGCCGACCATCCCTGCTGAAGACCACATCGCGAGTCCAGTGGCCGCCTCCGGTGAGTTGTGCGTAGCCGGGAATATCAGGAACGACGGTCTCGACAGCGGCTGTAGCGCGCAGGTCGCCGGAGTGATACCGAAAGCGCTGAATGGTCGTGGTGTTGCCGACGTATATGTATTCGGGATTGTCGGCCGGATAGAAGGCGATACCGAAGGGATGATCAAGGCCGGTGGCGAACTTTTCGATCTGAACAGCCTTACCGTCGGTTCCCACGCCGCGAAGAACAAACAGAATGCCAGCCCCGGAGTCGGCAAGAAAAAGATCGCCGTTGGGCGCGGTGCGGATCAGGCGCGGCATGGTGAACGTGCCAGTGCCGACTGCCATGTTTTGCTTGTTGTCGGCGCGCTGCATCGGCGCGGAGTCGCCGCCGGCATAGAGAGTGACTTTGAATCCGACCGGCGCAATCGGCCATGCATCGGCCGGCCGAGGAACCAGATGAGGTGTGTTGTTGACGGATTCCTCGGGCTTTGGTTCAGGCAAGTCAGCCACTGTAATTTTGCGGCGAATGCCAGGACTCTGCTGATCCCAATTGGCAAATGCAGCCTGACCGGTGATCGCTTGCTGGGAGGTCAAGCTGGTTGGCACCAGCATGACAAATGCGACGAGAGTGAAGCGAAGCGAATATCGCATGTTTTGGCAACTCCTGCAGAGATGGGAATGAGACTTTCACGGCGTGCCTGCGATCTGTTGATCATCATAACACCAACCACCAAAAGAGTCGGCTTGTATCTTCAGAATCTGCCTTTGCAGGCTGGCGTAGGCAGTCAAAACGCTTGCCAATGACTCCGAAGATGCGCTTGCGGTTTTGGATATCGAAAGTACGGAGGATATTGCATCCTGTTCCTGCTTTCCCTGTGTTCCACCCATCATTTCCGCCATGGCTCGCATGCCCTGCGCAACCGAATCGTTGATGGTTTTTACTACTTCGAGATCAGCATGCATCTCGTCCGTACGCGGCCATGCTGCTCTAGCGTGAAGAAACAGTTCCTCGGTGCTGGTCAAAGCGCGTTGGATTTCTTCACTGACCTCCGTATCTCGCTGCACATGCTGATCAAACTCAAAAGGAATTGCTTCGGCAAGCCCGCGAACTTCAAGAAGAATTGCGAGAACATCTTCGCGCAACGCAGTTACCCGGCCGGTTTCCTTGCCACGGATCAGCGATAACAGATCCGCCTCCATACGCAGCAGGCGCGCCAGGCCAAGACGCATCCTGTCGACAACCCGCCTGGGGTGCAGTTGGTGGAAGATCACCCACATCACGAGGAGGGCAATCAGTACACCCATCACACGATCCCTGGCCGGGATCATCTGGAGTGGCGCTCCAAAGCCATGCACTCTACTCATGAGTTGTCCCTGCCCCGCGGATCCGCCGATGGGAATGGAGTATTCCTGAAAAGCAACCAGATAAAAGGAAAAGACAATCTGCAAGCCGACATAGCCCATGTGTGCGCTGCGCGCAATCCACGCTCCGATGAATGACACCAGGGCAACGGAAATCAGAAAGGGCAGAACGGAGTTGGCATAGGGATAGACGAAGACGATGCAGCCGATGCCCAAGAGGACGCCACCAAGGATGGCCCCAAGGATGCGGAAGAGCATCTTTTGATTGGTGGCGCCGCTGGAAGTAACTCCTGCGACCAGCACAGTGAGCGTCGCCGTCGAAGCACTTGGCCAGGCCAGTGCGTTATAGATGACGTAACAGAGAGTGGCGCACAGGCTCAGCTTGGTCGCATAGGTCAGGTACTCCGGATTGCTCCAGGCACCAGGACGGAACCACGGTTTCTTTTCCCTTTGGGGCAGAGCGTTGAGCAGCTTTTCATGCGGCTGAAACTGATCCGCGCGGGAAACTCCCTCCATGGTGTACAGCAATTGCTCGATTTGGCGAAGTTGGCCGGCAGTTTCTTCTGCCTCGCTTTCTGGCGCCACCACGGCATCTGTGGCGCTTTCGTCTTGCAAGCGGGTAAGCATCGCGGCAATCTGCTGGCAGCGGGAGCGCTGGTCATCATCGAACCGCGTCTGATTTTGCCGGCCATAAGAAGCGCTTACATCCAGCATGCGCGCGATATATGGGATCAAGGCCGGAGGAATGGGCTGCGGGAAATCGTCAGCGATAGAGCGGGAACGCACCTCCTCAAGCAGCGAAAGCATCTTGCCCTGGCCGGCAAAGGCATAGCGGGAGACCTTCGCCACTCTTCGCTTGATCTCCTGCGCGGGTTCGTCTTCCGCGAAGCCCTGGAAGAGTTGCTGCAAAGCTTCCAGTCGAGCCTTCATCTCTGTTTGTAGCGCATGGTTTGGATCGCGCCGGGCAAAAATGTATTCGATGGCCACTTTGATGCTGACCGCCACGGCTCCGGTCGCAATCGGCCACATGGAAAGATGGACCAACTGCTCGGCGGGAAGATGAAGTTCCCACAAAGACAGAGTGAGAATTGGGAAGATGCCGAGATTCATCGCGGCCGCGCGCACCGTACAGGCGCGGATCAGGAAAGCGGAAAGGAATGTGAAGGCCGCCACGCCAAGTACCCGCGCCATGGGATCATTTCCTGTCGCCGCAATCAGCATCAGCGACAAGGCAACGCCGACACACTGGTAAAAAAGTTCCAGCACGCTTGACTTGAGAGTCAGGTACGGCACATCGTACGAGACCAGATAGATAAGATAAATCCCCGGCGCGATAATGGGCGTTTGCAAGACGAGAAGAACGTATGTCGCCAGTGTGGCGGCGCAAGCGGTGCGCAGCGCGCCCGCATAGCGGCCATGTGTGTGGGCTAGCTCCTGGTAAACCTTATTCAACCATTCCGGTGTTTGACTGGCATCCATTTGTTCGCGTCATCTCACGATGCTGATTGCGGTTTCGCCCATGCGGAACAGGGCCGAATCGGGATTGACGACTCGGACGCGAACCGGGAACCGCGCGGCAAGATGAACCCAGTTGAGGGTGTGATCAATTTGCGGCAGGCCGTTGATCATGTTTGTGTCGTCCGGCGAAACACCGTTGCCCATGCTTTCCACAACGCCGTCAAAGCGGCGCGACTGATTGCCCATCAGATATAGGTCAACGTGCATCCCCGGGACAATGTACTTCAGCTCTGATTCGCGATAATTCGCCACCACATACCACTTGCGCGCATCGATCAGCGTGAACAGGGGAACGCCGGGCTTGGCGATCTCGCCCTCCGAGATATTGAGGTTGGTGACATATCCGTCAAACGGCGCAACCACGGTGCAGCGCTCCACATCCAGCTTTGCGCTGGCCACTTTGGCAGCCTTGGCCGGACGCTGCGCCAGCAGGCTGTCCAGCCGGTCCACAGCATGAATGCCTTCGTTGAGCTTGGCCTGAGAGATGGCTACACCGACTTCCGCTTCGGTCTTCATGGACCGTGAACGGGCTTCCAGCGCATGCGCCTCATCGAGTGCGGCCTCGGCTTCTTGGTAGTTGTGTTCGGCCACTTGAGCCTTGGTGCGCGCATCGTCCACTTGTTCAGGCGTAACATACTGCTTGGCCAGCAGCGGCTCGATGCGATGCAGGTTGTTCACGGCCAGAGTTCGCTGCGCCGCCGCAGATTCCAGTGCAGCCTTCGCTCGGTTGACCGCGGCGTCGGAGGCTTGCACCGAGTTTGAAACCGTAAAGGTCTGTGTCTTCGCTCCTGTCACACTGGCGCGGGCCGCCTCGACGGCGCTGTTCTCCGCGGCAATGCGCCGCTCGGTGTCTGTAATCTGCTCTTCGAGCAACTGTTGATCTGAAAGAGCTTGATCCAGCGCATACTGATACGGGCGCTGATCGATGGCAAACAACAGTGTGCCCGCGCGCACAAAAGCATTGTCAGTGGCCGGAATCGTGACCAGGCGTCCGGTCACCTCGGGAGCAAATTGAATATAGTTGGCGCGAACGCTCGCGTCCTCGGTGCGTGGATGGCGGCTGGCCTTCCAAAAGACGCAGAGTAACAAGGCGATGGCAACCACCAGCATTGCCATCGATATTCTGATTCCGTTCCACCACGGACTCAGCTTTTCCGTTTTCATCCATTCACCTCGCATCTCACGAACTCGCATCTATCGAAAAAACAACAGCCACAGCAGGCATGCGACAGCTACTGCGACGCTGGGATAAAAGACCACGACCGGCTCAACCCGGCCTTGCAACTTGCGCTGGAGCAACTGCCAATGAACAAGACCGGCAGCAGCCAGTCCTCCCATCAGGCAAAACATCCAGGAAGGTAAAAACGACCCTGCAAGATCAATTGAAGGAGCGCGCGAGCATCCGTCCGCAAGAACCGTGAGCGGTGCGATACAGAGCGCATTTGTAAATCGACGAAGCATCTTCATCCCTTTTGCGCGGCTATGGTTGTGTAGTGACAGTCTGGCCGCCATCCGCGCGCGGCCGCAGCAGATTGCCCGTCGTGTATCCGAGATTTGCGGCGCTGGTCAGCACCATTGATCTGGCTTCGACATCTGCCAGCCTTGCCTCGGCAAGCTGCGACTCGGCGTTGACCAGATCGATAAGATTTTTGACACCGTATCCATAGGCATCGAGCGATGCGTCATACGACGTTGTCGCTGCCTGCAGGAGTGTCCGCGCAGCTTCCTGCTGGCGAACGGCAGTTCCGAATTGAAGGTATGCCACCCATGTTTCCCGAGCGATGTTGTCGCTCTTTTCCCGCAACTCTTCGGTGGCCTGGCGTTGCTCGGAGGCGCGGCGCATCACTTCATGCCTGCGCAACCCGCCGTCAAAGAGATTCCACTTGAGCTCGACTCCAGTGCTCCAAATAAACTGCGTTGTGTCTCCAAGACTGGGTTGACTGACCGTTGGCCATATGGACTGCGAAGATGCTTTGGACTCAAACTCGACTGTGGGCCGATAGGCGGAGCGGGCCGTTTTCACTTCAGCGTCTGCTGCTTGCAGCCTCTCAGCCAAAGATTTCAGATCCGGTCGATGCTGCAGAGCGGTCTGAACAAAACTTGCTACCGATGCAGAGACGGCAGAAAGATCAGGCGTGCCAGCCGGTCGCGCAACGGTCATGGCATCGGAGGGTTCCACGCCCAGAGCCTCGCGCAGTTTCACGCGCGCAATCTCTTCAGCCCCGACAGTTGCCTGAAGATCATATTCGGCGCGCGCCGTGCCGGCCTTTGCGTTGAGCACATCGGGAAGTGTGGCGCGGCCATTGGCAAGTTGAGCTTCCGCGACGGACTGCGTGGTGTGTGCCGTGTCCAAAATTTGCCGAACCGCCGCGAGTCGCTCCTGCGCGGTTATCAGATTGTAGTAAGCGACAACCACATCGTAGGCCACATCCTGGTTGACACGCTGAAAGCTGGCCACTGCGGCAAGCCGCTGCGCTTTGTTCGCATCCATCTGAGCTCGCCGCCGACCAAAATCAAAGACGGTGTACTCCATTGCGAGTCCAGCGTCGATGGTAGGACTTTCGACCATGGTATAGCCAAGCGGGGCCAGCGGCTTGGGAAAGGGATTGATGAATCTCTCATTGCCAAAAAGAGCATTCCCGGCTAGGCGAGGAAAGTACTCGCTGCGCGCAATGCCTATTCCCTCGGCAGCCTGTTTCGCCCTTTCCCAGGCAATCCGTGTGCGTGGATTATTGCTCTCGGCAATGTCGATCAACTCTTCCAGGCGATAGGGGCGCTGCGGGTCGATGGTGGCGAGTGTTTTGGGCGCATCCCACTTTTCCGTGCACGTTGCGGCAGCGGGCAAAGCTGCCATCGTTCCCGCGCATTGCGCCGCTGCGGACGTTGCGCAGAGCGTGAAGCAAGAGCACATAAGGAGGACGCAGCGCAGGCAGATGAAGAGCGGTAGAATTTGTTTCGCGATGGGCTTGATTCGCCTCATGTATACATCGTAAACTAAATATATTAGGTACGCAATGTGGGCGGGGGATAGCTGTGCAAGAATGGTACAGACCCGTCAGAACGAGAGTTAAGCCGTGACCAAGACGATTCAAGAGAGCGAACCCCGAAAATTCAAAGCTGGGGATGAACTGCGCAGACGGCTTCTCGAAGCGGCCAGCCGCCTCTTCGGCGAATTTGGGTATGAACGCGTTTCGATTCGCAGCATCGCGCAGGAGGTGGGCTGTTCGCAGATGGCTATGTATCGGCACTTTCCTGACAAGGAAGCTCTGATTCGCCATCTCTGCACCGAACTCTACCAGCAGTTCACTACCCAACTGCATGACAAATTCGATTATCTGCCGGACCCCAAGGAGCGCCTGCGCCAGGCGCTTCGGAACTTTGTTCTATTGTCCGTCAAGAATCCGCATCATTATCGACTGACCTTTCTTGTGCCGACGATAGACGAACAGGGCTTGGAGATGCGGCACGCGGCAGCCAATCCCGCCATCTCCTATTTCAGGCAGAATCTCAAGCTCGCGCTTCCACAGGAAAGTTCGGACCAACTGGTGGAGGAGCGCTTGCATCAGATTCTTGCATCTCTTCATGGCATGACCATTATGCTGATAACTCACCCTCGGGCTTACCGGCTCACCAGGGAAGCTGCTCTGCGGCAACTGGAATCCGCATTTGATATTTTTCTGAACGCGCCGGAAGTCCCTGGAATTTAACGCTGGCTGCCAGATTCTCGGCAGGGTTGCCTTTTCGGCCATACTCTCGGCCCATAGGGCCTCCAGTATGTTACTGGTATGTACAGGTCTCGGTCATTGCTGTCCAAAATAATCCGATAGCTCTCCCGGCTTGAGGAGCGCGGTAGGTGGCTGATCCCCGTTACTCTGGAGTGGGTTCCGTGACAGGACCACATTCAGCGAAGAGAGGATCAGCCATGACACCAGTATGCAGTGTGTACTCGCAGCTTTTGCAACTTTTTCCACGGAGGCAATTCGCACAGGTTGTGAAGCAACATCAAGCCGAGTTCGGCGTCAAGGGGTTCACTTGTTGGGAACAGTTCGTGGTTATGCTGTTTTGCCAAATGGCTCATTTGAACTCGCTGCGCGAAGTCTGCCTGGGGCTGGCCGGATGCGAATCGCCGCTGAAGCATCTGGGCATCAGCAACGCGCCGAAGAAATCAACCCTGGCCTATGCCAACGCCCATCGCCCCTGGGAACACTACGAGTCGATCTTCATGCAGTTGCTGGGAAAGTGTCAGGCCGAGGCAAGGTTGCGCAGTTCCCGCAAGTTCCGCTTCAAGAACAAGCTGATGAGTCTGGATGGCAGCATCATCGAGTTATCGTCCACCATGTTCGACTGGGCCAAGTATCGCCAGCGGAAAGGCGCCATCAAGTTACATCTGTTGTTGGATCACGATGGCTACCTGCCTTCGTTCGCGGTGGTGACCGAGGGCAAATACAGCGAGCTGAAAGTGGCGCGGAGCTTACATCTGGAAGCGGGCACGATCCTGGCCATCGATCGTGGCTACAACGATTACGCATGGTTCGGGCAGTTGACGCGGGACGGAGTCTTCTTCGTCACGTGCATGAAAACCAACACGGTCTACACCACGGTCGAGGTGTGCGCGGTTCCAGAAAGGGCAACGTGCTCAGCGACCAGATCGTCTCTCTGCCATCCCTGCACAAAACCGGTGAGGCGCCTATCTTGTTCCGGCGCATCGAATACTGGAACGCGGACAAGCGGGAGATCCTGGTGTTCTTCACCAATCTTCTGCACTTGGCGGCTTCGACGGTAGCTGCGATCTACAAGGATCGCTGGCAAATTGAACTGTTTTTCAAGGCGCTGAAACAAACCGCGAAAGTGAAGTCGTTCCTGGGCGCCAGCGCCAATGCGGTCAAGACGCAGATATGGACGGCTTTGATCGCCATGCTGATCTTGAAATACCTGCGGATGAAGTCCAGCTTCGGCTGGTCGCTTTCCAATCTGGCCGCGCTCGTGCGCCAGCAACTGTTCATCTTCAGGGACTTGTAGGCGTGGCTCAACAATCCGCTGGAAGGACCGCCGGCGGCAAGGCAACTGGCCGAGCAGTTACCCATGCCGCTGATGTGGTAGCCATGAGTTGGACAGCAGAACAGATGCAAGCGTCCATGGGAGCACGCAGCAAAGCACTTCCATGATCACAACTTGGACAGCAGGATGGCGAAGAAATAGAAATCCGTCCAGCCCGAGTTATCGAACCAATCTGGCGCTACCGCCGGGGGAGGATGCCTATGCCTTATGAAATCAACAACCTGGATTCATTGAAAACGCTGTCTTGGACAAGAGTGGACCAGGAGGTCGGCGCTACCTTCTGCTCATTACCTAATCATGCGGTCGCGATACTAGCAGATGCGCGGCAACTGCTCACCGATTTGCAGGGGAATGACGCGGTTTGCGCCCATGGCGGTATGCGCTACCAGCAAGCGGGGGTGCGCGGAGGTCACCTGGCCGATGCGCGCCGCGTCACGGCCGAGCGGATGGGCGCGGAGTATGCCGAGAATTTTGTCGGCGGCTTCGGGCGCGACAAAAAACACGACTTTACCTTCGTTGGCCACGTATACCGGGTCGAGGCCCAGCAACTCGCAGGCTGACTGCACCGCGGGGCGCACCGGCAGGCTGGGCTCGTCGATCTCGACACCGACGCCAGAGGCCTGGGCAATTTCGTTGAGCGTGGAAGCGAGGCCGCCGCGGGTGGGGTCGCGCATGGTGTGAACCGCAGAGCCAGCAGCGGCCAGCACTTCGGCAATAAGGCCGTTAAGCGCCGCGCAATCGGAGCGGATCTGACTCTCGAACTCCAGCCCCTCGCGCACACTCATGATAGCCATGCCGTGGTCGCCCAGGGTTCCTGAGACGAGGATGGCGTCGCCGGGCATTGCATGGCGCGGATTGACGGAAATTCCCGGGCGAAGCAGGCCCACGCCGGCCGTGTTGATGTAGCAGCCGTCGCCGTGGCCGTGCTCCACGACCTTGGTGTCGCCGGTGACGATCTTCACCCCCGCCGTCCTTGCCGCCTGCGCCATCTGCGTAACAACCGCCGCCAACTGGGCGAGGAGAAAACCTTCTTCGAGAATGAAGCTGGCGCTCAGAAACTTGGGTTCGGCGCCGCTGACAGCCAGATCGTTGACCGTGCCATTGACCGCCAGTTCGCCAATCGAGCCTCCAGGAAAAAACAGCGGCTGCACCACAAACGAGTCTGTGCTCATGGCGATGCGGCTGCCGCCCAGATCAAGCATCGCCGCGTCGCCCAGGTCCTCCAACTCGGGATTGCGAAAGGCGGGCAGAAACAGGTGCTCCACCAGCTCATTGCCCAGCTTGCCACCGCCGCCGTGACCCATCACGATGTTGGGATAGCCTGCTAGAGGCAGGGGACAACTCCAGTTGGTAAAATCCGGTGCGACGATATTTGCATTTTCAGACATTTGTAACTCCCGGAAACTCGCTTTGAAAGGGCGCGACTTTAGTCGTGCCGCAAATACCATTAAATGAATCTGGGCTTTAGCCCCTGAGGGAAATCTCACCAGATCGATTGCAAAGTCCAGAAAGTTTGGAATACTGCCCGGCTACATAACGCGCATCCTCTTCAATCTTGACTAGCTTGGCAGGATCACCGCTCACATACATCGGATGATAAGCAGCAACGGCCATTGTATCGATTCGTTCTCCTTCGAAATCGATCATCACGCTATGAATGTCCTTACGAAGATGACCGATTGAGACGTTCTCGTTAATACGCCAGGCTTTTAAGTTCAGACGGTCCTCAGCACCGAGGATGCGAAGAATATGGCCACCAAGCACGACAATAATCTTCGGGCGCTGCAAGAAAACCTGAAGTTTAAAAAATTGCCAGCAATCCTCACGATATTCGGTAGTTGTCAAATGTTCGATGGACCCCCGATTGGATTTGGCATCGAGAAACCCCATGTAGTAATTCGTGAACCAAATCCATTCTTCGGAAATGTGTTTGAAAACGGCCCCGTTGATCCCGTCCCAAGTGCTGTTCTTCTCAAATCTTTTATGGACCGAATTGGTAAAGTCACGTATCTTTCCGAAGTTGTGCCCAAGATACATGATTTTATTGACAGGCAACGAAAAACCCACATATCCTTCACCTGCTGGGAAAAAGCTTTGCCCGGAGATAGCACAATACCCATCTTGGCATCGAACAATATCTTCATGATAAGGACTACGTGATAGAGCTTGTTCTCCGCTGACGATCTTTTCAGGGAAATGGATTTCACGTAGTGCCTCTTTAAGTAAGGCGTGATGATTCATACATCTCAAAATGGATATACCCTCAGGGGCTAAAGCCCGTGTGTTCCTAGCCATTCGCGGCACGGCTAAAGCCGTGCCCTTTCAACACAATCGAGCCTGAAGCGGAAATTTCACCCACATACAATCTCATTACACCTTTCCCGCCTCGGCCAGCTCATCTGCCGACAGAAAACGCCCGTAGTTGAAATAAGCCGCGCAGGCTCCCTCGCTGGAAACCATGGTCGCTCCCAAGGGATGGCGCGGCGTGCATTGCTTGCCGAAAGCTGGGCACTGCGCAGGCTTGATGGCTCCGCGCAGGACTTCACCGGAGTGGCAGAGCGGCGACTCCTCGGTATGAATGTGGCCGAGATGGAAGCGCTCCTCGGCGTCGAAGGCGCGATAGGCCTCGCTCAGCCGCCAGCCGCTCTTGGGAATGACGCCGATGCCGCGCCAGGCGCGATCAGTGACCTCAAAAACCTCGCTCAACAGCTTTTGCGCGGGGCGATTTCCCTCGAAGTTGACCACGCGCGCGTAAGCGTTTTCGACCTCGTAACGGCCTGCTTCCAATTGAATAATGGTGCGGCGAATCCCGTCCAGCAGGTCCAGAGGCTCAAAGCCGGTGACCACCAGCGGAACCTTGTATTTTTCGGCCAGTGGCGGATACTCCCAGTAGCCCATTACGCTGCACACATGGCCGGCCAGCAAAAAGCCCTCCACGGTGTTTCCCGGCGACTCCAAAATGGCCGCAATCGCTGGCGGGACCAAAACATGAGAAACCAGCAGAGAAAAGTTCTTCAGCCCACGCCGCTTGGCCACGTTGACGCTCATGGCGTTGGCTGGGGCCGTGGTTTCAAAACCCACGCCGAAGAAAACCACCTCGTTGTTGGGGTTCTTTTGAGCGATTTCAACGGCATCGAGGGGCGAGTAGACAATGCGCACGTCGCCGCCAGCGCTTTTCACCTGAAACAAGTCGCAGTCGGTGCCGGGAACCCGCAGCATGTCGCCAAAAGAGCAGAAAATCACCCCCGGCTGGGCGGCAATGGCCAGCGCTTTGTCGATCAGTTCCAGCGGCGTGACGCAGACCGGGCAGCCCGGGCCGTGAATCATTTCGATGCCGGCGGGCAGCATCTGATCAATGCCGTTTTTGATGATGGAGTGGGTTTGGCCGCCACAGACCTCCATGATCTTCCACGGTCGCGTGGCGATCTGGTGAATCTCGCGCGCCATGCGCTGCGCGATCTCGCCATTGCGGAACTCGGTCAGGTACTTCATTAGCTTGCTACAACTCCCATCCCCACAATACTGGGTGCCCCACCCTCGCCGCGTTTTTGTTTTTGCGGCTAGAGTGGAACACAAAATATCTATAGTCCTTTACCGCTTTCAACCGAACAACTTCCGTCGGAACAAGGCGAAGGCCGCACCGCCGCCGCCCGCGCAAAGGCTTCCTCTTCGCCGGCCAACTCCTCCTCCAGCACACCCATCTCGCGGAAGACGGCCAGGGTGCGCTGGGCCGTTTCCTCGTCAATTTTTTCGAGGGCAAAACCCACATGGACAATGGTGTAATCGCCCACGGCGATCTCCGGCACAAAGTCCAGGCAGACCCGCTTGACCACCCCGCCAAAGTTCACCCGCCCAATGCGCAGGTCGCCCTCGGTGAGAATCTCTTCCACTTTTCCTGGAATCGCAAGACACATAGATTTACGTTATACCGCGGCGGGGACGGCGTACAGGGGGGCGGGAGCAGCGAATCGTGCTTTCATTTTCGTCCGGAGGCCCAGGTCCACAAAGCCGTGATGGCGAGCGCTCCGAAAACACAAGCCAGAGCGGTAAGCCAGAGCCGCAAACGGTCGCCGGGTTTACGCCGGTTTGCGGTTGACCCAGTGAGCACAGGCAGCCAAAAACGCAGCTTGCCCTTGGGCTGTGGAACTGCATTGAGCATGACTGAAAGGTAGTGATCTTCTTCGTTGAGCTTTTCGACTGCGTCAGACCAGCTTTTCCACTTTTCTTCTTGATCGGTTTGTATGTGCCGCAAATAGTTCTGGATCAGCCCGGCGATCTTCGCTTCGTACTCATCCTGATCGTAGTCGCGGTCAAACTCCTCGCTCACTTTCATCATGCCGGGCAGCGTCCAGCCTGTCTCGGAGAAATAGAGCATCTTCCGCTCGACTTCCGAGAGAGGAACGCCCTCTTGACCGGCTTCGTCCACAATCTTGCCGATCAGAAATTCCTTCGCCTCGCGGGCTGATGCAAATGCGTTTGTTTTCACCGCTTACCCTCCACCTCGCCCAGCCAGCCCCGGCGCAGCTTTTCTTCGGGAATATTCGATAGATATGGCTTGATGTCGAGGATCAGCGTGCCGTCGAGCATGTCGATGCCGCGCACCCGCAGCGTGCCTCCCTCGCGGTTCAGCAGTTCCACAATGGTCAGTGCAATGGGGTTGGGACGGCGCGGCGAGCGGGTGGTGAAGAGGCCATGGGGCTTGCTGTCGGTGGGTGGCGTAACCATCAGGTCGAAACCCTCGGAGCGGTCAAAGACCCACAACACAATCAGATGCGAGTAGCCCTCGATGTCGGTGAGTCCCTCCTCGAAGGCGGGCAGAATCTTGAGCGCGCCCTCTTCCGGGTGTTTGGCGCCCAGACCTTTGGGAATGGCGTTTCCGTCGGTAAAGGGGCTAGAGACAAATCCAATCGGCTGCGGAGTAAACATGGTGGACCTCCGCCTCCATGGTAATCGCGGGCGCGGGTATTCTTGGCCAAATTTCGCCGCTCTTCCTACGGCGCAAAGCGCCAGACTGGCACTGTGCGGCATTGATGGCGCACAATAAAGGGCGTTGGAATTTTTAGCCAGGCCCGCAGTCTGGCAGGGCAAGGAAGGACTCATTCATGGACGGAACGCCGATCAAGGTAGTTGCGTTGAATGGAAGCGCCAGAAAGGGCGGAAACACCGCCATTCTGCTGCGCTATGTGTTGAAGGAACTGGAAGCCGAAGGCATCGAGACCGAACTGCTGGAGATGAGCGGAGCCAAGATTCATGGCTGCCTGGCCTGCCGCAAGTGCTCGGCCCGGCAGGACCACCGCTGCGGACAAACCAACGACGCGGGCAACGGCTTCATTGAGAAGATGGAAGAGGCGGACGGCATTCTGCTGGGTTCGCCAACCTATGTCTCTGACGTGACTGCGGAGATGAAGGCGCTGATCGACCGAGCGTGTTTGGTTTCCAAGGCCAACGGCGGCCTCTTCCGCCGCAAGGTGGGCGCAGGGGTGGTGGCCGTGCGTCGCACCGGGGCAATGCACGCCTTCGACACCCTCAACCACTTTTTTTTGATTAGTGAAATGATCGTGCCCGGCTCGTCGTATTGGAATATCGGCATTGGCCGCGAGATTGGCGACGTGGAAAAGGACGAAGAGGGCATCCAGACCATGAAGACCCTGGGGCGCAACATGGCCTGGTTGCTGAAGAAGATGAAAAGCTGAAGGCGACCGGCAGCGTGTGCTTCTTGACCGCGTTCCCGGCCCAGTGCTAGGCTCGAATCTTGGCAGGGAGGTCTGGACAAGCGTACAGCCCCCCCTCCTTGGTCATGGCCAGCGGGAGCAGTTCAGTGGCAGAACGTCAGCTTTCCTGCTGACTGTCTGATGGGTTCAATTATAGAATGTTACATTCCCACACCAAAAAGCCCTTGCGATGCCAAGGTTGATGCCAAGGCTATTGTAGCCTTAGGCGGCTTTTTCGGCGCCAATAATGTCTCCATCGTCTTTGGACGACTATCTGAACGAGTTCACCTTCCTCTTCAACAGACGCAGATCGGCTTCACGCGGCAAACTCTTCTATCGATTGGCGCAACAAGCTGTGCAGATTGAGCCGGTTCCGTTTGCAAAACTGGTCAAACCGCAACCAGTTGGGGATGGTGGCATCAACCGCGTCCCAAAACCCTTCATCTGGCATAAAACCGCTGATCAAATCCTCGATTCCGTCGCCGCCAGGGTAGTGTGAACAGGCCCTAGTAAGGATGATTGATAGTAATTCCTGACTGTGCCAGGAGCGCTCGAAAGCGATTATCGCCGTGTAAAGGAATAAGACCGGGGCTTTGGATATTCTCCAAAAAATCTGGATCTCGTTTCGTAGCCAGGTCACGCAGACCTGAGATAGCTTTGTCCTTATCGCCGGCGGTCGCTTCCCATTCGATGGAATTGAAATCGTTTGGATGATTCTGAGTTCCAGCTTTGTTCACTATTGCACGGAGGCGAACCAGCGCATAGGCCCGGACACCACCGCGAACATATTCGTGCATTCCAGTATCTTCAATCAGGACGCGAGGACCGTCGTGTTCGGCCTCGGCCATCGCGCGCCATTCGGCGATGGCTTCAAGATGTTTTCCGCTATACCAGAGGGCATTGGCCATGGTGTCTTTCGAGAAAGGAGAGTTCGCTGTGAGCGCCTCCAGTTCCTTACCTGCAGCAAGAAGGCGTTTAAAGTCACCGGCATTGCCTGCGACAAAGACTTCCGTGGTGTAGACAGGTGGCCAGTCGGGCGCGTCTGCGTGAGCAATGTCTATCTGTTTCAGTGCTTCGTCGGATTTTCCCTCAATAGACAATACGACTGCAAGCCACTGGTGGTAAATCGCCTGGGTCGGATCGATTTGAATCGCTTGTCGTAGTTCACGCTCTCCGGCTGGCAGATCCCAATCCCAATAGGAGTGGATCAGACCGCTGACGCCGTGAACTTCAGCGGATGCGGGATCCAGGCGCAGGGCGATTGTGACCGCATCGCTGGACTGGTTAAATGCTTCCCGCTGAGGAAGAATGCCACGTTCTCCCATGACGAAGAGAGTTCCGGCCAGACCCGCATAGGCCGCAGCAAAGTTTCTGTCTTTACTGATCGCGGAGCGGTACTCGTTTACCGCCTCTCGCATGGATTCATTCGTTTGCTGCAAAAAATGGAGCCGCGCCTGAAGATATTCGTTATAAGCGTCCTGATTTGATGTTCCGGCAGGAGACTGAAGTCCGTGCTGACGAGCGAGCTTCAGTCGTAGGAATACGTCCCGCTGTAGTTTCTCTCGTATCAGGGCGAACTCGGATTCGGCACCGTTGTATTGAAAGGAAGCAAGATGAGTTCCATCCGATGCGCGGACGAGTTCGAATTCCAGGTGGCATATTTTCTGAGTGCGGAAAAGCCTGCCGTAGAGAATCGTCTGAAAATCTTGACTACTGCGACTGATCGAGGCTGTATCCCTGGATGAATTCGGAGAAAGATGCCGTTCCTTAACCCGAACTTGGGGCAGTTGAGACAGGGCGTCAAGCAAGTCGAGTTGGAAGCTCGCGGCGAGGGGTTTCAGGTCTGGAGAGTCTGCTTCTATGGGCACTAATTCAAGGGAAACGGTCTCTGTTGTTCCTCGTTCTGGCGCCATTGCACTGCGGGAGTGGATCAGCGTAACGAGTCCAGCCAAGAGAATGATTCCGCTCAGGAGCAGAATCGGGAGGAGGAAAGTTCGGCGATATTGCCGCGGCAACGGTATAGAGATGGAAGAGGCGCCAGGGCCTTGTGGAGGAACCTGAGACGGTTGAAGAGGGAAAGCCGCAGGCATCGATTCGGCATTTGTCAGACCGAAATTCGCTGGGTCCACCTCCTCCCTGCGCCGATGGATTTGCTCCACGACGGCAAGGAAGCGATAACCTCGCTTCGGAATCCGCTCGATATAGCGAGGGTCTTTCGGATCGTCTTTGAGGAGAAAGCGGAGGTGACTGATCCCGTTATTGATGACCTTCTCAAAGTCAATCTGATCATGTTGAGGCCACAATATGCTGCGAATCTGTTCCCGCGTGACGAGTTCGCCAGGATGGGCAAGGAGGATCAAAAGCAGATCACTGACCTGCTTACCCATCCGTAGACGATGTCCATTCTTGGTGAGTTCACCGGTCACCGGATCGAAAACGAAGTCAGAAAAGGCAAGAAGCGGGCTGTAGACTCTTTTCATTTCACGGTATTTCCAGCATACACCCCATCCCATTCTGAGGCTGCTGAGGCCGGGATACCATCCTGCAAAGTATTCATTTAACTGAAGATATTTTGTGTCGTTTTGTCGGTGTAATTGTGTCGTTTATTTTCCTTGATTTGTAAAGTGGTGGCCTCCAAAAATGATTCATACGCACAGGCTCTTCCTCCTGAAGGTGCTTAGCCGCCTCGGACCCGCCTCAGCAGTACACCGGGAAGTTTCCGGACCTCAATGCCCCATACTAGGAGACCTAATGCTTTCTACCAGAATTTGGAGATTTCTCATTCCCATTTCCAGCATTGCTCTGATCGGCTCTGCGGCGTTCGGCCAGGTTCAAGCCTCCTCTGCGGCCCTGCCAACCCAGGGACAACGCACGATGACGTCACCAAGGGCAACATCGCGGTACCGTGCATCGGACCTCTCAATTGCTACGGGACATTGTACGGGACATTGATCGATTACCAGTCGTCGTATTACACCGAGTACTACTACGGCGAACTCAGCGTCGCCTTCCACTTTGGACGTCGCGTATCCGACGAGCGCAGGCTGGGATTTCGCACGGGCCTCGGTACCGTGAACGCGGTCAACCTCTTCAATAACTGGTCGCAAATATCGTCCGCGGTGAAAGCCGGCGCCACCAAATCCGTAGACCCTGTTCGTTCCATCGGGGGACAGTTCTAAATCAGCCAGTTTGTCCTTGAACTTAGACAAACCGCCTAATCACCTACTCAAAGCACCTCGCATATGAGTGAAAGGATTCCATGCTCCGAATCGTTCGCAACACCGGATTCATGCTGTCTGTGCTGTGCCTCGGATTGGCTCTCCTGCAAGTTGCCGGCGCCATGCCATCCAAGTCCAAAACGAAGGTCAGACAAGTCCCATTTCTGGTCAACGGCCGCCCTGTCCCTCGGGATCTTGCGAGGATACTGAGCGATCCACGCACGAAGAAAGATGCCACCTCCAATACCCAGGCTTCTCTGAGCAGCCATTCGCACGCAAGCGGTTCTCTCTCTGCCCGAGAGAACATTCTGATGCCATCGGTCAAGGCCCTGATGGCGAAGGCTGCGAAGACGTCGGTAGCCGAGAGCAAGTCGCGGATTCGTTCCAGTGCCACTGATACATCGACCAATAACACGGTGAACTTTCCCGGGTTCGTGAAGACGCCGTTCGCAATAGGCGGTCTCTCCACTGATTCCAGCGCCACCTACACCTCGGTCACTGCCGACGTGAACAAGGACGGAAAACCGGACATCGTGGTTGTACAGAGCGACGGTTCGGTCAATGTGCTGCTCAATCCAGGCACCGGGAATTTTGCCGATTGGAAGATTACTTCCAGCAACACGACGGCTGCCCTGAATTCCAGTGTGTATTACATCGAGTCCCAAGCCATTGACGTTAACGGCGACGGGTACCCAGATCTCGAAGTCACGGACCTGGTCAATAATGCCGAGTTCGTTTACATCAACAATCAGAAGGGCGGCTTTCTCGATCCCGTCGAGTACGATATCCGCTTCTCCAGCGGCACAACCTTCAACGATGACGGCGGCGGAGTGATTCTGGCCGATGTGAATGGCGACGGGATTCCCGACATGGTAGCCGTTGGATTTCATGAGGACTGGTCAACAAATCCCACAACCACTATTGTCTCGCTCGTCGTGCAGCTTGGCACTGCGAGCGGCGCATTCGCCGCGCCCCTGCCGGAGCAGACCACCGTCTTCAAAGGTGAATTGGTCGGGCACTACGGCAGCTTGGCGGTCGGAGACCTGAATAAGGACGGCAAGACCGACTTGGTCGTCCCAGTGTTGGGCTTTGACTCCAACTTCAACTTGATCTCGTTCATTCAAGTGCTGACCGGAAATGGGAACGGAACCTTCAGTAACTTTCCGACCGATTTCCCTACTACCGGTGCAATCCTCAACGGAATCGTAGACGCAAGCTATGGATCGCACTTTGTCGCCGATATTGACGGCGACGGCAATCCGGACGTTATCTATTCTCCTGCGGCGCTGGGTGGCCTCTGGCTGGCTAAAGGCAACGGCGATGGCACGCTGCAGACCCCGGTCAAACTCCTGTCGAACCTTGGCAACCTTAACAATGGCGGTGCTCTCATCGTGAACTTCGCCGATGTGAATGGCGACGGTAATATCGACGCGATTGCATATAACTACGGCTATATCTCGGTGTATCTCAATCAGGGCAAGGGCGTCTTCGATGCTGTTCCGGCAGCTCAGTTGGCATCGGGAAACGGTGGTATCTCGCAACCATTGCCGGGCGACTTCAACGACGACGGCAAGATAGACCTTGCCATGGCGGATGAGACGAGCGCTCACGTTGGCTTTTATGCTGGTTCCGATGCTACCTTCTCCGGCGCTGCGACCGTGCAGCCGGCAGGAGAAACGGCATCGGGATTCGAAGTGCTCGCATCGGCCGACTTCAACGGGGACGGTTTTCCGGATATTGTCGCCACGGATACCAGCCACGAGGCCAGCGCCTCCGATCAACCGGAAATCGTCGTTGGTACCGATGATGGGAAAGGCAACTTCACCTATACGACAGCCATCAGCTCCGCGGTGGTTTCCTCTTCCGACCTCAACACTGTCTATCAGGCCAGCGCCGATCTCAATGGCGATGGAAAGGCCGACCTGATCATGGAAGCCTATTCCGTCTCGTTGAGCAGTTATGTGCTGAGCACCGCGATGAGCAACGGTGACGGCACCTTTGCAACCCCAGTCAATCTTTCGCTGGGCACGGCTTTAAGCTGCAGTCTTGGCTATGTGGATGTCGGCGACCTGAATGGCGACGGCTATAAAGATATCGTCGTAGCTTACCAGGGCGATTCCAACTGCAGCGCCTATACTCCGGGCACTGTACAGCCAGGTGTCTTTGTGCTGCTCAACGACGGTAAGGGCAACTTCACCCCATCCTTTACCGCTTTCGGCTACGCTCCTCAGATTCCCAAGCTGATCGACTTCAACGGAGATGGCAAGCTGGATCTTGCTCTCTCTGACGCGCAGAGCACCGACGGCCACTATTATCTCTACGTCATTCCAGGCAATGGCGATGGAACCTTCAATCAGGCGGGGGCTCAATACGTTCTCAAGTCCGCGGCAGTAACCGCCATCATCCCCGGAGACTTCGACGGCGATGGCATCCAGGATCTTACCGTCGGCGTAGAAGCGCAGGTGGATAGCAACGATAACGCCATCGCTTCAACGACCGGAGTCTACTTGATGAAGGGGAATGGGGATTTCACTTTTCAGCAGCCGGTCATCTACGGCATGGGGACCTTTCCCTACGACGGAGCCTATGCAGACCTCAACGGCGACGGCAAGCCTGACCTAGCTCTGAGCCAGGGCACCTTTGACGCTTACACCGACATCTACACGCCCAGCTTCGTCTACTACGAAAACCTTGGCGGAGGAGCATTGACACCGGGAGCTACAAGCTTCTCGGCCGTCACATCCTACGGAGGCGCCATCTTGGCCGCCGATTACAACGGAGATGGAGCGATCGATATTCTCTCGGTCGCAGAAGTGATTCAGAGCTATAACACCACCTTCAGTTCAGACCTTTTTCTCAACGTCGGAGGCGACAGCCTCAGCCTCACGGCAAGTTCCACCTCTACGGTTGAGGACCAGAGCGTCACGCTGACGGCTGCTGTCTCCTCCGAGGTCAACACCGGGACACCGACGGGAACCGTAAGCTTCTATGACAATGGAAGCCTGCTCGGAACCGTATCGCTTTCGGGCAACTCCGCTTCGCTGAGCCTTGCTTCGCTTCCGGTCGGCACGGACGTCATCACGGCGAAGTACAGCGGTGACGGCAGCTTCAATGCAGCAACAGCGACCTCTGCGGTATCTGTCGTGGTCGCAGCTCTGCCACCTGCCTTCACCCTGGGAACTCCAACCTCCTCGACGCTCGCTTTGGTTGAAGGACAATCTGGATCAATCTCGCTCAACCTAAGTTCCAACGCCACTTTCAGCGGATCGGTCACACTCACTTGCACGGGAGCTCCGAAAGAGTCTAGCTGCGCGGTCTTCCCAAGTTCTGTCACGATGGCGGGTACACAATCGATGACCGTCACGGCTGTAGTCACCACGACACCACCGAATAACACTTCTTCGGCAATGAACCATGCATTGAAACTGTTCGGGACTGCTGGCGGAATATCCGTAGCGGGCTTCTTCATGTTGCTCGCTCCGGCGCGCAAGCGTACCCTTCGGAGACTTATGATGATGCTGCTTCTGCTGCTGACATCGGCAGGCTGGCTCTCGGTCGCACTCACCGGATGCGGAAGCGGCGGTCCGAAGTATCCTGGCACCCCCGTGGGAAGTTCAATCCTGACCGTCACCGCGACATCAGGAACTTCATCGCAAACCCAAACCTTCACCCTCAGCGTCTCAAAGTGAACTTGAGAAGCTGACCTGAACAACGGCACGGCAGGAAGTGCCCTGCCGTGCCGTTGTTCGTTTTATGCCTATCCGGTTGACACCCACACCCACTGCAGGTGGGGGTGCTGCCATTCTCCAGAGTAAAGTCCATCGTAGGCGCGAGTACGCTCGACGGTCAACTCGCGCTCCATCTCTGCCAGGCTTGCCATCACATGAAAGAAGAAGCGACCGGAGGAAGTTTTTGTGTCGATGGCATCGGTGAAACTCTTGAATTGAATACCTTGTTTCTGTAAGGCGGATACAAGATCAACCAGATTTTGGCTCTGCGCAGGAATCTGTAGAGTGCTCAGATTTCATGGGTATTTTGGGATCCAGCGATTTTGTCTACACTGGTTGGCATGAGGGAGAATGACTGGACCCGTGTATTGGGCTGGCCTGGGC